>ERZ836441.2-NODE-2-length-346103-cov-17.995897_pt1 | contig 346103 bp, 285 predicted proteins | sample MGYA00519686_ERZ836441 | MGnify/ENA primary metagenome ERZ836441 (study PRJEB31850, sample SAMEA3708800) | human gut metagenome | biome: human gut; feature: human-associated habitat; material: faeces | place: China | collected 2014 ...
CAGCAAAGGTAGTTATCGCCGGTAAATATACCTCGCGGAGTTTGGGACGTTTACGTTTATTGGGGCCGGGGAAATCTTCGCCCTGCTCGCCGCCAAAGATTATAGAAGATATTCCCCGGACAGTAATCTCAGGTGATAGACTTTACCTGCATGGGCTTCCAGAGCAACGATGAGATCCCGAAGACTTGCGCGATTTGAGAGCTGTCCGAACATCGTCGTAAGTAATTGATTCCAACAAGTATAACTCTTGACATACTTGTCGCCACCATACATCACAACTATACGATTGAACTTGCTCCTGTTCAAGAACTGGACTAATTGGGAGAAAACGAATGAGTCTTTATGCATAACGGCCTGATTATGGCCGCAAATGTTTAATAAACGTTATGGTGTCATTCTCCGAATTGAGACCAGAACCGATAAAAGTAAGTTCTGACTTACATACATTATTTCTGTCTTTTGCTGTTATAACCGTCCGTTGCCTCACATGATTGATAATCTTCTGCTCATGTTCCAAAACGGTTTCATCATATTCCGCAAAGGTCGTCCTTGACAACTCCTTCTGCCCGTTGAAAGCGGATAAGTCACTTTTTTCTCACAAGCTCAATGGCTTCTTTACCTGTCATGTGTTCAATGTCAAGTCGGAGAACAAGCATGTGAGACAGACCTTTTTCTAACTCTTTATGCAGTCCGGCATCATCCCCGGGATTGTATCGCGTTCCTAACAAAGAGGCTGCATACATTCTCTCTTCATCTGATTCGATGATTTGGATCCTGCCAAAAGCTATGACGCTTCGGAAATAGGTGGTAAACTCGGACGGATGAATATCGTCGGCGGCAATGACACAGAATGACACTTTGTTATATTGTCTTATGGCGTCTACCTTATGACCTGTTTTAGCACTATGAAAATATAGCTTGTCGCCTGCATAAACATAACTTATCGGAACGGCATAAGGGTAACCGTTATCTCCGAGTAGAGCGAGTGTGCCGGATGTTCTGATTGACAATATGGCATCACATTCTGATTGTGTGAGTTGTTGGCGAAAACGCCGCATTTTACGAAATTCCATGGCTTATGATACAATTTTAAGTCCGATGATTGACGATATCAGCGTAAAGATGAAAAACAAACGCCAAAAGGTTGCGGGTTCGTGAAAAAAGAGGATGCCAACCAAAACTGTTCCGACTGCTCCAATGCCAGTCCATACGGCATCTGCAGTGCCTATCGGTAGGCTTTGTGTGGCTTTTGCCAACAATCCCATACTTATAATTGTAAATACAAGGAATCCGCAAATCCAACCCCACCAGGCGAGACCTTCAACGGATTTTGCCCTTCCGAGGCAGTAAGTAAAGCCGACTTCGCAGAAGCCGGCTACAATTAGAATTATCCAATTCATAACTGAATCCGAACCTGTTTGAGGGCTGCAAGAATTCTCGGCGACTCCTTCTAAGGCACTGCAAAATTACAAAAAGTCGGTGAGATTCAGGTGCTTTTCTCAATAAAATGACTCAAGAGCACTGTTTTTTTTGCGGGTTTATCCTCTCCTCAACAGTATTGTTAATTAATAAAATACGTATCAACTATTAAGATTTTTAGAGATTAAAAAACTATTAATGCCAGTTCTAAAGAGTGCCGTGATTCAAAGGGAATAACTACGCAAAAGGCTATTTCCTTTGTGGTTTTTAGGCGATTTGTACCTCGCTTGTTTCATGAATCGGATATGGCGTTGATTCTCAGCAGTGGTAAGCAATTCCTTGACAACTATCCCCCTCGAATCATCAAGATAGCTGCCTTGCGGTGTGCTTTTCAGCTTATTGTAATTTGGGGTTTTATTGATTTTATATCTGAAATAAAATCTTCCTGATTTTTCGGGGAAATATAGACCCAATTTTTAAGACCATGTCTAATTCCTATTCGTTTTGCTGATAAGGCAGGTGAGGACAATACTGTCGATTTATGAGCTATTTCACTAATCTTGTTTATCGGCAAAGTCATATGGAACAGTATTCCACATCGTATATATAACTTATCTCCTTTGATTGTGTAATCCGTGTGAAATAGTATATCGAACATTAAGGCAACCGCTATGCCTATAAACACCACATCAATAAGGAGTACCCATGTGGACTGATAACATAAGAACAATGTACCTATAAAAGCTGCAACAACACCGATGCAAGTCCATAGATACCATTTGGCGACTTTCGATTTATATACCTTTTCCATATTACAAAATTACTGAATTTTTCTGGTACTCAGCCACCTCTACGGGAATTTCATGTCATTTCTGTGGCCGCCATAAGTAATTATCTCTGCAGAGTTGATGCTTGTTCATGGAAAATGGTTACCTTTGCGGATATAATTTTGATAGCGATGAATAGACTGATTTTGTGGGTGCTCGGGATGTTGGGTATCTGTATCGGGTGTAATGCCCGGGGAATCGAAAGTGTCGGGCCGGAGGAGTTCGAGAGGATGATTCGGGCTGATACGACGGCGGTGGTACTCGACGTGCGCACGCCGGAGGAATATGCCGTCGGTCATCTGAAGGGGGCTGTGCTTCTGGATGTCAAGGATGGCCCCGCGTTTGAGGCTGGTGCGAAGAAGCTTGACCCTGCCAAGCATTACTATGTGTATTGCCGCAGCGGGCGTCGCAGCATGAATGCCTGCGGGATTCTTCATGGTCTTGGTCTGCAGGTTACAGACCTGGCGGGTGGTATTATGGCGTGGGAACGCGACGGACTGCCTGTGATGACGGGGAAATGATGAATGTATTTTGTGGCCGTCAGGGAAGTGATGAGAGATAGGCGTCGAGTGTGCGGGCCTTGTTGAGGGCCTTGACGCGCTTGTGGCCGACGAGGGGTTCGAGGTAGGTCCAGAAGGGCTGTATCTTGGCCAGTATCTGCGTGTCGCCGCATAGGCGTTGGCGGTAGTCGGCGAGGATGGCGTCGTGCAGCTGTCGGACGGTCGATAGTTGTCTGTTTGCGGGCCATTCCTGCTCGGAACGGTATTCGGCGAAGATTGAGGGGCGTGCAAGTAAGCCTCGGCCGGTCATGATTCCGGCAAGCGTGGGGTAGCGGTCTTTGAGATAGTCGATGTCAGCGGGAGTGCTGATGTCGCCGTTGTATATTACGGGGAAGTGGGCGCGGGCGAGGAATGTCTCGAATTGGTCGATGTCGGGCGTGCCTCGGTATTGCTGCCGGGCCACTCGGGGATGCATGGTTACGTGGACCGGCTTCATGGCCTCGAGAATGGGGATGAGGGGTTGCCACTCGTCGGGGGCTTCGATGCCGAGACGCATTTTTACGGATACTTGGAAGTCCGAGAGGAGATGAAGGCATTGTTCGATTATTTCGGGCCTGCGCAGAAGGCCGGAGCCGCGACCTGTCTTTACCTGTGGCGGGAATGGGCAGCCGAGGTTTAGGTCTATGCGTCGGAGTCCGAAGTTGCGCACTGAGTCGAGGAGTAGGGATAGCTCGGCGTGGTCGCGGAAGATGAGCTGTGGGGTCACTTGGCCTTGGCAGCGGCGGAGGTTGGCGATGTCGCGTGGACGTACCTGTCCTTTCTCCACGCGCATGAAAGGGGTGAAGTACTCGTCGGCAGGGCCGTAGATGGTGGCGTGGGCGAGGCAGAAAGGGGCCTCGGTAAGGCCTTGCAGAGGGGCGGCTAAGAGCTTCATTACGGGTACAAAGTTAGTGAAAAGTTGTCAAGATGAAAACTCGGCATGGTACTGGCTTCCGGCCCGGTGCCGCTGTTTTATTAGGTGTTGTGCCCACTATACGGCTAAATGATGAAATGCATCGAAATTTATGGTTGCTCAGCGAAAAGTTTGGAGAGAGGGTGGAAAGCGCCTGGACGATAAAAGGACGCACGAGCCGTGCGTCCCTACATGAGGCGGTGGTGGGTATTCGTATGAGTCAGTGGCCGACGGGAAGGTTGATGTTGATGTTTGGGCCACGACCGGAACCGATGTTGAGGTTGAGGGTGGTACCGTTGGGAACGTAGTAGTAGCTGGGGTTGGCTGTCAGATACCATCCGCGTCCGTCGAGGGTGATAGCCTGGGGGGCGAGCATGGTGTTGCGTATGGCGTTGATTTGGCGTATGTAGTAGCGGCCGTTGCGGACGTAGCGGACCACATAGACGTCGTTGCCCATGGAATATACCTGGACGTTGGGGGATCCGTAGCTGGCGCGGTAGACGAGGTCGTCGAATCCGCGTCCGGAGTAGTAGTGGCGCTGGCGGTGCTTCTTGTGGTGTTTGAGCTTCTTGGCGTGATGACGCGGAGGAGGAGCGGGACGGTCGCGGTGTCTGCGTGGGCCAGCCATGTATTCGTGCCGAGGCCCGGGGGCGCCGGGTTCGCCGTGGGGCGGACGGGCTGCGATGGGAAGGGCCGCAGCCGATATCAGCAGGGCTGCAAGGCCCGTGAGTATAGGCTTATTCATATCTGTATGCTTTTTCTTATTAGAACAATCGAGAGGTGAGAGGTAAAATCTGCGGCCTGGATTTTTAGGGAAATTAACAATTGAGGTGTGTGCGACAAATGAGAAAAGCGCCACATTGGGGCGCTTTTCTTGTCTGAGGCTGGAGGTGCCGGCTATTCTTTTTGGAAGTGGGTGACGTCGGCATGGCACATCGGGCAGAGGAAGTCGTCGGGGAGCTGTGGCCGGTCCGTCTCGACGATGTATCCGCAGATGTCGCAGCGGAAGCGGTTGAGGGTGGTTCTGGCTGGTTCGGCGGCCTCTGTGGGTGCGGGAGCGGACTTCTCTTCGACGTATGTGGGGGCGTTCTTCGGGGCTCGGCCTTTGATTACTTCGTGGTAGTAGGCGTAGGTCATTGGCTTTCCATGGCCAGGAATCGTGTCTGCGAGGCGTGCGAGGATTACTTCGTGGGTGCCGCAGTCCACAAAGTCGAAAGCGTCGAGGATGAGCCGCCCGGCGAAACGTCCTTTTACCAGCGGTAAGCCGTCGGCGTAGTCGCATCCGAAGTCGGCATACTTGTCGGCGGTGCGCGAGGACTGGAATCCGAAGACGCTGATGACGAGCGGGTCGGTGTCTTCGGCTATGATGGAGAGGGTGAAGCGCGGGTGACGGTGGATGGCGGAGTTAGTGAAGTTGTCCTTGTTGAGGCAGATGGCGAGTACTGGGTCTTTGCTGGTGACCTGGAAGCAGGTGTTGATGACGCAGCCGACGGGGCGGTCTCCGTCCATGGCTCCTACGACGTAGAGGCCATAAGTGAGGTTGAATAATACGGTGAGATCCATGTGCTTTCTTTTCAGGGAGGTTCTATTATTGTGGGTGTTAAGGCTTGGAATGGTGGCAGAACCTCGTTTGGCCGCATACTTGCCTTTGCTTGACAAGTGCAAAGTTAATCAATCTTTTCCGTATTCACGCCAACAGGAGCCATATTTTTGTGGTAAACAGCTGATACATCAAGGGGATGCCTCCCGGCATCCCCTTGATACAATACATCTCTTACCTTTAATATAGTGTGATATACGATTACGATGAAGTGCCTTGCACACTTACTTTTTTCTCACTGCGAAATTAACACTTTTTTTCACATGGGGCAAATGTGCGTAATGCTTCAAAAAGTGCCATTTGGCCTATTTCGTTAAACTATCTTTCTTTTTCTGCTGGTTGTGGAACTGTGATTTTAACTGTTTTATTCTCACAGTTTACTACGTGGATTCCGTGGTTGTAGGCTAATGGCTGCGGGGCGGAAGCCGAGCTGAGGGTCGATGTCCATTGCAAAGGAAAAAAGCACTGTCTGGATATGTGCGCCGACTGTTCTGGCTTCGGGTCCATCATTAAGCGTTGCGGGGGGCGCGACTTTTTCGTGGCAGGCAAATATTCTTTGGATTTTAACGCAAATTTCAGTAACTTTGTCGAGATATACGTTAACAAGGATATGAAAACGAACACGATACCGGTGCTGCTGCTGACGGGCTACCTGGGCAGCGGCAAGACGACACTTCTCAACCGCATCCTGAGCAACGAACGGGGCATTCGCTTCGCGGTGATTGTCAACGACATAGGCGAGGTGAACATTGACGCGTCGCTGATTCAGAAGGGCGGCGTGGTAGGGGGCCAGGGGGCCGACGATCTGGTGGCACTCCAGAACGGCTGCATCTGCTGTACGCTGAAGATGGACTTGGTGAAGCAGCTGAGCGACATTGCCTCGTCGGGACGCTTCGACTATATCGTGATAGAGGCGAGCGGCATCTGCGAGCCGGAGCCGATAGCGCAGACGATCTGCTCGATGCCGCGGCTGAACCTGGACCTGAGCTGCATGCCGCAGCTCGATTGCATCTCCACCGTTGTTGACGCCCTGCGCCTGCGCGACGAGTTCGACGACGGCAAGCGCCTCCAGGCGCCCAACCTGGGGGAGGAGGACATCGAGAACCTGATAATCCAGCAGATAGAGTTCTGCGACCTGATTCTGCTCAACAAGATTTCGGAGGTGAGCGCCGCCGATGCAGATCATATCCGTGCAATAGTGCGAGCCTTGCAGCCGAAGGCGCGGATCGTGGAGTGCGACTACTGTGACGTGCCGCTCGAGGACCTGTTGCACACGGGCCTGTTCGACTTCGAGAAGGTGGCGACGTCGGCTACGTGGATCCAGGCACTGGATGCGCCTGTCAGTGACCACGACGAGCCCCACGGCCATGAACACCACCACGGGCACGACGACCACCATGACTGTCACCACCATCACCACCACGACGGCGAGGGTGAGGCCGAGGAGTACGGCATACAGACGTATGTGTACTACTCGCGTCCGGCACTGGACCTGAACAAGTTCGACTATTTCGTGGCCAAGCAGTGGCCTTCCAACATCATCCGCTGCAAGGGCATGCTATACTTCGACACCAACCGTGACATGTGCTACTTGTTCGAGACGGCCGGTCGGCAGAAGAAGCTGTCCGAATGCGGGTTCTGGTGCGCCACGGCGCCTGTGGAGGAGCTGATACCGATGATGGAGCGGGACCCTAGCCTGCGTCGCGACTGGGACCCGGAGTATGGTGACCGCATGGTGAAGTTGGTCTTTATCGGCCGCAACCTCGACCGACATCTCATCGCCTCGCTTCTCGATACCTGCCGCGCCGACTGACGAGGAAAAGAACAATGAACAATAGGCTTCGTGCTAATAAGTGCGCGAAGCCTATTGTTCATGTTCAGAGGGTGACTTCGTTGATGTCGACCAGGTGATTGATTATGGCGTAGAGGGTGAGTCCGGCAGGGGAGTGGATTTCGAGTTTTGCGCTGATGTTGCGCCGGTGCGTGGCGACGGTGTTGACGGAGATGCAGAGTTCGTCGGCGATTACCTTGCTGGGCTTGCCCAGGGCTATGCAGCGCACTATCTCGCGCTCGCGCTGGCTGAGCTGCACGGTGCCGGCGTCGGCCGACGGCTGCTGGGCGTTGGGCGCTGAGAGCTGAGAGTCGAGAGTTGATGCGAGGGTGCGTTCGAGCCGCTCGACGGTCGGCACGAACAGGCGGCTTTCCACGTCGAAGTGCGACATCATGTCGCGCTCGCAGTTGATGATGTCGAACAGTGCGGCCGACAGGCGGTCGTTTTTCTTCTGTTTGTAGTGGTAGATAAAGATGTCCTTTAGCTCCTTGAGCTTGGAGGCCATGTGGCCGTGGTTGACTGAGAACTGCTGTATGCCGAATCCCTGTCCGGGCCGGCCGTCGATGAGGCGGGCGACGTACTCGAAGACGACGTCGTTCTCGAAGTCCATGTGCTTGCGGACCTCTTGGACGTAGTCGTCGAAGAATTTGATGAGCATGACGGCTACCTCTCCCTCGTCGGCGCGGTTGATGGCGTCGATTAGCGAGTGGCGGATGCGCGGCAGCATCACCTCGAGGAACGAGGCGTGGGCGTGCTTGAGGTACTGCATGAGGGCCGGCAGGGAGATGCGCTCGATGTCGAAGCTGTAGCCGCTCAGAAAGTTGCAGACCGTCAGGAACGTGTCGGTGTCGACATCGTTGAGGCGGCACACGTCGGCCACTTTGGCGTCGCCGAAGCCGAATGCGATGTCGAAGCGGCTGATGACGGGCAGCAGCAGGTTGTTGTCGCGGATGAGCTCGCGCATGTTGTTCTGTGCGGAGTATGTGATCTTGTCCATGACGATAGCCGGGAATTATGCTGCAAAGTTACTACGAAAATCATTAATGAGGATTAGTCAGAAGTGGGTAAAAAGTTGAGGACCGGGAATCGGGCGTTGATAGTTGCGGCCCTCGCGGACTCACCACAAGTGAGTATCCTGTTGGCTGTGAGCTGTTCTGAGGTGTTGATATATGCTCGAAACAAGAGTGTGACGGGTGAAAATTAACATTTGTCAAGATTGAAACGAGCTGCTGGAGCGTTATATGGGTGCAAGGGAACGGATGCTTATAGACAATAGGAATGGACTTCACCGATATTGTGCGGCGTTACGGACCGCTTTCGCCCCAGTGTGTGGACGCGCTGGAGCGGCGGGCCGTGAAGCGGTGTTATCCGGCGGGGGGCGTGATGTTGCGCCAGGGGGTGGTATGCGATGTTTTCTTTTGCCTGTCGGATGGGCTGGCGCGTGTCTGTCACCACAACGGGTGCCAGGAGGCCACGCAGCTGTTCTGCTGTCCCGGGGACATCTACACGCCGGTGCACTGCTGGCATTCGGGGGTGTCGTCCCCATTCTCGCTGGTGGCCATCGAGCCGACGGAGATGTACACGGTCTCGTACGAGGTGATGCGGAGGGGAATGTTGCTTTTCCCGGAGCTGAAGGACTGGCTGCTGGCGCTCAGCGCCGGGCAGCTGTACGCCCTGGAACGTAGATACCTGAAGTTCGCCAACATGAATGCTGCCGATAGGCTGCGAGCGTTCATGACTAACGACGACCCGCCGCTGGGGCAGATGTCGGCACGGGAGATTGCTCAGCGCATCCCGCTCAAGCACATCGCTTCATACCTGGGAATCCGTCCGGAGCACCTCAGCCGCTTGCGTCGGCAGCGTTAACTGTTGAACGATTATTATAACGATTGAGCGATTTGTTGAGGCGATGGTAAATCCACATATAAACGTCGTGCAAAAATCGTCATAATAGTTCAATCGTAAAAAATCGTTCAGTTCTTAGCTGTCAGCTGATGGCGGACCAGTCGACGCCTTGTCCGAAGCGGCGACACAGTTCGGAGCGCATCAGATTCAGGTCGTTGTCGGTGCCCTGGGGAACCTCGCCTTTTGCCGATAGCTGTGGGTAGCGGTCGAGGGTGGCGATGGCGTGGCGGCGTGCCAGGGCGAGCAGGTCGGCGTCGGTGGCCAGGCTTGCCACGCGCAGGTTGAAGGGCATGCCGCTTTGAAGTGTCCCTTCGATGTCGCCCGGGCCGCGCATGCGCATGTCGGCTTCGGCAATCTCGAAGCCGTCGGTGGTCTGGGTCATGAGTTCGAGGCGTCGGCGGGTGTCGGCGCCAATCTTGTCGCGGGCTACCAGGGCACAGTAGCTCATGTCTGCGCCTCGGCCCACGCGCCCGCGCAGCTGGTGCAGCTGGCTGAGGCCGAATCGCTCCGCGCCGTCGATCACCATCACGGTGGCGTTGGGCACGTTCACGCCCACTTCTATCACGGTGGTGGCCACGAGTATCTGCGCCTGGCCGGAGGCGAATAGCTCCATCTGGTGGTCTTTCTCGGCCGGCTTCATCTGTCCGTGCACGTAGGCGATCCTGTACGTGCGGCCGAAGATCTGCTGCACGGTGCGGCAACCTTCTTCGAGGCTGCGCAGGTCGATTTTATCGTTCTCCTTGATAAGGGGATAGACTACGTATGCCTGGCGGCCTAAGCGGAGCTGGCTTCCCACCAGGCGCCATACGGCCTCTTTCTGCTCTCGGTAGTATAGGCGCGTGGTGACGGGCTTGCGGCCAGGCGGCAGCTCGTCGATGACGGAGACGTCGAGGTCGCCGTATAGGGTCATCGACAGGGTGCGCGGGATTGGGGTGGCGGTCATGACGAGCATGTGTGGGGCCACGGTGTTCTTCTGCCATAGGCGGGCGCGCTGAGCCACGCCGAAGCGGTGCTGCTCGTCGATGACGGCCACGCCGAGGTTGCGGAACTGTACACGGTCTTCGATGAGGGCGTGGGTGCCCACGAGCAGCTGCATGGAGCCGTCGCGCAGGGCATCGTCGAGGAAGCGGCGCTCGCGCTGCGGCGTGGAGCCGGTGAGCAGGCCGATGTTAAGGCCCAGCCGCAGGCACCACTCTCTCAGCGTCTGGTAGTGCTGGGTGGCCAGAATCTCGGTGGGCGCCATGATGGCTGCCTGGGCGCCGTTGTCGACTGCCAGCAGGCATGCCAGGAAGGCTACGAGAGTCTTGCCGCTGCCCACGTCCCCCTGCAGCAGGCGGTTCATCTGGCGCCCGGTGAGCATGTCGGTGCGGATTTCGCGCACCACGCGCTTCTGGGCGCCAGTCAGGTCGAATGGCAGCACGTCGCGGTAGAAGGTGTTGAAGAAATCTCCTACGTGCGGGAAGACCTGCCCGGCAATATGCTTGTTGCGCTGGCGGGAGAATCGCAGTATGTGCAGCTGGATGTAGTACAGCTCCTCGAACTTGAAGCGCTTGCGGGCGGCCTCCAGCTCCTGGGCAGACCGGGGGAAGTGCATGGCGCGGAGTGCCTGCGGCAGCGGCATCAGACCCAGCTCTCGCACCAGGAAGACAGGAAGCGTCTCGGGGCAGTTGGCTACGCGGGTGTTGGCGAAGGCGTTCTGCATCCACCGGCGCAGCGATCGCTGCGTAAGCTGGCTCTTACGCGCCCGGTCTGTGAGCGGGTAGACGGCGAAGAAAGGAGACCGCTCCTGACCAGGGTTGTCCTCGCCCGAAATTTCCGGGTGCGTCATCGACCAGCGGCCGTTGAAGGCCGTGGGCTTGCCGAAGAGGATGTACGGGTGGTTGAGGCGCAGGGTGTTGGCGATCTGGCGTATGCGCGAGAACCACACCACTTCCATGTTGCGCTGGCCGTCGGTGAAGAGTCCCACCAGGCGTCGCTTGGCCCCCTCTCCCTCCTCGTGCAGGCGCATGAAGTAGCCGTGCACCTGCACGTACGGCATCTCGGCGGAGAACTCGCCGATGGAGTAGAAGCGGCTACGGTCCACGAACCGGCTTGGGAAGTAGTAGACCAGATCGCGGAAGGTGCGGATGCCCAGGCTCGTGTCGAGCTGCTTTGCCAGCCGCTCGCCCACCCCCTTGAGGTACATCACGCTGGTGGAGGAGAGAAAGTCGCTCATTTCATCAGGCGCAGCAGCACCTCGGCGATTTCCAGGTCGCCGGGGTTGGTGATTTTGATGTTGTGCGGATGGCCGAGGAAGAGGTCCACGAAGTAGCCGGCGGCCTCGATGGCGGAGGCATCGTCGGTGAATTCCTCCAGGTCCGGGCGCGAGTATGCGTCCATGAGGATGTGTGCGCGGAATACCTGCGGCGTCTGTACGCAGCGGAAGCGGCTGCGGTCCACCGGCTTCGAGGCGTTGCCGTCCTCTTCAAGGACTCGCAGCGAGTCGGTGGGAGGCACCACCGGGATGGCCGCACCTTCCTCTGCGGCCATGATCCAGCCGTCCATGGCCACCTGCAGCGGCAGCAGCGGGCGGGCGCCGTCGTGGATGGCGATGAGGTCGTCGTAGTCATATCCCTGCCGTTTGATCTCGCACAGGGCGTTGCGCACCGACTCGGGCCGCGACTCTCCTCCCGCCACGGCCGTGACAGGGTATGGAAGAGACGTGAGCCTTTCGCGCCATTCTTCCAGGTAGTCGGGGTGAAGCACTACCACGAGCCGCGTTGCCCCTGAGCGCCGGAGCGTCTCCAGGCTATGCATCAGCACCGGTTTGCCGGCCAGCAGCCTGAATTGCTTCGGCACCCCGCCGCCGGCACGCCGTCCGCTACCTCCGGCCACCACTATCGCTATCTTCTCCATAACTTGCAGGGACGCGCAGACTGGCCGCGCGTCCCTTATGTGTGTTAATACGTGACTATGAGACGAGGGGCTGTCATAAAGGATGCAGTTGTTAGGCGCAGGGTTCCTGAGGGAGTGGGCTTTGGTACGTGACCGAGCCCGAGTGGTTCCTGCAACGCTGCAGATGCGCCTTTCTGACGGCCCACTTAACTTACATGTTCATGCCGCCATCAACCTGGATAACCTGTCCCGACACGTACGAGCTGAGGTCAGAGGCCAGGAACAGTGCCACGTCGGCTATGTCGTCGGGCGTGCCGCCGCGTCGCAGGGGAATCTTCTTGGTCCACTCCTGGCGCACCTCGTCGGGCAGGGCGGCCGTCATGGCCGTCTCGATGAAGCCCGGGGCGATGGCGTTGGCGCGGATGCCGCGGGAACCCACCTCCTGTGCGATGCTCTTGGCCAGGGCTATCAGGCCCGCCTTCGAGGCTGCGTAATTGGACTGCCCGGCGTTGCCGTGCACGCCCACTACCGAGGCCATGTTGATGATCGAGCCCTTGCGCTGGCGCATCATCGTCGGCAGCACGGCGTGTATGAAGTTGAAGGCCGACTTCAGGTTGACGTTGATGACGGCGTCCCACTGGCCCTCCGACATGCGCATCATCAGACCGTCCTTTGTGATGCCGGCGTTGTTGACCAGGATGTCGATGTGGCCGAAGTCACTCTTGACCTTCTCCACCACCTCGGCGGTCTGGGCGAAGTCGGCGGCGTTGGACGCGTATGCCTCGCAGCGCACGCCCAGCTCTTCGATTTCGCGCTTGGTCTGTTCGCCGTTCTCGTCGATCACCAGGTCGGTGAAGGCGATGTTGGCGCCGTGTTCGGCGAAGCGCAGGGCCAGGGCCTTGCCGATGCCGCGTGCGGCACCCGTTATCAGTGCTGTCTTTCCTTCAAGAAGTTTCATGCGTAATTATATAATGTGTGGTTTGATTATTTCTGTACTATGAAGCAGCCGCAGCTATAGCCGCCGCCGAAGACCATCAGGGCCGTTTTCTCGCCCGTCCGCACTTGGTCGGCGTACTGTGTGAGCACGAGCGCGGCCGAGGCCGAGCCGGTGTTGCCAAGTTCCTCGATGTTGTTGTAGAACGAGTCCATGTCGAGGTCGAGCTGGTGGGCCACCTGCGCCACGATGCGCTTGTTGGCCTGGTGGCAGATGAAGTGGGAGATGTCCTCTCTCTGCAGTCCCGAGTGCTCCAGCGAGTGGTTGAGGGCGTGAATCATGTACTGGCAGGCGTGGATGAAGACGTCGCGACCGTCGGGCATCGTGATGCCGTCCTCTGCCGGGCGCAGGCGTACCCCCTCGGGACCCTTGCCGGTGTTGCCCAGCCCCTCGGTGAAGATGTCCAGAATCTGCCAGTCGTCCGGGGTCACTCGGTCCTTGCTGATGAACCAGGCCACGGCGCCGTCGCCCCACAGGTGGCCGCTCTTAGGGTCCCGCTCGCTGGCGTAGTAGGAGTTGTGCTCGCTGCTTATGATCAACGCTTTAGTGGCCTTGCCCATGGCGAAATATCCCTCCACGATTTCCAGGCCGTTGATGAACGACGAGCAGGCCGAGGAGCAGTATACCGCCTTGGCGCCGTCGATTTCGAATTCGCGCTGGGCCACGTGAGCCAGAGTGCCCACCAGGTCCAGCGGCGAGTAGGCCGCCGAGACGATCAGGTCCACGTCAGTGACGGGGTAGGGAAGGTGTTTCAGTGCGTCGCGCACGGCCTCCAGTCCCATCGTGTTGTGGTTCTCGCCCTCTCCGGCCCTCGATCGGGTTCGGATGCCGGTCCGCTGCTCTATCCACTCCGGAGTCAGGCCGTTGATGGACGTGAAGTAGTCGTTGCCCAGGCGCTGGGCGGGGACGTAGCTCCCCATGGCGTTTATGTACATGTCAGTGCTTCTTTATACCGTTAAGAATGAGGTCGGTGACATAGGTCACCATTGTGGTTTTGGAGATGTCCTGTGCGGCCAGGCTGTCGCGGATGTAGGGCACGTCGAAGCCCTGTAGCGCGTGTGTGACGATCACAGCCCGCTCCGATATGGAGTCGATGTCGAACGAGCCGTTGTCCACTCCCTGCTGCAGGATGCGGCGCAGCATCTCCGTCTCCTTTGCCGAAATCACCTTGCGTGCCCGGTCCACCTTGCGTACGTCGCGGAAGAAGCCCGCCTTCAGCGAGCCGTTGCGCTGCACGATTCCTTTCATCGTCTCGAACCGGCACGACACGTACTGCCGCAGCTTCTCCTCCGGCTCGCCGGCCTCGTCGACGATGTGCCGCAGGCTTTCGAGCAGCTGGTCCGTCTCACGCTCTATCACTGCGTTGAAGATGTCGCGCTTGCTCTTGAAATAGGTGTAAATCGTGCGCCTCCCCTTGTCCGAGGCAGATGCTATATCGTTCATGGTTGTATTCTCAATGCCTTTGCGGGCAAAGAGCTGTCGGGCCACTTCTATGAATTTCTCGCGTGTCTTGCTTACCATGACGATGTCGGGTTATTGCACACTTTCGGCAATTTTGAGCAAAATTAGTAAAAAAATTTCAATCGCAAACTATTCCATCTCCGAAAAATTCATTATTTTTGCAGACATGAATGATGAACTCGCCCACAGCGACCTCCGGGACCTGCTGCTTTCCGAAGCGCAACGCATTAACAATCAGGCGTTTATCGCCGCCGACCCGGTGCAGTTTCCGCGCCGCTTCACCTCATTGCCCGACATCGAGATCGCGGCACTGCTGGCGAGCACCATCTCATGGGGCAATCGCAAGGCCATCCTCAAGGATTGCGAGCGGCTGCTCGGACTGATGGACGGTTCGCCTCACGCCTGGTGCATGGACCGCGCCTACGAGGCCCTGGACGACGACATGAACCTCCACCGCACCTTCTTTGCCCGCAACCTCAAGCACTACATGCGGGCCCTGCGGGGCATCTACACCCGCTATCCCAGCCTCGACGCCTATGCCGCCGCCAACCGCGTGGGCCAGGTCGAGGCCCCCTCGTACCGCTTGGCGGAGCTCCTCGGCCGCGAGATCGCACGTGCCAACGACGGCGTCCTCGACACCCGCTGCCTGCCGCAGAATCTCCGCACAACCCCCCTCAAGCGTCTCAACATGGCCATGCGCTGGCTCGTGCGTACGGACGGCATCGTGGACCTCGGCGTCTGGCAGAGCGTCAAGCCCCGCTCCCTGTACATCCCCCTCGACGTCCACAGCGCCGACACGGCCCGCAAGCTCGGCCTGATCCGGCGCCGCAGCAACGACCGCATGGCCCTGCTGCAGCTCATGCAGGCCGTTCGCCCCATGCGCCCCGAGGACCCCGCATTCTTCGACTTCGCCCTCTTCGGCATAGGAATGGGGCTCTGAGCGCCTCCCGCAGCCCCGTCTCATGACGGCATTTGCATATCTCGGAAATTCGCAGTAATTTTGTGGGCAAAAAATATTGCAGATGTCTTTCATTTCCGATAGAGTAAAAATGGAGGGGCTGACATTCGACGACGTCCTTCTCATTCCCGCCTTTTCCACCGTACTGCCCCGCGAGGCCAGCCTCGCCACGCGCTTTTCCCGCAACATCCAGCTCAATGTGCCCCTTGTGTCGGCTGCCATGGACACCGTCACCGAGTCCGCGCTCGCAATCGCCATCGCCCGCGAGGGAGGAATCGGAGTCATCCACAAGAACATGTCCGTGGCAGAGCAGGCCCGCCAGGTCCACACCGTCAAGCGTGCCGAGAACGGCATGATCTACGACCCCGTCACCATCCGCACCGGCGCCTGCATAGGCGAGGCCCTGCAGCTCATGCAGGAATACCATATCGGCGGAATCCCCGTCGTCGACGAGGCCGGGATCCTGCGCGGCATCGTCACCAACCGCGACCTCCGCTTCGAGAAAGACGTCTCTCGTCCCGTCGACCAGGTCATGACCAGCCGGAACCTCGTCGTCACCGACCAGACCACCGACCTGGAGCAGGCCACCGAGATCCTGCAGCGGCACAAGATCGAGAAGCTCCCCGTCGTCGACGCCAACGGCAAGCTCATCGGCCTCGTCACATATAAGGATATAAAGAAGGCCAAGGACAAGCCCAACGCCTGCAAGGACGCCCTTGGCCGCCTGCGCGTGGCCGCCGGCATCGGCGTCACCCCCGACAGCATGCAGCGTGCCGAGGCACTCGTGGCCGCCGGAGTCGACGCACTCGTCATCGACACCGCCCACGGCCACAGCGCCGGAGTGGAGGGTGTGCTCAAGGCAGTGAAAAAAGCTTTCCCGCAGATTGACGTCGTGGTAGGCAACATAGCCACCGGCGACGCCGCTCGCTACCTGGCCGACGCCGGCGCCGACGCCGTCAAGGTCGGCATAGGCCCCGGCTCCATCTGCACCACCCGCGTAGTCGCCGGGGTCGGCGTGCCCCAGCTCTCCGCCGTCTACGACGTGGCCCGCGCCCTCGAGCCCTACGGCATCCCCGCCATCGCCGACGGCGGCATCCGCTACTCCGGCGACATCGTCAAGGCCCTCGCCGCAGGAGGCGACTCCGTCATGCTCGGCGGAATGCTCGCCGGAGTCGAGGAGTCTCCCGGCGACACCATCATCTTCAACGGGCGCAAGTTCAAGTCCTACCGCGGCATGGGCTCTCTCGAAGCCATGCAGTGCGGCAGCAAGGATCGCTACTTCCAGGGCAACGAGACCGAAGCCAAGAAACTCGTCCCCGAGGGAATCGCCGCCCGCGTCCCCTACAAGGGAACACTCTTTGAGGTAGTCTACCAGATGCTTGGCGGCCTCCGCGCCGGAATGGGCTACTGCGGCGCCCGCACCATCGCCGACCTCCACCACGCCGCCTTCACCCGCATCACCTCCGCCGGCGTCCTCGAGAGCCATCCCCACGACGTCGCAATCACCAGCGAGGCTCCCAACTACTCCTCCCGAAACTCCTGAACAATAAACCGGGCGTAACGACGTTACAATAAGGTATAAGACAACCTTACAGATGAAGAAACGACTGATAGCCGCCCTCGGCACCGTCATGCTCCTGGCTGGCGTGTTCGTGCTCCGGGCCAAAGAGCCGACAGTAATGACCGTCAACGGCCGCGACGTGCCGCTGTCGGAGTTCCAGTACCTCTACCTCAAGAACCAGCAGCAGACACAGCTCCAGCCCATCGACGAGTACGTGGAGATTTTCAAGCTCTACAAGCTCAAAGTCGCCGACGCGCTGGCAATGGGTCTCGACACCACCAAGGCATTCCGCGACGAATACGAGCAGTACCGCAACGAGCTCGCCCAGCCCTACCTGGCCGACTCCGCCTACACCGCCCAGCTCGTTGACGAGGCATACAGATTCTACGGTATCCAGGTGCATCCATGCCACATAATGCTGACCAAGACACCTGATGGCGCAGAGAACCGCGTGCTCGTCAACCGCCTCGACTCCATTCGGGGCCTGATTGTCTCCGGCAAGATGACCTTCGCCGCCGCCGCCCGCCAGTTTTCCGACGACCGCAGCTCCCGCAACGACGGCGGCGACCTGGGCTGGACCAACAACCCCCAGTACCCCTATGCCTTCCTCCGGGCCCTCTACACCCTCCAGCCCGGAGAAGTCAGCGAGGTGGTCGAGAGCCCCGTCGCTTTCCACCTCATAAAGGTGGCCGACCGCCATCCACACACCGGTTACCTCAGCGCCTCGCACATCATGAAGCGCTTCGCTCCCAACGCCTCCGACGAAGAGCGCATGAAGGCCAAGGAACAGATCGACAGCATCTATGCCGCCATCCTCGCCACTCCCGACAAGTTCGAGGAAATGGCCGTCCGCTTTAGCGACGACAAAGGCTCCTCGCAGCGTGGCGGCAAGCTCGACCCCTTCCCCCAGGGCGCATACCCCCAGCCTTTTGACTCCATCGCTTTCGCCCTGAAGGATAACGAGATCTCCAAGCCGCTGATGACCGATTTCGGCTGGCACATCATAAAGCGCTTCGGCACCCGTCCGCTCGAGACCAAGGCCAAGATGCGCGACCGTCTCACCGCCATCGTCACCAATCCCCGCGATGTCCGCGCCGAGATGATTTCCGGGCGTCAGCTCCAGAACATTGGCAAGGAATTCGGCCTCAAGCCCAATAAGAAGAGCCTACAGGCCATCGATGCCTACATCGCCGGCCACGGCATGGATTCCCTCTTCTACCAGAACATGAGCCGCCAGCTCGGCAAGGCGCCCCTCCGCACTTTCAAGGGCGGCAGCGTCACACTGGCCGACATGGCCCAGCAGCTCAACAAGCTCGTCAACCTCGACCCGCAGTTCGCCCGCCAGGAGTTCAACCGCCGCCTTGACAACGTCACCCTGCACAAGCTCATGCCGCTCAAGGAGGCCAGCCTGGCCAGTGCCAACCCCGATTACCGCAACCTGCTCAACGAGTTCCGCGACGGCTCGCTGCTCTACGAGGCCGGTCGCCAGCGCGTTTGGGACCGCGCCGCCAACGACACGGCCGGCCTGCAGCAGTACTTCCAGCTCCACCAGGGCGACTACACCTGGCAGAAGCCACGCGCCAAGGGATACCTCATCCAGACTGTCAACGATTCCACTGCCGCCCTCATCAAGGCCCGCATGGCACAGCTCCAACCCTCCGAGTACGTCAGCACCCTACGCAAGGAATTCGGCCGCGACATACAGATTGACCGTGTACTCGCACCCAAGGGCGTGAGCTCTCAGGTTGACTTCCTCGCATTCGACGGTCCCGAGGCCAAGCCATCCGACACCCGCTTTCACACCTTCTGGATGGCCGACATGAAAGTGCTCGACACCCCCGAGGAACTCAGCGACGTCCGCGGCCTCGTAATAGCTGACTACCAGAACTACCTCATGCAGCAGTGGGAGGACGAGCTGCGCGAGAAGTACCCAGTCACCGTCAACAAGGCCGTGCTCTCCAAGGTCCGCACCAAGTAACGGCCTATCACTTATACATAGAAATAGCACCGACGTTTACGAACATCGGTGCTATTTCTATGTGAAAAGTCACGTGGACATATTACTTTTTCATTGGCTCAACTGTGTAGCCGAGCTTGCGTAGCTGGGTGACGAGGCCGCGTTCACCGGCCAGGTGCAGCGCACCGACGGCGATGAAACAAGGGCGGTCGGCCATCATTGCCGGCAGCTGCTTCATCCAGTTGTCATTGCGGTTGAAGAGAAGCGCCTCGAAGAACTGCGGGTTCACTTCCTCGCTCTTCGTCATCGCCAGCATCCCGTCGAGGTTTCCGGCTGCATATTCCGCATTCAGCCTGCGGGCGTTGGCCTGCTCTTCTCCCGGATTGTCGAAGAGCTCGCAGAGTGCCTTCGCCTGGTCCGCAATCGGTGTCATGTCGTAGAGAATCGCGGCCTGCTGTTCGGCCGTCTCCAGCGGCAGCACTTCCTTGTCGGCATTCCTGGCCTCCTGCTGGAAATACGTGTCGAGCTGCTCGCCGGCCTTGAATTCAGGCATCGCCTTTTGGATGATGCCGGCTGTCACCATCGCGTTGACCACCATCGGCTTCATCATGTCGAGCATCTGCAGCTGCATTCCCGGCATCGGCGCGTACTGGGAGAAAAGCTCGCTGTAACGCTTCATCCTCTCCTCTCCCAGCACCTTGCTCAGAGTGCTGTCGGCCGGAGCGAGCATGTGCGGCTGCATTTTCATCGCCAGAGCCATCTGGTCCTGCGTCATGTCGATCTCACCGACTACCGCCTTCGCTTGGGTCAGGGCCTGTCGTGCGCCGACACTATCAATCACCGAGAGCGGGGCGAGGTGATGTGTTCCGAAGAGATACGACGGCTCCTTGAGTCCGTTGCCGCTGACGCGGTAGAAAATCTGCGCCTGGGCGCCTGCTGCCGCCAGCACCACTGCCAGCAGCACAAAAATCCGTTGCATTTTCATATACATTTTAGACGCTGCAAAGGTAGCGAAAATTTCACTTAATTCCGACGAAGGCTACACCGGGCAAGCCGGTGCGGTTGAACCATGTCACGTTGGCCTTCTACCAGGTGCGGATGCAGAGTGGCGACGATGGCTGCGGACAAGACTCATGAAGGACTGCGAGCCCTGCGGCCTAACGTCGACGTCCGGGCCTCAACTCTCAATTTTTTTTCGTACCTTTGCAGCGCAATGGAGCAACTGCCTACCATAGACGTAGTAATCGCCACGCACCGTCCCGAAGGAATCAGACGCGTAGAAACCATGAACGCGCCCGCCTTGCCGGGCGTACGCTATATCGTATCCTGGCAGAACCATGCTGACGCCCCGGTGCCGGAAACGCTGCTGAAGCGGAGCGACATGGAGATATATCGACTGGAAGAGCAGGGCGTCTCCAGTAACCGCAATAATGCCATAGATCACGCCAGCGCCGAGGTGATCCTGGTGCTCGACGATGACGTAACCATTTTTCCCGAGGGCATCCTGGCGTTGCAGGAATATTACCGTGACCACCCCGAGGCGGAGTTCCTGACTTATCGCACCCTACCGTTGCACCGGAAGGTTTATCCTAAGGTGGAGACGCCGCTGTGCCTTCCACTGCCTAAGGGATACTATGGCACGGGTATAGAGCTCTCCTTCCGCCTCAAGACGGGTCTGCGCTTCTGTCCCGACCTCGGGCCGGGCGGAGGCAGATACGACGGTGGCGAAGACGAGGCAATAGTGCTGGCGGCAATCCATCGTGGTCTCGACTGCCGCTATATCCCGGTCACCGTGTGTGCCCATCCGCACCCCTCCACCGGCACCAAGGCGACCCTGACGGACGATAACCTGCGGGCGAGTGGCTTGGTGATAGCCCTGCAATATCCCTGGAGCGCGTGGCTGCGGGTGCCACTCAAGGCCTGGCGCAATGCCCGCAGAGGCCGGGCAGGGTTTCTGCGCGCACTCTTTCTGAGCATAAAAGGCGCGGTTGCGGCACCCCGTCTGAGGCGCCGCAACCGCGATACTCTCTGGTGAAATTCGTTATTCTTCGCGGTGGATGACTGCGCCGAGGGCGCGGAGTCGTCCGTCGATGTCCTGGTAGCCGCGGTCGATCTGGCGAATGTTCTGGATGCGGCTGGTACCCTTGGCTCCCATGGCGGCGATGAGCATTGCCACACCGGCGCGGATGTCGGGCGAGGCCATGTTGGTGGCACGCAGCGAGTGGAGCTTGCCGCTGCCGATGACGGCTGCACGATGCGGGTCGCACAGGATGATGCGCGCTCCCATGTCGATGAGCTTGTCGACGAAGAAGAGGCGGCTCTCGAACATCTTCTGGTGTATCAGCACCGAGCCGGCGGCCTGCGTGGCCACCACCAGGAAGATGCTCAGCAGGTCGGGCGACAGGCCGGGCCAGGGGGCGTCGGCGAAAGTCATGATGCTGCCGTCGATGAACGTCTCGATCTCGTAGCCTACTCGGGCCGGGACCGTGATGTCGTCGCCGTGCACGTCGAGGTCTATTCCCAGGCGCGAGAAGGCGTAGGGCATGATGCCCAGGTCGGGTACCGAGACGTCCTTGAGCGTTATTTCCGAGCCTGTCATGGCGGCCATGCCGATGAACGAGCCGACCTCGATCATGTCGGGCAGGAGCCGGTGCGTGGTGCCTCCGAGGCGTTCGACGCCGTGGATGGTGAGCAGGTTGCTGCCGATGCCCTCTATGCGTGCGCCCATGCCCGCGAGCATGCGGCAGAGTTGCTGTATGTACGGCTCGCAGGCGGCGTTGTAGATGGTGGTCGTGCCCTGGGCCAGCACCGCTGCCATGATGAGATTGGCGGTGCCGGTGATGGAGGCCTCGTCGAGGAGCATGTAGCAACCCCTCAGACCGTCGGGCGCCTTTATCTCGTAGTGGCGGCTGTCGCGTAGGAAGGCGAAGTCGGCGCCGAGGCGCTGCAGGCCGAGCAGGTGCGTGTCGAGGCGACGGCGCCCGATCTTGTCGCCACCCGGCTTGGGAAGCATGGCGCGGCCGAAACGAGCCAGCAGCGGACCTATGATCATCACCGAGCCACGCAGCGCACGAGCCATGGCCGAGAACTCGTCCGTATCCATGAAGTCCAGGTCAACGTCGTCGGCCTGGAACGTGTAAGTGTCCGGCTGGGGATGCTCCACCTTGACGCCCATGCGCTTGAGCAGACGGATGAGGTTGTTGATGTCGAGAATGTTCGGAACGTTGCTGATGGTGACCTTGTCGGGCGTCAGCAGGGTGGCGCAGATGACCTCCAGTCCCTCGTTCTTGGCACCCTGGGGGGTGATGGTGCCGTGGAGCTGATGGCCCCCTTCGACTATGAAGCTGCTCATTTCTTCTTTTTCTTCTTCTTGGCGTTCTTGGACGCGGTTTCTACGGGTGCCACGAAGTCGAGCAGGCGGTAGACTTCGGGGTTGAGGTTGATGGCTCCGCCGGTGAGGGTGCACAGGTCGCGCAGCACGATGTGGTCCTCGGCAGCCTCCGGGTTGTGCAGGAAGAGCGTTTTCTTCATCTGCATGGCCACGCGCCATACGGCCTCCTCCTTGTCGGGCCCCTCCTCCATTTCGGCGACGGCACGGGCCATGTTCTCGATGACGCGGCCATAGACGCGCATGCGGGGATGCGACTGCAGGTAGGGCACTCGCTCAGGGGCGGGACGCACGTTCTCCTCGGTGATGACAGGGCAGGGGAAGTCGACGTCCAGGCTGAAGTCGCTCAGGATCTGTATGGTGTCCCAAGCCTTGGTGCTGGGCCATTCGCGGGCGTTCATCTCCTCGGGAAAGAGACGGCAGAGAATTGAGGCAATCGTTTCGGCGCAGGCCTGGCGCTCGTCACGGTCCTCTATTGTGCGGCAGTAGTCTACCATCTGCTGGATGTTGCGTCCGAACTCCGGCAGTTTGAGCTTGCTGCGGTTGGTGTTATAATCCATTGTGTTCAAGTCAGTCGGGCCGGGATCCTTGCAGCCTTTTGCCGCTCCGCCCCGGTTCAGGTTGCAAAGGTAACAAAAAATTAGGAATTAGGAGTCAGCAATCAGCAATTAAGCCTCGATCGAACAGTATTCTTAATCCATTCCTTGCTTTTGCCCTGCACCCAAAGCTGCAGGAGGGTGTGTCAAAATTCAAAATTTCGGACAGATTGTAGGGCTGCATCCTGGTGCAGCCGCTGATAATCAATAAAGTAGAGCAGCTGCACCCTGGGTGCAGCCCTACGGCTTTGCAACACCCTTATCGGCTTGACCCGGTATATGCAAATTCAGGCGTGATAAAGAAAAAGAAAAGCAGCGTCAAAAGACGCTGCTTGATTTGGTGGCGGAGGCAGGACTCGAACCTGCGACCTTTGGGTTATGAGCCCAACGAGCTACCACTGCTCCACTCCGCGATGTCGTGTTTGCGAGTGCAAAATTACAACATTGCAGAGGGGTTGTCAAGGGTTTGATTGTTAAACTTTGTTAATAATATACTAAATGGCTGGGGTGCAGGGAAATACATATGAGGGTCGTGTGGCGATAAGAGGGTGTTGCAAAATCCGGTGCATAGTAGGGATGCACCCTGGTGCATCCGCTCTACTTTATTGACTATCGGCGGCTGCACCAGGGTGCAGCCCTACAATCTGACCGAAGTCTTGAATTTTGACACACTCTCTTGCAAAGGATATGCACCGTATGTCAGAATGGATTCTCTGTTTCGGATGGTCAGAGGGAGTCGGTTACGGGCCATGCGAAGGCGCGGAGTCCGAGGCGGGGCTTGGAGTCATCCAGGGCGCGGAGGCGCTCCAGGATGGTGGGCAGTCTGTCATCGGGGACGATGGAGATCAGGGCGGAGGCCAGCGAGGGCCACGCGTGGGTGCCGTAGTGGGGCTCGCCGCCGTTGCTGCCGCGGCCCTGCACGGTGCCGAAGCCGGTGAAGCCGCGGCAGTTGGATTTGTCGAGTATCTCGATGACCTGTTCCTGGTGGGCCTGGTCGAAGGCTATGAAGAGGGCTTTCATTAAGTTTAGAGTTTAGAGTTTAGAGTTGAGAGTCGAGGAAAGGTGGGAGCGACAACTCTCTACTTTCCACTCTCAACTCTCAACTATTTTAGTTTCTTGTGGAGCTTGCGGCGGGCGCGCTTTATGCCGCGGCCGGCGAAAGTGCAGTAGAGCACGGGCACGAAGAGCAATGTCAGGATGGTGGAGAAGGTGAGGCCGCCGATGACGGCCGTTCCCATCGGCTTCCACATCTCGGATCCCTGTCCGGAGCCGACGGCCATGGGTACCATGCCGAGGATGGTGGTGAGCGTGGTCATCACCACGGGGCGCAGGCGGGAGCGGCCGCCTTCGATCACGGCGGTGCGGATGCCCATGCCGCGCTCGCGGTTCAGCGAGATGTAGTCGATGAGCACGATGCCGTTCTTGACCACGATGCCGATGAGCATGATGGCGCCGATCATGGACATGACGTTGAGGGTGTGGCCCGTCAGCCAGAGTATCAGGAATACGCCGGAGAAGGCGAAGAGCAGCGAGGTCATGATGATGCCGGGGTAGGTGAGGGACTCGAACTGGGCGGCCATGACGATGTAGACGAGGATTATGATGAGCACGCCGAGGGTGAGGAGGTCGCCGAAGCTGTCCTGCTGGTCCTCGAAGCTGCCTGCCAGGCTGATGGTGACGTCCGAAGGGAGGTGCATCTCGTCGATCTTGAGCTGCGCCTCGGTCACGACCTGGCTCATGGGGACGCCGTCGACGACGGTGGAGACTGTGACCTGGCGTTCGCGGTCCTTGCGTTCGATGGTGGGGGGCGACCAGCGCTCCACCACCTTGCCGAGCTCCTTGATGCGGATGCCGGCGCCGGAGGGGGTGTATACGATGATGTTCTCTATGTCTTCGATGTTCTGGCGGCTCTCGGGTTCGTACATGACCTTGATGTCGTACTCCTCGCCGTCCTCGCGGTACTGGGAGGCGAGGGCGCCGTTGATGCGGTTGCGCATGGCGGTGGCGACGGTGGACATGTTAAGTCCGTAGAGGGAGAGCTTCTCGCGGTCGAAATCGACCTGAATCTCGGGCTGGTAGTCGGAGCGGGAGACGGTGACGTCGGCGGTGCCGGGGATGCCTTTCAAGATCTCCACGAGCTGGGCGGCGACGGTGTCGGTCTCGGCGAAGTCGTAGCCGTAGATTTCGAAGTCCACGGTGGCCTGGCCGCCCATGCCCTGTCCGCGACCGCCGCCGACGTTGACCTGGGCCTTCTTGAACTCGGGGAAGTCGCGGTCTATGTCCTGGCGCATGCCGTCGGCGATCTCCTTGATGCCGCGCTGGCGGTCGCCGGGATCGCTCAGGCGGATGTTCATCGAGGCGATGTGGGGGCCATTGTCGCTGAGTGAGGCGTAGGTGTTGTCGCTGCTGGCGGGGCCGACGGTGTAGTTGATGACCTGTATTTCGGGATACTTGGAGCGCCAGAGGGTGTCGAGGCGGTAGAGGGCGTCGCGGGCCTGCTCCACTCGGGAGCCGATGGGGAGCTCGAGGCTGACGCCGATGCGGGCGTTGTCCTGGGTGGGGAAGAACTCCGTGCCTACGAAGCGCATCAGGAACACCGAGCCGATGAAGATGCCCAGGCAGACCACTACCGTGACGGTGCGGTGCGCCACGACGATGCGGAGCAGGCGGGCGTAGCCGTTGTCGAAGGCGTCGAGGCAGCGCTCGATGGGTCCGTAGAGCTTGTCGTAGATGCGGCTGTGGACCTTGCGCAGGCGGAGCCACTGGCTGCAGAGCATGGGGGTGAGGCTGAGGGCGCAGGTGGTGGAGATGATCATCATGATGGTGACCATCCAGCCGAGCTGGCGGAAGAGCACGCCCGTCATGCCCGTCACCAGGGTGAGGGGGAAGAATACGGCTATCAGCGTGAGTGTGGAGGCGATGACGGAGACGGCGACCTCGTTGGTGCCGTGCACGGCCGCCTGTCGCGGGTCGGAGCCGCGCTCGATGTGCGTGGTGACGTTCTCCAGGACCACGATGGCGTCGTCGACGACCATGCCGATGGAGATGCTCAGCGCCGAAAGCGACACGATGTTGAGGGTGTTGCCGGTGGCGTATAGGTATATGAACGAGGCGATGAGCGAGACGGGGATGGTGATGACGATGATCATCGTGGCTCGCCATCGGCCGAGGAAGAGGAATACCACGATCATGACGAACAGCAGGGCGTAGAGCACCGTCTCCTCGAGCGAGGCGATGGTGTTGCGGATGTTGTCGGAGGTGTCGACGATGACTCCGAGCTTGACGTCGCTGGGCAGGGAGGCCTGGAGACGGGGGAGCATGGCCATTACCTTCTCGGATATCTGCACGGAGTTGGCGCCGCTCTGCTTCTGGATGACGATCATGGCGCCCTCCTCGCCGTTGTTGTAGGTCTGCTGTGTGCGCTCCTCGAGGGAGTCGTCGACGCGTGCGACGTCGCGCAGGTAGACGGTGCGGCCGTCGGCGGAGGCGACGGGCAGGTCGAGGAGCTGGCGGGAGTCGGTGAACTCGCCCTTTACGCGCAGGGCGTATGTGTTGGAGCCGACGTCGAAGGAGCCGCCGGGGGTGTTGCGGTTCTCTGCGCCGATGACCTGGGCCACTTTCTCGACGGAGATGTTATATGCTTCGAGGCGGCGGGGGTCGGCGTAGACGTGTATCTCGCGCTTGGGGGCGCCTGAGATGCTGACGGAGCCGACGCCGTCGATGCGCGCCAGGGGGTTGGCCACGCGGTCGTCGAGGATCTTGTACAGGCCGGCCATGCTCTCCTTGGCTTCCACCGAGAGCAGGCAGATGGGAATCATGTCTGTCGAGAACTTGAAGATGATGGGGTCCTGGACGTCGTCGGGAAGCTGCTGGCTGACCATGTCGAGCTTGTCGCGCACGGAGTTGGTGAGCACGTCGATGTCGTAGCCGTATTCGAACTCCAGGGTGATGACGGAGGTGTTCTCGCGGCTTTGGGAGGTTATGTGCTTGAGGTGCTCCACGGAGTTGAGCACGTTCTCCAGGGGCTTGGTGACGTTCTGCTCTATGTCCTCGGCCGACGCGCCCTGGTAGAAGGTGATCACCATGATGGTGTTGGTGTCGATGTCGGGGTAGAGGTCTATGGGGAGCTTCTTGAGCGAGAATAGTCCGAGGATGACGACGGCCACGAAGCAGAGGGTGGTCATCACCGGACGTTTGACAGCGCTGCCGTATAGGCTCATTGTAGTTGAGGGTTTTAGGGATGTAGAGACGCACCGGGGTGCATTTCTACAGCTTTAGGCTAAAATTATTTGGCGAGGCGTACCTTGATTCCGTTGGCGAGTCGGCTCTGGCCGGTGACTACGACGTAGGAGCCGGGGTCGACGCCGGAGAGAAGCTCGTAGGAGGTGTCGATGCGTCGGCCGAGTTCCACCTTGAGGTAGTGGACGGTGCCGTCGGAGTAGGTGTAGACGTAGGAGTCGCCGGAGCCCTGCATCTTTACGACGGCCTTGTCGGGGACGACGACGTGGTGGGCTGTGCCGAGGTTGAGGGTGACGCGGGCGAACATTCCCGGCAGGACGGCGCCGTCGGCGTTGGGAAGCGTTATCTCCACGCCGAAGGTCTTGGACTGGGCGTCGACGGTGGGCGCGATGAGGGAGACGGTGCCTCGGAACTCGCGGTCGCCGTATGTGTCGAAGGTCATGACGGCCGGCATGCCTCGGCGGAGAAGAGAGTATTCTGTCTCGGCCACGTTGATGACGACCTTGACGGGCTGCACCTGGCCTATGGTGAGGATGGGGAGCTGGCCGGTGACGTCGCCGGGGTCGTAGTTGCGGGCGGTCACCACGCCGTTGATGGGTGAGGTGAGTACGGTGTTCTCCTGGGCGTTCTTAAGGGCGCGGCGGGCGGTGGCGAGCTGGTTGCGGGCGGTGGTGACCTGGGTCTGCATCTGCTCGACCTGCTGGCGGGTGCCGCCGCCTATCTTATACAGTTCCTGGGCGCGCTTGAGGTCGGCCTCGAGCTGCGCAAGCTGGGCCTGGGCGGTGCTTACCTGCAGCTGGTAGGAGTCGGTGTTGACGGCGTCGAGGGCCACGAGCTTCTGGCCCTTGGTCACGCGCATGCCCTCGTCGACGTAGATGGCCTTGATGCGGTTGGACATCTGCGCCGAGATGTTGTTGATCAGGTACGGCTCCACGGTGGCGGTGTAGGTTCGGATCTGGGGCACGTCGCGCTCGTCGACTTGTTCGACCCTGACGGTGGGAATGTTATCGTCTTTCTGCGCCTTGGTGGCGTCGGCGTCTTTCTTTCCCGAGCAGGCGGCGAGCAGGAGCAGTGCCAGGGCAGCCGGGGCATATTTCAGCATTTTCATGGGTATCGGTTAGTAGTTTCGGCCCAGCAGCAGGTCGAGCTGCGACACGGACACGAGGTAGTTGTATATTGCCTGGTAGTAGTTTAGCTGTGCGGTGGTGTTGGCCAGTTCGCTGTCGCGGAGGTCGAGCCAGGAGGCGGCGCCGAGCTCGAAGCTGCGCTGCATGATGTCGTAGGCGCGGGCGGCCTGCTCCATGCCCTTCTGCGACGCCTCGATCTGGTTGGCCTCGCGGTTTATGTTGTCGATGGCGAGCTCGGTCTGCATCTGCAGGGAGCTGACGAGGTTCTCGCGCTGCAGCTGGAGTTCCTTGCGCTGCAGGCGTGCATCCTTGAGGCCGTACCAGCGGGAGCCGCCGGTGAACAGGGGGACGGATAGCTGCAGGGCCACGTAGCTGTAGGGGTTGAAGTCCATGCGGCGAAAGGCGTTGCCGTTGCTCATGGCGTTCCAGGAATAGCTGAACGAGGCGCCGAGCGTGGGCAGGAACGAGAGCTTCTGCATGGAGATGTTCTTCTGCAATATGGAATCCTGGATGCTCATCGAGCGTAGCTGTGTGTTGTCCTGGAGTGAGGGGAGGGCGGTGGCGTGGGCGTGCATCTCGTCGCGCAGGGCCTGTAGGGAGGTGGTGGCGACGACGATGGCGTCGGGCGGGAGGCTGAGCAGGACCTTGAGCTGGAGGCGGGCCTGGCGGATGGCGATGTCGGCCTGGAGCAGCTCCGGCTCTATGTTGCGCACGTTCACGGCCGTGCGCAGGGTGTCGTACTCGGTGCCGGTGCCCAGCAGATAGCGCTTGCGGAAGATGTCGGCGTTGAAGACGGCCTGGTTGTAGTTCTTTCGCACCACCTGCATGGTGGCCTGTGCCAGGAGCAGGGCGTAGTAGGCTCGGTTTACCTGGTCGACCATGTCGAGGCGGCTGGCACGTGCCTGCTCGGCGTTGGTCAGGATCTGGAGGTCGCTGATCTGGAGCGATTTCCACAGCTGCGGGGCCACGAGCGGCACCGAGGCGCCAAAACCGAACGACCAGTTGTTGTCGCTGCCCATCTTGAACTTCTGGCTCTGTCCGCCCATGTTCATGGAGACGGTCTGCAGCTCCACGGCACGCTGGTAGGTGCCGGTGAAGGAGACGTTGGGAAGGAGCTGGGCCAGGACTTCCTTTTTGGAATAGTCGGCGCGGGTAATCTCCATGTCGGCAACGCGGATGGTGGGGTTGTGGCTTAGGGCGATCTCGACGCACTGGCTTCGGCTGAGGGCGAGGCGCTGCCCTGCGGGGTCAGCCGGAATCACCGCCTCGGAGTAGTCCGGCAGCGTGTCAGCGGGCAGCTGTAGGGGCGCACGGTCCGTGCGTCCGTTTGTCAGTTGCGGATTCTGTGAGGGGGCAGTCCCGAGGGACGTTGCCGGGATAGCGCAGAAAAACAGGACCCATGCCAGTGTCCTTAATATATTGCGGGCGGTGTTCATCAGTCAGTGAAGAGGTCGTGGAGAGGTTGGCGGTGGGATGGCTTGAAGTTGTCGATGATGCGCAGCCCCTTTTCGGAGGCGATGGAACGGAGGAATCCGCCGTTGATGGTGTTGAATATCTCTTCGAGGGTGAACTGGCCACCGAAATGGTCCTCCATACGCTTGAGGGCCTCCATCTGCACGTGCATCATTTCGAGCAGGATGGGGTAGTTGACGTCCGGGCGTAACACTCCCTCCTCGACGCCCCGGTTGTATACCTGGCTCCAATGGCTGTCGTGGTCTACGCGCTTGGCCTCGTACACCTGCTTGATTTCCGGGTAGAGCGTGTCCATGTCGTGGAAGAAGTCGATGGTGATGAGGCTGAGCATCTCGCCCTGGACGTGGAACATCTCGCTGAGGGCGGTGATGATGTCGGGAGAGGTGAGGAAGATGTCGACGAACAGCGCGTGCATCTTGGAATGCATGTAGTCGAGGGCTTTCTCTATGAGGTGATGCTTGGATCCGAAAATCTCGTAGAGGGTGCGTTTGGACATGCTGAGCTCGGAGGCCAGCAGGTCCATGGTAAGACCCTTGAGGCCCTTGGCCAGCAGGAGCTTGAGGATGCGTCGCTGCAGGTCCGGGTACTTTTCGCCTTGGGGCTTGTGAATCTTGGTGAGGTGAATGTTGTACATTTTCGGGCGCAAAGTTAAGGATAAAAACCGAAACGACAAAATCAGTTTTAACGTAAGACCCAGTTCAATAAAATTTGTTCAACGCCGGGGTCGCAGGCTCGGGGCATATTTCTTGCAGGCGAAGCTGTGTCTCTGTGGCTGGCGCCCGCTTAAGGGACGGTGTATTTTAATGGGAAAAGGGACGGTGCAGCCTCTCGCGGCGCCGTCCCATGTTGTTATGGAGTCTGCTCAAAATCTATTTCGTCTTTTTTGTCGCGGGCTTGCGTGCCGTGGCTTTCTTGGCTGTGGGTTTGCGGGTGGCGGCCTTCTTGACGGGCTTGGAGGAGGCTTCAGCGCCCATGGCGTCTTCTTCGGGAAGGTCGGGCTCGGCCTCGCGCTCGTTGGTACGGATGCTCACGACCTCCTTGCGCAGTGCTTCGATTTCTTTGGCCTGGTTGCGGATGGTGAGCAGCAGGGAGTTCAGCTCCTCGTTCTCTATGGAGGCCGGAAACTGCTCGCTGACGCGCACCAGGAAGTCCGACAGCACGTTCATGTAGTTGATGTATGCCGCGTAGGGGCTGTCGTAGGGTGAGAAGAGGGCGTGGCTGGCGCCGTCGGCGAGCTGCTTGGTGCTCATGTAGTAGAAGTGGTCGGAGTTCTGGAGGTATTTCCAGTCCTGCCGCAGGCGGCGGTCGGTGACCATGCTCATTCGCTCGGCCACGCTGTAGAGCTTGTCGAGGGCGGAGTTCTGGAGCTCGTTGCCTTTCCAGGCGGAGATGTCGCGTGCCTCGTCGGCCCATGAGAGGGGATAGGGGATTGCCAGCTCTGCCACGGGCATGAAGCGCTCCACGGCCTCGGAGGGGGTTAGCATGTCGATGCCCATTTCCTGTGCGAAGCGGGGAAGCGCCTGGAGGAAGTTGAAGATGCCGGTGCCGGCGGGCAGGAACTCGCCGAAGGTCTCCATGCTCATCAGCAGGTTGACGACCTGCTCGTCTTCGGGCATGGCCTTGATCCAGCCCATGAACTTGTCGGCTGTGAGTGGGTACTGGTCCCAGGCGGGGTTGTTGAAGTTGCGGGTTATGTCGGCGCTGAGCTTGTCGTTGGTCAGCAGCAGGCTGAGTCCGGGAGCGGCCGCGGAGGCGTAGACGTAGTCGGGGGAGCGCCAGCCGAGCACGTGCTTGGCGCCGTCGGTAAGTGTGCCTTTGAATCCCATTGCTGCAATCTGCAGGGCGATGTCGTCGTCATAGATGAGTTCGGTGTTCTCCAGGAAGCGGGGCTCGTAGCCGAAGACTTCCTTGATGAGGGCGTCGTGCTCGTCGACTTGTCGGCGGAACTCGTCGGGGTCCTGGACGGATGCCAGTGAGTGGGAGTAGGTGCCGCTGAGGAGCTCTACGCTGCCGGTGGCGACCAGTGCCTTGAGCTCTTCGATGACTTCGGGCACGTACTGCTGAAGCTGCTCTATGGCGGTGCCGGTGATGGAGATGGCCACGCGCAGCCTGTCGCCGTACTGGCCGTGCATGGCGCGCAGCGTCTGCAGCGTGGGCAGGTAGGAGTTGCGGCCGATGCGCGACACTATCTCGTCGTTGGCGAAGTCGTCGTAGTAGTAGTGGTCGCGGCCGATGTCGAAGAAGCGATAGCGCTTCAGCCGGTACGGCTGGTGTATCTGGAATATGAGGCAGATGGATTTCATGCGATTTTACGATTGAGCGAGTTCTTTTACGATTGAACGTAGCGTTGCTGAACTCTTGTCTTTTAACTCTTAACTCTTAACTCCGATTACGGAGCGGTAGATGTCTACGACCTTGCGGCCGGCCTTCTCCCAGGTGATTTCCTTGATTTCGGCCAGGCCCTGCTGTTGCAGTTCGCGGTGGAGCGAGGGGTACTGTGTGATGCCGTGTATGGCGTCGGCCATGGCGTCGATGTCCCAGTAGTCGGTCTTGATGACGTGGCTGAGGATCTCGGCGCAGCCGCTCTGCTTGGAGATGATGCTGGGCACGCCCATCTGCATTGCCTCCAGTGGGGAGATGCCGAAGGGCTCGCTGACGGAGGGCATGACATAGACGTCGCTGGCGGCCAGCATTTCGTAGACCTGGCGCCCCTTGAGGAATCCGGTGAAGTGGAAGCGGTCGGCGATGCCGCGCTCGGCCACGAGGTCTATCATCTCGTCCATCTTGTCGCCCGAGCCGGCCATGACGAAGCGCACGCGGGGGGTGGATGCGAGCACCTTGGCGGCCGCTTCTACGAAGTATTCGGGACCCTTCTGCATGGTGATGCGCCCAAGGAAGGTGACGACCTTGTCTCCGCCGGTGCGGCGCGGGAGGTCGAGGATTTCCTGCGACAGGGGGATGACGGCGTTGTGCACCGTGGTTACCTTGGCCGGGTCCTGGTGGTACTTCTCGATTACGGTGCGGCGCGTCAGGTCCGACACCGTTATGATGTGGTCGGCGTGGTCCATGCCGTCCTTCTCGATGCGGTAGACGTCGGGGTTGACGTTGCCTCGGGAACGGTCGAAGTCGGTGGCGTGCACGTGGATGACCAGGGGCTTGCCGGTGACGTTCTTGGCGTGGATGCCTGCCGGGTAGGTGAGCCAGTCGTGGCTGTGGATGACGTCGAAGGGGACTGTGCGGGCTATGACCCCGGCCACGATGGAGTAGTTGTCGATCTCCTCGAGGAGGTTGTCGGGGTAGCGGCCGGAGAACTCGATGCCACCCAGGTCGTTGAGGCGCTTGTAGTTGAAGTCGGCGTAGATGTGCGAGCGCAGGTCGAAGTATAGGTCGGGGCTCATGATGGAGCCGATGCGGCTGTCTACGTAGTCGCGGTTGACGTCGCGCCAGGCCACGGGGGTGCAGTCGGCGCCGATGATGCGGGCGAACTGGCGCGGCTCGTCGCCGTGGGGCTTGGGGAGCACGAAGTCAATGTCTACGTCGCCCTGGGCGTGGATGCCCTCGGCCAGGCCGTAGCTGGCGGTGCCCAGGCCGCCGAGGATATGGGGCGGGAACTCCCACCCGAACATGAGTACTTTCATTTCTTCACCTCCTCTTCGGCCGTGATACCGGACTGTTTGGTCTCCTGGCGGAGCCGTTCGTCGTATTCTTTCATCTGCTGGCGCACCAGGCGCAGGGCCTCCAGGATCTGTCCCACGTTCTTGGCCGTCGAGACGGCGCCGCGGCCCTGGTATGGCGGGTTGCCGTCGTACATCTCGCTCAGGGAGCCGATGCAGCCGCGTGTCATTTCGTCCTCGTAGCCGATGAGCTGGCGCTCTATGAATCCGGCGCCGGAGTAGCCGAACACATTAATATATGCCTGTGCGTAGAAGCCGAATAGCCATGGGCGTGCGGGGCCCTGGTGCACGGCCTGTTCGCGCTCCAGCGGGTTGCCGGCATAGACGGGCCGGTAGGCCGGCGAGCGGGGCGACAGCGACCGCAGGCCCTTGGGCGTCAGCAGCTCGCGGGTTACGAACTCCAGCACCTTGCGCCGCTGGTGGCGGTCCAGGGGCGAGTATTCCAGGCCGATGGCGATGGCCATGTTGGGGCGCACCTCCGGGTCGACGTAGTCGCCGTCCACGTAGTCGTTGAGGTATCCGTAGTCGTTGAGGAACGTGCGGATGAAGGCTTCTCCGGCCCTGTCGGCCAGTGAGGCAAGCTCGGCCACGTAGTGCTTTTCGGCCTCCTCGTGGCCGAAGAGGCCGATGGCGAAGCGCAGGGCGTCGTACCACAGGGCGTTGAACTCCAGCACCAGGCCTGAGCGAGGGATGATGGGGCGCCCGTTGACGGATGCCGACAGCCAGGTGACGGGGCGGTTGCGCCCATCGGTGCTGACCAGGCCCGACGGCTCCAGGTGCAGGTTGCGGATGCGCCCGTTGCGGACGTGCTCTATCAGCGCCTTGATGACGGCGCCATAGCGTTCGCGGCAGGCCTCGTTGCCCTGGTCGTCGCGGTACTTGTGCAGGGTCCAGAGCAGCCACAGGGGGATGTCGGGCAGGTCTATCTCGTGGATGGTACGGTCGGCGCTGCCGTCGTAGATGTTGCGTCGCAAGGCCTCGATGAAAGTCTGGACTATGAGCTCGAAGTCTTCGCGGTGGCCGATGGCCAGGGTGCAGCCGGGCAGGGCGATCAGTTCGTCGCGGGAACGGACGTTGTACCACGGGTAGCCGGCCATGATGTACTCGCCGTTCTTGTTGCGCAGGTAGAACTGCTTGGCGCTGTTTTTGAGGCAGTTGAAGAAGCTGGTGCGGCAGGTGCGGCCTTGCAGCTCCTTCTCGTACGTCTCGGCGAATGTATTCGGATCGCTCTCGAAGGTGGAGGCGGAGAAGATGACGCTCTGGCCTTTCTTTATCTCCAGCTCGAAGTATCCGGGCACCCACAGGTCCTCGCAGTAGGGGAGCCCGCGGTTGCGGTCCTTGTAGTACTGCACGCCCTTGTACCAGTGGCCGTCGGCGACCCAGCGGACCGGGCAGTCGAGCTGCATGTACAGCTCCGGGTAGCCGTGGTAGAGGCAGGTGGCGATGCCACCGTCGACGGGCTTTATGGTCTTGTTGATGGCGGTGTTCTCGATGCAGAGGTCGTTGGCGTTACGGAAGGCCAGGAAGGGGCGCAGCTGCAGCGTCGTGGGCGAGTTTGCCTCCTGCAGCGTGTAGCGGATCAGTATTCGGCTTTGGTGCGAGATGAACACCTTCTCCTTGGTGAGGATGACGCCGCCCACGCGGTACGTCATCACAGGCACCCTCTCGCAGTTGAACTCGCGGATGTACTTGTGCCCGTTGGGACTGAATATGTTGTCGCCGTACTGGTGCAGCCCCAGGTTGAAGGGCGCACCGTGCTGGATCACCGTCTCGTCGAGCGAGCTCAGCAGCACGTGCGCCTGGTCGTCCATCTCCGGGATGGGGATAACCAGCAGGCCGTGCTGCTTGCGTGTGTTGCAGCCCACGATGGTTGTGCAGTGGTATGCCCCGCTCTTGTTGGTGCGCAGCATCTCCTTCGGCAGCGACTGCTCAAGATTGATCATCAATCGCTTGTCGAACTTCAGGTAGCTCATAGGCCTATGTAGACATTAAGGTTCACGGTTATAATCACAAGGCGACGGTACGCCTTTATATAAAGTAACACTCCGGCACCCCGAAAAGTTATGTGTCCACTCGATTATTTTTGTAATCTTTGTGAAAAATCAACTTTCCGCGTGGAAAAGTTGCGGGTGTCGGGGGGATTTCATATTTTTGCATTCCAAAACTTTTGAAAGATGCAAGCTACAGATAAAGCGATGGAAATCTACGAGACGCTGGTGGATGCAGAGTCCTCCGCGCCCGACCGTCTGCCGGCCCTCGTCGCTGGCCTCGTCGACAGCGACGAGACGGGCCAGTATCTCTGCTCGGGCGCCCGCTACCTCGGCGCCCTCGATCGCGGCCGCTATGCCCCTCTCGTCAACGCCATGGTCGAGGCTGCCATCGACCGCGACCGCGAGCACCGGTACATCTCCCAGCTCCTGCCCGCCCTATGGGGCGACGATTTCATGGCACGCGCCGAGCAGCTCCGCATCAGCGACAACAACTTCCGCCGCATCTACAAACGCATCTATCCCGATCATTAAAGACATGCACAAGAAAAAAATAGGCGTGGCGCTGACAGCCCTGCTGCTCGCCGCCGCAATCCCCTGCGTGGGCGCTCCCAGGCAGAAGAAGGCAAAGGAGAAGCCCCGCGTGACTCTCTCAAAGAACGACTCCACCATCCTCACCTTCGACGTCGAGTACCAGGCGAGCACTGACATGCCCGCCCCCGCCACCGGCCAGATCCGCATCTACCTCTACCCCGAGGCCAACCTGCGCGACATCCGCCGCAACTTCCGCAACCTTGTCCAGGCACAGGCCTACGACAGCGTGCTCTTTCACCGTGTCGTGCCCGACTTCGTCATCCAGGCCGGCGACCCCAAGTCGAAGAAGGCCGAACCGGGCGCCATGCTCGGCGACGGCGGTGCCGAGGGCACCGGCATCGCCCCCATGCCCTTCGTCGGCGGACAGCTATTCGAGAACCCCGCACGTGTGCACAAGTACGGCGCCGTGGCCATCGCCCGCTCCGGCGACCAGGGCAACCTCGACCGCACCGGCTCCTCGTCGCAGTTCTACATCGTCACTGCCGACCGCAAGTATAAGCCCCAGCAGCTCGGAGCCATGGCCGCCGACCGCCGTTACCAGTACATGAACGTGCTCGGCCAGTTCGCCGGCAGCCAGGAGAACGCCCAGCGCCTCTTCTCCAAGATGTATCCCAAGGCCGCCGGAACAATCTCCGACGAGGCATGCGAAGTCTATCGGACCGTCGGGGGCGCCCCTTTTCTCGACGAGGACTACACCGTGATCGGCGAAGTCGTCGGCGGCATGGACATCGCCAAGGCCATCGAGCAGCTCCCGGCCGACCACAACAGCCGTCCCACCGGCTACGCCCGCATCCTCAAGGTGACTTATTCCGGACCTGAGATTTCCGACGCCGACGCCGTCGAGGCACTCGGCGCCGCCAGGAAGAAATAGCCCGAGCCAAGGCATAAGAAAAATAAATTTCACATTTTTCGCCCCCAATATTCTTCCCGTTTCAGAAAAAATACCTAAATTTGGGCGCTGAAACCAACAGTGAACATATCAACATACCCTCAATAATGAACGAGAACGAGAAAGAGCTGACCGGGATCACTCCGGAGCTTACCGAACCCACCGCCTGCCAAGGCGTCAACGAGTCCGCCATCCCCGAAGTAGCCCAGGAGGCCAAGGAGGAATGTGCCGAGACCGAATCGCCCGCCGAGGCCATGGCCGAGGCAGCCGACGCCATCGAGGCTAAGGAAGAGACACCCGCCGCCCCCGAGGCCTCCAAGGCCGAAGATGCACCCGCAGAGGTCTGCGCCGAGACCGAGTCTCCCGCAGAGGCGATCTCCGAGGCCACCGACGCCTTGGAAGACATGGCAGCAGAACAGGCCGACGCCAGCGAGGATGAAATGGAGGAAGCCAAGGAAGAGGTGCGCGTCAACTACCACTCCCTGACCAAGACCGAGCTTGTAGACGCCCTCCGCGAGATTGTCGGCGCCAAGGATGCCTCCGCACATAAGAAGGTGGCCGCCATCAAGCAGTCTTTCTACACCCTCCGCAACCGCGAGATCCAGGCCGAGATGGATGAGTACGTAGAGGCCGGCAATGCCCCCGAGACCTTCACCGCCTCCATCGACGAGGCCGAGACGCAGCTTAAGGAACTCCTCAACGCCTTCCGTGAGCTCCGCAGCCAGTACCTCAGCGCCGAGGAGGAACGCAAGCGCGAAAACCTCGTTCTCAAACAGAAAATCATCGACCAGCTCCGCCAGCTGGCCGACGACATCGACAATATAAACCTCCACTTCCCCAAGTTCCAGCAGCTCCAGGCTGACTTCAAGGCCATTACCGACATACCCGCCGGCGACGTCGCCGACACCTGGAAGAACTACCAGCTCGCCGTAGAGCAGTTCTATGACCGACTCAAGATGAACAAGGAGCTGCGCGACCTCGACTTCCGCAAGAATCTCGAGTACAAGCGCACCCTCATCGACCAGGCAAAGGCTCTCGAGACTGAGCCAGACCCCGTGGCAGCCTTCCGCAAGCTCCAGGACCTCCACGAGAAGTGGCGCGAGACCGGACCCGTCGCCAAGGACATCCGCGAGTCCATCTGGGACGAGTTCAAGGCCGCCTCTACCGTCGTCAACAAGCGTCACCAGGAATTCTTCGAGGCCCGAAAGGCTCAGGAAACCGCCAACGAGAAAGCCAAGACAGAACTCTGCGAGCAGATCGAGGCCATCGATATGTCAAAGCTCGACTCCTTCAAGGCCTGGGACGCCGAGACCAAGCACGTCCTCGAACTCCAGGCCGAGTGGAAGAAGCTCGGCTTCGCCTCCCGCAAGGTCAACACCGCCCTCTTCAACCGCTTCCGCGCCGTCTGCGACGACTTCTTTACTCGCAAGGCCGCATATTTCAAGTCCGTCAAGGACGAGTACGCTGCCAACATGGCCAAGAAAGTAGCCCTCTGTGAGCAGGTAGAGGCCCTCAAGGAGTCCGAGGAGGACAACCGCAAGGCCATGGAGACCGTCACCCGCCTCCAGGCCGAGTGGCGCAAGATTGGCCCAGTGGCCCGCAAGAACTCCGACGCCGTCTGGCAGCGCTTCAACGACGCCTGCAACTACTTCTACAAGCAGCGCAAGCAGGAGAACGCCGCCGTGCGCCAGGAAGAGAACGCCAACCTCGCCGCCAAGCGTGCAGTCGTGGCTGCCCTCAAGGCCATCGACCTCGACGAGACCGAGCGCACCGAGGCCATCAGGCAGGTCCGCGAACTACAGAAGCAGTGGAGCGCCGTCGGCCACGTCCCCTTCCGACAGAAGGATGCCCTCTTCTCCGAGTACCGCCAGGTGTGCGACAAGCTCTACGGCCAGCTGGACATGCACCGCCAGCAGGCCCGCATGTCCAGCTTCGAGGAGCAGCTCGCCGGCATGGACGCCGACAAGGCAAAGCTCATGCGCGAGCGCGAACGCCTCAGCCGCGCCTACGAAGGCAAGAAGAACGAGCTCAACACCGCAGAGAACAACCTGGGCTTCTTCAACGTCAAGAGTTCCGAGGGCAGCAGCCTCGTCCGCGACATGGAACGCCGCATCAAGCGCCTTCGCGAGGACCTCGAGCTCATCGCCCAGCAGATTTCCGCAGTCAACCAGAAACTCAAATAAAGCTTGTAGGGACGCACCAGGGTGCGTCCGCTCCGAAAAAGGAACGGCCACACTTGCAGTGCGTCCCTAAAGCCTTGTCAACTCCATGCGGACGCACCAGGATGCGTCACTACAATCTTTACTCACTTGGCGAGACAGATCAAGTTAGGCAGGTACGTTCGGCCGTTGGTCATCCTTGGCGACTTCATAGCCGTCAACCTGGCCTTCTGGCTCACCATGCTCACCGTCGGCTGCCATGACCTGGCCCACCCCAAGTGGGTCATCCTGGTGCTGAACGTAGCATTTGCCGTCTCCGAGTTCGTATTCCGGCGTGCCGAAGGCAACCGCATTCCTTACCTCGACCGCACACTCATGCATGCTCTCAAGACCACCGCTCTGAGCATGCTCGTCTTTGCCACCCTCCTATACGCCATCGACATATTCGACGTCTCCCTGACGCAGGGGTGCGTCCTGGCCTGCTACGTTTTCCTGCTTGTCGCCCTGTGGCGTGTCCTCGCCCAGCTCATGCTCAAGAAAGTCCGGCGCATGGGCCTCAATTACCGGCGCGTCATCATCGTCGGCGCCGGCAACCGCGCACAGGCCCTGTACGACGAACTCCAGCACGACGCCGGGCTCGGATTTCGCATCATGGGATTCTTCGACGACAACCGTGACAAGCTCGACTGCATGCCGGGCTCCTTCCACGGCACCCTGAGCGAAGTCTCTCCGTTCGTCCGCCTCAACAACATCGACCTCATCTACTATACCCTCGACGTCCGCGACCACGACAAGATCTCGGCCGTCATGACCCTTAGCGACGAACTCGGCGTCGAGTTCGTCTACGTTCCCCAGTTCAACATGCTCCTGGCCGACCAGTTCGAACCCGGCAAGATCGGCTCCATGCCATCCATGAAGCACATATTCTCGCCGCTGACCCGCACAGTCAACAGGGCCATAAAGCGCTGCTTCGACCTGGCCGTGAGCGTGCCATTCCTCATCGTCTCCCCTCTCATTTTCATTCCTATCGCCATCGCCGTCAAGTGCTCCAGCCGCGGGCCCGTCTTCTTCCGCCAGAAGCGCACCGGCATCCACGGCAAGGACTTCTACTGCTACAAGTTCCGCACCATGCGCGTAAACGCCGACGCCGACAAGGTGCAGGCCACCGAGCACGACCCCCGCAAGACCCGTATCGGAGACTTCCTGCGCCGTTCTTCGCTCGACGAGCTTCCACAGTTCTTCAACGTCCTGCTCGGCAACATGTCCGTAGTCGGTCCGCGCCCCCACATGGTCAGCCACACCGAGGAATACATGAAGCTCATCGACAAGTATATGATTCGCCACGCCGTCAAGCCCGGCATCACCGGATGGGCACAGGTAAGCGGCTACCGCGGAGGCACCAAGCACCTCTGGCAGATGGAGAAGCGTGTGCAGTACGACGTCTGGTACATCACCAACTGGAACTTCTTCCTCGACGTCAAGATTGTCTTCCTGACCGTCCTCAACGGCATCCGCGGCGACAAGAACGCCTACTGACCAGTGGCCGTTGCGCCCGTCCCGCCGGAAACAATTACCACACAATATTTAAGTCCCCTCGTGTGTTATAGAAGGAATGGAACTGAAAAAGACACTCCTGGCGGCGCTCGTGTGCGCCGCATCCACCATAGCCTACGGCCAGAGTTCGCTTACATCCGGCGAGGAAGTCGTGCAGCCCGGCAGGCATGTCGCCCAGGCCGCCAAGACGCATAAGAAGAAAGCGACCGTCAACCGCTACGATTCCGGCAAGACGGCGGTCAACCCCGCCTATCCTGCCTCCGCACCCAAGGAGAAGAAGGAGAAGACCTACCACACCGAGCAGTACCAAGGCTTCACCATCCGCGTGGCCGACGACGAGCAGCCCCTCACCAAGCGGACTCCCGCCGAACTCCCCGCCATCACCGACAATCCCTCGGACGGCAATGTTGGGATGCATCCCGGTGCATCCGAATCCGCCTCGGCCACCGCCCCGCCACCATTTGCCCCGCAACTCTCAACTCTCAACTCTCAGCTCTCGGCTTACCCCGACTCCACTCTCCGCGCCACTGACTTCCCGATATACCTCAAAGGCGCCGAGCAGGGCGACTCCGAGTCCATGCGCCGCGTCGGCCTCTGCTACATCTACGGCACCGGAGTGGACTGCGACTCCAAGGCCGGACTCAAATGGCTCGGAAAGGCCGCCCAGCACGAAAATACCGAGGCCCAGTACGACATCGGCGTCGTCTTCCGCGACGGCTACGGCGTGCGACCCAATCCCTCGGACGCCGCCTTCTGGTTCCGCAAGGCCGCCCGCAACGGCAACGCCAGAGCGCAGCTCGCCGCAGGGCTGCTCTTCCTCGAAGGCCGTGGCGTGCAGCAGGATTTCCGTATCGCCGCAGAGAACTTCTGGCGCGCCGCCGAGCAGGGCAACGTCGACGCCGCCTACCGCCTCGCCTGCATGTACCGCGACGGCGTCGGCATGGACCGCGATCCCGCCAAGGCATACCACTACTTCACCGTGGCAGGCTCCAAGGGTGAGTACAAGGACGCCGCTCGCCAGGCCGACGCCCTCCGCCATTACGCCAAGCCCGTCCCACGCCGCCGCGCTGCCAAGACAAAAACCGAATCGCGCTCCAATACTGCCAAGTCAGCCTCAAAATCCGCAAAACCCACTTCCAAGCGCCGCCACTGAATCCGCTCTACAGTCCCCTGTAAAACCATAAACGCCGAATCCGGCTCCAAGACCTTCGTCCTCGGCGCCGAATGATTTCGGGGTCAGAGCTGGAAGTGCTTGGTGATCTTGTTGACGGCGTGGTGGTAGGAGGCCTTCAGGGCGCCGACGGAAGTGCCGAGAATTTCGGAAATCTCCTCGTACTTCATCTCGTCGTAGTAACGCATGCGGAATACGAGCCGTTGCTTCTCGGGCAGAGATGCGATGACGCGCTGCAGCTCGGCCTGGAGTTCGTCGCCGTCGAACCAAGGGTCGGCTTCCAGGCCGGCAAACAAGGCCTCGTCGCTCTCCGTGCCGTCGCTGCCGAGCCGCGCTTTCTCCTTCTTGATGAAGTTGAGCGACTCGTTGATGGCAATCTTGTAGAGCCAGGTGCTGAGCTTGGCGTCGCCCCGGAAACGGTCGAGCGAGTTCCACGCCTTGATGAAGACGTTCTGCAGCAGGTCCACGGCGTCGTCGTGCACCGAAACCATCTTGCGGATGTGCCAGTAGATGCGTTCGCCGTAGAGCCGCATCATGGTGTCGAAGGCCTTCCGGGCCCTCTTCGGGTCGCGAAGATGCTCCACGAGCGCCGCTTCGTCCACCGGGATGTCTGCTACCTTTTCTGTTGCCATGGTTTTTGTGGCTCAAAGTTAGCGATTTTTTATTAACAAACGGTTAAATATTTGGGCGGGTTCTCCTATAGCCCATCTCTTATAACATTTGTTAACATGGGTGTTAAAAAGAATTTAATGCCAAGGGCATTCGGATGGGAGCGGACGCACCCTGGTGTGTCTCTACGTGTTTCACCAAAAATCTGTAACTTTGCGGCATGAATCTGGACCGGGAGATATGGCGGCTGAGCGTGCCGGCAGTGGTGAGCAACATCACCGTGCCGTTGCTGGGCCTGTGCGACACGGCCATCTCCGGGCACCTGGGGGCGGTCAGCTACCTGGGCGCCATCGCCGTCGGCGCCATGATGGTCAACCCGGTCTTCTGGCTCTTCGGATTCCTGCGCATGGGCACCTCGGGCCTCACAGCCCAGGCCTTCGGCGCAAGGAACGTCCCGGAGCTGCGGCGCCTCTTCTCGCAGGCTGTGGCCCTGGGAGTGGCTATCGGTCTGCTGCTGTGGCTGCTGCGGCACCCGCTTGGAGCTCTGATGTCGTGGGTGATGGACGCCGAGCCGCAGACGGCCGCAATGGCCGCCGAATATTTCCGCACACTCATGTGGGCGGCACCGGCGCTGCTGGGCACTATGGCCATCCTGGGCTGGATGTTAGGCATGCAGAACACCGTGCGTCCCATGGCCGTCTCCATAGGCGTCAACGCCCTCAACATACCCCTCAGCCTGGGACTGGTATTCGGTGCCGGAATGGGCTTCCGAGGCATCGCCCTGGGTACGGTCATCGCCGACTGGGCCGGGTTCCTGGCGGCCATACTCCTGGCACGACCACTGCTTAAAGGGTCTCTTTGGGCAGGGTGGAAGGCTATGTCTCAGAAAGGCACCATAGGCCGATTCTTCCGCGTCAATACCGACATCCTGCTGCGCTCGGCCTGCATCATGGCCGTGTCGGTGGCGATGACGGCCCTCGGCGCCCGCCTCGGCCCCCTCACCCTGGCCGCCAATGCCGTGATGCTGCAGTTCTTCCACACTTTCTCCTATTTCATGGACGGCCTGGCGTTCACCGGCGAGGCTCTCTGCGGCCGCTTCGCCGGAGCCGGCGACAGGCCCATGCTCCATCGGTGCGTGCGGCGCCTGCTCCTCTGGGGACTGATGCTGACCATCCTCTTCACATTTCTCTACAGCATCGGCGCAAGGCCCGTCGCGGCGCTGCTCACCTCACAAAATGAGGTGGTGGCGCAGGTGGGACGGTACTGGTACTGGGTCGGCGCCATCCCGCTGGTGAGCGTGTGGGCTTTTATCTTCGACGGCGTCTATATCGGCCTGACGGCCACTCGGCGCATGCTTGTGGCCACTTTTGCCGCTGCCGCGACCTTCTTCGCGGTGTCGCTGGCGTCACCGGCCTTCACCGTCGACATCCTCTGGAGCGCCTTCCTCGGCTATCTGTTCGTCCGCGGCGTCGCCCTGGCCCTCATGGCACCTAATACCTTGAAATCAGTTGACAGCTGAGGTTATCAATTATGGCCCGCAATTCTCAACTCTAAACTATCAACTAAAATGCTCGCCTTCGTCAACGCCAAACTCAACCTCGGACTGCGCGTGGTGCGCCGTCTCCCCTCCGGCTATCACGAGCTGGAGACCATCTTTTACCCTGTAGGACTGTATAACGGCACCCCGCAATGTCCGTATCCTTTCTGCGATCTGCTGGAGGTCAACACTTCGGAGAAGGACGAGTTCCTTATCGAGGGCGCGGACTGGAATCCGGCCGACGACCTGGCGATGCGTGCCCGGTCTGTCTTCGGCCACGCCTGCGGACGTAAGGGGGTGGAGCCGCTGCCGACGGCCATCCGCGTGGAGAAGCACCTGCCCATGCAGGCGGGAATGGGGGGTGGCTCGGCCGACGGTGCCTTCACTTTGAAGATGCTGAACGCCATGAACGGCCAACCGTTCGACGATGAGGAGCTGTCCTCACTGGCGTTGCGTCTCGGCGCCGACTGTCCCTTCTTCATACTCAACCGTCCGGCGCTGGCCGGAGGGGTGGGGGAGAGGCTCACGCCGCTGCCAGAGAGGTTGAATGGGATGTGGTGTGCCATCGCCAAGCCGGCCGTGAACATGCCCACCGCCAAGGCTTTTTCGCTTATCACCCCCACGGGTGAGAGTGGCACCCTCCGCGCCATATACGAGGGGGATATGTCGCTATGGCGCAGGGAACTGGTGAACGATTTCGAGTGCCCCTTCCTGGAGCTCTACCCGGACTGCGTGGCCATCAAGGAGCGGCTGTACGCCGAGGGGGCCATATATGCCTCGCTGACCGGCTCCGGCGCCGCCTTCTTCGGAATATTCGCCACCCGGGAAGAGGCGGAAAAAGCTTTGCAGAGGCTCGACACGCCGTATAAGGCACTGGTGCTGCTCTGAGAGATGCACCGCGCTGGAGCGGGCGTCAATTGCAGAATAATACTACCGAAAGCCACAAAACCTGGCGCTTTACAACTATAAAGGCCGGGTGGTTGTTGGAATGATATGGCGGAGGAGGTGAAAATCTTCTGCCACGGCCAAGAGTGCGTCTCTTTTGGCGCAATTTTTGTTATGAAACCTTAAAAGTTACAGCTATGTCTGGAGACAAGAATAAGAAGCACGACCATAATGAGGATGCCCGTGAGCAGGCGGCAGGCCGCAAGCCGGAAGCCGTCGACGAGCAGACTATCGATATAGACGAGGGCGGTCAGGAAGTAATAGACGACGTTGTCGCCCCTGACGGCGAGCAGCAGATCGAGGACGTTGAGGCCCAGGTCCTCAGGCTCAACGCCCAGCTCGAGGAGGAAAAGAAGAAATACCTGCTCCTCTATGCCGACTTCGACAACTTCCGCAAGCGCTCGCTGCGCGACAAGGCGGAGCTGATCAAGAACGCCGGCGAGCAGGCTTTCAAGGGCCTGCTGCCAATCCTCGACGACTTCGAGCGCGGTCTCGCCGCCGCCGCCAAGGATCCCGAGGCCGACCCCAGGCAGGTCGAGGGCTTCCAGCTTATCTACAACAAGCTCAATAAGTATCTGGAGCAGAACGGTGTCAAGGAGTTCGACCAGGCCGACGACACGTTCGATGCCGACCGCCACGAGGCCATAGCGGCCGTGCCCGCCCCCAGCGAGGACAAGAAGGGCCGCATACTCGACACCGTGCAGAAGGGCTATACCATCAACGACAAGGTGCTGCGCCACGCTAAGGTGGTAGTGGGCCAGTAATCACAACCAGCCATGGCAAAGAGAGACTACTACGAGGTGCTGGGCCTGCAGAAGGGCGCCTCCGAGGACGAGATAAAGAAGGCCTACCGCAAGATGGCCCTCAAGTACCACCCGGACCGAAACCCCGGTGACAAGGAGGCCGAGGAGAAGTTCAAGGAGGCCGCCGAGGCATACGACGTGCTCAGCGACCCCAAGAAGCGCCAGCAGTATGACCAGTTCGGGCATGCCGGCCCGCAGGCCCAGGGCTTCCCGGGTGGCGGTTTCGGTGGCTTCGGAGGCTTCGGCGGAGGCGGCTTCAGCATGGAGGATATCTTCGAGCAGTTCGGTGACATCTTCGGCGGCCACTACGGAGGCGGAGGCGGCTTCAGCCGTCGCGCACAGCCGCGTCAGCGCCGGGGCACCGACCTGCGCATCAAGGTCAAAGTCACCCTGGCCGACATCATGAATGGCGTCGAGAAGCGCCTCAAGATACCGCGTCTCGTGCCATGCACCGCCTGCAACGGCACCGGCGCCGAGGACGGAACGGCCTTTCACAAGTGCGCCACCTGCGGGGGCAGCGGATTCACCCGCTCCATCCACCAGACCATATTCGGTCCCCAGGAGAGCCAGGACGTATGCCCCGAGTGCCACGGCGAGGGACAGGTGGTCGACAAGAAATGCTCCACGTGCCACGGCGAGGGCGTGGAGCGCGTCGAGGAGGTCGTCAATTTCTACATCCCGGCGGGTGTGGAGGACGGCATGACGCTGACGCTGCCCAACAAGGGCAATGCTCCGCGCGGCGGCAAGGGAGTCAACGGCGACCTGCTCATCGTCATCCAGGAGGAGAAGGACGCCGAGCTGCTTCGCGACGGCAACGATCTGATCTATAACCTCATGCTCGACTTCCCGACGGCCGCCCTGGGCGGCCCGGCCGAGATTCCGACCGTGGGCGGCCGCGCGCGCCTGACCATTCCGGCCGGCACGCAGCCCGGCAAGGTGCTCCGCCTGCGCGGCAAGGGCCTGCCGCAGGTCAATACCAACATCCGCGGCGACCTGCTCGTCAACGTCATGGTCTATATCCCTGAGAACCTGGGCGACAGCGAGAAGGCTGCCATCGAGAGCCTGAAGGGCAGCCCGAACATCGAGCCCACCAAGGCCACGGCCAGCCGCATCTTCTCCCGCCTACGCCATATCTTCAATCGCGAAAATCGCTCCGAGTAATTAAGCGGCCGTCATAATAAAGGCGCATCTGCAACCTTTCTGACGCCCCGCTCTTCTAATAGTTAGAAAAAACAGCAACGCAATCAAGCTGAATTGCAAGATTGCGTTGCTGTCTTTCTGTAATGTAAGTATCTTAGGAGAAATCGAAGTCGGAGTCGTCGGAGAAGGAGATGCCTTCCCCTTTGTATTGGGACCAGGCGCGGTCGCCTTCGCGGACGTTGCCGAGTGTGCATAGGTGCGGCGGCAGGTCGTTGAGGAAGTAGAGGCTGTTCTGCCGGTCGGAAGGCTCGACTACGCGGCTGGCCTTGAGGCTGCGGTAGAGGTAGAGTCGGTTCTTGGCGCGCGTCAGTGCCACGTATAGGCAGCGGCGTTCCTCTTCCACGGCCTCCTCGCCGGCCTCGATGGCGTGCGGCGACGGGAAGTTGGAGTAGCTGACGTTGAGCAGGTAGCAGTTGGTGGCCTCCAGGCCCTTGGCCGAGTGGATGGTGGTGAGGATGACGTGGTCGTCGGCGTGTCCGTCCTCCTTGTCGCCCGTCTCCAGGGCCGGGTCGAGCACGTATTCGCCCAGGAAAGCGGTGATGCTCTGTGCTCCGGCGCCGATCTTTTGCAGAATCGGGAGGTCGCGTTTGCGTTTCTCCCAGTCGTCCTTGTAGGCGCGGCTGAGCACCTTCTCCAGTCCCTCGAAGGCGGCCTTGATGGCACGGTCCACCTCCGCCTGCAGGTTGTGGATGGCCTGTAGGGTGCTTGCCGCCTCGCCGGGCAGATGGAAGTCGCAGACGAGTGTCTCGAGGCATTGCTGGAGGGTTTCCTTGTCGAGCACGGCGCTGATGATCTTGGCTGCGGTGATGTCGCCCACGCCCTCGAAGAGCTTGAGGTAACGCATCCAGGCGAGCTCGTCGTGCGGGTTGGCGACGACGCGCAGCGCCGACACCACGTCGCGGATATGGGCGGACTTCATCAGCCCTGTGCCTCCGAAGATGGTATATGGGATTCCGGCCTCGATGAGACACCCTTCGACGGCGCGCATGCCGTAGTTGGAGCGGCTGAGCACCATGTTGTCTTCGTACTTGCATCCCTGCACGCCGACGCTGTCGCGGATGCGCATGACGATGTCGCGGGCCTGGTCCCAATCGTTGACGTAGTGGATGAGTGCGGGGCGGACGCCCTTGCCGCGCACGGCCTGCAGCTCCTTGTCGTAGTGGAGCGGGGAGCGGGCGAGGATCCAGTTGCCGAGGTCGAGAATTTCCTGGGTGGAGCGGTAGTTGAGCGTCAGGCGCATGACTTCGGCGTGGGGCACGATGTCGGTGAAATGGTGCACGGAGCGGAAGTCGGCGCCACGGAAGCCGTATATGCTCTGGGCATCGTCGCCGACGCAGAAGAGGTTGCAGTCTGTCCAGAATGATTCGAGCAGGAGGTACTGCAGCGGATTGGTGTCCTGCATCTCGTCGATGAGGATGTGGTCGTAGTGTGAGGCGAGGTGCCTGGCGGCGTCGGGGTTGCGCTTCAGGCCCTTGGCTACTTTGGCGAGGATGTCGTCGTAGTCGAGGTATCGGTGCTGGGCTTTGAAGGCGAGGTATTTCTTTATGGCCTGTTCGTAGACGGGTCGCTTGCCGAGGATGGCCTGGCGCGTCTGCGGGTCTGTGCGGCCGTTGAAGAGCTGTTTCTGCAATGCCGTGGAGAGGTTACAGCAGGCGTTGACGGCGAAGCTGTAAACGTCGGCGAGCTGTTCGGGCTTTATGAAGTTGGCGGCGCGGAAGTTGCGTCCGCAGACGAGCTTGAAAGCCGAAAGTCGGTCGTCTTCGTCGATGACGGAGTACTTGCCGAAGTCGAAGACTTCGGGGTTCTGCTCTATCATCTCCATGCACCAGGAGTGGAAGGTGCGGCCCTTGAGCTCGTCGTCGCGGCCCGGTAGTGCTGACTGGAGGCGGTCGACAATCTCTCTGGCGGACTTGCGGGTGAAGGAGAGGATGAGGATGCGCGAGGGGTTGACTCCGCGCCGGAGGAGGTGCCGGGCGCGGGCTATGATGGTGCGCGTCTTGCCGGTGCCGGCCCCTGCGAGGACGAGCAGGTTGCGGCCCCTGTACTCGGCGGCGGCGCGTTGCTGGGGGTTGAGAGTGGAGTCGGGTTGCATTGCTGCAAAGTTACGAATAAAAGTTAAGAGTTAAAAGTTAATAGATGGTAAGCAAAAACGATAAATACGAAAGTAACTTTGATGGTGTTGTCGGAAAGGATGCAGATGTGGTGCTTGGGGTTCCGTGCGGGAGGGAGTGTGCTTTAGACTCGACGACCGATTGCGAGAGGTTCCTAAAGTGCCGCAGATGCGCCTTTATGACACATCCGTTTATTTGCGGTTTTCGGAGAGAGGGAGAGTTAGGTCGGCCATGCGGAGGGAGTCGGCGGTGGCGAAGGGCTCGGAGAGGGCGGCGTTGACCTGCTTCATCAGGGCGGAGTAGCGGCGGTCGAAGTCGGGGATGAAGCGGGAGCGGCCCTGGGTGTCGACGCGGCGCAGGAACTCGCCGAGGGTGAAGGTGGAGATGTCGACGGCCGGTGCCACGCCCTCTTTGTCGTAGCCTTCGTTGACGTAGTAGACGAGCCGGGCGTCGTGGAGCTTGCCGCAGATGGTGGTGACCATGCGTATGGGGATGGAGTAGTCGGCGGCTATCTGGGTCATGGACAGCGGCGACTTGCCGAGCTTCTGGCGGCGCATGACGATGGCCATGATGACGATGGCGACGGTGCGGAAGTACTGTGTGGAGATGTTCTCGTGGGTGTCGGTGTAGTTGAAGTCGAGCACGTTTTGTGCCGAGTAGCAGAGCATGCAGCCGAACAGGAGTATGAGCCAGGAGAGCTGGAGCCATATCAGCAGCAGGGGCAGAAAGGCGAAGGAGCCGTAGATGGCATTGTATTTGGAGACGTAGATTTGACCGTTGACGAACAGGAGCTGCAGCACGGTGAAGGCGATGCCGCAGATGGTGCCTGCCAGCAGGGCGTATTTGAGCTGGACTTTGGTGTTGGGGATGAGCAGGAAGCTGAGGGTGAAGGCTACGATGGCCAGGAATATGGGCATGCAGTCGAGCACGACGCTCCATAGGGGGGTGAGGATGGAGACGTGGTCGGAGATGGTTGACGACAAGAAGATGCTGACGCCGCTCTGGCAGAGCATGATGATGGGAACGAGCAGGCAGATGGCGGTGTAGTCGGTGAACTTGCGGTAGAAGGAGCGCTGCTGCTTGACGTCCCAGATCTGGTTGAAGGCTTCTTCGATGTTGCTTAGAAGGGAGATGAGGGTCCAAAGGAGCATCAGGATGCCGATTCCTACAAATACTCCTTGTTTGGCCTCTTTGAGGTAGGAGTCGACAAAGCCCATGGCGGTGTTGATGGCGTGGCTCTGGGATGGGAAGTAGCTGTAGATGGTCGTCTCCATGAGGTTCTGGAAGCCAAAGCCGCGTGCGATGGCGAAGAGCAGTGCCAGGGCGGGGACTATGGCCAGCACGGTGGAGTAGGTGAGAGCCATGGACTTGGACTGGAGACTCTTGTCGAGGAATGAGCGTATGCTGAGATTGACGACCTTGAGGGTGGAGATCCAGCAGTTGCGGCGGTGTGTGCGCCACACGCCGGACCAGGCGAAGTCCACCGCGCCGCGGCCCCAGGCCACGGCTTTGCCCCATAGCGCGGGGAGGTCCTTTATGCTGAATTTCTTTGCCACTTTATGGTTTTAACGCGTATCGGGGGCGGGTGGTTGAGGATCGGAGGCCTCAGGAGGCGTGGTATAAGGCCACTAAGAGCTTTAGGGTCTTGGCAGGATGGGTGCTCTCAATTAGAAGAGGAGGGCGCCGGTGAAGAGGAACTGGCCGTCGTCGGTGACGAAGCAGGTGAAGGTGTCGCCGCTGCCGACGGCGCGGACTTTGCCTCGGATGCGGACTGGCGCACGGCGGTGTCGCTTGGTGCCGTCGCCGAGGGCGCCGTCGAAGTTGGAGCCCCAGGCCATGAGGGTGCCGTCGCCCAGGATAGCCAGGGTGTGGTTGCTGGCCGTCTCGACTTTGCGGACGTTGCTGAGGATCTTGGTGGGTGTCTTGACGCAGTCTGCCTTGGTGCCGACGCCGATCTTGCCGTAGTCGTTGTCGCCGGCGCCATAGAGGGTGCCGTCGTTGAGTATGTACATGGACATGTTGTTGCCGGCGCTGACGTGCTTGACACCGCTGCGTACCTTGACTGGGGTGGTCCTGGCCTTGCTGGTCTCGCCGAGACAGAGCTCCCCCCAGCCGTTGGTGCCGCAGCCGTACATGTCGCCGTCGTCGGTGATGAAGAGGGTATGGGCGGCGCCGCCGCTGACTTCGCGCACGCCGGTGAGGACTTTCATGGGCTTGAGGACTCGGGAGGAGGATGCGTTGCCGAGCTGTCCGTGGTAGTTGTTGCCCCAGGCCATGAGGGTGCCGTCGTTGAGGATGGCGAAGGAGTGCTGTCCGCCGCATTCCACGGACTTGGCTCCGTCGAGGACTTTGACTGGTGTGTGGCGGTCGGTCTTGGTGCCGTCGCCGAGCTGACCGGCGTAGTTCCATCCCCAGGCCCACACGGTGCCGTCGTTTTTGATGGCGAGGCTATGGCTATCGCCGGCCGACATGGCTTTGACGTTGTCCATTATCTTGACGGGCTTGGAACGCTTGGTGGTGGTGCCGTCGCCGAGCTGTCCGTTGTTGTTCATGCCCATTGCCCAGAGGGTGCCGTCGTTCTTGAGTATGAGGACGTGGAAGAGTCCGGCCTTGACGTCGCGGAACTTTCCGGCTGTCTGTGCCTGGAGGGAGGGGATGGCCAGCAGTGCAATCAGCAGGGAGATGAGTTGTTTGTTCATTATTTCGGTGGTCTTGTCATTTCAGGAGTCATGGAAAAAGGGAAAATCCGGTCGGGCGTATAAGCCGGGTTATGTGGTGGCCTGGGCCACTGACTGTCATTTATCCAGGACTGCGGTTGCCCACAGTCTCGAGCTGCCTACCCTCCGGCATGGGACGGGCCGTCCTCGTGTCGCCGGTATACTTGGCATTGCAACCCGTGGTCTGCACGGCCGGCGGAGTCGCCTTCGCCGCCGGTGAGCTCTTACCTCACCTTCTCACCCTTACCCCCGGGGGGGCGGTTGTTTTCTTCTGCAGTCACCGACCGTTGCCGGTCGCTTTCGGTTAGGAAGCACGGTGCCCTGTGTTGCCCGGACTTTCCTCCGCCCGCCTCGGGGCCGAAGCCCTCTGCGGCGGCGACAGTCCCGCCCGGCCGGATGTTTTCCCTATTCTTTGCTGACTATTATCTCGGTGGCACGCAGGCGGCTCTGTCGGTAGATGTAGCCGATGAAGCCTTCGACGCCGAATGCGGCCAGGACGATGCCGGTCAGCAGTGTTATGATGTTCTTTACCTCGTCTGGGCCGAGGATGAAGACGGTCACTCCGATTGCCGTCACCAGCAGCGGTGGGAGCAGCCACCAGCGGTTGACGGCCAGCAGTCTCATTCCGGGAATGGTGAAGGCGAGCTGTGCGAGCCCGCAGAGTATCATCACCACGCCGAAAGTGTAGATGAGGTAGTTGACGAAGAACGTGGGGTTGCTGACCAGCAGTATGCCGAAGGCGATGCCTCCGAGCACGGGGACGAGCACGAGTCCTTGCTGGCTGCGCATGGTGCGGCGGTCGATTTCCTCGGCCTGGGTGGCGGCATTGTGCCTGTTGTGCCGGTAGGAGATGACCCAGGACAGGAGGATGTAGCTGCAGGGGACTATGAAGAGTATTCCGGCGGCCACTACGATGCCCTCGAAGAGCTGCGCCCGGTCGTGCAGGATCATCAGCAGGATTCCTCCGACCAGGGCGAAGAGGTATATGAGGAGTACGTTTCTCGATTTCATTGCTCCAGGGATTGTGAGAGTGCGAATGCGGCGTGCATGACCAGGTCCACGGACTCCTGCAGGCCGAGGCGGCCGAGGTCGACGCATAGGTGGTAGTTGGCGGCGCAGCCCCACTGTCGGCCGGTGTAGAAGTTGTAGTAGCTTTGGCGCAGGCGGTTGCGGCGTCGGGAGAGGTCTATGGCCTCCTCCTTGGTCTGGCAGTCGCCTCGGCGGACTATGCGCTTGGCTCGCAGGGCCTCGTCGCAGTGCACGAAGATGCTGAGCAGACGTGGGTTGTGGCGGAGCACGTAGTCGGCGGTGCGGCCTACGAAGACGGCCCCTCCCTGCTCGGCGAGCTTCTCGATGACGCGGCTCTGCATGGCGTATATGCTTTGGGCGGAGCCGTCGGGCGCCGAGGTGGTGGGTGACATTCCGAAGGCGCTGTCTACGACGGCACGCAGCAGGGATGGCTTGCGCTCGTCCTCTCGCTCGAATATGGGCAGGGAGATACCGAACTGCGCGGCCGCGTGCTGGAGCAGTTCCTTGTCGTAGAAAGGTACGGAGAGCCTGCGTGCGAGCTCGCGCCCGAGTGCGCGTCCGCCGCTGCCGAACTCCCGGCCGATGACGATTAGGATGTCGCTTGCTGCCATTCTCTCTAATTTTTTGCAAAGATACAAATTTTTTTCGTAACTTTGCAGTCGGATATGCGCACGTGGCGTAATGGTAGCCGCGCCAGACTTAGGATCTGGTGCCGCAAGGCGTGGAGGTTCGAGTCCTCTCGTGCGCACTCAAGAACTGATATGCAAATTTGGAGAGGGCGCGTCTGATGTTTGAATCAGGCGCGCCCTGTTGTCATGGGGAATTTCGCTTATTGGACTTGGACTTTGACGGCTCGACCTCCGGCGGGCAGGGCAAGGTAGATGCCGGGACGGAGGTTGCGGTTGGCGATGCGCTTGCCTTCGGCTGTGAAGACGGCTATCGCCCTTTCGTCCGCGGCCACGATGCGTCCGTCCATAACGGTGAGTGCGGGTTGCTCGGAGTCCGTGATGTCGGAGACGCCGCCGCCCTTGCTGACCACCATGTAGTTGGTGATGATGCGGTAGTCGGTGACGTTGCCCTTGGAGTCGACGGTGCGTGCGAAGGCGGGGAAGGCGGTGTTGGTGATGAAGCAGCGCACGCTGTCCTCGATTTCGTGCTTGAAGGTGAACTTGCCGTCGGCTACGGTGTAGTCGGTGCCTTCCTGGAGCACTTCCTCGAAGATGGTCTCCCACTTATACTCGCTGGCGACGTTGCCGTCGGCGAGGGTGTGGCCTACGGCCCAGCGGCTGAGGTCGAGGGTCTCGCCGGCCTTGATGCTGGTGGGGATGACGGGCTGCGCCTGGGGTGCGTAGTAGTTGAGGGTGGCGTTCATTTTCTTGGGCCGGGCGGGCAGCTGGCTGATGCCGAATCGGCTGTCGGTGAGCACCATGGTGGTGAGGGTGTTCTGCATGGCGTCGTCGCTCAGGCCCAGGGCCGACACGTTGCCGTTGCGGATGTAGCAGCTGCGCAGCTTGGTGAGCTTGGTGAGGTCGACGCTGTCGAGCACGCACTTGTCGAGGGTGACGGAGGTGATGGAGGGGTTGTCGAGCAGGAGCTCGGAGTAGTTGTTGCCGCTGATGTTGACGGTGGTGAGTGCGGGGAAGCCGCTGAGGGTGAGTGCCGGAAGGGCATTCTCGCGCAGGTTGAGGTTGCTGAGGGCGGGCAGATTGGCGAGCTTAACCTCTGAAAGAGATGAGTTGTCGTAGATTGCCAGGGTCTTGAGCTTGGGCATGTCCCGGAAGGCGAGAGTCTTGAGTGCGGTGCAGCCGCCGAAGGTGGCGCTTTCGAGTGCGGCTCCCTCGCCCAGGACCACGTCGGTGAGGTTGGGGGCGTTGCTCACGAGCAGTGTCTTGATCTTGGGGCAGCCGGAGAAGTCGATCTTGGTGACGAGTGGCTGGTCTACCTTGAACTCGTAGATCTCGGGGCCGGCCATGGTGACTTTCTCCAGTGCAGGCATCTTGTTGAGCTGGATGCGCTGGAGGGCGGGGGTGGTGAGGGTGACGGACTTGACGGAGCGGTTGTTGGAGCAGACCAGGTATTCCAGGGCTGTCATCCGGGGCAGGAAGTCCATGTTGCGCAACGAGTCGTTCTCGCATCGGAACTCGCGGACGCTGGTGCCGCATGTGCCGGGGGTGAAGCTGGTGGCGTCGTTGTTGTTGATGTTGAGGAACCAGACGGTCTGTGCCGCCCATATCCGCACGAGGATGTCGCCGCCGCTGAGGTTCGACTTCTTGATGTTGTAGAGAGTGTTGGCCTTGGGCAGCGGCAGGGTGTCGATGTCGGCGCTTTCACCGAACTGCATGTAGACGGTGTCGGTGGTGACTGAGGACTTGACGTAGACCTGTGCCCAGCGCTCGCCCTCCTTGGCGCGGAGGCCTTTCTGGGTGACGAAGGAGGCGAAGACGTCGCCCTGGGGCATGGCGCCCCAGGCTGTGGCGCCGAGCAGGAACATGGCCGTGGCGCTCATGATATTCTTCAGTGCTCTCATATTTATTTCTTGATGATTTTAGTGACGTAATGTTGGTTGCCGCTGACGGCGCGTAGCAGGTAGCAGCCTGCGGGCAGGGCGCTCATGTCGAGGCGGTCGGTGTCTGCGGTATTCAGGCGGAGAGTGCCGGTGAGGTCGTATAGTTCTACGCGGTCGCATTTCAGACCGAGGTGCAGTTCGCTGACGACAGGGTTGGGCCAGGGGGCGAGACCGTCGATGCTTATGCCGTCCACGTCGTTTGTGAGGTGGTAGACGGGGCTGAAGACTTTCTCGCTCAGGATGTTGCCGGGATATAGGCAGGCCAGCGCGTAGCGGTAGTCGCCGTCGGCGATGCCCGCGAGGTTGTCGACGACGGTCGATGTCGGGAGTTCGGAGGCGAGGGTGGTGAGACTCTGCCAGCGGGTGGTGTCGTTCTCGGTTCCGGCAGGCAGGCGCCACAGCTCGTAGTTGTAGCCGTAGTCGTGGGCCTTGTCGCCGATGGCCTCGCCCTCGGCGCGGAGCATGTAGGTGTTGCGGACGAAGGAGGCGTCGACGCACGCCCAGTCGTCGGTGCGGTAGTCTTTGTTGCGGAAGTTGACGCCCTCCTCGAAGGGCCAGACGGGGTCTTCGCCGTCGGACATGGCGATGGAGGCCATGCCTTCGGAGTAGCTGACGGCCAGGTAGAAGCCGTCGGGGCAGGTGACGGGCTGCGGCAGCTCGTGGCGGCTCCACTGCAGGTCGCCGGCGGCGGGCACGTGCATGGCGTTGTAGAGGACCTGGCGTGACGGGGTGCCGTCGGCGTTGACGCCGAAGATCCATAGGTTCATCTCGTTGTGCGGGCCGCGGTAGTCGGTGGTCATCCAGGTGATGGCGCTGACGACTGCGGGCTGGCGGTAGACGTGGCCGAAGACATAGTACTCGTTGCCGACCACGGCTCCGTTCTGTGACTTTGGCACGCCGTTGTCGCGGCGGAACATGGCGCGCGGGCGTTCCCAGGTGACGGTAACCATGCCGCCGTCCTCCTGCGAGGCTGTGATGTTGTGCGGAGCCAGTGGCAGGGGATCGAGGCGGGTCGACACGGAGGCGTCAGCGGTGAGGTCGGCCGTGCTGTTCCAGGGAATGAAGCGTAGTTTTTCCACGCGCACGGCGTATTGGCCGACGGGGATGCCGGTGATGGTGTATGCGCCACGTGCGTCGGTGAGGGCCTCGTAGCCGAGTCCCTCGGCACTGATGCGCACCGTGGCCCCTTCGATGGGTTTGGCGTAGTTGTCGGCGATGGTGCCGGAGAGTGTGGCGGTGGGGAGTGCCGGCATGGTGAAGTTGACGTTGGTGTTCTGTCGGGAGGCCACGTCCACGGGGTGCTGGGTGCTGACGGACGAGTAGCCCGGCTTGGCGACGGCCATGGAGTATGTACCCGGCTCCACGTAGTCGATGGCATAGCTGCCGTCGGCGCCGGTGACGGCCACGAGAGTGGTGCGGTCGATGCTGACTTCGGCGCCGGCCACTGGCTGTCCGTTGGCGTCGGTGACGCGCCCGGAGACGATGCCCTGCGTCTTCTCGTCCAGGCGTATCTGGTATACGTATAGGTTGCAGCTCACGAATGGCGAAAGGTCGTGAAGGGCGATGCTGTATTCGCCGCTGGCGGGTACGGTGAAGGTATAGCGCAGCTCCTCGTTGACGCGCGAGGCGATGGTGTCGCGGCGCAGCACCTGTGTCTGGCTCTCGGGGCTGGCCTGGTTTCCTACGCTGACTTCAAGCATCTTGGGGTAGTAGGTGCCCAGTCCCGACTTGGCCAGTATGTAGAGGTAGTATTCCTTGCCCTGTTCGAGCTTGAAGGGCGCGGAGAAGATCCAGTCGTCGTTGCCTTGGCTGTAGGGCGGGTTATAGATGTGTTGCGGGGAGGAGGAATAATAGACCCACGGGCGGGGATTGCCGTTGCGCGTTCTGGCAGTCCAGGGCGTGTAGTCGGCGCGGGTGGCGAAACGGCAGTCGTAGGGGAGGCCGAGTGCCGGGCCGAGGTAGAGGGTGTCGCTGGCAGCCGTCTCGCCGTAGTCCGTCGAGAGGGCCTGCACGGTATAGTAATATGTGTTGCCTGCCGGGACGTGGTCGTTGTAGAGGGTGCCGCGGAATGTCTTCTGGAGGATGGCGGTGTCGCCGCTGAGGGAGTAGCGGGTGATGCGGTACTTGATGTTGGTCGGGGATACGTATCCGCCGTGGACGCTCTGCGTGGGGGCGGTCCAGGAGATTCGGGCGGAGTCGGGAGCGACGCGTGTCACTTTCAGGTCGGTGACGGAGCAGGGGACGTCGCGTCCGGCGAAGAAGTAGGCGTCGGCGTAATGTCCCTGTCCGGCGGCGTTGCTTCCCACCACTCGCAGGTGGTTGTAGCCTTGCTGAAGGCCAGTCAGCGAGAGTCTGCCGTCGGTGCCGCCGGCGGTGGCGCCATATGCCTGGATGCGGGTGCCGTTGAGATATACGAACGTGCTGTCGGCCAGGACGGTTTTATAGGTGGCCGTGGCGGTGAGGGCGCCGTCGGCTGCCGGTACGACGTGCAAGTCTGTCGGGGCGGCGGGAACGTCTTGCGGCTTGACGACGGCTGGGATTGTGAATGCCATGAGTTCCTTGGAGGCCCCGGCTGTGCCTATGGTGCCTACTTCCGAGGCGGCGCCGTTGAGGACGTTGATGTCGAGCAGGTGTGCGCGGCCGTCGCTGCCGCACATGGCCCAGTAGAGCCGATAGGCGTCGCGGTCGAAGGCCAGGGAGCTGATGTAGGCGGCTCCGGCTGCGGTGCCCCGGCCCACGGGGACGGGCTCCTGTCCCGAGAGGGGGTTGAAGAGGACGCCCAGGGCGCCGTCCTGCTGGCGGACCAGGAAGAGGCGTCCCTGTCCGTCGGCTGCAAGCGAGTACCAGACGTCCGAGAGATGGCGCAGACGTGTCAGGGCGGCCGTGGCAGGGTCGATTCTGATCAGCCAGGGTCGAGTGTCGGTGCTCCAGGCAGCCAGGGCCAGCAGGCTTTTAGATACAGGTTCGTAGGTGGCGTCGAGTACCGTCGGAAAGTCTTCCGGCAGAGTGGCGACGTCCGTCAGATTGCCGGTGGCAGGGTCGATGCTGGCCATCTTCTGCATCTGCACGGCGCCGGAGCTGTTGAGAATGTAGGTAAAGGCGAGCGTCTTGCCGTCGGGCATTTCTGCGCCGGCGATCACCATTGGCTCGGTGAAGGCCCGCACCGTGACGCGGTTGCGCGGCGTGGCCAGCGGGAAACGGACATAGCCGAGGTCGAAGGCGACGCCGTAGCCGTTCTCGGCACCGGCGAGGGTTTTCGCCGCAGAGAAGAGAGGAGTCGAAGCCACCTGCGGGCGGCGGGTGGCAGAGTTGTCGCTGTTTATGGACGCTTGGCTTTCATGTGCCAGTGTGTAGGGACGCAGCTGGGCGAAGCCGGACAGGCAGCCGATGCAGAGTGGGAGCAGGAGTGTAATTCGTTTCATGACACTTGGCGGGAAGGAGAAAGCCTTCCGCACCGCGAATTTAGGGAAAATATTCCGTTAAGGCCCAGTTTGCGCCTTAACCTTTGATTTAAATCAAAAAATAATAAGTCGTGCAGGACGTTTAATTTACATGGATATCCGCGACATCATACTGCAATATAGGGGAGTCACCGAGGAGTGCCTGCGCGATATAGACGCCAGGGTGCGGATACTCCGCGTGAACACGGGCTGTAGCTTGGTGAGGCAGGGACAGGTGTGCGACGCTTTCTATTTCAACCGCTCGGGCCTTATGAGGGTGTCGCACAGGACGGCGGATGCGGACAACACTATACTGTTCGGTGCGGCAGGCGACATCTTCACGTCGCTGCACAGCTACTTTGCCGCCGAGCCGTCGGCTTTCTCGCTGATCGCCCTGGAGGAGTCGGAGGTCTATGAGCTGAAGTATAGGGACGTTGAGGCACTGCTGACGCGCCATCCGGACTTTATGCGGTGGCTTATGTACATAGCCATCGGACAGCTGTATGCCCTGGAGCGTCGCTACGTGAAGTATGCCACCACGGGTGCCGAACAGCGCTTCCGCAACTTCATGGCGCAGGACCAGCCCTATATCAAAAGGGTGTCCGCCAAGGTGCTGACCCTGCGGATTCCCCTCAAGTACATAGCCTCCTACCTGCAAATTACCCCGGCGACCCTGAGCCGCCTGCGCCGCAAGCTCGCCCGCGAATAAGGGTTGAGCGTCGAGAGCCGGGAAGCTGACGCACACGTGGCATCGTCAGCCTCCCGGCTCTCGGCTTTGTTACTGCCTTGTTACTGGTTGTTGCGGTTGAAGTCGGTGGTGACTCCGGCCATGCCGTCGTAGCGGCCCGCTACCTTGAACGAGATCTGGGCGGCCCGAAGGTCGGATGCGTTGGACTGCAGCAGGAAGCTGTTGAAGGTGAATGCGGGGTTGGGGGTCATCAGGGCTCCTTCGCGCACCTTGGGCACGATGTCGGTGCCGGTTATCCGGAAGGCGTCGTGGGTGTAGGTGATCTTCAGACCCTCGAGCAGCAGCATGGTGCTGGCCATCGACGGTGGCATCTCGGCGGCGAACACGGGGTTGTAGATGGTGACGTTGGCGGTGCCGGCCTCCAGGTCCATGTCTACGGCATAGATCGGCTTGTCGGTTGAGAACTCCTTGTGCTGCTCGTTGTAGACGTAGGTGGTCATGGTCTGGCCGAAGTATGTGCCTTGGCTGTCGAAGGTGCGGGCAGTGAAGAGGTTGCCGACGTTGAATGAGATGGAGTACTGGCGCTTGACGGGCAGTGGCTGCACGAGCTCGGACGGGCGGAAGTTGAGCATGGTGGCGATGGTGGCAGACACGCTGGTGGCTGCGGAGCCTCCATTGGCGTCGGGTATGGCGGCAACGTTCATGGTCTCGAGGCGTCCGTTGTAGTAGTCGGTGTAGTTGAAGGGGATGTCGTAGCCAAGGAAGCGGTACTGGGTGCCGTCGTACTCCAGACCGTTGATGCCGAGTTGGGCGCGCCCGGTGGAGTAGTTGTTCTCGACGGTGTACTGCACCATCTGGGCGGATGCGTTGTCGGTGCTGCCCGAGGGCACGAGCAGGGTGGCCACGCTTTCGCCGAAAGTCTCGGTGGCGGGGCTGTCGTTCTTGCTGTCGCAGCCGGTCAGCGTCAGGGCGGCTGCGGCGAGCGAGGTGAGAATCAGTTTTTTCATATTTGCGGGTTGTTTTTGCATTAATTACAGAAATGTAAAATTGTATCTGAGGGTTATTCCGATGCGCCAGGGGCGTCCGCGCTGCAGGAACTCGTTGCGCATGGACATGAAGTAGAAGGTGTCGAAGCGGGTCCCGGTGAGGTTCTCTCCCCAGAGCTGTGCCTGGAAGTCGCGCCAGCCGAGGGTGGCGGATGCGCCGAGCTGCATGTAGAATGGCTGGCGCAGGGTATTGGCCTCGTTCCAGTATATCTTGCCGGTGCCGGTGGTGTGGGCCTCGATGTCGAGGCTGGCTTCGCGGCTGAGGGGAAAGGTGTGCTGTGCCTGCAGGAATAGGGTGTTGGATGGGGCGTAGGGGATGGTCTTGCCGGCGAAGTCGGCCTGGCCGTTGTTGAAGTGGCGGAATCTGGCGCGGGTGTAGCCATAGGAGGCGCGGAATAGCAGCCTGTCGGTGGGGCGGTAGTCGGCCTGGAACTCGCCGCCGACGCTGCGGGTGCGTCCGGCGTTGGTCATGATGCGGCCCGTGGTGGTGCCGTCGGGGAACATGGTCAGCTGTTGGTCGCGGCACTCTATCCAGAACAGGGAGGCGTCGAGGCGCAGGCGGTGCCCGAGCAGGTCGAGGTGCGTGCCTGCTTCGTAGTTCCAGCTCTTTTCCGGCTTGTAGCCGACAATTTGGTCGACGTCGTAGGCCGAGCCGATGCCCATGATGTTCATCAGGCGCTGCTGGAGCACGTCGCTGAACATCTGCGTGTTGAAGCCTCCGGCCTTGTAGCCCTTGGTCCAGGAGGCGTAAAGGCTGACCTGTTCCGAAGCGCGGTAGCTGACGGCCACTTTGGGCAATAGCTCCAGGAAATGGCGTGTCAGGCGTCCCTGCTGGTCAATGTCCACGGGCACGTGGCCGTAGACCTGTCCGTCGTGGAGGATGCTGTATCCGGTGGCGCAGCGGGAGTGGTAGCGCAGGGTGGAATGTTCGTAGTCCAGGCGCAGGCCGCCGGTGAGGGTGAAGTTGCCAAGGCGGTATTCGGCCTGCCCGTATGCCGCCAGGCCGTAGGTGGGGATGGTGAAGTCGCTGCCGAGGGTGAACTGCCGGGTGTCCCAGGCGATGGGGTAGTCGGGGTTGGAGGCGTTGCGGTGCTCCTCGATCAGGGAGCGGATTCCCATGTCGCCGAACGTCACCGGCGCGTACATGTCGTTGTGCTTGTAGAAGCCGAAGAGGCCGCCGAGCCATGTCAGCGCCGTTTTCTTAAGGCCCCGTGCCACGAAGTCCTGCGTCAGCCCGTATTCCCGCTTGCGCTGCGTCAGGGTGAAATAGTCGAGTGGCAGGAAGTCCTGGTCGAGCGTCATGTTGTCGTGCAGAAGCTGGAAGGAGGTGATGCTGCTGAGCGACACTACATTGTCGATGTTGAGCGACGCGGAGAGTCCGTCGGTGAGCAGGAAGCGGCGGTAGAAGCAGGTGTCGTTGTAGTCGATGCGGTCGGTCTGGACGTTGCGGTAGGGGTATCCGCTTTGGTCGAGGTTGCTGACAAACAGCGTGTTGCTGAGGCGGAAGGCCGAGGGTGGTGCCCAGTCGGCCTTGAAACGTCCGGAGTACTGGCGTTCGCGGCCCGTCTTGCGACCGTTGTATTCATTGGTGTAGAAGCCATCGGTGCCGTTGGCCTGGCCGATGATGGCGAATCCGAGGTGTTCGCTGGCCTTCCAGTAGGCGGAGACGGATGTGCGGTAGGAGTTGGCTCGGCCATACTCGGCCTGTAGCCGCACGCCCTGCCATTGCAGCGGCGAGAGGGTGGTGATGCTGATTAGGCCACAGAGGGTGTTGCGCCCGTACAGGGTGGACTGCGGCCCGCGAAGCATGTCTATGCGCACGATGTCGGGGATGTCGAAGTCGTAGGCATCCTTGTTGAGGAAAGGCACGTTGTCCACGGTCAGGCCGACGGCCGGCTGGTCCATGCGCGCCCCCAGTCCCCTCACATAAATTGAGGATGTGATGCGGGAGCCGTAATCCGGCACGAAGAAGTTGGGCACGACGTCGCTGAGGCCCTTGAGCGCCTGGATGTTGAGCTGCTCGGCTTCGCGCCGGCCTACCACCGTGGCCGACACCGCGTCGGGCAGCGACTGGCCACCCCCCTTGATGGCTACGACCTCCACCTCCTGCAGCTGAACAGTGTCGGCGACGGTCTCGGAGGTTTCCTCGCCCGGAACGGCCCGGAGCGCCAGGGCCTGTACGGCCAGCAATATGAGTATAATCACCTTTCTCATTCCGTCTGCAAAGTTCGTTAATAATGCTTGACCGCCCAATCCCAATTTTTGGGGAGAGAAAGCCGAGGGCTGAGGGCTGATAGTATGGCGACATACGGGTCTCAGACCGTCTCTCGTCTCTCGGCCCTCGGCTTTAAGAATCTCTCAGCTTTTTTTCGTACCTTTGCAGTATGAAAAGCATCCGGGAGATATACCGCATCGGAGTGGGGCCGTCGTCGAGCCACACCATGGGTCCGCGTTTCGCCGCCGAGGCCTTCTTGCGCGACCACCACAGCGCCGCCGCCTACGAAGTCACCCTGTTCGGCAGCCTCGCCGCCACAGGCAAGGGTCACATGACTGATGTCGCCATCCAGCAGGTCTTCGAGCCGACAGGTCTGCCACTGAAAATCATATGGAAGCCGGACGTCTTCCTCGACTACCATCCCAACGGCATGACGTTCCGCACGCTCGACAGCGAGGGCTTCCCCACCAGCGAGAAGACCTACTACTCCGTCGGCGGAGGTGCCATAGTAGAGGAGGGCGCCTCTTTCGGAGAGCTGGCCGAGATCTACAGCCTCAACACCATGGCCGAGATTCTCGACTACTGCGAACGCACCGGCCGCAACTACTGGGAGTATGTGGCGCAGTGCGAGAAGCCGGACATCTGGGACTACCTGCGTCAGGTGTGGCAGGCCATGAAGGAGGCCGTGGAGCGCGGCCTGGCCGCCGAGGGGCGTCTCCCCGGACCCCTCAACCTACGCCGCAAGGCCAGCACCTACCTGGTCAAGGCCGAGGGCTTCAAGGACAACCTCCGCACACGCGGCCTGACATTCGCCTATGCTCTGGCAGTCAGCGAGGAGAACGCCTCAGGCGGTGTCATCGTCACCGCCCCCACCTGCGGCTCGTCGGGCGTGCTGCCGGGCGTTCTCTACCACATATGGAAGAGCCGCGACATGGCCGAGCAGCGGATACTCCGCGCTTTGGCCACCGCTGGACTAATCGGCAACATCGTCAAGCACAACGCCTCTATCTCCGGCGCCGAGGTAGGATGTCAGGGCGAGGTCGGCGTGGCCTGTGCCATGGCCGCCGCCGCCGCCTGCCAGCTCTTCGGCGGTTCCCCAAAGCAGATAGAGTATGCAGCCGAGATGGGCCTGGAACATCATCTCGGCATGACTTGCGACCCCGTCTGCGGCCTCGTCCAGATACCCTGCATCGAGCGCAACGCCTACGCTGCCGCCCGCGCTCTCGACGCAAACATTTACGCCACTTTCTCCGACGGCTCACACCGCGTCAGCTTCGACCGCCTCGTAGAAGTCATGAAGGAGACTGGCCACGATCTCCCCTCACTTTACAAGGAGACCAGCGAAGGCGGCCTCGCCAAAGCGATGAAATAGTGAGTACCTGTACCCTGAACATCCTCGGCTGCGGCTCCGCCAAGCCCTCGGTGCGGCATAACCAGTCGTGTACGGTGCTGAACTTTCGCGAAGCGCTCTACATGATTGACTGCGGCGAGGGGGCGCAGCAGCAGATGCAGCGCATGGGGCTGAAATTCTCGCGTCTGCGCCACATCTTCCTCACACACCTCCACGGCGACCATATTCTCGGCCTGCCGGGCCTGCTCCAGACGCTGAGTCTGAACGGGCACTGCGGGCGGGTGACGATACACACTTTCCGCGAAGGTATTCGTTTCATCGACCGCATACGTGCCTTCTTCGGATATGAACTTGGCTATGAGCTGGAATATGATGTCATGGAGCCGGAGAGGGGAGTGGTACTCGACACCGACGCGCTCTCGGTAGAAGCGTTGCCTCTCAATCACCGTGTGGATTGTGTCGGGTATATCTTCAAAGAGAAACCGCGTATGAGGCATCTTATACCGGATATGCTCGACTTCCATAAAGTGCCGGTAGCGTGGCGCCGACGTCTGCAGGCAGGCGAGGATTTTGTCAAAGAGGATGGAACCGTGATCCCTAACGCTTGGCTTACACGTGACCCTACGCCCTCCGTCAGTTATGCTCATCTCTGCGACACGGCCTATAAACCGTCGCTCGCACCCCTGGTGCATGGCGTAGACCTGATGCTCCATGACGCCACTTACGGCGATGACCGTGCCCCGCAGGCTGCCGAGCGCGGTCACTCAACCGCCCGGCAGGCTGCCATGCTCGCTCGCGAAGCCGGTGCAAAGCAACTGTTGTTGACGCATTTCTCTTCCGCGTATAAAACCGAGGAGCCGCTGCTGACTCAGGCCCGAGAACTCTTTCCCGCCTCAATTTTGGCAAACGAGGGCATGCGCCTTCGACTTGACTGAACCATCCGGCTCTATCCGGAGTTTGAGTAGTGTGGCTCATCCATCCCCCGCAAAACTCGCAAAACAAAAAAATACTCGCAATGAAAGTTTTACTGATAAACGGTTCGCCGCGTCGCGACGGCAACACCCACATCGCTCTTGAAGAAGTGGCGTCAACCCTTCGTCAGGAGGGTCTGGAAGTAGACATCGTATGGATAGGCAACAAGCCGGTACCCGGCTGCATCGCCTGCTACAAATGCATGGAGACAGGCGTATGCGTATTCAATTCCGGCATCTATGCCGAACTGCGTGCGAAACTCCCTGAGGCCGATGCTATAGTCATCGGGACGCCGGTCTACTACGCCGGAGCAGCCGGCAGCCTCTGTTCCCTGCTCGACCGCCTCTTCTTCTCTTGCAAATCAATGTTGACCTATAAGGTGGGTGCATCGGTTGCCGTGGCCCGCCGTGCAGGAGCTGACTGTGCCCTCGACCGCATCGACAAATATTTCACCATCTCCAACATGCCCGTCGTTCCCTCGCAATACTGGAACCTCGCATATGGGCGCGACCCGGGCGAAGTGCGGCAGGATGGCGAAGGCCTGCAGACCATGCGTACACTCGGCCGCAACATCGCCTGGATGCTCCGCAGCCTCAAACGCTCCGAAGCTCCCGCACCCGAACAGTCCCGCGCCGTAACCAACTTTATCCGCTGACAGGCTCCCGAACTGCCGCAAAATGTATCTTATGTATCGATTGTGTCTTAAGTCTCCTATGCACACCTGCCACATCTGATACATAAGTCACATAAGTAACATAAATCCCGCACTGAGAAATTCAGCGCGGGATTGTATTGAGGTATGCAAGCACATTATTTAAACATACTGAGGTCGACAACCATTTCCATCTTAAGGTCGCGGTTACGTTGGTTAGTCTTGCCATTTTCAAAGTTTACGGTCATAACCATTGGCCACGGGATATTATAAAGGTTGTTTTGGGGTGCTTCCTTGACTATTAGATAGAAGCGGGTCATGTCTATGAGCTTGTCACCACTGCGGCGGTTGAACTCCGTAAGCTCCATTTCCTTCCAGGGAGAATTGCACTCCAGACCTTCCCATGAATAACCGTTATTGATGTAGTCGGCATAGGTGCGATAACGAATCTTGAACAGACTGGTGCAGTCGCTTCCCATCGGGAATTTGCTACTGTAGTCGGGAGTCCGCATGTCATGCCAGTTGATTGTATATACGAACTCGTCTGTCATTTGCATCTTGATGCCGGTTATGGCGTATGGATGCGGCCGATAGGTGGAGATGTCTTCATCATTTCCCTCATATTGGGTGTCCCCATATTTTTCCAACAGTTTGTTGAAATTATGCGGATTGTTGTTGAAGGTGATGGATTTGCCGGAATTTACTTGCACTTTCGGTGCTATGCCATCGAGATTGGCGTTGAAATCAGTGGCCTCGTATGCTATTACGCCTTCCACCGGTACCATGACTTTTCTCTGAGCGGCCGGCACTTCCATGTCACATTCGGTGTCAAGCGAGCGGAAACCATAGGCTTCGTGGAATTCGGTCACCAGCGACTGATACTTCTGTATCGGTTCGGGCTGCGGGGAGTTGTTGTCATCGTCGGAGCAGCAACTCAGCATTGCCGCCGCCATCAGCAGCATGACTGATGCTAAAGTCTTCTTCATCTTCTCGGGGCTTTGAGGAGGTTCCAGTCGGGGAAGCTGATGTAACCTCGGTTGTACTTGTCTATGATGCTGCGCAGTCTCTCCCACGCTCTGTCCGAAACTGGGCGACACTCGAAGTTATGGTATATACCGTCGGCATACTCGATTCTGATAGTGTACATATAGTTACGTACACAAGGTTGCAGTTCTTCGGGCAGATAGAGAGTGATGCCGTTAGTGTCCACCAATTTCTTGTCGCCTGCTTTGTTGAACTCGTCAAGGGCCATCCTGTAGATCGGACCGGCGTTTGCGATTCCGTCCCATGAATATCCGTTCTTTATGAAGTCATAGTACGACACATAGGAGACGCCAAAGAAGCGCGAGCAATCCTCGGTGTCCTGTATCTGCAGAGGGTTGTCACCGAAAATATGCTTGGCAGAAATGCTGATGGTGCGTATCGGCCTTATCGACGGACGGTACAGCTCACAATCGGAGGGGAGATTTTCGGGCGCGTTCAAATCTCCGATTTCCTTGAGCTGTTGCACAAAGAATACCGGGTCGGTCGAGAAGTCAATGCTGTATCCGGGAGCCGTGATGTCGAAATCAAGGACTTTGACGCCATCAATCTTCGATGTCTCTTCGTTCAGAACAAACTGAACGTTGAATGCAGACTCCTCATGGAAGAGTGAGCCGGGGCGCACGAACTCAGTGATGAGCGAGCGGGGTGCATTTTGTGGCTCCTTAGGGTCATCATCCGAGCATGCGCTCAGACAGACCATCAGGATGCCCAGCCCCAATACAAGTAGCTGTTTCATGTTGGTTATGGTTTAGTGACTGATGTTTTTTATAACGTTTTATTCCAAAACTACCGGCACATTCAGTTCATCGTAAAGCCTTTTGGCCTTAGGTATCGGCAATAAGGAGCGAGTATTGCGAAGCATCTGAATGTTTCTCGAGAGATTCGGGTCGAAGAGCGCCAGGTTGAAGTTGGCGCCCGGTAAGATATTCTCGTCAAGTTAACGAAATATTCCTCATATGACCGATGACAATGTCATCGTAAGTACATGCTGACAGGAGGATTCCTGATAGCATTACGAGAATTAGGGATAACAAGTTTTGTCGCATGATATTAGTTTTGATGGATTATTAGGTTTACTTCATTGGCCATTGAAGCTACAATGCAAAATTAATATTTTTTTAATAGGGAAAAATATGGGGTCCATGATTAACTATATATTTAACAATATTTAATAATTGCCAAATTCCATATCCACTTGGTTCTGGAGCTTGAAAAGAAAATAAAACTCCCGGAGCCGAGTGGTTCCGGGAGTCTTTTATAGGGTGGGGGTTGATTAGCGAATCATGGCGAAGATGTCGGCGGCGCGGTCGGAGACGCAGCTGAGGGAGCCGTAGCACCAGGAGACGATGCCCAGGGCCAGGATGCCGGCCAGGCAGAGCCACATGCCCACGCGCTCGGTGCAGGCACTCCGGAACTGAGGCACGACGGGCTCGGAGGGGTTGATCCACATGGCTTTCACCACCAGCAGGTAGTAGTACAGGGAGATAATGGTGTTGATCAGGGCGATGAGCACCAGGATGTACAGGGCGATGCTGCCGGTCGACGTGGTGGCCGTGAAGATCATGAACTTGGAGAAGAAGCCTGCGAACGGCGGGATGCCGGCCAGGGAGAAGAGTCCGAGTGTCATGGTGAAGCTCAGCCAGGGGTTGGTCTTGTGCAGTCCGTCGTAGTCGTTCATGTCGACTTTGCCGGTCTTGTTCTCTATGGCGGCGATGACTGCGAAGACGCCGAGGTTGGAGAAGACGTACACCAGGATGTAGAAGAGCATGGATGCCATGCCGATGGTGTTGGCGGCGATGATGCCGAGCATGATGTAGCCGGCCTGGGATACGGACGAGAAGGCCATGAAGCGCTTCATGTTGCGCTGGCGGATGGCGAACAGGTTGCCGACGGTGATGGTCAGGATGATGATGCCGTACATCATCCACTCCCAGATGTTGGAGTAGACGGTGCCGAACACTTGGCAGAGGACCACCAGGAAAGCGAAAGCTGCGGAACCCTTGCTGATGACGGACAGGTAGCTGGTGACGGCCGTGGGTGCGCCTTGGTAAACGTCGGCGGTCCAGAGGTGGAAGGGCACGAGCGAGAGCTTGAAGCCGAAGCCGGCGATGACGAAGGCGATGGCCACTATCAGCATGGTGGAGTGGGAGCCGACGGTGATGGCCGAGGCGATGTCCTTGAAGTAGAGGCTACCGCCGCTGAGGGCGAAAGTGAAGCTAAGGCCGAACAGTAAGATTGCCGACGAGAAGATGGCCGTCATGATGTACTTGATGGCTGCCTCATGGCTCTCGTAGCGGTTCTTGTTGAAGGCCACCATGGCTGCCAGGGGCAGGGAGGCGCTCTCAAGGCCGATGATGAAGAGCAGGAAGTGGCGGGCCGAGATCATGAGGTACATGCCGAACAGGGTCACGAGCAGCAGCTCGTAGAACTCGCCTCGGCGCACGCTGCCCTCTTCGCTGTCAATCCATTGCTGGCCCTGGAGCAGTACCAGGAAGACGCCGAGGTTGAGGATGCCCTTGATGGCGACGCAGACCTGAGTGTTGACATACATGCCGCCGAAAGCCTCGGTGACGTTGACGGGGATGAGCCACATGGCCACCGTAGCCAGGCCGAACAGCACCAGCGTGACGGGCGTCAGGGCTTTCTGCGCCTTCTTGCCGAAGAAGACGTCGACAAGGAAGACTATTATGAACACCGCGAGCACCAGAAGCTCCGGGTACATGGTTCCAAACTGTGAATAGTTCATGATGCTTTAGTATTCTATTATACGCCGAGGGCTTTGATGATGGGGCCGAAGGAGAATTCGATGGCCTCGTTGATCCAGTTGGGGAAGCAGCCGATGCCGGCGATGCAGACTATCAGGGTTACGGTGCTGACGCGTTCGAACCAGGTGGCGTCGGTCAGGGCCAGGTGATGCTCGTCCTGCACCTTGCCGAGCAGGAGCTTGCCGACCACGCGCAGGATGTAGACTGCGGTGATGACAATGGAGCAGGTGGCGGCGATGACGAAGCAGCGGTGGAAGAGGTCAGCGTCCTGGAAGGAGCCGAAGAAGATTGTCATCTCGGCTACAAAGCCCGACAGGCCCGGGAGACCGAGCGAGGCGAAGCCGGCTATCATGTAGCAGACGCCGAGATAGGGCATTATCTTCATCAGACCGCCCATCTGGCGGATGTCGCGGGTGTGGGTGCGGCCGTAGATCATGCCGATGAGGGCGAAGAAGAGTGCCGTCATGAGGCCGTGGCTGAGCATCTGGAGGATGGCGCCGGTCATGGCCGTGGCGTTGAGCATAAGGATGGCGAAGAGCACCATGCCGCAGTGCGAAACGGATGAGTAGGCGTTGATGTACTTGAGGTCCGTCTGCACGCATGCCGAGAAGGCGCCGTATACAATCGAGATGCCGGTGAGGATGATGAAGATCCAGGCGAGTTCGTTGGCGGCCTGCGGCAGCAGGAAGATGGCGATGCGGAAGCAGCCGTATCCGCCGAGCTTCATCAGCACGCCTGCGTGGAGCATGGACACTGCCGTGGGGGCCGAGGCGTGGCCGTCGGGCGACCAGGTGTGGAAGGGGAACATGGCGCCCAGCACGCCGAAGCCGACGAAGGTGAACGGGAACAGGAACGTCTGCCAGCCGTGGCTGATGGCGTTGTTGTGCGAAATCTCAAGTATGTTCCAGGTGAGCTGGCTGGGGTCGGCTGCGGAGTGCCAGTAGATGCCGAACAGGCCGAGCATCAGGAAGGCGGAGCCGCCCATGAGCATCAGTGTCAGCTTCATGGCCGAGTACTCCTTGCGGCCCGTGCCCCACACGCCGATGAGCAGGTACATGGGGATGAGCGCTATCTCGTAGAACATGAACATGGTGAACATGTCGATGGAGATGAAGAAGCCGAACACACCCATGCTCAACAGGGCGAACCAGAGGAAGAAGTTCTTGGGCAGGGGATTGATTTTCCAGGAGGCGAAGGTGCCGGCGAACACGATGACTGCCGAGAGCAGGATCATGAACACGGAGATGCCGTCCACGCCCACAGCCAGGTGTATGTTGAGTGGGGCGTACCACATCCAGGAACCGGTGAAGAGCATTTCGTCCTCTATGCCGGCGCCGCGCATCTGCAGGAAGGCGACTACGAGCCAGATGGCCAGCGCCAGGAGCGCCGTGGAGCACACTACCATCACGGTGCGGATGGCGTTCATGCCCCGGTTGGTGCACAGGCCCAGTCCCGCGAGCATTATCAGCGGGATGACAACAAACCAAATCAGGATATTTTCAAACATAATCGTTTCTTTGTCTTTTTATGTCGGCTGAGCGGTTAGAGGAATGCGAGCCAGGTTATGATCGCCAGGGCGCAGGCGCCGAGGAAGTACCAGACCACATAGGCCTGGATGCTGCCCGACTGCATGCCGCGGATGGCGAAGGATGTTTTCTGGGTAATCTTGGCGAAGCCGTCCATGGTGGCGTCGATGACGTGGCGGTCGAACCAGGCGATGGATCGGCAGATGATGCCGAAGATGAACTTGTGGGTGACGAACATGTAGATTTCGTCCCAGTAGAAGCGGCGGTTAGCGGCTTTCCACAGGCCGGGCAGGGCTGCCTTCATGCGTGCTGGCTTCGGGTTCTCCTTGAAGTAGAGCCAGGCGGCGAAGGCGATGGCGAGCACTGCCACTACAAGGGAGGTGGCGGCCACCTGACCCTCGATATGGATGTGGTAGGGCTTGCCGTCCCAGGTCACGAACTCGCCGAAGGGGATGAAGCCGGCCACGCAGCTTACCAGGGCCAGGAAGATGAGGGGAAGCGACATCTGCCAGGGTGCGTCGTGCGGACGGTGCTCCTTGTAGTGCGGGTTCTCCTTCCACCAGAACACCAGGAAGTACATGCGGAACATGTAGAAGGCGGTCAGGCCTGCTACCATGGTCATCCAGGCGCCCCAGAGCCAGTCGCGCTGGAACATGGCAGCCAGCATCTCGTCCTTGGAGAAGAAGCCGGAGAAGGGCCATATGCCCGCGATGGCGAGACAGCCGATCAGGAAAGTGATGTGGCAGATGGGCATGTACTTGGCCATGCCGCCCATGGCGGTGTAGTTGTTGGAGTGCACGGCGTGGATGAGGGCGCCGGCGCCGAGGAACAGCAGGGCCTTGAACATGGCGTGAGTGAACAGGTGGAACATGCCGGCCATGTAGCCCAGGCCGCCGTAGTGGCCGTTCACCTCGGAGGTGTAGGCCACGCCCAGCGACACCATCATGAAGGCGATCTGCGATATGGTGGAGAAGGCGAGGATGCGCTTGATGTCAATCTGGCAGCAGGCCACGACGGCTGCGTAGAAGGCGGTGATGGCGCCGACGACGGTGACGAACGTCAGCGACGCGTCGACCACGCAGTAGACGGGGAACATGCGTGCTACCAGGTAGACGCCGGCCACTACCATGGTGGCAGCGTGGATGAGGGCCGAGACGGGCGTCGGGCCCTCCATGGCGTCGGGCAGCCAGATGTGCAGTGGCATCATGGCCGACTTGCCCATGCCGCCGACGAAGATGAGAACCATGGCCCAGGTGATGACCGATGCGCCCATGAAGGTGGCGCCGCCGGCCTGTGTGAGAACCTGTCCGGGATTGCTTACCAGGTCGACGAAGTTGAAAGTGTCGGTGTAGTAGCTCAGCACGAGGATGCCGATGAGGAAGCCGAGGTCGGCGAAGCGGGTCACGATGAAGGCCTTCTTGGAGGCGCTGACTGCGGTCGGAAGCTTGTAGTAGAAGCCGATGAGCAGGTAGGAGCTTACGCCCACGAGCTCCCAGAAGATGTACATCTGGAAGATGTTGGTGGCGACAACCAGGCCGAGCATCGAGAAGCTGAAAAGCGACAGGAACGCATAGTAGCGCTGGAAGCCCTGCTCGCCCTCCATGTAGCCCCACGAGTAGAGGTGCACCATGAAGGAGATGGTGGTGATGACGATGAGCATCATCGCCGAGATGGGATCGAGCAGGAAGCCGAGGTTGACCACCAGGGTCTTGGTGAACGCCAGCCACTCCACGTTGAAGACGGTGTAGACCTGGCGGACGCCGTCGGCGATGAAGTCGGGCGAGCCGGAGAAGAAGTATGTGAAGGCCACCGTGTAGGCTATCGCCGTGGTGGCGCCCATGGCGCAGATGCCGATCAGGCCGGCCAGCTTGTGGCTCATCTTCATTCCCGTGAGTCCAAGCAGCAGGAAGTTGAACAGGGGAATGGCCAGAATCAGAAGCGGTAATGTGATGTCCATGGCCTTAGAATTTCAGTTTGTTGATCTCGCGCACGTTGGTGTTGCCGACGGCGCGGTAGATGTTAATGATGATGGCGATGGCCACGGCGGTCTCTGCGGCCGCGATGGCGATGGCGAACAGTGTGAAGACCATGCCCTCCATGCTGCCCGGGTAGAGGAAGCGGTTGAAGACCACGAAGTTGAGGTCGGCGGAGTTGAGCATGAGCTCGATGGAGATGAGCATGGCGATGAGGTTGCGGCGAGTCACGAAGCCGAACAGGCCGCACACGAACATGATCACGCTCGGCACCAGGTACCATAACATATTTATATCCATGCCCGATGTTATTTTTTGCGTGCTACGGTTACGCCGCCGATGATGCAGGCCAGCAGCAGGACGCTGACGGCTTCGAAGGGCAGCAGATACTGATACTTGCCGGTGCCCACCATTGCATATCCGAGGGTATGCATGTCGATGGGGTAGTCGGCTATGCTTGCCAGCGTGGTCTGCTCGTCGAGCAGCGGCATGTGGAACAGGGCCCAGCAGAGCACTACGGCGCCGATGACGGAGGCTATGATGCCTGCCGCGCGGCGGTGGTGCGTCAGCAGCGGGGCCTTGTCGGCCGGCTTGGAGGTGAGCAGGATGGCGAACACGAACAGCACCATGATGCCGCCCGCGTAGACTGCTATCTGCACGCCGCCCAGGAACTGGTAGCCGAGCTGGAAGTAGAAGATGGCCGTGCCGAGGAGCACGAAGAGCAGATACGTGGCTGCCCGGAGTATGCGGCGCGTGGTGACGGCCAGCACGGAGAAGGCTATCACGGCTATCGCCACTATGAAGTAGAGTACGATAAATCCTGGCGTTTCCATATCTTATTTGTTGTTTTCGGTATTGGCGGGTTTCTCGGCTTCGGCGGCTGCCTTGGCGGCGGCTTCTCGCTCGGCCTTGATGCGTGCGGCCTTCTCCTTGGCGGCGGCTATGACGGCCGGGTCCACCTGGGGCTTGGGCGCCGGGGCGTCCTCTTTCTCTGGCAGGTAGTTGAGGGTCTTGACGAGGCTTTCGCGCTGGAAGACGGCCTGTTCGAAGTCGTTGCTGAATTCGAGGGCGTGCTGCGGACAGGTGGTGACGCACAGCATGCAGAAGGTGCAGGAGCCAAGGTCGTAGGTGTACTTGTCAAGCTTGCGCTTCTTCTTGCCGTCGGGCAGTTCCACCATCTTGGTGGTGAGGTGGATGGTGCCGTTGGGGCAGTTCATCTGGCAGATGCCGCAGCCGATGCACTTGTGGCGCCCCTCGCTGTCATACTTGAGGGTGAGCTCGGCGCGGAAACGCTCCGGAATCTCAAGGGTGGCGCGGTTTTCCGGGTAGCACTCGGTGAGTTTCTTAGTCACCAGCTCCTTACCCGTAACTTCCATGCCCTTGACAAGGCTGCTGAGGCCCTTGGCAACTCCCTGGAAATATTCTTTTATACTACTCATGATGTCGGTTATACTACTCTATTTTTCCACCTGGCCGCCGAGGATGTCGAGCAGCTCGGTGGTGATGCCCTGCTGGCGGAGCTTGTTGTATTCGAGCTGCAGGCTCTCCTGTAGTTTCTTGGCGTTGTCGTTGGCGGCCTGCATGGCCATGATGCGTGCGGCCTGTTCGGAGGCCCGGTTCTCGATGGTGACTTCCTGCATCAGCGACAGCACGAACATGGGGAGCACCTGCGAGAAGATGCTGTTGGCGTCGGGCTCGAAGATGTACATGATGTCGGAGTGCAGACCTTTCTGCTCCTTGGTGGCGTCGCCTGCGAGTTCCGCGCCGTTGACGGGGAAGAGGCGGTCCACCTTTGGGCGCTGGCGGCCGATGGTGTAGAACTTCATGTACACGACTTCGACGGCGTCGAGGCGTCCCTGCTCGAAGTCTTTCTGCAGGCGGAGGGTGAAGTCGTTGACGGTGTCGCCGACCATCTTGGAGCTGACTCCGTCGACGGCGACGCACTCCACGCCGGCTGTGTCTTCGGCATACTTCTCCACGATGCGGCGCATCTTGCGGCCCACGGGATAGAGCTCTATGACGCAGGCGGGGCCATAGCTGTCGCGCCAGGCGCGGATGCGCTCGTGCAGGAACTTGAATATGTTGACGTTGTAGGCGCCGCAGAGGCCGTCGTCGCTGCCGTAGACGACCACGCCGAGTCGCTGCACGTCTCTGCTGACGGTCAGCGGCGAAGAATAGTTCTCGCCGGCACGCAGCAGGTGGCCCATGATCTGCATGATCTGGTCCTTGAATGGGAGCAGGCGCCGGAGCTCCTGCTCGCTCTTGCGTACCTTGGCCGACGAGATCATCTTCATGGCGCCGGTGAGCTTCTCGCTCGAGGCGACCGTGCCGATGCGCGTCTTGAGTTCTCTCAGTGTAGCCATTTAGAGTCGCTTATTTGGCTTTGGAGGGAGCGAGCCCGGCGGATACCTGGGCCGCTACCTTGTCGAGGATTGCTGTCACTTCGTCGGTCATCTTGCCGGCCTTGATCTGGTCGAGGACGTCGGCGCGGTGGCTGGCTTCGAGAATCTGGATGAACTGGCGCTCGAACTCTTCCACCTTGTCCTCGGGGATATTCTTGAGCAGGCCGTTGACGCCGCAGTAGATGACGGCGACCTCGTTCTCGACGGACCAGGGATGGTACTGTGCCTGGATGAGGAGGCGCTGGTTCTTGCGTCCGCGGTCGATGACGGCTGCGGTGACGGGGTCGATGTCGCCGCCGAACTTGGTGAAGGCCTCGAGTTCGCGGTACTGTGCCTGGGCGATCTTGAGGGTGCCGGCCACTTTCTTCATGGGCTTGATCTGGGCGCTGCCGCCTACGCGGCTCACGGAGATGCCCACGTTGACGGCGGGGCGGATGCCCTGGTTGAACAGGGCGGTCTCAAGGAAAATCTGGCCGTCGGTGATGGAGATGACGTTGGTGGGGATGTATGCCGACACGTCACCTGCCTGGGTCTCGATGATTGGAAGGGCGGTCAGCGAGCCGCCGCCCTTGACGATGGGCTTGAGGACTTCGGGAAGGTCGTTCATGGTGGAGGCGACTTCCTGGCTGTCGATGATCTTGGCGGCGCGTTCGAGCAGGCGGCTGTGGAGGTAGAAGATGTCGCCTGGATAGGCCTCGCGTCCGGAGGGGCGCTTGAGGATCAGCGATATCTCGCGGTAGGCGACGGCCTGCTTGGAGAGGTCGTCGTATACGATGAGGGCGTCGCGGCCGGTGTCGCGGATGAACTCGCCGATGGCCACGCCTGCGAAGGGGGCGTAGTAGCGCATGGAGGCGGAGTCGGAGGCGGAGGCGGCCACCACTACGGTGTAGGGCATGGCGCCGAACTTCTCCAGGGTGTGCACGGTGGCGGCGATGGAGGATGCCTTTTGGCCGATGGCGACGTAGATGCAGTAGACGGGCTTGCCGGCTTCGTAGTTGGCTTTCTGGTTGATGATGGTGTCGATGGCGATGGCGGTCTTGCCAATCTGGCGGTCGCCGATGATGAGCTCGCGCTGTCCGCGACCGATGGGAATCATGGAGTCGATTGCCTTGAGACCGGTCTGGAGAGGCTGCTTTACGGGCTGGCGGAAGATTACGCCGGGAGCCTTGCGCTCAAGAGGCATGAGGAGCTTCTCGCCCTCGATGGGCCCTTTGCCGTCGATGGGTTCGCCGAGGATGTTGATGACGCGGCCGAAGACGCCCTCGCCTACGGGGATGGAGGCGATTTCGCCGGTGCGGCGCACGGTCATGTTTTCGTTGACGCTGTTTATGTTGTTGAGCAGTACGACGCCGACGTTGCTTTCCTCGAGGTTGAGGGCCACGCCTTTGACGCCGTTCTCGAACTCTACGAGCTCGTTGGCGCGTACGTTCTCAAGACCGTACACGTGGGCTACGCCGTCGCCTACTTCGAGCACGGTGCCCACTTCCTCGAATTTTACCTTGTTGTTGACGTTTTCGAGCTGCTGTTTCAGGATGTCGGATATTTCGCTTGGGTTGAGCATCTTATCAGTTGCTGCTTATTAGGTTTTGACGTAACTGTTGTAATTCGTTGCTGATGGAGGCGTCCATCTTGACGTTGTCGACGTATACCTGGAATCCTCCGATGAGGTCGGGGTTTACTTCGGCGGTGTACTCGAAGGTGCGGTCGGGGAAAGCTTTCCCGACGAGGCTGTGGATGCGGTCCATACGCTCGGTCGAGAGTGGCTTGGCGGTGACGATGCGCACCAGTGAGATTTTATTTTCCTCGCGGTAGATGTCGCAGTATGCAAGGCATATGCGCTGCATGTACTCTTCGCGGTGGTGCTGGATTACGAGCTGCACGAGGGCCTTGAAGTCGTCATCGTATAGGCTTCCGGCGGCATCGCGCATGAGCATTTCCTTGTCTGCGGGTGCGATGTAGGGGTTGGAGAGAGTGCGCTGCAACGCGGGATTGTCAGCGAAGGCTTTTGCCACAGCGGTCATCTCCTTGTACACGTCGGCCGTCTTGTTGTGCTCGAGGGCGAACTTGTACAGGGCTTTGGCGTAGCGCCGGGCTATGAGGCCGTTGTCCATGATGTTGCTGTGGTCTTAGTTCTGGTTCTTTTCGATCTCGTCGAGCAGCTTGTCGGCGAGGGCCTGCTGCTGCTTGTCGTCGGCCATCTGCTGGCGCACCAGCTTTTCGGCAATCCGGACGGAGAACTGACCGACCTGCTGGCGGAGCTGGCGCTCGGCTTCCTTGCGGCTTTGGTCAATGGACACCTTGGCGGCGTCCATGACCTTTTTAGCCTCGGAGGAAGCCTCTTTGCGGGCTTCGTCTATGATTTGGGTCTTCATTTTCTCTGCGTCGCGCAGGATGTTGGCCTGCTGCTTCTGGGCGTCTTCGATGACTTTCTGGGCGTCGGAGCGGGCCGAGTCGAGCTGGTCCTTGGCCTGGCGGGCGTACTCTACGCCCTGGTCGATGCGGTCGGCCCGCGAGTTCATGCTTTTGATTATCATTGGCCATCCCCATTTCGCCAGTATCAGAAACAATACCAGGAAGGCGATGAACATCCAGAAGACCAGTCCGAAATCGGGCGTGAACAGTTCCATAATGAAGACTTTTTAGTCGGTGGGTTGTTGTTTTGGTTTGATTGCTGTGAGCAGTCGTGGGTTTAGAGGAACAGGGCGAGTGCCGAAACGATGACGGCGAACAGTGCGACACCCTCGATGAGGGCGGCGATTACGATCATGTTGCTTCGGATGTCGCTGGCAGCCTCTGGCTGGCGTGCGATGGCCTCCATGGCCGACGATCCGATCTTGCCGATGCCGAAGCCGGCGCCGATTGCTGCGATGCTTGCACCGAGTGCTGCGCCAAGTGCGCCAAGTGCCATTTCGGCTACGAGAATCATTGATAACATGGTTGTTGGGTGGTTTTTAGTTTATTTTTGTTGTTTGTTGTTCTTGGTATTACATGCCGGCCGTTTGCGGGTTCTCGCTCTTTTCCATGGCTTCTTCTACTTCCTGGTCCAGGCTCTCGTGGTGTTCGGGATTATGGACGGCCAGGGAGATGAATATGGTGGAGAGCATGGTGAAGACGTAAGCCTGGATGAAGCTCACCAGTACGTCCAGGGCCAGCATGAAGGTTGAGAAGAGGATGGAGATGACGATGGAGCTCCCGGCTGCCGCGGCGCCGAAGGCCGCGAAGATGAAGATGAGCACCGTCAGGGTGATGACAATCATGTGGCCGCCCATCATGTTGGCGAACAGTCGGACGCAAAGGGCGGCGGGCTTGGTTAAAGTGCCGAACACCTCGATGACCTGCATGATGGGCAGGGGACACTTGAGCCAGATGGGCACGTCGGGCCAGAAGATTTCTTTCCAGTAGTGCTTGTTGCCATGGATGTTGACCATGACGAAGGTCAGTAAGGAGAGCACGAGGGTGATGGCGATGTTGCCGGTCAGGTTGGCTCCGCCGGGGAAGATGACTACCAGGCCCAACAGGTTCATCACGAGGATGAAGAAGAAGCAGGTGAGCAGGTAGGGGGCGAACTTGTCGGCTTTCTCCTTGAGGGTGTTGCGGATGGTGCCGACGTAGATGAAGTCGATGAGCATCTCGAAGAAGCCCATGCCCTTGCGGGGCGTGCGGAAACCGTACTTCTTGTAGTGGCGCACGAGAATCATGCAGAGCATCCAGACGATGAATGCTGCGATGAACAGGGCCAGGACGTTCTTGGTGATGGAGATGTCGAAAGGCTTGTACTCGCGGTAGTACTGGCCGTGGCCGTCGACGTCGTAGAAGACGTACCCGGGGATGACGGCGTGCTCGCCTGCGGGGATGTTGTCGGCGCGGCGCATGGAGTCGGCCCTGGCCTCTACGGCTGCCTGCTCTTCTGCGCTGAGTGGGAAGACCTGCACCACCTTGTTCTTGTGCTGAGAGGTGTGGGCGATGAGGAAGTCGTACTGCTTGTCGCCACGGACGATGCGGTGGATTACGGGTATTAGTTCTTCTTTCTCCTCGGTCTTGATCTGGCCGTCCTTGGTGCGGACGGTCTCCTTGATGACCTGCACCTGGGTGAGCTTTGAGGAGGAGAATGAGTGCCAAGTGCCGTCTTGGGCGCGTACGATGACGGGGAGGGGTATGCGGTATATGTGCGCGAAGGGGACTTCCCAGCCGTATCCGTCGCCGAGGTGGTGGAAGATTATCTCCTTGACGTCGAGCGAGGACTCGTCTTTCACCGTGTCGCCGTCTTCGGGTGTGGCGTAGGCGGCGGTCGGACAGAGGATGCCGAGCAGCAGCGCCAGCAGGCCGTACAGAAGTTTCGAGGTTAGTCTCATAATTGTATCAGGCACCGTTAGTACACGCATACGTCAACTTTGTTGTTCTCCACGTCGACCAGGCCGCCCTTGATTTCGAGGTGCTGCTCATGGTCCTGTTCGTCGAGGTAGCGGACGCGACCGGGGGTGAGGACCGCGATTAGCGGGGCGTGGTTGCGGAGCACGGTGAAGCTGCCGGCGTAGCCGGGCAGTGTCACCGCCTTGGCGGAGCCCTCGAAGAGCACTTCCTGGGCCGAGATTATGCGTAGTGTCATCCTGTTTATGGTTCACGCCGGGGACAGGTGTCCCCGGCGGGGTTTGTAATGTGGTTAGCCTACTTCGGCGAGCATCTTCTTGCCCTTGGCGATTGCCTCGTCGATGGTGCCGACGTTGAGGAATGCCTGCTCGGGGTATTCGTCGACTTCGCCGGCGAGGATCATCTTGAAGCCGCGGATGGTCTCGGACAGGGGAACCATGACGCCGGGGAGGCCGGTGAACTGCTCGGCTACGTGGAAGGGCTGGGAGAGGTAGCGCTGTGCGCGGCGCGCGCGGGCCACGGTGAGCTTGTCTTCGTCGCTGAGCTCGTCTACGCCGAGGATAGCGATGATGTCCTGCAGGTCGTTGTACTTTTGGAGGAGCTGCTTGACGGCCTGTGCGACGTTGTAGTGCTCTTCGCCGATGATGTTGGGGTCGAGGATTCGCGAGGTGGAGTCCAGGGGGTCCACGGCGGGGTAGATGCCGAGCTCGGAAATCTTGCGGCTGAGCACGGTGGTGGCGTCGAGGAAGGAGAAGGTGGTGGCGGGTGCGGGGTCGGTGAGGTCGTCGGCGGGCACGTAGATGGCCTGGACGGAGGTGATGGAGCCGTTCTTGGTGGAAGTGATTCGCTCCTGGAGTGCGCCCATCTCGGAGGCGAGGGTGGGCTGGTAGCCTACTGCGGATGGCATTCGGCCGAGCAGTGCGGACACTTCGGAACCTGCCTGGGTGAAGCGGAAGATGTTGTCGATGAAGAGGAGCACGTCCTTGCCGCCGCCGGCGTTGTCGCGGAACTGTTCGGCTACTGTAAGGCCGGAGAGTGCGACGCGGAGACGTGCGCCCGGCGGCTCGTTCATCTGGCCGAACACGAGGGTGGCCTGGGAGGCGTTGACCTCTTTCATGTCGACGTCCTGGAGGTTCCACTGGCCTTTCTCCATGCCTTCTTCGAACTTTTTGCCGTACTTCATTACGCCGGATTCGATCATCTCGCGCAGCAGGTCGTTGCCCTCGCGTGTGCGTTCGCCGACGCCGGTGAATACGGAGAAGCCGTTGTGGCCCTTGGCGATGTTGTTGATGAGCTCCATGATGAGCACGGTCTTGCCTACGCCGGCTCCGCCGAAGAGGCCGATCTTGCCGCCCTTGGAATAGGGTTCGAGCAGGTCGATTACCTTGATGCCGGTGAAGAGGATCTCGGTGGAGATTGCCAGTTCATCGAATTCGGGTGCGGGCTGGTGTATGGGGCGCAGGTTTTCGCGGTTTAGGTCGGGGAGGTGGTCGATGGGCTCGCCGATTACGTTGAGCAGACGGCCTTTTACCTGGTCGCCGGTGGGCACTGCGATGCCTCGGCCGAGGTAGTCGGCCTTGACTCCGCGGCGGAGGCCGTCGGTGCTCTCCATGGCCACGCAGCGCACGGTGTCTTCGCCGATGTGCTGCTCAACCTCGAGTATCAGGGTCTCGCCGTTGTCGCGGTCTACTTTGAGAGCTCCGTAGATGGGGGGCACCTGGTTGTTGTCGCCTTCAAACATTACGTCAACCACGGGGCCTATGACCTGGGTTACTGTGCCTGTGAGGGTGCTCATTTTTTCTCTGGGGGAATTTTATTGAGGTGTTGTTTTATGCGGGGTTGATTAGAAGTGCCAGCCGAGGGCCACGAAGACTGCCATGAGCATGAGGTTGGCCAGGGCGAATGGCATGAGGTATTTCCACTCGAAGCTGAGCATCTGGTCGATTCGTATGCGGGGGAATGTCCATTTGAACCAGATGATGACGAAGCTTACGAAGAAGGCCTTGAGCAGGAACCACACGATGCCGGGGATGACGTTCATGGCTGCGTTGAAGCCGTCCCACCCTGGGACGTGGAGGGGCATCCAGCCGCCGAGGAACATGAGGGAGGCGATTCCGGAGACGATGAAGAGGTTGAGGTACTCGGCCAGGTAGAAGAAGCCGAAGTGTATGCCGGAGTACTCGGTGTGGTAGCCGGCGGTGAGCTCGTGCTCTGCCTCGGGAAGGTCGAATGGGCCGCGGTTGGTCTCGGCGGTGGCGGCTATGATGTAGATGATGAATGCGATGATGGCGGGTATGTGGCCTCGGAAGATGAACCAGGCGCTGTCTTGCTGGGCGACAATCTCGCTGACGCTTAGTGTGCCGGAGAAGACTACAATGGTGAGGATGGCCAGGCCCAGGGAGAGCTCGTAGCTGACCATCTGCGCGCCGGATCGCATGGCGCCGATGAGTGTGTACTTGTTATTAGACGACCAGCCGGCCAGGAGGATGCCGAGGATTCCGACGCTGCTGACGGCGAGGATGAAGAAGATGCCGATGTTGAAGTCGATGATCTGGAGTCCGTTGCCCCAGGGCAGGCAGGCGAGCATGGTCACCGAGGAGGTGATGACGATGTAGGGCGCGAGCTTGAAGAGGAACTTGTCGGTGTTTCGTAGGCAGATGAGCTCCTTGATGAGGATCTTGAACATGTCGGCGAAGACCTGCAGGACTCCCCACTTGCCGACGCGCATGGGGCCGAGTCGGCACTGGAACCAGGCGCAGAGCTTGCGCTCGTAGAGGATGTAGAAGAGTGCGAGCACCGTGTACATGGCCAGGATGAGCACGGCGATGATGACGCATTCTATGGTGACCGCCAGCCAGTCGGCCATTCCCGTGGAGAGCAGCACGTTGTTGAACCAGCTTGTTATGTTTCCAAAATCGTACATGATGGTATGATAGATTGCTTGGCTATGAGTTCTGGGTTATCGGTCGATGTCGGGGATTACGAAGTCGAGTGCGGCGCCGATGGTGATGAGGTCGGCGATCATGTAGTTTGCGCAGCAGAGGTCCATGACTCCGACGAGGTTGAAGCATGGGCTCTGGAAGTGCACGCGCCAGGGGGTCTTCTGTCCTGTGGACTCGATGAAGACTCCGAATGTGCCGCGGCTGGCCTCGACCTGTTGGTACCAGCGGCCTTCGGGGAGCTTGATTATCTTGGGCACCTGGGCGCGGATGTCGCCTTCGGGGATGTTGTCGACGAGTTGCTCGAGAATCTTGACGCTCTCTTCGATTTCGCGCATGCGGACCATGTATCGGGCGTAGGAGTCGCAGCCGTCTTCGAGGACTTCGTTGAAGTCGAGTTCGGAGTAGATGCTGTAGGGGTGTTTCTTGCGGCAGTCGCAGCTGAAGTTGGAGCCGCGTCCGGAGGGGCCGGTGATGCAGTAGTTGATGGCGTCTTCGCGGCTGAGCATACCGACTTCCTTCATTCGGTTGAGGGCGATGATGTTGCCCGAGAAGACTTTGTGGTACTCCTTGAGGGCCTTGGGCATGATTGCGCAGAGCTCCTTGACGTCTTTCTGGAAGTCGGGGTGGAGGTCGGCGATGACGCCGCCGATGACGTTGTAGTTCATGGACATTCGGGCGCCGCATGTCTTGTCGAATATGTCGAGGACGCGTTCGCGCTCGCGGAATCCGTAGAAGAAGCAGGTGGTGCCGCCGAGGTCCATGGCGGTGCAGGAGAAGGAGAGGAGGTGGCTGGAAATGCGCATGAGCTCGTCCATCATGACGCGAATCACCTGTGCGCGGCGGGGCACTTCGATGCCGAGGGCCTTTTCGATGCACATGCAGAGGCAGTGGCGGTTCTGGTGGGCGGACATGTAGTCCATTCGGTCGGTGAAGTGGAGCATCTGGGGGTAGGTGAGACCTTCGCAGAGCTTCTCTATGCCGCGGTGGATGTAGCCGCTCACGACGTCAACCTTCTTTACGGTCTCGCCGTCGACGGCGGCGCGGAAGCGCATGACGCCGTGGGTGGAGGGGTGCTGGGGGCCGATGTTGACTACATAGTCTTCTTTCTGGAAGACTTTGTGGTCCTGCCGGGTGATGTTGCCGTTCTCGTCTTCGACGAGGGTGTATGTGTCGTCCTCGTTCTTTTCGTCGTCGAGGCGTATGGGGTTGAGCTCAGGGTTGGCGTCGTAGTCCTTGCGGAGCGGGTGTCCTACCCAGTCGTTGCGGAGGAAGAAGCGGCGCATGTCGGGGTGGCCGATGAACTCGATTCCGTAGAAGTCGTATACTTCGCGTTCCTGGAAATTCGCGACTTTCCAGATGTCGCTTACGGAGTGGAGGCGTGGCTGCTGGCGGTCGGCAGTCTCGACGCGTATGCAGATCATCTCCCAGTCGCGGTCGGTGGAGGTGAGATAGTAGAGGCAGCCGAGTGTCTCGGTCCAGTCCATGCCGACTACGGCGGTGAGCATGTCGAAGCCGTACTTGTCGTGCAGGGCGAGGGCGAGGGTGTGCCATTTGGCGTCAGGCACCTTTACCAGTAAACATTCGCCCTGCTCGAAAGTGGCTTCCGGGCAGAGTGTGCTTATCTCTTTCTGAATATCCATGGTGATTTGGTGGGTCGTTATGGTTGATGCCTGTGTTTATTTCATTGAGTCGCGGTCTTCGGGGTGCTCGGCGAAGAACTCCTCGATTTTCTCCTTGCGGTTGGCGCCGCCGAAGAATTTCTCGACTTTTATCTTGCGCTGGAGCTGCATGAGTCCGTAGAACATTGCCTCGGGGCGCGGGGGGCAGCCGGGGACGTAGACGTCAACGGGGAGTATCTTGTCGACTCCGGGGAGCACGCAGTATGAGTTCTTGAACGGTCCGCCGCTGACGGCACAGCCGCCGCAGGCAATGACGTACTTGGGCTCGGCGAGCTGCTCGTAGAGGCGGCGCAGGACGGGTGCCATGCGGTGCACGATGGTGCCCTGTACCATGATGTAGTCGGCCTGGCGGGGGGAGTTGCGTGCCACCTCGAAGCCGAAGCGGGCCATGTCGTAGCGTGCTGCGCCGAGGCTCATGAACTCGATGGCGCAGCAGGATGTGCCGAAACAGAGGGGCCAGAGGGAGTTCGCACGGCCCCAGTTGATGAGCTCGTCCATCTTGCCGACTACGACGTTGGCACCGGTGGCGTTGAGCTCTTCTACGAGTTTGTCGATGTATTCGTTGTCCTTGAAGTCCTCGAACTTCATGGACTTGATTTTCGGTTCTTTTACTGCCATTTCAGTGCACCCTTTCTCCAGGCGTAAGCCAGGCCTAAAACTAAAACGAAGAGGAAGATGCCGATGCAGAGGAGTCCTTGCACTCCGAGCTGGTTGGTGATTGTTGCCCAGGGGTAGAGAAAGACGGTCTCGACATCGAAGATGAGGAAGAGGATTGCGAATATGTAGTATCCGGACTTGAACTGCACCATCGAGTCGCCGCGTGTGGGGATGCCGCACTCGTATGGGTCGGCTTTTTTCGAGGAGAAGGACCGGGGAGCTATCAGCTTGGCTATCAGCAGGGCGGCGAACACCAGGCCGATGCCCGTGAGGACGGCCGTGATGGCGAGGGTGCCGTTGCCAATTCTTAACAACAAATCCATAAAATCGTTATCTTGTTATGGTTTACAATCAATCGTTTCAAGGCAGGCTGCGAGGCCGCAGCCTAAAATTCACCGCAAAGTTAACAACTTTTTATGAACCGTGCAAATAAATCTTAATTGGCAGGGTGGGATTTTTGAGAATTATAACCCGACAATATGCAATGATGGGAGGCCGGGGATGGCTTATGCGGGGGATTTGCGGTTGCTTTTTTCCAATGGCTCGAGACTGGCGACCGTAAGCCGAGCTTCAGCTCGGCGGCGGCTCCCAGGAGATTAGGGGTCGGGATGATGGTGAAAAGAAGATGGCGGGTGGCATATGAGAGCAAGCAAAGGACGGGCGGCGGCTCCGGGGTGGAGCCGCCGCCCGTGGGGATGGTAGGGCCTGGATTACTTTTCGGTGACTGTGAGGATGCGGCCTGCGCTGTGGGCGACGATCAGGGGGGCGTATTGGCTCTGTGCGGTGGCTATGCCGAGGGCGAACTCGCCCTGCTGCTGCACGTAGCAGTCGTAGGTGAGGGTATGGACGCCTTTGCCGAGGTGGCTGATGAAGAGGTTGGTCTGGGAGTTGCGGGGCTCGTAGTAGTATCCGGTCACCTGTCGCCACACGTAGTGGGGTAGCTGGTCGGCGGGTTCGAGGCAGGCGGCTCGCTCGTCTGTGACGGCGACGTATTCGAGGTCGCGGCCGACGGTCAGGGTGAGGGTGACGCGGACGCGGTCGCCGACATTGAGCTTGTCGGTCTTTATGGCCTGCTCTCCGGCCTCGGTGGTGCGGATGACGTACAGCTCCTTGGTGATGGAGAGGTCTTCGACGTTGGCGTTGCGTACGTCGGCCATGGGCTGGATGTACTGGCTGAGTACTCCGCCCCAGGCGGGATGGCTGCCTGGCTTGCTGACTGTGAGCTGGGCGCCGGAGGCCTTGTGCAGGTCGAGCGGCATGGTGAACTCGCCTGTGAGGGCCTGGACTCGGCTCGGTTCGAGAGTTTTGCCTCCGAGGGTGATGACGGACGGCTTGGAAGAATCGGTCCAGTCGGTGCCGGAGGTGAGTATGGCGTAGACCACCTCGGCGAGGTTGCGGTTGCGGCCCCAGTCCTGTGCCTGGCGCTGGAGCACGAGCCACTGGCGCAGGCCGTCTATCTCCTTGGCCCCGGGCTCTATTTCGGAGAAGGCTTCGAGCACCTGGGCGGTGCATATGAGGGGCCCGGAGGAGGTGAAGACGGAGCGTAGGTTGTCGTACCACATACCCTTGCCGGGTGCGGTGATGGTCTTCTGTCGGAGTGATTCGAGGATGAGTCGGGCATTAGTCTTGTCGCCGGAGCGGGCGAGGAGGGTGGCGGCGGTGGCGGCGTCGTAGATGTCGAGCGCGCGCCACTGCTTTGCCAGTTCTCGCATGGTGAGGGAGCGTAGCCGGGCCACGTCGCCGGACGCAGGCTTGTCGTAGAAGCTGCGGATGTAGAAGTAGCTGAGCATGGTCTGGAGGGGGAAGGGCCATTTCTCGCGCTGTGAGCGACGGTAGATGTCGAGCACTTCCTTGTCGCAGAAGCCGAGGGCGTGGTCTGTCATGTCGGCTATGTCTTTGTTTCCGGGCAGGCAGTCCATCTGTCTGAGCTGGCCGAGGTATAGTAGCACGGATGAGCTTAGGTAGAGCGACGGGTCCATGCCGGGCATCCACTGCCAGCCGCCGGATGATGTCTGCAGCCCCTGCATCTTCCTAATCAGCGAAGCCTGGGCGGCGCGGTTGGCGGCGGAGTCGAGCAGGTCTATGAGCCTGGACATACGCAGGGTCTCTGCGGATGCGTTGTTGAGCCAGATGGTGTTGCTCAGCGCGATGGTTTTCAGCTCGGCGTTCTTCTGCAGGTTGGAGACGAGCGGCGAGTTGGCCTTGTCGGCGTTCCATAGGCGGAGCGCCTGGCCGATCTTGGGATACTTGTTGGCGAGGCCCATGCTGAGGGCGTTACCGTAGTAGGCGTAGATGAGGCTTAGTAGGTTGTCGGACTCCGGCGTGGAGATGTCGGGCATAGCGGTGAGACAGTACCACACGGGGTTGTCGCAGTATTGCAGGGTGATGTTGCCAGACTTGTAGTCGGGGAGCTTGACGGAGAAGTCGTTCTGCTTCGGGTCAAGGTAGAAGTCAGTGGACTCGGTTACGGGCGAAGATGAGGGGAGAATGCCTACGAGGGCCTGTTCCACGTCGGCGAAGTTGCCGGCCTGTGCGCGGGAGCGCACGGCGATGGTCTGTACGTCGGTCGGGACCGTGTAGGGGAGAGCTATTACCCGGCTGCCGTGGGCGGGTACGTCGGCGGCGACGGTCTCTACTCGGCTGAGGACATTGCCGGTGAGCGGGTCGAGGATCTCGATGACGCCTGTGAGGGTCTGTGCCTTGTCCGTATTATTGTATAATGTGGCACGGAGCTGGGCGTCGTCGCCGGTGCGGAGGAAGCGTGGCGCGAGCGACTGCACCATGACGGGCTTGGAGGCTACGGAGAAGAGCTTTGTCTTGGCCGTGCGCATGTCGGTGTCGTAGCCGAGCAGCTGGAACTGCCAGGTGGTGTTAAAGTCGGGGACGCGGAAGACGACGTCGAGTCGGCCTTCTTTGTCGCTGACCAGAGAGGGGTCGAAGAAGGCGAGGGGGCACTCGATGGGCCGGATTTCCTCTTTGTTGGGTTTGCCGTTGCCCGACACCACCACTTCTTCGAGGGTGCCGGTGGCGGCCTGCTTCATTTTTGCGCCGGAGTCGGCGATGTCGGCGCTTTCTTCCTCCTGGACGACTGGGGCGGATTCCATTTTCATCTCGTTGCGGACGCCGCGCACACGTACGCCGGCGGCCATCATCGGCATGGGCCTCTCGTACATCCTATAGCCATCGAACAGGGGGGTGCCGTAGGTGTTGATTTTGGGCGCAATGAATGTGAAGTAGCGTCCTCTGCTGGTGGTCTTGTCGTAGGTCCAGATGGGGTGTGGCAGGGTATAGCGGCCTACCATCAGGGGCTGGGTATAGGACTTGCCGGGGGAGAAATTCCAGTTGAAGTCATAGATGGCGTTGAGGGCCTTGTCCGACATCACGGCCAGGGCGGGGATGCGTCCGGGGTTGCCGGTGACGGTGTTGCGGAAGCGGAACGTCCATGTCTCCTCGGTGCCGGGACGGATCTTGTCGCGGAAGGTCTCGACTTGTACCTGCAGCTCTTCCGTGTCCGAGATGGACTGGATGGTGACGGTGCGGTCGGCAGGCTGGAAATCGTGGACGCTGATGAAGGTTACGAACACCTTCTTGCCATCCTTGGGCGCGGGTGCTTCAACCTGTATGTTTCTGCCGTCGGGGTAGATCCACTTGGTGGAGACGAGGGTAGTGTCGGAGACTACCTGGCAGAGCAGGGCGCCGCCGAAGCTGTTGCCGACAGTGACTTTCACCTTAGATGCGCTGGCAGGGGCGGTAATTAAGGACTTGGGAAGCCAAATCTGGGTGGGATAGGGCGGTTGCTTGTCGTCGGAGCGGAAGATGACAACCTTGTCGGATGTCTTGACCGACGGTTCGGACTTCATGACGAAGTCAAAGGTGTATTCCCCGGAGGGAATGTCGCTGAGGGACAGCGAGAACGAGGGGGCCATGAAGGAACCCTCCTTCACGATTTTGCCGTCGGTGGCACACATTTTATATATAAGCTCGGCAGGCTGGGCTTTGTCGGCAGCGTTAAGCAGGTCGACGGGCCCGGATAACGTGCCATTGCCGTCGGCGCAGACTTGCGAAGGGAGGCTGGGGGATATGCGGAAGGCATGGCCGAGGCAGAACGACTCGGTGCCGCTCTGCTGGCTTTCTCCGGCAGGTGAGACGGCAGTGGCCGAGACTGCGAAGACGCCGGTGGCGAAACGTGTGCCTTCGAGATTCTTAGTCGGCAGGGAGAAGGAGAAGCGGCCGTAGGCGTCGGCGACGGTGTCCTGTCCGTAGGAGGCATTGTCGTTGTCGAACCACCACCATAAGAGGGGGCGGTAGTCGACCTTGATGCTGACCTTGGCTCCGCCTACTGGCATGCCGCTGTAGGTCTTGACCAGTCCGGAGATGCGGATGTCTTGGCCCGGCTTGAACTCGGGGGCGATGGTGTCGAGCTCCACGAAGAATGTCGGGGCCTTGTATTCGGCGACCATGATGGGCTGCGAACCGAAGGCGTTTTTGCCCTGGCGAACCACCACGCGGCAGTTGCCGAGCACACCGTCCTTGGGAAGCAGCATGCGGCCGGAGGCGCGGCCGAACTCATCGGTCTTGAGGTTGAGGCTATCGACCTCCTCGCCGTTCACATTATATAGTAAAGCTTGGAGTGTCTTGCCTGCGACGGGGGCGAAGGCCTTCTCCGTGTCGCGGTAGAGGATGGCGGCGATTCCTACCGAGTCGCCGGGGTGGTATAGAGCCAGGTCGGTGAGCACCTTGACGTTCGTGGCTTGGGGCGCCTCGTTCCAATTATTATATACATAAGAGTTGAGGCTGAAGATTTCGTTGCCGCGCTTCACCTCGACGCGCTCGTTCTTGCGGCCGAGCCTGACGGCGCCTTCGGCATCGGTGGTGCCGGCTTGCAGCAGCTTGTTGCGGTCGGGGTAGTAGTTAGCGTACTGGTTGACGGTGACACCTTTGACCGGCTTCGATTCATTGGCGTCGACCACGTACAGTTTCGGGTCGATGTGGCTGTTCGAGAGGTTGGTGTAGAAGGCGGAGAGTGAGCCAATGCGGATGAGCTGGGAGTTGGAGCGGGCGGGTAGGTCGATGGCGTCCTTGAGCTGCGAAGAGGAAGATGCCACCATGGCGTAGTAACCTGCGCCGACGGCTGGGAAGGTGACCCGGACCGTGTCGCGGAAGGGGATTTCGCCGGCGACGTGTACAGGCTGGTCGCCGACGACCTTGCCGGCGAGAACCTTGCTGTTTGCTGTCCAGCTATCCTTGCCGTCGGTGTTGACGCGCACCAGCAGGAGATGGAAGTCGGAGATGTTCTCGGCCGTCACTTCTGCGGTGACAGGCTTGCCGACGAGGCTTGTCGAGCCGGGGATGACGCGCACGCTGACGCCGCGCATCGACCGGAGGATGTTCTCCACGGCCTTGGCGTAGTCGCTCTGCGGGAAGCGCTTGAGGGCCTCGGTGCAGAGGGTGTAATACTCCTTGCGGGTGATGGGTGCCTGGGTGTCGGAGGGCTTGTCGCCGACGAACCGAGGCACATAGTTGTCGAGGGAGAAGAGCATCACCAGTGCTGCCGGGGTGTCATTGAGGGTAAGGTATTTGTCGTAGAGCCACTTACCTTTATGCTGCTCGTCCTGCTGTGTGTAGGCGTATGCGAGGGCGTACGGATGGTCGGCGTTGGCTTTTTCGAGGGCTGGGTAGATCTGGTCGCGCATCACCGACGCCTTCTGTGCGGGCGATGAAACCTGCGAGGGGTCTTTGGCGAAGGGAATTACGGTCTGGCGGGCGGCGAACTCGTCGAGATACTCCACTCCTCGCCAGGCCAGGAGGTCGTAGACTGAGGGGAGGTAGGCCTCGGAGCGATTGTCGAAATCAGTGAGCAAGCCCTTGATGCGGCTGAGGGGCACGGACTGTAGCGCAACGGGGCTGGCCAGGGATTCGCTCGTCAGCTCCTGTACCTTGAGCGAGAACATCTCCTTGCTCCACTCGTTGACGTTCTCGGGCCATTCGGCGTCGAGTGGCAGGCTGCGGCCCTCGATGCGGTAGGAGTTCTCGTCGTAATAACTGTTATACGACTGGGCCTGGAGGGAGCGTACAATCTGCCGCCAGGGCGCCTGGAGCTTCTCGGCCACCGAGTCGCAGAGGCGCATTGAGGCGGCGAAGGAGTCGTTGGAGACCTGGCTTTTGGCTATTATTATCTGGAGGAGTGCCTTGATGGCGTTCTCGGGGTCGGCGGGTAGGGACTTGTCGAGCACTGCGCGGGCGTTCTTCTCCACCGACTCGGGGAAAGCGAAGTCGGGCTTGGCGAACGTGCCTCCGGGATTGCCCTTTCCGCCCTTGGCCGGCGCGGCGAAGAGCATTAGTGGCGCCATGACCAGCGCCAGGCATATGGGACGTAGTTTCATATTGTTTCCGGTTGGTTTTGCAATGTGTGTGTTTAATAGATAACGTCGCTTGCGTGGGTAAGTTGCAGGGTCGGGATAAAAAAGTATGGTTATCCGCCATTGTGCTGTCGATGTCTATAACTGGGCTGCACCTCCGGCCCGGTGCCACCGCTGCTTTATCTTTATGAGGTGTCATGCCCATTCTACGGCAAAGTAGTGAAATGCATCGGGATTTCGGCTTGGCCCATCTGTTTTCATATTGGTACAGAAGCGGATAGGCGTATAAAAAGTAGCGGCGCGCTATGAACAATCACGGCGCGTCGCAGGCGTTTACGTCAGGTTCAAAAAGAGTGTGGTTTTGTAAAGTCAGTCGCTTTTCGGAGGACGGTTCCCACGCATCCCGCGTAGTTTTTCACGGAATTTCCGCTCCGCCTCCTTCATTGAGAATATTTGTTTCGGAGAGAGAAACGTCTTGAATCTCTCTTCGTATTTCTTTTCTATGGCCAGGTCCTGCTCATGTCCGCGAATCATTTCGTCGGTGGCGGCAGTGTAATCGGCATCGGTGGGATTGTCGAGTTTCTTCACGCGGACCATTGCACGCCGGACCTGGTTCATGTTGGCTTCCTTCTCTTCGGTCATCTGCGTATAGACGGTGATGAACTGTTTCTGCTGGTCTTCGCGCAACTTCATTTCCTGGGCGAGGAACCGGAGCTTGAAGTCGTGCATCTCTTTGCGCCAGTTATCGCCGCTGTTCGCCTTCTTTTTCCTGTCGGCATAGGCGGGTACTGACATCAGCAGCATGGCCAGCATTATTATTAACGTCTTTGTTTTCATGATTATTGTCTTTGGTCTGATTCTGCCAGGGCGTCGATGTCCATGTCGGCGTACTGCGCGTCGAAATCGTAGTCGAAAGCCTTTTCGAAGTCGTTGAAGTCGGAGTAGGAGTCCTGTATATCGTCTTCGAGCGCCATGTCGGCCTCGGTGTCGTGGACGGTGGCGTCGGAAATCTGGATGTCGGCCTGGATTTCAGGGGATGCGACGGCCTGTGCGATGGCTTGTGGCGGGTTTTCGAGCGAGACGGGCTGCGTCAGGTCTATGGCGAGCGGCTCGTTGATGACTTGTTGCTGGGCTATGTTGAAGACCTTCATCATGCACCATATGCCTGCGAACATTGCCGCAAGGGCGATATAGGGGCGGATTTTCTGCCAGAAGGTGGGGACCACGCGGTGGCGGTACTCAGGCAACGGGCCGCGCTCCGACTCCACACGTGCGTAGACGCCTTCGAGGAATCCCTCGGGGGCGCGATAGCCTGCGTCGCGGCCGAACTTTTCGATGATTTTGTCGTCGTTGCTCATGATTGTGCGTTATACTCCGTTGACAACAAAAGGTGTCAAAGGTTTAAGGGTGGAATGGGCTACAAAAGAGGCTGAAGTGTTAATCGGTGTTAAAATAAGGCGGAGGCTCAACCTTTCGGGTTCTGGCTGTGTTTTACAATCAAACAACAAAGACAATCGTTTCATGATGTTAGGTTAGTTCGAAAAAGTATTATGTAAAACACGCAGAACAGGCTGGTCGTGAGACCGGCCTGCTTTGTTTTCATGTACGGGGATGCGCTCCCGCGCCGGGCAGATGCTTGGTGGCAGTGCCAAAACAGGGGCGAAAGGATGAGTTGAGCGTTCGTACCCAAAGTGTCGCAGGTGTGTTTTTATGGAGCCACATCGGCGAGGTAGTCGGCAACGACGAAGGTGGACCCTCCGATGAAGATGAGGTCCTGGGGTGCTGCGAAGCCGAGCGCCTGGTCGAGTGCCTCCGGCACGGAGCCGGAGAGCATGCCTTGGAGTCCGAAGTCGGCGGCGATGTCTGCGAGCTGCTCCACGGGCATGGCACGCGGCACCGACGACTGCGTGAAGTAGTAATTGGCCTCGGTTGGCAGCAGCGGCATAATGTGTTCTACGTCTTTGTCGCCCACGAATCCTATGATGAGGTGCAGCTGGCTCTCGGGGTGGAGGAGATGCCACTTCTGGAGTTGGGCGGAGTTGCTTTCCATGCCGGCTATGTTATGGCCGGTGTCGCAGATGATGGTTGGGTTTTCGCCGGTCTGCATCCAGCGGCCCATGAGGCCGGTCATCTCGCAGACTCGCTCGAAGCCTCGTGCGATGGCGTCGGGTGAGGTGGGATGGCTTTCCAGGCGGGCCAGGGCGTGCAGGGCCGTGAGGATGTTGTGCGCCTGGTAGTCGCCGCCGAGGGGGCACCAGGCCTCGATGCCGAGCGGGTGGGTGACGTGCCAGGCTCCGGACCGCTTGTCGCGTTCGATGCTGAAGGCAAAGGGATTGTCTGAGGCGAAGAGCAGCGGCGCATTCATCTCTCGGGCCTTCTGCTCGAATACGGGGGCCGTCTCGGGATTGCGCTCGCCGATGACCACGGGTACACTTTCTTTTATTATGCCGGCCTTCTCCCAGGCGATCTGCGGCAAGGTGTCGCCAAGGAACTGCGTATGGTCGTAGCTGACGTTGGTGATGACGCTCAGCTGCGGGGTGATGATGTTGGTGGAGTCGAGGCGGCCGCCCATGCCGGTCTCGATGATGGCGATGTCGACGTGGGAGCTGGCGAAGAAGTCGAAGGCCATTGCCATGGTGAGCTCGAAGAAGGATGGGGCGTCGGGGCCCGGCTCCACGGCGTGGCGCTCTACGAAGTCGGCCACGGCGCCGCGCGGTATCATGCTGCCGTTGACGCGTATGCGCTCGCGGAAGTCGACCAAGTGCGGCGAGGTGTAGAGCCCTACCTTGTAGCCCTGGGCCTGGAGGGCGGCGGCCATTAGGTGGCTGACGGAGCCCTTGCCGTTGGTTCCGGCGATGTGCACCGTCGGGAAGCGCTTGTGAGGGTGGTCGAGCGCGGCGTCGAGCGCCTGGACGCGTTCCAGTCCAGGTTTGTAGGCCGCCGCGCCGATGCGCTGGAACATCGGCAGCTGTCCGAAGAGGTAGTCGAGTGCCTGTGGGTATTGCATGGTCAGAAAGGATAGTAGAGAAGAAAGCCGGCGATTCCGGCCAGGATGATGATGCTTATCGGGTGTATCTTGATTTTCCTGCCTCGCCAGGGGTAGGGGAAGTAGACGAGGCAGAGGGCGGCGGCGCAGATGGCGATGGAGGCCACGAGGTTGCCGGTGGTGCCCTGGGGGTTGAAGTTAGCCTTGTTCATGAGCAGGATGGCCGCCGAGGCTATCAGTCCTATGACGACGGGCCGCAGGCCGGAGAAGATGCCCTTGACCACGCCGCTCTCCTGGTGGCGGCGGATGACGTGGGAGCTGTAGAGGCAGAGGATGAAGGAGGGGAGCACCACTGCCAGTGTGGCGGCGCAGGCGCCCAGCAGTCCCCAGTAGACGGCGTTGAACTCCGGGTACTGGAGCGGCGCCGTGTAGCCTATGTATGTGGCGGAGTTTATGCCGATGGGTCCGGGCGTCATCTGCGAGATGGCCACGATGTCGGTGAACATCTGCTGGCTTATCCAGCCGGGCTGCACCACCAGGCGCTCCACCAGCGACAGCATGGCGTAGCCGCCGCCGAAGCCGAAGAGGCCGATTTGCAGGTATGCCCAGATGAGTCGCAGGTAGATGTTCATGACGGTGTCGGGTCAGCCTTTGTGCATGTGGCGGTGGGTGAGACGGAAGTGGATGTATCCGCCGACGGCGCCGAGGATGACGTAGAGGATGGGGTTGGAGGCGAAGCCGAGGTCGATGGAGATCATCAGGGCCGTCAGGCAGGGAATCCAGGCCGTGCGCCAGCCAATCCTGGCCGCCTTGGCCGAGGTGAGGACGGGGGCGATGATGAGCGCCACCACGGCCGGACGGATGCCCATGAACACCGACGAGATTACGGCGTTGTTTTTGATTAGGTCGGGGGTCAGGAAGATGGCGATGACCAGGATGATGAGGAAGGAGGGGAGTACGGTGGCGAAGGCGGAGAGCATGGCGGCGCGGTTGCCGCGCAGGCGGTCGCCCATGATGGCGGCCATGTTGACGGCCAGGATGCCGGGCAGCGCCTGGGCTATTGCCAGCAGGTCGAGGAACTCGGTGCGCTCAAGCCAGCCCTTGCGGTCGACCAGCTCGCGTTCTACCAGGGAAATCATGGCCCAGCCGCCTCCGAAGGTGAAGCCGCCGATCTTGAAGAAGGTCCAGAAGAGCTGACGCATCAAATGCGGCCGGGGAGCGGGGTCTCCGGCCGTCGGCGCTGCCGTCGGGGTGGTCGCAAGGTCTGTCTGCCGAGTTGTTATACTCATTGCGCTGCAAAGGTAGCGTCTTTTTTGCAAACGGCAAAATGTGGCCAACGCGACTCGACGGATACAAGGGTTTATACGAAGGTGTTGCAGAACTACTGCATGGCGGTGGAATAATCACACAGCGACGGGTGGGAGCCGTCGCTGTGTGATTATTCTACCGTCTCGCGGTCGCCGTCACGAGTTATTTAGTAATTAGCCGAAGGTGAAGTCGAGGTCGGAGTTCTGGGCGGGGAAGAAGAGGAGTCCGGCGGCCACTTCGCCTGCCTTGGCGGAGCCGGCGGCCTGGTCGACGATGTTGAGGGCCCATAGCATGGCGTTGGCGGGGCCGTTGCCGAGCACGAACTGCTTGTCGGCGACCACGGGCTCGCCTGTCCATTCGGCGCCGGCGCACTGGTCCTCCATGCCGGGATAGCACGTGGCCTTGCGTCCTTGGAGCAGTCCGAGGGGGCAGAGCACCAGGGCAGGGGCGGCGCAGATGGCCGCGATGCCGCGCTGTGCCTTGGCCTGGCGGAGCAGCAGCTGCTGCAGGGGCGCGAACTCGTGCAGGTTGACAGAGCCTGGCATGCCGCCGGGCAGGATCAGCCATTCGGCGTCGTCGAAGTTGGTGTCGGCGAAGAGGCAGTCGGCCGTGACGGGGATGCCATGCGCGCCTTCCACCTGGAGGGAGTCGGTGATGCTGACCGTCTTGACGGGTATGTCGGCGCGGCGGAGCACGTCGACTGCGGTCAGCGCCTCCACCTCCTCGAATCCTTTGGCAAGGAATAGATATGTCTCTTTCATATGTGAATTACAGTTACGTGATGCGGGAATCTATATTAGTTTGTTAACGCCAAAGTTAGTGAAAAGGTTTTGAAGATGCGCTGTTTTCTTTGTAATTTTGCGCTATGAAAATGAAATTGGGACTTTCTGCGGCCCTGCTGGCGCTGATTGCGGCGATTGCGCTGACGGGCTGCAATCAGCAACACACCTACCGTTCGGCCGAGGGAATGGTCTGGAACACCGTCTACCACATCACCTATAAGGGTCAGGCGGAGCTGGAGGACAGCATACGTGCCACGCTGGCACAGGTTGGCGCGGCGGTGAACATCTTCGACTCTGCCAGTAACATCTCGCGCATAAACCGTGGCGAGACGATGCAGGCGGATACCATGCTGCAGACCGTGGTGCTGATGGCCAAGCGTGTCAATAAGGTATCCGGTGGCGCATTCGATCCAACTCTCGGACCGGCAATCCGCGCCTGGGGCTTCGGCAAGGGCCACGAGGCGACAGCCGACACCGCCCGACTCGACTCGCTCCGCCAGTTCGTGGGCTTCGACAAGTGGAACGTTGCCGGCGGCCAGGTCAGCAAGTCCGACCCACGGGTGGAACTCAACCTCTCCGGCATCGCCAAGGGCTACGGTTGCGACGCAGTGGCCGATATGTTCCTGCGCAACGGTGTCACCGACTTTATGGTGGAGATTGGCGGCGAAATACGGGTGGGCGGCATGAACCCGGATGGCGCCAGGTGGACCATCGCCATCGACAAGCCCATAGTCAGCGACTCCGTAATACACGAATATCTGACGACGGTGAGTATCACCGGCTGCGGGCTGGCCACCTCCGGCGACTACCGTAATTTCCACACCGACGCTTCCGGAAACCGCTTCGGCCACACCCTCGATCCGCAGACGCTCCGGCCGGCGCACACCGACGTGCTGTCGGCAAGCGTCATAGCCCCCACCTGCATGGAGGCCGACGGCTACGCCACCGCCTGTATGGTGATGGGCGCCGAAAATGCCATGCGCATGGCAGAGAAAGAGAAACTCGCCGTGCTGCTTGTCACCCACAAGGGCGTGCTGGTGTCATCGACAATGAAGTCGTACCTTAACGAAGAACCGAAACAGTGAACACCCTATTAATAATATGTGTGGCGGTGATGGCCGCCCTGGTGGTCTTTCTGTTTGTCGGCATGCAGTCGTCGCGCCGGCGTCTCGACGAGACGGTGGAGAAGATGCGCAACGACCACCAGCGAGAGCTGCAGGCCACCGAGGAGCGTACGCGTCGCGATGCCCAGGAGCGCGACCGTATGTTGCTGGAGCGCGTGGAGGCGCTGTCGCAGAAGCTCGCCGTGGGGCAGGCTGACAGAATCAGTGCTCAAAGCAATCGCGAGATGCAGAACGTGGTGGAGCCGCTCAGACGCCACCTGGAGAACTTCGACCGCCTCATGCGCGAGAGTGCCGACCGCGAGAACTCCGCCCGTGCCCAGCTCAAGGGTCAGATTGACAGCCTCATAGCTCTCAACCAAAGCATCGGCGACGAGGCACGGCAGCTCACGCAGGCCCTCAAGGGCGACAGCAAGGTGCAGGGCGACTGGGGCGAGATGCAGCTTACCACGCTGCTCGAGCAGGCCGGCCTGGAACAGGGCATACACTTCCGCACACAGGTAACCCGCGACGAGTCCGGGCGCGTCATTCGCAGCGAGGAGGGGGGCGACTTGCGCCCGGACGTCATCGTCAACCTCCCCGACGACAAGAAGTTGATCATCGACAGCAAGGTGTCGCTGACGGCCTACGCCGACTACGCCTCGGCCGAGGACAAGGAGCAGCGCCGCGTCGCTGCCCGGCGGCACCTCGATTCCGTGCGCAAGCATATCCGCGAACTGGCAGCCAAGCATTACCCCGACAGCATCCAGGGGGCCTGCGACCAGTCGCTGATGTTCCTGCCGCTGGAGGGAGCCTTCACCCTGGCCGTGAGCCTCGACGCGGACCTGCTCCGCTTCGCCGCCTCTCTGAAGGTGGCCATCGTCACCCCGGTGCACCTCTACAGCGTGGTCCAGCTCGCCGCGCAGCTTTGGCGCCAGGATGCACAGGACCGCAATACCCTGGAGATAGCGCAGGCCGGCGGACGCCTCTACGACAAGTTGGCGATTTTCCTCGAGACCTTTGATAAGGTCGGCGAGACTCTGCGTCGGAGCCAGGAACAGTACGACCAGGCTCGCAAGCAGATTTCCACGGGAAAGGGCAATCTTCTTTCCCGTGCCGAGAAACTCCGAGCCCTCGGAGCCAAGACCACCAAAACCCTCCCCAAACCCGACGATAACGATAATGGGGATTAAAAGACATTCGGCATTAAGCGCTTGATAATTAGGGTGTTAGAAAATTAGATTCGAGGGCTGAAATTTTTTAAGTAAGCATCTTGCAAGCACAGGGCTGATGTTTCCACTTGCTCGATTAGGCTGCGGAGAACGGACGGGGAATGCAAAGGGCTATTTCCGCATATGGCACGGCCTTTTCGTGGGAGACAACCCTTATATGCGCAAGCGTAGATAAATACTCGTGACGAGTGTCTGCCTCCTGCTCGATTGGGTTGCACTGAAAAGGGTGCGCCGGTGAGGACGCACCCTGAAGGTATGGAATGGAGGGAGAGAGGGGGGTGTGGATTATTTGCTTTGGTAGGCGGGGACGAGCTCCAGGAGCTTCGGTGTGGCCTGGATGCGGTGGCTGTTGCGTAGCTTCTTGGCCGTTTCGGGATTCTTCTTGAGTCCGCCGAGACCATTCTCGTAGCATTGGGCGAGCATCTGCGCGGAGTTGTATGAAAGGCCGTCGAGCTCGGCTGCCTTGCGCCAGTTGTTGATGGCCTTAATGTCGTTTTCCTGCAGGCCTTCGAGGCCGTTGTGGTATATGTCGCCGAGAAGCGAGTAGGCGGGTCCGAAGCCCTGTTCACCCAGTTTCTCGAGGTCGTTGACGACTTTCCGGCGGCTGGCCTGGTCGAGGTCGGCGAGCTCGCCTGCCACCTGCATCTTGTTGACGATGAAGAGCACGAGCTGGTCTGTGGCCATGAACGGCTCGATGGCCTTGAATCCCTTCTTGACGTTCCGCTTGGGGTTGTCGGCGTCGAGCAGCACGAGCGCTTCGAGCAGCTTGCCCTCGTTGCCGGGCACCTTCAGCTTGGTAAGCTCCTTGGCAACCTTGCCCACGGTGGTGAAGTCTCTGCCATCGAGGGCCTTTAGACCCTGGAGGAAGAGGATGTAAGCCTTGAACTCGGCGTTGTCGCCATCCTTGGGGTTGAGGAAGTTCTTGAAGCGGTTCTCGGAGCTGTGCATGGCCTCGCGGTCCATCCATCGGAAGGCTTGGAGGAGGTTCTGGGGCACACCGTTTCCGGTTGCGAGGCACTCGGCGAGCTCCCACTGTGCGACGAGGTTGCCGGCCTGTGCGGCCTTGGCGAGCCATTCTGCGCCTTTCTCGGCATTCTTCTCGGTGCCGTTGCCATGGAGCAGGCACATGCCTACTATCTCCATGGCGCCGGGGAGGCCCTGCAGGGCGTGTTCACGCACCAGGGCGAAGCCCTTGGCGGGGTCGGTCTCGCCGCCTTCGCCGTTGAGCAGGTAGCGGCCGTACCAGTATCCGGCCATTTGGTTGCCGGCCTCGTAGGCCTGGCGGAAGGCCTTCTGCGCCGATACGTTGTCGCGGGTGCGCATGCAGAGCTCGGCGTAGGGGTAGATGGACTCGCTGTCGCCTAAGTCGACGGCCCGCTTGAGGTAGGCCTTTGCGGCGCCGGGATTGCGTTTGAGGCCGCCCTTGCCGTTGAGGTAGGCGTAGGCCAGTGTCTTGGCCAGGAAGATGTCGTTGCGCGAGGCCTTGTCGAGGACGTTGACGATGGAGTCGCCACCCTGGCCCATGGCGTTGACGTATAGGTCTCGGGCCTGGATGGAGTCCTTGGCAATGCCGCGGCCGTGGCGCACGCAGTAGGCGAGGTTGACGATGGCTCGGGGGTACTTTTGCTTGGCTGCCTGGCCGAAGAAGCGGCAGGCCAGGGTGTCGTTTTGCTGCACTCCGTTGCCTTGCAGCAGGCGCAGGCCGAGCTCGTTCTGGGCCGCGGGATTGCCGGTGTGGGCCTGCTCGTAGAGCTTTATCATCTCGGGCGACAGGCGCTGTGCTGCCTGCTGTGGCGTGGTCTGCTGGCCGGTAGTGGGCTTTGGCTTGCGGGGCTTGGCGGCGCCTGCCTCCAGGCCTACGGCCAGGGCCATGCTGCTCACGGCAAGAACGTAGAGGATTGTGCGGAACTTCATGACTTATACCAGGATTGTGTCGTCGGCGGAGGACTCGCCCACGCCGTTGACGTCGGAGTTGTTGTCGAGCTCGTTGGCGGCGAGGTAGTCGTGGTCGTTCTCGTGCGTCATCATCTCCACGTCGGAGACCATGAGGCCGCCCACGTTGACCTCGGCCATGGTGCCGTCGCCGTTGTCTATGCCGTCGAAGGTGCCGTCGCCGTCTACGTCGATCATGGTGAATGTCTCGCCCTCGAGGGTGAAGTCGGCGTGTACCTGGATGTTTCCGGCGTCGTCTTGCACGTACTCGGGCTCTTCGAATTCGAGCAGTTCGGGCATGTCGTTGTCGTTGTCGTCGACCTCGGTGATGCTGATGATTTCGGCAGGATTCACTTCCTCGTCATTCTGGATTGTGACGTGCTGCTCCTGTTGGCCGGGGGTATGGCTGCCGATGTGCTGCTCTTCCTGGGTGGGAGTGTGGTTGCCTGCGGCGGGAGGGTTGGCGTGAGAGGCGGAGGACTGGTGGTGGGCGGGAGCGGAGGCGCCGGACTGGGAGTCGGCGTGGCCGTTGCCGAATTGGAATGTGCCGTTGGCGGGCTGGTCAGGGTTAAGGGCGCTGTCACCGATCTCTATCTCTTCGGCGTTGACGTCGATATCGTCGTCGTTATTGTCGTCGTGTCCGCCGAGGCCCATGGCTGCGGCTGTGGCGCCTACTCCGAGCACGGCTGCCCCGGCGGCGGCTCCGGCCACTACTTTGGGGTTGACCTTCTTCTTGCCTGCATGCTGGGCATTGGGTCCCTGTGCGGGAACGGTTGCCGGCTGTGTATTCTGGCTCTGGGGATTGTACGGGGGCTTGTTCATGGTTGTGTCGTTTTGTTTTGTTTTCGATGCAAAGTTACTTTGCTCTCCGGCGCCTTGCAAGCCTTTCGGGGGCTATTGGTTGAAGGCGTGGGGATTTGTGACGAAACGGTTATTTTCGCTGACGAATGTTTTTCACCATTTCCAGATGACGTTGTCTTGCATGGCGGCGGGAGCGATGAGCTGCGGGTGCTGGGCCTTGTCGACCTTGGCGGCGCGTGTGGAGACGTCGTTGAAGGTGTAGCGGAAGAGCTCGCGGATGGTCAGCTGCTTGTTGCCGTCGGCGTCGGCCTTGCCGCGCAGTCCCTTCATGATGCCCTGGGCCAGGAAGCCTGCGCCCACCAGCGGGTTTTCGATGGAGTTCTCGGAGGCGCGGGAGCTGACTATGGAGGCGATGTTGCCGCCCCACTTGTTCTCCTTCTTGAGCTGGGTGACTGCTCCGGCCAGCGAGCCGGAGTTGCAGGCGTCGATGATGACCAGGATGTTGCGGCACTTGGACTTGGAGAGGATGGATAGCAGGTCGTAGTATGTCATGTTCTTGTCGAAGAGGCAGAAGGCGCCGGGTCCTCCGTGGCCGGAGAAGAAGAAGATTACCTCGTCGTTGGCGCCGGCGGTGGCGGCTATCTTCTTGAGCGCGGCCTTGACGTTGGCCTCGTTGGCGTTCTTGCCGGTGATCAGCGAGACGTCCTTTGACTGACTCTTGAGGATGGCGGCCAGGGACTTGGCGTCCTTGGTGCTCTGGGTGAGGGGGTTGAGGTCATGGCGCTCGTAGGAGCTGATGGCGGTGCATAGGGCGAAAGTGCGGGCGTTGGCGGCGATGCACACCACTGCGGATATGAGTAGCAGAATTAGCTTTTTCATTATAATAGTGTTTAGGTTAGACGTTGTCGTTTTATTCGGCTTCGGGTTCGGGAGCAGTCTTCTTGCGCTCGAATCCGGAGCGCATTAGCTCCTTGTAGTTCCTGAGCAAGGTCTTGGACACGGACAGCGTGTAGCTGTGCCCGGCCATGTCGCTGAGCACCAGGCGCTGGCGGGGTACGCTGATCTGGAATAGGTACTTTTGGTTGATGATGAACTTGCGGCCCAGGCGAACGAAGTAGCTGCGGCCGGTGTCGCGGAAGCTATTGGTGATGAACTGCTCCATCTTGCCCAGCCCGAAGGTGAGCATGATCTTGGTGCCGCCTATCATCACCACGTTGGAGTAGTTGCCGTTCGACTCCAGGTAGGCCACCTGGTCGAGCCGGATCACTATCAGCTCGTCGCGTGAGTTGAGGCATAATCTATTCATAGTGTCGGTTTTATTGTTCGTATGTGGCATGTTGTTTCCGCAAAGGTACGAATTTTTCACCCTGATTACCAAGCCCCGAAAGGGAAAAATGGACCAACCATCGATTTTTGTTTACGAAAACTAAGGTTTTTTCACTGAGAATAACTATCTTTGCGGCGCAGGTGTTTTTGACACGGACATCGATATGGAGACTCAGCCACGCCACATAGCCACCGCCACGCAGGCCAGGGATGCGAAATCATCCTGGCCTATGCGCGTGTGGCGCTTCTATTACGACGGCTTCCGCAACCTGTCGCCTCTCGGCCGCAAGCTGTGGTTGCTGATTCTGATAAAGCTATTCATTTTCTTCGTGGTGCTGAAGATCTTCTTCTTCCCCGACCTGCTTAGGCGCGACTACGACAACGACGCGGACCGCGCACAGGCCGTGCGCACTCATCTCTCCCATCCCGACAACCGATAACCGAATTTCTCAGTCTAAAAAATCACAGGCTATATGCAAGACTTAATCACAGTAGTAGACTGGTCGCGGTGGCAGTTCGCCCTGACGGCCGTGTATCACTGGCTGTTCGTGCCGCTGACGCTCGGTCTGGCCCTGATAGTGGCCATCATGGAGAGCATCTACATCCGGCGCAAAGACCAGGCGTGGCTCAAGGCCACCAAGTTTTGGATGACCCTTTTCGGCATCAACTTCGCCATCGGCGTGGCAACGGGCCTCGTCCTCGAGTTCGAGTTCGGCACCAACTGGAGCAACTACTCCTGGTTCGTGGGCGACATCTTCGGCGCCCCGCTGGCCATCGAGGGTCTGCTCGCCTTCTTCATGGAGTCCACTTTCGTGGCCGTGATGTTCTTCGGCTGGAACCGCGTGGGGCCCAAGTTCCACCTGGCGGCCACCTGGCTGACCTGCATCGGCGCCTCCATCTCCGCCCTGTGGATCCTGGTGGCCAACGCCTGGATGCAGTATCCCGCCGGCATGGAGTTCGACCCTGCCCAGATGCGCAACGTCATGGTCGACTTCGGTGCACTCTTCTCCGGCATCGCCGTCAACAAGTTCTTCCATGCCACCCTGTCGGGCTGGTGCCTGGCCGGCGTGTTCGTCATCGCAGTCTCGGCCTGGTTCCTGCTCAAGAAGCGCAACACCGCCTTCGCCATGCGCAGCATCAAGGTCGGTGCCTGGGTGGGCCTGGCCGGCATCCTGCTCACCTGCTACACCGGAGACGGCTCCGCCGTGGAGGTGGCAAAGCACCAGCCCATGAAGCTGGCCGCCATGGAGGGCCTATACCACGGCCATAAGTCGCAGGCCATCACAGCCGTCGGCATTCCCAACCCCGCCAAGCGCTGGAACAACGACGAGGACGAGTACCTGGCCGACGTCTCCCTGCCCGGCGGCCTGAGCATCCTCGCCACCCACGACATCAACGCCTTCGTGCCCGGCATCACCGACATCATCGAAGGTCGCATGATAGCCGAGAACGGCGACACCGTCTCTACCGTCTCCTATGCCGACCGCATCGCCATCGGCAAGCGCAGCCAGCAGTTCCTGCGCGACTACGACGCCGCCCGCCAGGCCGGCGACACGCAGGCAATGTCCCTGGCCGCCGACAGCCTCAAGAACACTTTCCAGTACTTCGGCTACGGCTACTTCAACTCCGTCGACGAGGCCATCCCGCCCGTCATTCTTACTTTCACCACCTTCCGCATCATGGTGATAGGCGCAGGCTGGCTCATGCTCTTCTTCGTGGTCGTGCTCCTGTGCGCCTACCGCAACACCTGGCTGCAGCGCTCCCGCATCATGCAGTGGGTATGCTTCCTGTCGCTGGCCGTCGTCTACCTCGTCAGCGAGGCCGGATGGATAGTGGCCGAGGTGGGCCGCCAGCCCTGGACCGTCCAGGACCTGTTGCCGCGCAACGCCGCAATAAGCCAGATTCCCTCCTCGTCGGTGATCGTCACCTTCTGGATGTTCGCCGCCATCTTCACCCTGTTGCTCATCGCCGAGGTCAGCATCATGTGTCGCCAGATTTCCAAGGCGTCCAAAACGAACCTCGAACCCGCCGTAAACCTTAAATAAGTAAGATCATGTCAACACTATATCATCTGCAGAACTACTGGTGGCTGCTCATCTCCGTACTGGGAGCACTGCTCGTGTTCCTCCTGTTCGTGCAGGGAGGGCAGACCATGCTGCTTGGGGCCCGCAACGGCTTGCAGCGTACCCTCATAGCCAACTCCATGGGCCGCAAGTGGGAACTCACGTTCACCACCCTGGTGGTGTTCGGCGGCGCTTTCTTCGCCTCCTTCCCCCTCTACTACTCCACCAGCTTCGGGGGCGCCTACTGGCTCTGGATTCTCATCCTGTTCAGCTTCGTGCTCCAGGCCATCAGCTACGAGTATCGCACCAAGCCCGGCAACATCTACGGTGCGTCGACCTACGATATCTTCCTGTTCGTCAACGGCTGTGTGGGCTGCATCCTGCTGGGCGTGGCCGTGAGCCTGTTCTTCTTCGGGGCCGACTTCAGCGTGCAGCGGAGCAACATCCTCGACGCCGCCTCTCCGGTAATCTCGCGCTGGGCTCCCACCCATGGCTTCGAGGCCATCTTCAGCTGGAAGAACCTCGTGCTGGGCGTGGCCGTGCTCTTCCTGGCCCGGACCCTGGCCAGCCTGTACATGCTCAACAACATCACCGACGACCCCGACATGCGCAAGCGCCTGCGCCAGACTCTGCTCGTCTCGGCCGGCATATTCCTGGTCTTTTTCCTCTGGTTTCTGGCCATGCTCTTCACCGCCACCGGCTACACCGCCGTGCAGAACGCCGTCGGCAACACCGTCATCACCGAGACTCCTTATAAATATGCTGTCAACTACGGCGACCTCTGGTGGGCGCTCGTGTGCCTGTGCGTGGGCGTGGTGGCCGTGCTCTACGGCGTCTTCCGCAGCATCTTCACCCGAGTCGACTGGACCGGCGGCATATGGTTCGCCGGCGTCGGAGTGGTGCTCGTCGTGCTCAGCCTCTTCTTCGTGGCCGGATACAACGACACCGCCTACTTCCCCTCGCTCACCGACCCTCAGTCGTCGCTTAGCATCCGCAACAGCTCCTCGTCCGAGTTCACCCTGCGCGTCATGAGCTACGTCTCCATCATCGTTCCCTTCGTGGTGGCCTACATCGCCTATGTCTGGTACTCCATGGACCGCCGCAAGCTCACCCCCGAGGAGATGGAGTCCACCACCCACAAGTATTAGAGTATTAGTTTAGAGTTGAGAGTTGAGAGTCGCGTACTGGCGCCAGGCGAAGCATGCTCTCAATTCTCAACTCTTAACTCTCAGCTGAAATGGACACCTACCGCACCCTGTCGGCTCCCTCGTCGGCCCGCTACACAGTAAAGATGAGCCGTTTCCTGGCTTTTGCCTATCCTGTGGCGAGCGAGGAGGAGGCCAAGGCGCTCATCCGCAAGGTCGCCAACAACTACCACGACGCGCGGCACGTCTGCTGGGCCTATATGCTCGGCCACGACCGCTCCCGCTACCAGTCCAGCGACAACGGCGAACCCTCCGGCACCGCCGGCAAGCCCATCCTCGGCCAGGTCAACTCCCTGGAGCTGACCGACGTGCTGGTGTTGGTGGTGCGCTACTTCGGTGGCATCAAGCTCGGCACCGGCGGCCTCATCGACGCCTACCGCACCGCCGCCCGCATGGCCCTCGACGAGGCGCCAGTGGAGGAGCGCCACGCCCAGGCCACGCTCCAGGTTGCCTGTCCGTACGTTAGCCTGAACACCGTCATGGGCGCCATCAAGGCCCTCGGACTGCGCATACTCGCGCAGGACTTTGACAACACCTGCGTGCTGACTCTTTCCGTTCGCCTGGACCACGTTGCCGAGGCCACCCGCCGCCTGTCGGCCGCCGCCACCGTCACCCGCCTTTCGTAGGGACGCACGGCTCGTGCGTCCGTAAAGACTCCTCAGCTTCCCCGGCAAAGCATTTTACTTTGCGATTGGTGCCCGCTTCAGCGCGGCGCACGACTTACTTCACGTCCACCGTTCACTTTTTCGGCCGAAAATACCCGTTATTTCAAAAAAAATGCCGAAATTTGCAACGCAAAACAGCCAAGGCGCCGTAAAGCAAGCTGGGTTTAATCAGCAAGCGAGAAGCGTTGTGGCGCAAAGACAAGCATTTGTAGACTGGTACAATGAATAAAGCAGATATTATCAACGAGATTTCTCGTGAGACCGGTATGGAGAAGAGTGCCGTGATACTCGTTGTGGAGAAATTCATGGCAAACGTCAAGGAGGCTCTCGCCGACGGCGAGAACATCTACCTGCGCGGCTTCGGCACATTTGTGGTCAAGACTCGCAAGGAGCGCCTTGCCCGCAATATCTCGCGCAACACGGCCGTGGTGATTCCCGAGCGCCGGGTAGCCACTTTCCGCCCCTCGCGACTCCTCACCGACGACATCAACGCCAATTTCACACCATCGGAGAAGTAAAGCGACCCGGTCGCCGCATTTCCCTAACACTAACAATAAACAACACCAACTATGCCAAGCGGAAAAAAACGTAAGGGCCACAAGATGGCCACGCACAAGCGCAAGAAGAGACTGCGTAAGAACCGTCATAAGAAGAAATGATTCCGGCCCGCTTCCCCAAGTGCCGACCAGGCGCGAGGGGAGGCGCCGGGCATTCCGACGGGCGCAAGCGGGGAGTCGGCATATCGGCCGGCCCGCCCGCCATATCGTTCTCGAAAATTAAAATGAGGGTTGAGGGGTAAGGATTGGCTGCGGTCAAACATACGGACTCGCCCGATTTTTAATTTTTGACCATTCCATCATCATTCACCTATGAAAAGCGAATTGGTAGTAGACGTTGGCAAGAAGGAAATCTCGATAGCGCTGCTTGAGGATTCCCGCCTTGTCTCGCTCCAAAAAGAGAGCCGCAACGCCGGATACGCCGTGGGCGACCTGTACCTGGCAAGGGTGCGCAAGCTCCTGCCCGGCCTCAACGCCGCCTTTATCGACGTCGGCTACGACAAAGACGCTTTTCTTCATTATCTCGACCTCGGCTCCCACTTCGCCACCTACGCCAAGTACATGGAAGAGGCGGAAGCCGACCCCAAGAAGGTGCCACCCATGCCAAAGGGCAAGTTCGAGCCCGACATCCCCAAGGATGGCACCATATCCGACCAGCTCAAGCCAGGCCAGCACCTGCTCGTGCAGATAGCCAAGGAGCCCATCTCCACCAAAGGCCCGCGACTCACCACCGAAATCTCCTTTACGGGCCGCTACATGGTGCTCATCCCATTCAGCGACAAGGTCAACATCTCCTCCAAAATCAAGTCTACCGAGGAAAAGATACGCCTGCGGCAGCTCATCAGCTCCATCAAGCCCAAAGGCTTCGGCGTCATAATCCGCACCTCGGCCGAAAACAAACGCGCCGCCGAGCTCAACGGCGAGATGCGCACCCTGCTGAGCTGCTGGACGCAGGCTGTCGCACGTATGCAGAAGTCCCAGCCGCCAGCACTCATCTACCAGGAGGAGTCACGCGCAGTGAGCGTCATCCGCGACGTCTTCACCCCGGAGTTCGAGAACATCTACGTCAACGACACCGAGACTCTGGAGCAGATCCAGCACTACGTGTCGCTCATCGCCCCCGAGAGCAAGGACATCGTCAAGCCCTACGCCAAGCCGACTCCCATCTTCGACCATTTCGGCATCACCCGCCAGATTAAGTCGAGCTTTGGCAAGATAGTGTCCTTCAAGGCCGGCGCCTACATCATCATCGAGAGCACCGAGGCTCTGCACGTCATCGACGTCAACTCCGGCAACCGCACCAAGGCCACCCAGGACCAGGAGACAAACGCCCTGGAGGTCAACATCCGTGCCGCCGACGAGATTGCCCGCCAGCTGCGCCTGCGCGACATGGGCGGAATCATCGTCATCGACTTCATCGACATGAACAAGCCCGAGCACCGGCAGCAGCTCTACGACCATATGCGTCAGATCATGGCCAACGATAGGGCTCGCCATAACATCTTGCCCCTCAGCAAGTTTGGCCTGATGCAGATTACCCGGCAGAGAGTGCGGCCGGCACTGGACATCCCCACCTCCGAGGCCTGTCCGTCGTGCTTGGGCAAGGGCGAGATTCAGCCATCGCTGCTCTTCACCGACACTCTGCGACAGAAGATCGAGTATTTGACGCGCGATCTCGGAGTGAGCCGGTTCCGAATGTTCGTCCATCCCTTTGTGGAAGCCTACATCCGTAAGGGTCTCTTCTCGCTATACTCCAAGTGGAGGCGCGAGTTCGGCCGCGGGTTCAAGATAATTCCGGACGAGAGTCTGGCCTATCTGCAATACCGTGTCGAGGACAAGGACGGCAACGAAATAGACCTCAAGGAGGAGAGCGACGCCGGCACACGCCAGACCAAGGAGAAACGGCGCACCAGGCGAGACAATGAAGAAAACCCCGAATGAGCCGCCCACCGAACACACTTTGGGCCCTCATTCCCTATCCTTCACAGGCGGCTGCTCCCAACCAGGGCGGCCGCTTTTCCGTCTTCTCCTGCCACTCATGTAACTCCGGGAGGCTTTGTGCTCCTCTTTGCTCCTCTTGGAATACATGTTTCTCATAGGCCAGTGAATCTGAATTTCAGTTAACAATTTGCGGGGAAGTTGCGGACGAATTTTGAAGTTACCGACATAATTGGTACCTTTGCATCTGTTTAATAATCCTGACGCATGCTTAAATTTTTCACACGAATCACTATGGCCGTGGCGTTTATTCTCCTGCCCCAGATTGCCCTGGGGCAGGATGTTCTTTTGCGCGGCCACGTCGCCTCGTCGCGTAAGGCCGACGCCTCCGATGCCGCACCCGTGCACCTGGGTATGTACACTTTCCGTCCGGACGGCACCCAGTTCGCCCGCCTCAGCGGCGACGCCTCCGTCAGCGGCGCCTTCGGCGGTCTCTGGCAGAACGGCTATTACTACCAGAGCAACGCCGCCGTGCGCGACGCCGCCAACCCGTCCGTAACATATCCAGGCATCGTCCGCTTCGACGCCTCCACCTGGACCCTTCTGGAGACTACCCGCGTGGAGCGCTACCAGCTCTCAATGGACCTGGTAGACGATAACGGCGTCGTCTACGGCTGTTTCTACGACCCCTCCATGCGCGGTTGCTGCTGGGCCCGCATGAGCATGGAGCCCACCTACAAGTACCCCTACACCTATATAAAAAAGATGGAGATGCCCATGAGCGCCGTGGCCGTCAACCGCGACGGACAGGTCTTCGGAATCGGCGACGACGGCGTGCTCTACCGCATCGACAAGAACACCGGCGCCGCCACCATTGTCGGCGCCACCGACGTCATACCCGCCGCACTCTCCTCGGCCGCCATCGACCAGCGCACCGGGCTCATGTACTGGACCTGCATCACCAATCGCAACGAGAGCTGCATCTACGAGGTGAACACCGACACAGGCAAGGCCCGCAAGCTCGCCACGCTGCCATACTACGACCAGATAGTGGGCCTCGACGTGGTCTACGAGCCTGACGCCAAGGCGCCGGCCGTGCCCGTCAACCTCACCGCCGACTTCCCCAACGGATCCCGCTCCGGCAACGTCACCTTTCGCGTGCCCGGCACCACCGCCGACGGCGCCATAGCCGCAGGCGACGTCGACTTCACCCTCTTCGCCAACGGCGTGGAGGTGGCCAGCGGCACCGTACCCTACGGCACGCAGGTCACCCGGCCCCTGGAGATGGACTCTGACGCACACTACGAGTTCCGCGTTCGCCTCACCAACTCCGTCGGCGACAGCCACAAGGCCGCCACCGCCGCCTTCATCGGCAACGACATCCCCAAGGCCCCTGCCAACCCCACCATCTCTTACGCCTCCGGCAAGTTCACTGTCAAATGGACCGCCGTCACCGCCGGCAACCGCGGCGGATTCATCGACAAGGCCCAGATGCGCTACCGTGTCACCCGAATGCCCGACAATGTGGTGGTGGCCGACAACCTCACTGCCGTCACCCTAACCGACCCCGTCGCAATCCCCGACAATTACACCGTATATTCATATAAGGTGGAGGCCATGTGCAACGGCAAGACTTCCGCCGCCGCAGTCACCAACAAGGTCGGCCTCGGCACCATCCAGCCCCCCTACCTCGAGACTTTCGACAACGCCGCCTCGCTGCTCAACTACACCATCATCGACGGCAACGCCGACAACAAGAAATGGGCGCACTTCGCTTCCTCGCAGATCGTGCGCTGTAATTTCACCGCCAACAAGGCCCAGGACGACTGGCTCGTCACGCCTGCCATCCGCCTGGAGGCCGGCAAGGCGTACCTCTACTCCTTCGACGCCGCCGTCTTCAACGACGCCTACGGCGAGCACTTCGAGCTCAAGCTCGGCACGGCCCCCACGGCTGCAGCCATGACTACCACCCTCATCTCCGACACCGAAGTCAAGTCTAAGGGAGGCGTCACTTACGAGCGCTACATCACCGTGCCAGAGACCGGAGACTACTACGTAGGCCTGCATGCTATCTCTGCCAGCCCCAAGACCTACCTCCAGGCCGACAATTTCGCCATCGCCGCCCCGCTGAGTTCCTTGGCACCCGGACTCTGCAAGTCTCTGACAGTCAGTCCCGACGCTTCCGGCTCACGCGTGGCCACCATCAGAGGTGCCGCTCCCGCCACCACTCTCGGTGGCGACAATCTCGCCCAGGTCAGCAAGATAGAACTATACCGCGACACGGTGCTGCTGACCACCCTCACCGGAATCGCCCCCGGAGCCAATTTCACTTTCGAGGACAAGACTGCACCCTCCGCAGCTTCCTACATCTACTCTGCCATCGCCTACAACGCCCAGGGCGAGGGCGCACGCACCCGCACACAGGCCTTCGTGGGCGTCAAGCGCTCCAAGCCCGTCACCGATGTCAAAATCACCGAAGTCAGCGACGGCGTGGCCCGCATCACCTGGACCGCCCCCACCCAGGACGTTGACGGCGCCCCTCTCCCTGCCGGAAAGGTGCATTACACCCTGGTGCAGGCCAACAAGTCCGCACTGCCCGTCATTGTCGACAGCCTCACCACCACCACCTACGACTGGGCCGTCACCGACGAAGGCCAGGCCATGGCCAACGTGGCCGTGATTGCCGTCACCGACGGTGGCTCCAGCGACGCCGTGGCATCAGCCATGATTCCCGTCGGAAAGGCCTACGGCTTGCCTTTCGCCGAGTCCTTCGCCGCCAAGAGGAGCCACTCCGCCCTCGGCACCCGCAACTATAACCTCACCTCCGTGTGGACATTCGCCGCCGACGGCGACCTGGTAGGCATAACCTCCGCTGACAACGACAATGGCTACATCTACGCCCGCACCACCACCATGGGGCCCGCCGCCAGCATGCTCTTCACCGGCAAGATTGACCTGCGCCAGGCCGAGAACCCCTATTTCTCTTTCTTCGTCTACAACCTCCGCAACGCCACCTCCAAGCCCGACAATACCAACATCGTGGAGCTAATGGTGCGCGTGGTAGGGGAGGACGACGACTTCCGTCAGCTCTCAGCACCCCAGTCGGTCCACTCCCTCTGCGACTCGCTGGAAGAGGAACGCTGGTTCCCCGTCCGCACCGACCTCAGCGCCTTCAAGGGCAAGGTAATCCAGCTCGGAATCAAGGCCACCGTCATGCGCTACCAGTACAACATTTTCGACAAGCTGACGGTAGGGGAGACTTACGCCCGCAACGTCAGCGTCGACCCGCCAGTGGCCCCTGCCCGCATCCGCGCCAACGTGCCGTTCACCGTCAGCGTGCCCGTCCGCAACCTCGGCACGGAGAGAGCCTTGGGCTACACCGTCGAGCTCTACCGCACCACATCCGACGCACCCCTGGCAAGCAACAACACCGGCGCCTCCATCCCCACCGACTCCGTGGTGTACGTCGACTTCCCCGCCACCCTCTCGCTCATGGACTCAACAGCCGTCGGCTACTACGCCAAGGTCAGCATGGTCGGCGACATGGACGCTGCCGACAACATCTCCGAAACCGCCACCGTCCGGATGCGCCACAGCGACAAGCCCGCTCCCCGGCAGCTCATGGTCACCAAAGGCGGCGACGGACGACCTTCCCTCTCCTGGTCCATCCCCGAGCTCGGCAACCTCGCCCAGAAGCACGATGTCGTCGATGACTTCGATAGCTACGACGCCTTCACCCACACCGACATCGGCGACTGGGTGACCGTCGATGGCGACCGACAGCCCGTCGGCAGCATCAGCGGTGTGTACGTGCCGAGCATCATCGCCGGCAAGACTCTCGCCTCCTTCTTCATCTTCGACCGCGACGGCGGCGCGTTCAACTCCACATTCGACGCTCACTCCGGCACCCGCTTCTTAGCCACTTTCTTCCGCCAGGACGATGGTAAGGTCGACGACTGGGCCATCTCTCCCCTCCTCAGCGGCGATGCACAGCCCATCACCCTGTGGGCCAAGAGCTATAACGCCAAGTATCCCGAGACCTTCGAGGTCCTCTACTCAACCGCCGAAGGCGCCGACACCGCCGCTTTCACCCTGCTCGACACCAAGGCGCGCATCAGCAATGTCTGGACGCAGTACACTTTTGACCTGCCCGCCGGAGCACGCCGCTTCGCCATCCGCAGCGTCAGTACCGGAGCCTTCCTGCTCATGGTCGACGACGTAGCCTACACTGCCGCACCCAGCGCCGTGAGCGGTTACCACATCTACCGCGACGGACAGCGTCTCACCACCGAGCCTGTCTCCGGCACCACCTATTCCGACACGTCGCTGCCGGCCGACAGTAAGGGCACCGTCACCTACCAGGTGACGGCCATGTACGGCGCCAAGGAGTCCGACGCCTCCAACCGGGGCGACTACAGCTCCGGCATTGGCGCCCTCCAAGACTCCGCCCCCTTCCGCGTCGTCGGAGGCATCGGTTCCATCACCATCCTCACCGAGGGCGGCCTGCCCGTCACTGTCACCTCCGTGGGCGGCGTCCGAATCCACGGTACCCTCGCCGCACCCGCGTCGCTGATCCTTGGCGCCGCTCCCGGCATCTACATCGTACGCGCCGGAAGCCACTCCGCCAAGGTCCTCGTACGCTGATAAGCTGAGTGCTGAGAGCTGAGAGGTTGCTGACCCCGGGTATCGCTACCCGCTTTCCGCTCTCAGCCCTCAGCTCTCGGCTTTCTTTTGCCCGTATTGCAAAATATTGTTAACTTTGCAGTGACAAACAAGCACGGGCCGGACCCACAGAACCTCGGCCCGCATCCGATTGTTTACACACTAACACTGCAAAGCATGTCACTCTGGTTTGAATGTAAAGTGCGCTATGACAAGACCATGGAAAACGGCGCCGTCAAGAAAGTCAACGAGCCCTACCTGGTCGACGCCCTCAGCTTCACCGAAGCCGAGGCACGTATCATCGAGGAACGCACCCCCTATATCTCCGGCGAGTTCACCGTCTCCGCCGTCAAGAAGACCCGCATAGCCGAAATCTTCGCCGACCCCTCGGCCGACGACCGCTTCTACATGGTAAAGGTCAACTTCATCACCCTCGACGAGAAGTCCGGCATGGAGAAGAAGAGCGCCTCGCACATTTTGGTGCAGGCCAACGACTTTGCTTCCGCCCTCAAACGCTTCAACGACGGCATGAACGGCTCCGCCGCCGACTACGAGATTGCCTCCATCGTCGAGACACCTCTCCTTGACGTCTACAACGTCAAAGCTACCGCTTGACCCGTGTCCTCAATCAGCCATTACTCTGAAATTGGCGTCCGCTTCAGCGTGGCGCACTGAGTCAAATGATCAGCCAAAACCTGCAAAGAATCCTCGCCCAGCTCCCCGCCGGCGTCTCCCTGGTGGCCGTCAGCAAGTTCAACCCCGTGGAGTCCATCCGCCAGGCCTACGATGCCGGACAGCGCCTCTTCGGCGAAAGCCGCGTTCAGGAGCTCCTGACAAAGATTTCGGAACTCCCGGCCGACATCCGCTGGCACTTTATCGGCCATCTCCAGACCAACAAGGCCCGCAAGATTGTAGGCCGCGTGGCTCTCATCGAGAGCATCGACAGCGAGAAACTCCTCGCTTTGGTCTCTGACGAGGCTGTGAAGCAGGAACTGGTGCAGGACGTCCTGCTGCAGGTTCACGTCGCCGCCGAAGAAACCAAGTTCGGCTTCGCCCCTGCGGAGCTGGCGGAGTTCGTTTCCACCCTCCCCTGGGAGCGATACCCCGGCGTCCGCATACGAGGCGTCATGGGCATGGCCTCCAACGTCGACGATCCCGAGCGCATCCTCGCTGACTTCCGCGACATCCGTGCCGCCTTCGACCACATCCGCAGCCAGTATGCAGACCTGCTGCCCGCCTTCGACACCGTCAGCATGGGCATGAGCGGCGACTGGCAATACGCCGCCGCCTCCGGCTCCACCCTCGTCCGACTCGGCTCCGCAATCTTCGGCCCCCGAATGTACCAGAACCACTGACGAGGCAAGAGTTAAATTCGTAAGGCGGAGATATGCCCCTGTAATTGGCCCCCGCTTCAGCGCGGTGCATTCCATCAAAGCAGAAACAACCATTTAATATGAGCACACCAATTCCCACGCACAGGCGCAGCTACGTACTGCCCATCATCGTGATGTTCTTCCTCTTCGCGATGATCTCGTTCGTCACGGGCTTCCAGAACCCGTTCGGCGTCATCCTCAAAGAGCAGCTCTCGCTCAACAACTTCCAGAGCCAGCTGGGCAACCTGGCCAACTTCATCGCCTACGCCTTCATGGGCTTGCCCGCCGGCCTGCTGCTCCAGAAGAAAGGCTACAAGTTCTCGGCCGTAATGGCCGTGCTCGTCGGCCTCGTGGGAGTTTGCATGATGTTCATATCCAGCCTATTTGACGACAAAGGAACCATCTTCACCGTATACCTTGTCGGAGCTTTCGTGGCCGGCTTCTCCATGTGCATGCTCAACACCGTCGTCAACCCCATGCTCAACACTTTGGGCGGAGGCGGCAAGCGCGGCAACCAGCTCATACAGTTCGGCGGCTCGTGCAACTCCCTGGCTGCCACCATCTGCCCCGTCCTGGTCGGTTACCTGCTCGGCTCCTCCATGGTCGGCAAGACCCTGGTCGACGCGTGGCCCGCTTTGTTCATCGCCATGGGCATCTTCGGCCTCGCGCTCGTCGTGCTCCTGGCCACAAAGCTCCCCGAGCCACAGCTCGAAGAGCGTAAGATCGAAGGCCCCGTCAAGGATAACCCCACTCTGCGCAAGGCATTCCGCTTCCCCAACTACGTGCTCGGCGTCATCGCCATCTTCCTCTACGTCGGCGTCGAAGTAGGCATCCCCAACTTTGCCAACCTCTACATGACCGCCCCCACCATGGAGCAGGCGCAGGGCCGCGTGGCCGAATACAACCACCAGCAGCAGGACCAGGAATACAAGGCGACTCTCAAGGATGACCAGATCATCGACGAAGACGATTTCGGCATCTCCCAACAGATAGTGAAGGGCGAGCTCTACTCCGGCCTCGGCATGGCAGCAGGCACCGCCGGCACGCTCGTCGGCATGTACTGGTTCCTCATGCTCGTCGGCCGACTCATCGGCGGCATCGTCGGCGGCAAAGTCTCGCCTAAGACCATGCTTGCCGTCGTCTCCTCGTTCGTCATCGTCATGCTCCTGTGTGCTCTCTGCTTCGACGGCACCGTGCAGATACGCGTGCCGGGCATCGACACCACGTCCATGAGCTTCGCCATGGTGCCCGTGAGCATCACCATGCTCTTCATCGTGCTCTGTGGTCTGGGCACTTCCGTCATGTGGGGCGCTGTCTTCAACCTCGCCACCGAGGGCCTGGGCAAGTACACAGCCGTGGCCTCCGGCTTCTTCATGGTCATGGTCTGCGGCGGAGGCATCCTGCCGCTGGTCCAGGGCGTCATCGCCGACTGGAGCGGATACCTCGCCTCCTACTGGATTCCCATCGTGGCCGTTGTCTACCTCCTCTTCTACGCTCTCGTAGGCAGCCGCGTCACCCGCCGCGACGTCGTCGCCGACGAGATAGAAAAAGCCGACGGCATGGACATCTGACCCGTAATCTTCCCACACCACCGATAAACCTTAAAACACAATGGATACCAAACAGATGAACCGCGCGGCCGACAACCTGCGCATCCTCATAGCCTCCATGGTAGAGAAGGCCAAGTCCGGCCATCCCGGAGGCGCCATGGGCGGAGCCGACTTCATCAACGTGCTCTATTCCAAGTTCCTCGTCTACGACCCCAGCGACCCCTTGTGGATAGCCCGCGACCGATTCTTCCTCGACCCCGGCCACATGTCTCCCATGCTCTATTCCGTGCTCGCCATGTCCGGCTTCTACACCGTCGACGAGCTCCGGCAGTTCCGCCAGTGGGGATCCGTGACGCCCGGCCATCCCGAGCTCGACCCCAGGCGAGGGGTAGAGAACAGCTCCGGCCCACTCGGCCAGGGCCATGTCATGGCCGTAGGCTGCGCCATAGCCGAGCGCTTCCTCGTGCAGCGCTTCGGCGAGACACTCGCACACAAGACCTACGCCTTCATCTCCGACGGCGGCATACAGGAAGAGATCTCCCAGGGTGCCGGGCGTATCGCCGGCCAGCTCGGCCTCCACAACCTCATCATGTTCTACGACAGCAACGACGTCCAGCTCTCCACCATGGTCCACGATGTTGACCGCGAGGACGTCGCCGCCAAGTACCGCGCATGGGGCTGGAACGTGCTCGACATCGACGGCACCGATCCTCGGGCCATCGCCGGAGCGCTCAAGGTGGCAGTGGAGGAGAAGAAGCGTCCGACCCTTATCATCGGCCACACCATCATGGCCCGCGGAGCGGTCGCTGCCGACGGCACCAGCTTCGAAGGCAAGATTTCCACCCACGGGCAGCCCCTGAGCAAGGCCGGCGCCGACATGGACAAGACCATCCGCCACCTCGGTGGCGACCCCCAGGACCCCTGGCTCATCTTCCCCGAGGCCGAGGCACTCTACCGCGAACGCCGCCGCGAACTCCAGGAAATAGTCGCCTCCCGCCACGCCGAAGAGTCCCAGTGGCGCCAGGCCAACCCCGACTCCGCTGCCCTGCTCGACCGCTACCTCTCAGGCAAGCTCCCCGACCTCGACTGGAACGCCATACCCCTCAAGGCCGACATGGCCACCCGCAACTCCTCAGCCGCCGTGCTCGGCTACCTCGCACAGCACGTCGGCAACATGATCGTCTCCTCCGCCGACCTCAGCAACTCCGACAAGACCGACGGCTTCCTCAAGCAGACCCACCCCCTGACCATCGGTGACTTCTCCGGCGCCTTCCTCCAGGCCGGCGTGGCCGAGCTCACCATGGCCTGCATCGTCAACGGCATCGTCCTCCACCAGGGCCTCTGCGCCGCCTGCGGCACCTTCTTCGTCTTCTCCGACTACATGAAGCCCGCCATCCGTATGTCCGCCCTCCAGGAGCTCCCCGCCAAATACATTTTCTCCCACGACGCCTTCCGTGTCGGCGAGGATGGCCCCACCCACCAGCCCGTAGAGCAGGAGGCACAGATACGCCTGCTCGAGCAGATGAACAACCTCAGCGGCAACATGGCCGCCCTCGTGCTGCGCCCTGCCGACAGCGCCGAGTGCGTGCAGTGCTACAAGCTCGCCATGGAGAACAACGACAGTCCCAGCATCCTCATCCTCTCCCGCCAGGATATCAAGGACGTACCCTGCCCGGCCGAGACTGTAGCCGCCGGCGTGCCCCGCGGAGCATACGTGGTAGCCGACGAACCCGACGCACAGATTACCCTGCTGGCCAACGGAAGCGAAGTCAGCCTCCTGAGCGACGTGCAGCAGCAGCTCAAGGCAGAGGGCATCCCCGCCCGACTCGTCTCCATGCCCAGCGTCGGCCTGTTCATGCGCCAGGACCCCGCCTACCGCGAGCAGGTGCTTCCCTCCGCCATCCCCGTATACGCACTCAGCGCCGGCCTTCCCGCAGCCCTCATGCCCGCACTCCAGGGACACCGCTACCAGGCCAAGGGGCTGCAGCGCTTCGGAGCCTCCGCCCCCTACAAAGTCCTCGACCGAGAGTTCGGCTTCACCACCGACAACATCGTAGCCCAGATTAAACTTTTTTGCAGAAATTGAGTTTAAGTTAAAAAGATTTACTAACTTTGCAACGAAATTCGCCCTGCGGTTTCGGGCTTGGTGTCAGCCACACCCGAAACTGCGGGTCTTGCAAAGTAAAAAACAATCTCACGATATGAAAAAACTGATACTATCCACAATGTGTGTCGCAGCCATGGCAGGCGCCCTGCCCGCTGCCGCCCAGGAGGTTACCTATGTTGAGGATTGCCAGCAGGGATTGCTGCTCAACCGCAACCGCGACAACTGGTTCATCACCGCACGCGGTGGTGCTAACTTCTCCATGGGCAAGTACGACATGAAGGCTCCTTTCAAGGACCGCATCGGTTCCACTGCCAGCATCTATGCCGGTAAGTGGCTTACCCCCACCTTCGGTCTCCGTTTCGGGTTCAACATGACCGAGAGCAAGGGCGCAACATACCTCGGTGGCCCGTACCAGGACGACGCCCACGGCCCGTTCGACAACGGCTACTACCCCAAGAAATACTACGCCTGGGGCATTGAGGTCGACGGTCTTGTCAACATGACCAACTGGATTTGCGGTTACCGTCCCGGACGCGTCTACAACCTCGTCCTCCACGGAGGCGTAGGCTCCATGTGGGCTCTCAAGCACAAAGAGAAGAGCGAGGGCAACTACGACTGGAACTACAACTGGCACAATCGCGTATTCTATATCAATCTCGGTCTCCAGAACAACTTCAGCCTCGGCAAGGGCTGGGACGTCTTCGTTGACTTAGAAGGCCAGATCAACGATTGGCCCCGCGTAGACTACCTCGTAAACCTCACCGCCGGTATCACCTACAACTTCAAGAAGCGCGAGTGGAACTGCCCCGTCACCGCCGTCTGCCCCACCTGGAAGTACACTGATGCCGAGGGTGACGCCCTCACTGCCCAGCTCGGCGCCGCCGAGGACAAGATTGCCGACCTGCAGAACCAGCTCGACAACTGCCGCAAGCGCCCCACCACACAGGTAGCCGCCGACTGCGACGGCCTCGCCACCGTTTACTATCCCATCAACGTCTCCACCCTCGGCAAGCGTGAGCAGAGCATCCTCAACGCCGTTGCCCAGGTCATGAAGGACCACCCTGACACCCGCTACCAGCTCACCGGCTGGGCCGACAATTACACCGGCAACGAGACCATCAACACACGCCTGCGCCACGGCCGCGTCGACGGCGTCAAGAAATTCCTCGTTGGCTGCGGCGTCAACGCCGACCAGCTCGAGACAGGCATCGACAACGCCAACCTCACCAACTTCGGCCCCCGTTCCGCCTCCCTCGACCGCGCCGTCACCATCAAGGAGATTAAGTAAACGCCACATCATCCCCCATACCAAAGGCCCGACGCCTCAGCGCCGGGCCTTTACTGTACCCTGCCCTCCGCTTTCGGATGGTTCGTCCGCTTGTATGAATGCCTGGTGCGTCCGCCTCCCTTTTAGCTTATGCCAACGCATACGGATGTTCCGGGCGTGTCCGCAGGCGTGAGTATAAGCGTCCTCCTTATATTTCCGGCGCGGCTACCCACAGGGCCGTGCCGGAAGCTCCGGGACCATATATGGCCCCGGAGCTTCGTCCGCAATTATTGATATAGTATAGCTTGTTCATAGTACGCAAAGTCACAAAAAATCCATCATAGAGACTATCGCTGAATTTTTTCATGTTGTTCTCTCAAATGGGTTTTTTCTACTTTGGCAATTCAATTAGGTGATAAAAAATAGAGTGTCGATAAACTTTGTAACACCTTAATATATAGGTATATAATAGGCTTGTAAGCGCTAAGATTCACCCATGATGGCGAAAAAAGATTTGGAGGGTATTGAAAAATGTCGTAACTTTGCATCGCAATTCAGAACGAAAGGGTATGAGACAGTGCCTTGGAGGTCTGAGAGTCAATAACCGATGGCGAATTAGTGTAGCGGTTAGCACGCCACCCTCTCACGGTGGAGACTCGGGTTCGAGTCCCGGATTCGCTACTAAGAGGAGGAATCACCTGGGTTCCTCCTTTTTGTCGTTAATCGCCACGACAGCAGGTAACCATACCCCTGTCGCGTCCTTTCGGATTCCCAATGTAGGGACGCACCCTTGTGCGTCCGCCCCATCGGCACGGAAATCCGTTTTTCGGATGCACCAGGGTGCGTCCCTCCAGTTCGCGGAGGTGGCACAATTCTCAACTTGTGAGGTAATGAAGGTACTCTACGAAGACAACCACATCATAGTGGTCTACAAGGAAGTCGGCGAGCTCGTGCAGGGCGACCGCACCGGCGACGTCCCACTCGTCGACGACGTCAAGCGCTACCTTAAGGAGACGTACGCCAAGCCCGGCAACGTCTTCTGTGGCGTTGTGCACCGCATTGACCGTCCCGCACAGGGCCTCGTCATCTTCGCCAGGACCTCAAAGGCCCTCAGTCGCCTCAACGATATGCTCCGTCGCGGTGACATCCACAAGACGTATCTCGCCGTGGTGGAGGGGCGCCGCTCCGAGTCCGAAGCCACCCTCGAGAACTACCTTCTGTCCGACGGACGCACCAACAAGACGCGCGTCGTTCCGGCCTCCACCCCCGACGCGCAGAAGGCCGTGCTCAAGTATAAGGTGCGCGGTACCGGCGACCGCTACTCGCTGCTCGAAGTAAGCCTCCTGACAGGCCGCAAGCATCAGATCCGCTGCCAGCTCTCCGCTACCGGTACCCCCATCAAGGGTGATCTAAAGTATGGCGCACGCCGTTCAAACCCCGATGGCGGCATATCCCTGCTCGCCTGGCGCCTGGAGTTCGTGCACCCCGTCAGCAAGAAGGCCATATCCATCCTCGCTCCCCTTCCCGAGCATGCTCTCTGGCATCTCGGCGAACGTAGGGACGCTCCACGGTGCGTCCGCCCGGACATCCTCGACACTGATAGCACGCAATAAATATTTAAATTTGCTTAAGCAGATATTAATCTGTGCTAAAACTGTTTAAACGCCTGATAACGCACTTCGACACAAACGGAAATGGATAACACCCTCAAGCATACTCTTCTGTTCGCAGCCGTGGCCATGTGCGCTGCGTTGTTGACCTCATGCCACCACCCGGACATCCCAGCCAACTCCATGTACTACTGGAACCGGGAGTTGACTCTGTCGCAGCCCGAGCGCAAGTTCCTGACTGACCAGCACGTTGGCACCGTCTACATCCATCTCTTCGACCTTGAGCCTGGAGCCAACGGCAAGGTTGCCATGACAAACACCATGACTTTCGTCGACCAGCTCCCCAGGGGCCTCAACATCGTGCCGCTGGTCTTCATTAAGCCGGACCTGCTCGACAAGGATTGGGACATGCGGAAGCTGGCCGATGTCATCGTCGGGGAGGCAGACCACGAACTCACTTCCCACGGCTACCCCAAGCCCCGCGAGATACAGGTCGACTGCGACTGGGGCGGCGAAGAGAACCAGGCGGCATACTTCAGGCTGCTCGAGGCCGTCGGCGACATCATGCACCGTCGCAGTCGCGGCCAGGTGTCGTGCACGGTGCGCCTCTACCAGCTCGGCCAGGATACCCCGCCGGCCGACTATGCTACCCTCATGCTCTACAACACCGGCAGCGACCGCACACGCGATCCTGACAACGCCATACTCAGCTACGATGCCATACACCAGTTCCTCGACGACCTCATGCGCTACGAGATGCCCTTGTCCACCGTGCTGCCCCTCTACGGCTGGGACATGGTCTACCAGTATGGTCGCTTCTCGTTCGTGGCTCGCGGACTCAATCTCCAGGACACTGCCTGCTACAGCCAGATAGACCCCGGCGTGTACCGCTCCAAGATCTACCGTCCAGTGTCGCAGGCCAGCGATCCCGAGCATGCCACCGGGCGCATCTACCCGGGCGACATCATTCGTAAGGTAGAGCCCACGGCCGGAATGCTCGACTCTCTGGCGTCGCTAATCAGTGATATCCGCCCCGGCGACCAAGGCAACATCGCCCTCATGCGGCTCGACTCCCTGTCCGTCTCCCGCTTCCCCGCAAAGACATACCGCAATCTATTTGAGGGCGGCTCCATCCGTCAGGCCCGCAAGGTCCTATGGGACTGACTCTTTCGGGAGTTAAGTAATAAATTGAGGGTGTGTCAAGATTCAAAATTTCGGTCAGATTGTAGGACTGCACCCTGGAGTAGCCGTCGATAATCAATGAAGTAGAGCGGATGCACCCTGGGTGCATCCCTACGATTCGCCGGATTTTGCAACACCCTCAACAGAGGCTTATAGAAGATTTTCGCGCAACTTGGAATCGATTATTATGGTTACTGGACCGTCGTTGCAGAGCTCGACCTGCATATCGGCACCAAAGACGCCCATGGCTACGGGCCGGCCGATGGCCTCGCCCACAAGCTGCGAATAGAACTCGTAGAGGTGCGTGGCCAGCTCGTGATCGGCGGCGCGGATATAGCTCGGGCGGTTGCCCTTGCGCGTGGAGGCTGTCAGCGTGAACTGGCTGATGGAGAGCACGTCTCCGCCCACGTCGCGGACGGAGAGGTTCATCACCCCCTGCTCGTCGTCGAAGATGCGCAGCCCGGCCGTCTTGGCAGCCAGCCACCGTGCATCCTCGTCGGTGTCCTCCTTCTCCACACCCACCAACACCATCAGTCCACGGCCAATCTTGCCTTTGACATCTTCTGCCACGCTCACCGAGGCGTGGCTCACTCGCTGTATAACTATTCTCATTTAGTGTGTAGTTATAGGGATGCATCAGGGTGCATCCGTGATGATCGAGAGCTGCGGACGCAGCGTTACGCTAAAGCTTGCGGGTACGGCATACACGCGGTCGTAGCGCATGGGCGCTCCCTGTCCGCAGCTGTTGCCCCCCAGGCCCGTCACCACTTTGTCGATATGCAGGTAAGTGGCAGAGGATTCGGGCAGGTCTTCCGGGTGCGGAGCCACCGTCAACTCCTGTTCGCTGTAGGGCAGGGCCGAGAACGAGAACGTTTCAGCGGCGGAAACCCGGAGCGAGAGACCGCTGCCGTCGCTGAGGACAGCATATCGTGTTTCCTCGTGGTTGCCTGTGTGCTGAGGCTTGGCGTATGGTACCACCTGGTCGTCTACAGACGACCCGTATCGGCCGATGTCGGCACCCGTCTTGCGGTCCGGGTAGTTTTCCCAGGGTCCGCGACCGTAGTAATCGAGTTCCTTGAAGTCCGTCGGTAGCTGCACCAGGAAGCCCAGGCGCGGCAGGATCTGAGTCGTATCATTGCCGCTGAAGTCGGCGTCTATGCGCAAGGATCCGTCGCCCTTGACGGTGTACGTCAGCTTGGCCGTCAGCGCAAACGATACTATCGAGTCGGGCATCTCCACTACTTGTGGATGGTTGGAATAGGCGTCGCGCAATTCGGCGCGGTTGGGAGCCTGGGCGCGTACCACGCAGCTATAGATGGCCTCGCCTTTGCCCTTGCGCACTTTCCAGTCGGATGCGGTGAAGCGCAGGTTGTGCAGCCCGGCCTCATACACCGACTTGTACATCCAGTTGTCGTTGTTGCCGAGGGCGCGAAATACGTCAGGACGAATCGGCGCGGTTATCAACTCTTTATCTCCGACGGTCCAACGGCAGATCATGCCGGTCTGCGGGTCGAAATTGATACTGAAATTCCGGCCCTTAACTGAATATTTCCCAACTTGGAGCCTTGTAGGGACGCACCCTGGTGCGTCCGCACCCTCCGCCGCGGAACCTTGGATGTGATTGGCTACGGGCAGCTGGGCCGACATCTGCGAGTAACCCCTCTTGGCCCAGGGCTTATCTTCCTTGAGCAGGAACTCCACGTTGAGGAAATACTCTCGCTCGGGGTTTAGTTGCTTGTCAACTAAGGGATTGGCAAAAGTCATCTGCGACCGCGGGCCTACCTTGCCGACTCCTTCCAGGATGCCTTCAGCCACCGGAGTCCCGTCCTCGAGCAGTGTCACCAGGCATTCATAGTCGCTGAGGGGCAGGAAGTAGTTTCGGTTGAAGATTTCGATGCGCGAGGCTACGGAGTCGAGCGCCCGCACCTGGACGGGCTGGTAGACGCGCTTGGTCTCGAAGTATGCCGGCTTGGGTGTGAGATCGGCCAGCATGATGCCGTTCATGACGAACTGGCCGTCGTTGGGCTGGTCGCCGAAGTCGCCGCCGTAGGCAGTGATGCGCTTGCCATCCTTGAAGTAACGCAGTCCTTGGTCGACCCAGTCCCAGATGGCCGCGCCCATGAAGTTGTTGTTGCTCTCCATGGCCTGCCAGTAGTCGGTGAGGTTGCCCAAGGCGTTGCCCATGGAGTGGGCGTATTCGTTGATGTGGAAAGGGTATTTCACGCCTTCCATTCCACCCTTTACAGCCTCTCGCACCCACGCGATGGAGGGGTACTGGCACGACCCGAAGTCGGCGTAGTCGTTGTTGCGCTCGTAGTTGATGGGTCGGTCGTCGTAGGCTTTCAAGGAGTCGTAGGCTGCCTTGAAGTTGATGCCGGGACCGGCCTCGTTGCCGAGCGACCAGAGGATGACGGAGGGGTGGTTGGCGTCAGAGCGGGCCATGTCCATGACTCGCTGCACATGTGCCTGGCGGAACTCCGGCACGTGGCTTAGCGAAGCGTTGCCGTAATAGTATTCGTGCGTCTCGAGGTTGGCCTCGTCCATGAGGTAGATGCCGTAGCGGTCGGCCAGCTCGTACCAGTATGAGTCGGCGGGGTAGTGGGAGTTGCGGACGTGGTTGATGTTGGCGCGCTTCATGGCCATGATGTCGGCGGTCATGCGCTCGCGGGTGACGGTGTGGCCGCGGTCCGGATCCGTCTCGTGGCGGTTCACGCCGCGCAGCTTCACCGGCCTGCCGTTGACCAGCAGCTGCCGTCCGCCGAGTCCGAACTCGTCCTCTTGGGGTGAGACGTCGCGTATCTCCACGCTTCGGAATCCAATGTATATGCCGGTGGTCTCCAGGGGCTTTCCTTTTGCGTCAAGCAGGGTGGCGACGAGCTTGTATCGGTTGGGCTGTTCGGCGCTCCAGAGCCTGGCGCTTGGCACCGTCAGAGTGGTGGTATCGGTGGCGAGGACGTTTTTTTCGGCCACTTCGGGGCCGCATATAGAGTCGGTGTAGAGGGCCACAGGATAGAGTTTATATGCCATCTTCATGCCCTTGGCTGCTACGGCGATGGTGGGGGAGAGGCGCAGGCGCCCTTGCGCGTCGGTGCGCACCTGCAGGTCGGCGATGTAGCTCTGCGGGGTGGAGTAGAGGTAGACGCTGCGGAAGATGCCAGGCAGCCGGAACATGTCCTGCGCCTCCAAGAACGAGCCGTCGCTGTTACGGAAGACCTCCACGGCGACCTGGTTATCGCCTTCCTTTATATAAGGTGTGACTTCGAAACGGGCGGCGTTGCGGGAGTTCTTGCTGAAGCCGACATACCGGCCGTTGACCCAGAGGTAGAAGAAGGAGTCGACGCCATCGAAACGGAGAAATACGCGACGCCCATTCCAGCTCTGCGGGATGGTGAAATTGCGTTGGTAGGTGCCGACCTCGTTGCGGTCCGTGTAGGTTGTCCAGTTTTCGGGTGGAGTCCGCATCACGCCTCCGCGCCAGTCGTCGGGCTTGACCTGATGCCGGAAGATGACCTTCTGATTGACGTATATCGCCTTGCCGTAGTGTATGTTGCCGGCTGAGTCCAGGCCCTGCACGTTCCAGTTGCCCGGCACGTCTATGGAATCCGTGAGAGCTGAGATTTGAGGGCTGAGAGCCGAGAGACTCGCCAGCGGCCGCTTGTCGGGATGGTTGACCCAGGAGAAGGCCCACCTGCCGTCGAGACAGCGCACATACGCCTTGTCGGCGGGCATCAGCAATGCTGCGGAGGCTTGTTTCCCCTGTCCGAGCGCTTGCGGGTCCTGCCATTCGTCTCCCTTCGGCTCCTGCGCCTGCGCACTGACCGCCAGGCATATCGTTAACAATGCGGCTACAATTTGTTTCATGCCGCAAAGATAATAAAAAGTTGAGAGTTGAGGACGGGGCTCGTGAGACATTTACCTTGCGATTGCCATCGAGCTTCAGCTCGGCGCCCCGTCCTCAACTCTTAACGATTACGGTACAGCTACCTTGACGGTGTGCGTGCGCGAGCGGACGATGTAGATGCCACGGGGCAGGCTTTCGGGCTTTACGAGCATGCCTTGCATATTGTATACGCTGGCGCCCTCAGGCACCGTTATCGTGCCGGGTGCCACAATGATTTTCGGTTCGTCCGTCTCATTCAGCACCTCGACGCCGGTGGTGACGTTGCTGAACTTGCTCCAGCCGTCGGCGGCGCGGTAGGCGTCGGGGGTGCGGGCGTGGAGGGTGGCGCCGGCGTAGGTGGCGTCGTCGAATGCCGAGGGGTCGAGCACGGGAGGCACTGTGCGGTGGGCGTAGACGTTCATGAGAGCCGTGCAACCAGCGAAGGCGGTGGCTGAGATGGTGTCTATGTGCGAGCGGAAAGTGATGGCACGCAGGGCCGTGCAGCCCTTGAACATGGATACGGGCACTTTGTGTATGCCTGTGGGGAGGGTAATGGTATCTAGGGCGGTGCACCCCATAAGCGTTTCCTGGTAGATGTCGTCGGTGGAATCCGGGAAGGCGAGGGTCTTGAGCTTGGGGTTCTCGGCGAAGGCCTGGCGTCCGACTGTGCGGAGCGTGGCGGGGAGGACGATTTCGGTGAGCTCGGGGCAGCGGCGTGCGAAATAGCTGCCGAGCGCGGTCACGGGCCCTTCTATTCTGATGCTCTTCAGGTTGGGGCAGGTGGAGAACACCTGGTTGCCCAGGTTCACTACTGTGGCGGGAACGACCACAGTGTCCAGGCCGCTCTCCTGGAAAGCTGCGAGGGCTATGCCGGTGAGAGCCGGGGGGAACTTGATCTTGCGCAGGGCCTTGGTGGCGTTGAAGCTCCAGTTGGCGATGGTGATGACGCCATCGGGGATGTCGACGCTTTCAAGCGCGGCGCAGCGCTGGAAGAAGTTCATGGGTATGGTGTTCATGTTTTCGGGCAGGCGCACCGACTTGAGCGACGAGCAGCCGGAGAACATGCTGCCCCAGCTCGATACGCTGGTGGTGACCGTCTTGGGCAGGACGACGGTCTCGAGGGCCGTGCAGCCGGTGAATTGGCTGCTGCCGTTGAACTTCTTGCAGCTGTCGGGTATGACCACGTGCTGGAGGGCGGTGTTGCCCTTGAAGGCCTGTCCGTCAATCTGTCGAAGGGTGGAAGGGAAAGGGGCGGGGAAGTTGACCTTGATGTTGGCCAGTGCGCTGACTCCGATGAATTCTATGGCGGCAGGCATGGCGAAGTCGGTCAGGGAGGTGCAGTTGTTGAAGGCGCCGGACATGAGTTCGCGTATCCTGGAGCCTCCGTGCACGGCTACGAGGGACGAGCATGTGGCGAACGATGAGGGTCCGATGTATTCGAGAGAGTCGGGGAGGGTGATTTCCCTGAGCTGCTTGCAGTTCTGGAACACGATGTTCTCGATGCGCTTCAGGGCCATCGGGAACGTCACTGTGACGAGGCTGTCGCAGGCGTTGAAGGCGCCTTCGCTGAGCACGCGCACGGAGGCGGGCATGTCAACGCGCTTGAGGCGTGTGCACTTGCGGAAAGCGTTGTTGACGATGGCCAGCAGCGAGTCGGGGAGTTGGACGGAGGTCAGTTCCGAGCAGCCGTCGAACGCGTAGCCGCCGATTATGGCCACCTTGCATTTCACGTCTCGAGAGGTGATGGTGGAGGGTATGACGATGTCTCCAGAATATTTGGGCGACGTGCTGGTTACGGCGGCCAGGTGCGAGGTGGGGGACACCACCTGGTAGCTGATGCCGTCTATCGTCTCAGTCCAGGCTCCCGGCTCTTCGATTTTATAGAATCGGCGCCAGGATGTCTGGTAGGCGAGCCATGTACCCTCCGGCACGTGCAGAGTGGCGTTGGTGTAGATGGCGGTGGCGAAGGGCGACGCTTCGATGTCGGGCGGCGTAGTGGCCGCGGTGTAGATCTGTTTGAGCTTCGTGGTCTTGAAGAAGGCTCCGTTCTGGATGTCGCGCAGGGTCGCAGGAAGCGACAGGGTCGCCAGGTTGGTGTTCGTGGCGAAGCTGTTGGCTCCGATGGACACGACAGTGTACTGTGTGCCGTTGTACTCTACGGATGCCGGCATCACTAACTCGGTCGGGTTGGTGGCGGGGGGAGCCGTGAACTGCACGGTCCTTTCTGCTGCGGACAGTACGGTGTACTGGCAGCCGTCGGACTCGAACTGCTGCGCCGACATTGTGGCGGCGCCCATCTGCACCATGAGTGCAATCAGGTATTTCTTGTTCATATTATGTGTATTAGTACTCATCTTAAAGGGCTACGGGCGGGCTTGCTGCGTTAACCGCAAGGGCGGAAATCGATTTTGCGCAAATTTATGGTGTAAAATCCTTAAATCAGGTTTTTGCAATGCTGCATTTTTACTAACTTTGCAAAATGAAGTAGACTGCAGAAAATACTTCATCACCTCTCAACAAGCAGTTTTACAATATGTTCACTCATATGAATTGCCTTTCCAAAGGTTTGACCGAGTATTTGTTTTCTCTTCGGTTGACAGACTTCTCCGATCTGTCGGCAAAACACGTTTTGGTTCTTTTATTGGCCTTGTTTTGTTCGGTTGGGTCGTTCGGTCAGAATATGAAAATGGAGTACTATCTACATAAAGCGGCCGATGAAAGCCTGGCGCCCAATGTGCGTATGCACTATGTCGACTCGTTGAATATGCTTGAGCCTATATGGAAACATGGTGAGTTGAAGAGCATGGTTTACTACGAAGCCGGGCGTCGTGATAAGGCTGTGGAATGTAACAAGGCAATGTTGGAACAGGAGGATCTCTCCCTCAGTAAACGGCTGTGGACACTTTATCGTCTCGGTGTTGGATATAGCAACACGTCCCAATACCCTAAGGCACTCAATATTTCGCTTAGGATTCTGAGGCTTGGCAAGCCTGACTCGCTGAGCTACTACGACGCCAAGGCGATGCTGCTGGTGTCGCACGTATATAACAGGTTGCGCTATTACAGTGCGTGCGAACGCTACTTGGCAAAGGCCGATAGCCTGCTGCGCCTCTCTAAGTGTACGGATGACATCCGCAAGGGCATTGACAGGGCTATCCAGATTAACATATCGGGCGTTCTGCTTGCCGAACATCGGTATGAAGAGGCGCTGAGGCAATGCAAGAAGCTGGAGAAGATGAACCTGCCACCCAACCAACGCAAATTCCTGGATATGAACTACGCCTCCCTCTTCCAATATCTGGGGGAGCCGCAGAGAGCCGAGGAATATTATAAGAGGCTGATACAGAACACCACCGATAAAGACGGATACAATATTAATTTCGAGGGCGTCATGAGCAATTATGCACTGTTCCTGCTCAACCGGAACAGGTATGCCGAATCGGAGGAGATCTGCCGTAGGCAGATTCCCCGGACATACCAGTCGGGTGAACGTATTATCCTGGGGTTGCTGTACGAGATTATGGGCCGGTCGTTGGCAAAGCAGGGACGGCACGAGGAAGCCTTCGAGGCTGTACTGGTTTCGAATGCTATCATTGACAGCATTCGCTTTGAGCAAAGCCCGGACATATCGTCGGTTACGTCGGCCTTCGAGTTGCAGCTGGCGGATCTGGAGCGTGGCAAGCGGCATCTTGGCGCCTTGTGGCCCTGGTGGCTGACACTTCTGTTGCTGATCCTGGTGGTTGCCGTGTCGGTGTGGGCCGGATGGTTGATCTGGCGGCTTAACATTCGCAAGAATACCCGTATGCATGGGCTGTGGCGCAGTATGCGGCAGAGTGGTGTGGACCACTATATCTGCACTGCCGAGTCGGCCGGAAACCTGGACGATGCCAACCGCAAGCTTGTGGCTCTGAGCCTGGAGAAGGCGGAGAAGGAGGGTATACTGACGGAGGTGGCGGAGGTGGTCGATGCCCAGGGCGGATTGCCCCGAGAGAAAGTGGCGGCGATACGTAACCTTGTCCGGGGCATGCCTTCTACGGATCATCGCTGGGAGACTTTTCGGGTGCATTTCGAGAAGGTGCATCCTCGTTTTTTCACCAACCTGCACGCTGCGCATCCGGACCTCACTCCCGGCGAAGTCAAGATGGCCGCCTTTGTCGTCATGAGCCTGTCGGCCAAGGAGATAGCGGTGATGCTTTGCCGCAGCCAGCGCACTGTGGATTCGGCCCGTTACCGCCTGCACAAAAAGTTAGGCCTCGGAGCAGGCGAGAAGTCGCAACCCTATCTGAGAAGCCTGCTGTGAATAAAGAAAAAGTCACCGAACTGAAGCTCGGCGACTTTTTCAGGGTGGATGCTTTGCCTGGCAAGGCGTCTGTTAACAATCTTAGCGGCTGGCCTGGCGCTCGGCGTTGTTGATCATCTGCTGGTTGGCGGTGATGTAGATTTCCACACGGCGGTTCTGTGCGCGGCCGGCGGCGGTGGTATTGGGGGCGATGGGGTTGTTCCAGCCTTGGCCGATGGCTTTCATGTGAGTGGTGGCGATGCCGTGGGCGGCGAGGAAGTTCTCCACGCTCTGGGCACGCTCCAGGCTGAGCTTGTCGTTGACGGCCTGCGAGCCGGTGTTGTCGGTGAAGCCGACTATGGTGATGTCGGTGTTGGGGAACTGCTGCAGGTTGTAGGCCACCTTGGTCAGTGCGGCGTTGGCCACGGGAGTGAGGGCGTAGCTGCCGGTGGAGAAGAGCACGGCGTCGCCAAGCACGAGGCGGATAGCGTCGAGGTTGTTGCTGTCCTTGACTGTCTGGACAATGTAGGTGGTGTCCTTCTTGTTGGCGAGTTCGCGGACGGAGGCGAGCTGCTCCTCGAGCTCTTTCTTCTGCTTGTCCATGTGGTTGCCGACGAGCGCGCCGGTGCCGGCGCCTATGGCGCTGCCCACGAGGGCGCCGATCCAGGTGCCCTTGCCGCCGCCGATGAGCGCTCCTACGCCCGTGCCGACTGCGCCGCCTATGGCTCCGCCTGCAGTGGCGCCCTGGCCTGCCTGGGACATGCTGTCCCACGTGTTCTTTATCGAGCTACAGGCGCCCATCCCGATGAACGAGGCGCATACCAGGCCAAGCAGGCTCTTCGTTGCTAACGATTTCAGTGTCAGTCTCATTGCTGTGTACTTTTCTAATAGAATGTCTTGCGTGTTGTGATTGTTCGGCAAAATTACGAGTTTTCGGAGGTATAATAAACTAACAAGCGTTAAATTTTGTTTAAGAGGCATGAATCGACCTCACTGCCTCGCACTGATTTTCTCTCTGTTGGCCTGCCTTTTATCCGTGCAGGCAGCCCCTGTGGACACTTTGCGGACGCACCATGGTGCGTTCCTGCAGAGTGCGGAAGGAGTCTCTCGGCTTTCTGCTTTCAGCTCTCAGCTAAAACTCGACTCTCAACTCTCGACTCATCCGGGCAAGGTGGGGCTGGTGCTGAGCGGCGGGGGCGCCAAGGGCATAGGCCACATCGGAGTGATCCAGGCCCTGGAGGATGCCGCAATACCTATCGACTACATCGTCGGCACTTCGATGGGAGCCGTGGTGGGTAGTCTCTATGCCTGCGGAATGTCGCCTGCGGAGATGATGACTTTCATCAAGTCGCCCGACTTCAACCTGTGGGCCACGGGCACCATCGCCCCGGATCGCCTTTTCTACTTCGACATCCCTCAGGGCACTCCGGCAATCGCCAATGTGAACCTGGACCTGCGCGACTCGGTTCGCCATGCGTGGCTCGATGGCTTGCGTGCGAATCTCGTCAATCCCATACCGATGAATTTCGAGTTCATGCGTCTCTTCGCGCCATACACTGTGCAGTGCCGCCAGGACTTCGACTCGCTGATGGTGCCTTTCCGATGTGTCTACTCCGACATCTACCATAAGCATAAGGTTATTGGCCGCGACGGCGACCTGGGCGACAATGTGCGTGCCTCGATGAGCTTCCCGTTCGTCTTCGAGCCTATCAAGATGCACGGAGTGCTGGTATACGACGGCGGCATCTATGACAATTTCCCGGTCAACGTGATTGAGAGTGAGTTCAACCCAGGATTCATAGTGGGCGTAAGCGTGTCGGGGCCCGACGGGCCGCCTATTCCCGGGAATGTCTACTCGCAGCTCGAGGACATGATCATCCAGAACAACGACTATTCGCTGCCGGCCGACAAGGGGGTCAAGATCCAGGTGCCGGTGCTCAACTTCGGAGTGCTTGACTTCGACAAGGCCGACGAGATCTACGCCATCGGCTACAGTACTGGCCTGTCGTTTGTCGACAGCATTCGTGCCCGTACGCCGTTGCGGCGCGGCAAGGCGGAGGTGGAGGCCCGGCGTCAGGCCTGGAAGCGGCAGACGCCCGTCATCACTTTCGACAGTGTGGCGGTCATCGGCGTCGGACCGCGTGCAGAACGTTTTGTGGAGCGTGAGTTCGCCGCCTCGCCGTCCCGGCCGTTGGACATGACCCGTGCCGAGCAGGCCTATTACACCACACTCAGCGGCACCCAGATTGCTTCCATCATGCCCCATGCCCGACTCGACTCAAACGGACGGTACATTCTCGACTTGCGCATGACACCCGGCTCGCCGTTCCGTTTCGGCGCAGGCGGCTGGCTGACATCCTCTCAGTCGAGCATGCTCTACCTCTCGGCCGGCTGGCAGGTGCCTGGTCGGACTTTCTTCAGCGCCTCCCTGAGCGGATGGATAGGGCAAAGCTATGGCGCCCTATACCTGAGTTCGCGCCTGCGTATGCCCACGCAGCCTGCCACCGCCTTCATCCTACAGGCCGCGATGACGCGTAAGAAGATGTACGCCAAGGACTTCATGTTCTATGACGAGGTACCTGTCGCCTCAACCGTAGGCCGCAGCCAGAACTACGTCAAGCTCGGCTACGAGTGGGCGATCGGACGCCATGCCCGGGGCGCCTTCAATGCCGGATATGCCCTGAGCACCTATCGCTATTACTCGCTCCAGACTCCGGCATACATGGCCCTGGGGCGCGACCGATGTCGACACGGTACTGTCAAGTTGAGTGTCGGTGCCGATGGCTCCACGCTCAACGACGAGATGTATCCCACTGCCGGGCAATCGTTCCTGTCAGAACTGTCGCTGCTATTGGACCATGGCCGTTTCCAGCCTCATGCCGACAAGGCCATGCAGGAGCTGTGGAAATGGGAGACGGGGCTGCGCCTTCACGCCCGCTATATTCAGTTCTTCACGCTCCGGGGCAATTTCTTCCTGGGAATAAGGGCCGAGGGCGTGGCCACCTTCGGGCCTCTCTACGAGAACTACGTCGGCACCTTGGCACGTAGCCTGTCGTTCAGCCCGCTGCCCACCGTCAACGGTTTCTTTAATCGCCACTTCCGAGGCACGAACTGGCTTGCTACGGGTGTTACTCCAGTCTTCGCTCCCCTCTCCAAGCTCCAGGTCCGCGGTGACCTGTACGCCTTCGCCAACGTCCACGACATCGCTTCTGACGTCGATGGCATGGCCCGCTATGACGGATGGTTCAAGCACTTCGGGGTGATGTCGCAGCTGGCCGGGGTCGTGAGCCTTCCTTTCGCCTCTCTGACCGTCTACGGCAACTACCTGACCCATGGGGGCTGGAACTTCGGGGTCGCCCTCGGCCTCTTCTTCGAAGCCCCCGACTTTTAAATAATGAGGAATTAGCCTCGCGCTATCCGGCCGTCGCCGTGATTCTAATTCCTCATCCCAATTAAAAAAAAACGCCCGGACACCGATTGGCGTCTGGGCGTTTTAAGGGTGAGAGGGCTGGGCGGCGTCAGTCGTCTAGCTGGTCGCGCTGCTTGGCCGGGTTGGAGAAATAGAGCTTGTGGTCGATGTACTCCTGCGTGGCCATTAGGGTAGGCTTGGGCAGGCGCTCGTAGAACTTCGAGATTTCTATCTGCTCGCGGTTTTCGGTCACCTCCTCCATATTGTCGTTGGCGGCGAACTCTTGCAGCTTCTTCTCGAGGTCTTTCTTAATCTCCACCGCTATCTGGTTCGACCGGCGTGCTATCACGCACACGGTTTCGTAGATGTTACCGGTCTGCTCCGACAGCGAGTTCAAATCGCGCGTCACGGTATTCAGCGGGGCGTTGGTTCTCTTGTAATCCATATTTTGTCTTTCTTAGTCGAGAGTTTAGAGTTGAGAGTCGCGGGTAAAACCCCGAACTCTTAGAAGGGCTTTTGACGCGCCACAACCCACAACTCTAAACTCTCGACTTTTTAGTTTCCTGTGTGAGATTTTGCAATCTTGTATATGTTGTCGGCCTCTTTGCGATTGGGGCCTTCGGGATAGTTGTTGATGAACGAGAAGTACTCGTCGATGACGTCGCGGTAGCGTTCTTCCATCTTTTCGGCCACGCTTTGGCGGGCCATCTGGTATTTGGCCTTGAGAATGAGCATCTCGAAGTCTTCCTTGTACTTGGAGTAGGGGAATAGCCTGAGGGCGTTCTGCGACACAATCACGGCCGACTGGTAGTTGTTGCCCAGGTACATGCCGAGGTTGTAATACAGGTAAGCATTCTGGAGTTCCTTGAGGGTGAGCTTGTCCTGGAGTTCGAAGAGGGCCTTGCGGGCGGCCTCGGCTCGTTCGCTCTTGGGGTAGAGGTCGAGGAAGTTCTGCAGCTCCTGGGTGGCCTTGAGGCTCATGGACTGGTCGAGCTGAGGGTCCGGCGACTCCTTGTAGTATCCGTAGCCGGAGTAGAAGTGGGCATCCTCGGCGTACGTGCCGCGCGGGTAGCGTCCGTAGTAAGTGCGGAAGTAGACGCCCGAGTTGAGGTAGTCCTGGTTCTTGTAGTAGCTCATGGCGAGCAGGTACAGGGCCTCTTCGCCGCGCGGGCCTCCGCGCAACGGGGTGATGAGACCCTCAAGAATCGTAGACGCCTGAAGGTATTTGCCCTGGTCGTAGGCCTTCTTGGCGTAATTGTATCTCACATCCACGTCCTTGCTCTTGAGCACACGATTATACTCGCCGCACCCCGTGAGGACGGCCAGCATGAGCGTAAGCAAGAAAGTGCAACGCATTTTCTTTCCCATAATCGGCTGCAAAGTTAGTGAATTTTTTTTGGATACGCGCATTGGTTGAGGAAAATTCACTAATTTTGTAGTCTGAAATCAAGACTCACTCGTTTTGAATACGCACAACGACCCGGATAATGCTCCTAAGGGGGGTCTTTTCGGAGGCCGCCACCCGATACTTGTCAACGCGTTCCTGATAGCGGCGCTTGCCGCGCTCGGGCTGCTCATCGTCTACTTCTCCATGGCCATCTTCACCAAGCACGGCCAGACGGGCATGGTGCCCAATGTGGAGAACATGAATTACGCCTCCGCCACCGAGAAACTGCACGACGCCGGCTTCCGCGTGGAGATCCGCGACTCACTCTACCGCGACGACCTGCGTCCGGGCATCGTCATAGAGCAGTTTCCCAAGAGCGGCGAAATCGCCAAGCCGGGCCGCAAGGTATTCCTCTACATCAATGCCGTGCACCCCAAGCAGGTGATGATAGACGAAGAGGACCGTCCGGGCCTCAACGCCATGCGCGGCATGCCTTACCGTTCCGCCCTGGCCCACCTCCAGGAACTCGGGTTCAAGAACATCAAGATGGTGTACGTGCTGGGCGACAACAGGGACATGGTGGTGCGCGTCATGGCCGATGGCCGGCCAGTGCGCAAGCGCCAGCTCGTCCCCGTCACCGCCCACATTGTAGTGGAAGTCTACAACGATCGACTCAACCTGCTCTACGACTCCTTATATAATTTAGAGATGCTGCGCGACCCGACGTTCACCCCCGATTTCGTCTCAGAGGAGGGCGCCGAGGGCGAACAGGGCGCCTACACTGTCGAGCCGTCCGTGCCAGAGGAGAATACCGGCACCTACCACTACGAGGGCGAGGAGGGCGGTTCCGAGGAGGGCGAGAACGAGACCATCGGCCTCTGACCGAGATCGATAGTAACTATTACTCTGTAATTGGCGGCCGCTTCAGCGTGCCGCACCATCATCGATATGGCAGAAGAAATTGACCTGCAGCTGAACGAAGAGGAGTCCGAGTCCCCTGAGGCGCTGATCACCCTTCCCGACGGGCGCGAACTCTATGAGCACTTCCACTTCACCGCCGACCGCGGCCAGAAGCCCCTGCGCATCGACAAGTACCTGGTGACGCGCATGGAGCGCACCTCGCGCAACCGCATACAGCAGGCTGCCGATGCCGGATGCATCATCGTCAACGGCCGCGCCGTAAAGTCCAGTTACCAGGTAAAGCCCGACGACGAGATCAGCATCTGCATGGACCGCCCCCGCTACGACTTCGAGATAGTGCCCGAGGACATTCCCCTCGATGTGGTCTACGAGGACGCCTCCGTGCTGGTGGTCAACAAGCCTGCAGGGCTTGTGGTGCACCCTGGCCACGGCAACTGGACCGGCACCCTGGTCAACGCCCTGGCATACTACTTCCGCGACACTGACGGCTACGACGTCAACGACCCGCGCTTGGGCCTGGTGCACCGTATCGACAAGGACACCTCCGGCCTGCTGGTCATCGCCAAGACCCCGGAGGTCAAGACCGACCTCGGCCTGCAGTTCTTCAACAAGACCACCCGCCGCCTGTACAACGCACTGGTGTGGGGCGAGCCCAAGGAAGACTCCGGCACTGTCGACGCACCCATCTATCGCGACCCGCGCGACAAGCTCCGCATGGCCATCGCCCCAGACGAGATCGTCGGCAAGAGGGCCGTCACCCACTACCGCACCCTTGAGGATTTCGGCTATGCCACTTTGGTGGAATGTCGGCTGGAGACGGGTCGTACGCACCAGATCCGTGTGCACATGGCTTCGCTGGGCCACCCCCTTTTCAACGACGCCCGCTACGGTGGCGACCGCATATTGCGAGGCACTACCTCCGGCGCTTATCGCCAGTTCATCCATCACTGCTTCGACGCCTGCCCGCGCCAGGCCCTCCACGCCCGCACCCTCGGATTCCGCCATCCTGACACCGGCGAGGAGATGGACTTCGAGGCACCGCTGCCGACCGACTTCTCCTCCCTGCTCGACCGCTGGCGCGCATTACGCCAGGCCGTGCGCTGACCTGCTGCTCCCAAGCGGCTTGCACATATTCCCGGAATTGTGTAATTTTGCAGCTGAAAAACAAAACAGTTCTACAGGTGTTCTAATTTAAGACACTGAATATTCTGGGAGGGCCGACGACCGTCTCCCCTCTCACAAAAACCACACTTCGACCAAGCTATATGGATAAAGCAAAGAAGTTCATAACGTGCGACGGCAATCAGGCCGCCGCCCACATCAGCTACATGTTCACTGAGGTAGCGGCCATTTATCCCATCACCCCGTCGTCGACGATGGCGGAGTACGTCGACGACTGGTCGGCGGCCGGCCGTCTCAACATCTTCGGCGAGCGCGTGCTGGTACAGGAGATGCAGAGCGAGGCCGGCGCCGCCGGAGCCGTGCACGGCTCACTCCAGGGAGGCGCCCTGACCAGTACATACACCGCTTCGCAGGGCCTGCTGCTCATGATTCCCAACATGTATAAGATAGCCGGCGAGCTGCTGCCGTGTGTGTTCCACGTCTCTGCCCGAGCCATTGCCGGACACGCCCTGAGCATCTTCGGCGACCACCAGGACGTCATGGCCGTGCGCCAGACCGGCTTCGCCATGCTCGCCGAGGGAAGCGTCCAGGAAGTCATGGACCTGGCCGGCGTGGCACACCTCAGCACCATCTCCAGCCGAGTGCCGTTCGTCAACTTCTTCGACGGCTTCCGCACCAGCCACGAGATACAGAAGATCGAGCGCCTGGACAACGAGGACCTCGAGCCCCTGCTTGACCGCGACGCCCTCGAGGCCTTCCGCCTCCGCGCCCTCAACCCGCTCAAGCCTGTGGCCCGAGGCACCGCCGAAAACCCCGAGACATACTTCCAGCACTGCGAGGCTTCCAACTCTTACTACGAGAAAGTGCCCGCCATCGTGCAGGGATACATGGACAAAATTAGCGCCATCACCGGCCGCAGCTACCACCTTTTCGACTACTACGGCGCCCCCGACGCCGACCGCGTGGTCATTGCCATGGGGAGTGTCACCGAGGCCCTGCGCGAGACCGTCGACTACCTCAACGCCAAGGGTGAGAAGACCGGCCTGGTGAGCGTGCGCCTCTACCGTCCTTTCTCCACAGAGCATCTGCTCAAGGCCATCCCGGCTACCGCCAGGCGCATCGCCGTGCTCGACCGAACCCGCGAGCAGGGAGCTGCCGGTATGCCCCTCTACCTGGACGTCAAGAACGCCTACTACGGCAACGCCGCCGCCCCGCTGGTGGTAGGCGGACGCTACGGACTCGGCTCCAAGGATACTACTCCGGCACAGCTGCTGAGCGTCTTCGACAACCTCGCCCTGCCCCAGCCCAAGGACTCGTTCACCATCGGCATCGTCGACGATGTCACCTTCCATTCGCTGCCCGTGCACGAGGAGGTCAACCTCAGCGACCCCGGCTGCTTCCAGGCTAAGTTCTACGGCCTCGGCGCCGACGGCACCGTGGGCGCCAACAAGAACTCCGTCAAGATCATCGGCGACAATACCGACAAGTACTGCCAGGCCTACTTCGCATATGACTCCAAGAAGTCGGGCGGCTTCACCTGCTCCCACCTCCGCTTTGGCGACGTGCCCATCCGCTCCACCTACTTGGTCAATACTCCCAACTTCGTGGCCTGCCACGTCCAGGCATACCTGCATATGTACGACGTCATGCGTGGTCTGCAGCCCGGCGGAACCTTCCTGCTCAACACCATCTGGAGCGGCGACGAGCTGGCAAAGAATCTTCCGAACCACATCAAGAGGTACCTGGCGCAGAACAACATAACCCTCTACTACATCAACGCCTCAAAGATAGCCCAGGAAATCGGACTCGGCAACCGCACCAACACCATCCTGCAGTCCGCCTTCTTCCGCATCACCGAGGTCATCCCCGTCGACCTGGCCGTGGAGCAGATGAAGAAATTCATCGTCAAGAGCTATGCTAAGAAGGGACAGAACATCGTCGACATGAACTACCAGGCCGTTGACCGTGGCAACGAGTACCACCGCCTCGACGTAGACCCGGCCTGGGCACAGCTCCCCGACAGTTCGCTGCCCCTGCCTGACGCTCCCGAGTTCATCTCCAACGTCGTGGTGCCCATCAATCGCCAGAACGGCGACCTGCTCCCCGTGAGTGCTTTCATGGAGAGCGTCGACGGCACATGGCCCCAGGGCACCGCAGCCTACGAGAAGCGCGGCGTGGCAGCCTTTGTGCCCGAGTGGAACAAGGACAACTGCATCCAGTGCAACCGTTGCTCCTACGTCTGCCCCCACGCCGCCATCCGCCCATTCCTGCTCAACGCCGACGAGCAGGCTGCCGCCCCCTTCGGTGACGACCACATGAAACCGGCCATCGGCAAGGGCTTCGAAGGGCTCAAGTTCGTGCAGCAGGTCGACGTTCTCGACTGCCTCGGCTGCGGCAACTGTGTGGACGTATGTCCCGGCATGCGCGGCAACAAGGCCCTCAGCATGAAGCACTTCGAGACACAGGAAGCCCAGGATCGCAACTGGGAATACCTGGTTAACAACGTCAGCAACAAGTCCTCCCTGGTCGACACCAGGCTCAACGTCAAAAACAGTCAGTTCGCCCAGCCCCTGTTCGAGTTCTCGGGCGCCTGCTCCGGCTGCGGCGAGACTCCGTATGTCAAGCTCATCACCCAGCTCTTCGGCAACCGCGAGGTGGTAAGCAACGCCACCGGCTGCTCCTCCATCTACTCCGCCTCCATCCCTTCCACCCCCTACTGCACCGACGCCGAGGGCCACGGTCCCGCATGGGCCAACTCCCTGTTCGAGGACTTCTGCGAGTACGGTCTCGGCATGACCCTGGCCTACGACAAGATGCGCGAGCGTCTGGTAGAGATGCTCCGCCGCGTCGACGAGTGCCCGGATGCTCCGCAGGAGATGCGCGACGCCGCACACGCCTGGCTTGCCGACCGCGACGACGCCGACAAGTCCATGGAAGCCGCCCGCAAGCTAATCGAGCTGGCCAGGCCGGGCGCCGAGAAGGGCTGCTCCGACTGCAAGGCCCTAATGGCCCTGAGCGGCTACCTGCCCAAGCGCAGCCAGTGGATCATCGGCGGCGACGGCGCCAGCTACGACATCGGCTACGGCGGCCTCGACCACGTCATAGCCTCAGGCAAGAACGTCAACATCCTCGTGCTCGACACCGAGGTGTACTCCAACACCGGCGGCCAGTCGTCTAAGGCCACGCCCATCGGCGCCATCGCCAAGTTCGCCGCCGCCGGCAAGCGCATCCGCAAGAAGGACCTCGGCCTGATGGCCACCACTTACGGTTACGTCTATGTGGCCCAGGTGGCCATGGGAGCAGACCAGGCCCAGACCCTCAAGGCCCTGCGCGAGGCTGAGGCCTACGACGGCCCGTCGCTCGTCATCGCCTACTCCCCATGCATCAATCACGGTCTCAAGGCGGGCATGGGCCACAGCCAGGACGAGGAGAAGCGCGCCGTGGAGTGCGGCTACTGGCAGCTCTGGCGCTATAACCCCGACAACGAGGCTCAGGGCCAGAACCCCTTCATGCTCGACAGCAGGGAACCCGACTGGAGTAAGTTCGAGGACTTCCTCAAGGGCGAGGTCCGCTTTGCCTCCGTGCTCAAGCAGTACCCCGACGAGGCCGCCGAGCTCTTCCGTGCCGCCAGGGACAACGCCCGCTGGCGCTACAACAACTACGTGCGCCTCACAAAGCAGAGCTGGGGCATGGATCCTGAAATTACCAAGGAGGAAGAAAACCTGCGAAAGTAACCCCACTAACCTCCTATCCATTACAGAGGGTGGCTGCAATTTAGCAGTCATTCTCTGTTTTTGCTGGTGTCCCGATTTTTTCGTGTCTTTTCGGAGGACTTATTCGGGGTTATCTGCCTTGGCGGTAGAGTAAGCGGGCGAGGCCGTAGAGTTGGCGGCGGAAGTGAGGACGGAAGCAAAGCAGGCGGTCGAACCAGCCCATGAGGGGATTGTAGAGCTTTACCAGCGCTCCAACGAGAACCATGGCCACCAGCGTGCCTACGCCCACCACATGCCACTGCCAGCGGCCGAAATAGAAGTATCCCAGGGCAATGGCGATGGTCACCAGGGAGATGTCTACCAGGATCTTGACTTTCGGAAAGGGTGCGCCGGTGACGCGGCTTACGGCCACGGGGAAACCCTCGCCGGGCATCGTCACCGACCCACAGCGTATCTCCATGGAAATGCCGAAGGCCAGCACCGCGCAACCGGCCAGCTGAACGCCAATCTGCAACGGGAGTGCGTCGCAGACGACAGGTGCAGTGAGAACCATGTTGATGTCGAGCAGGAAGCCGAACAGAAAGCCTATCACCAGTTGGAACAGTTGAACAAGCTCGAAGCGCCGCCGGAGCACCAGCATCTGCCCTCCCACAAGCAGGAAGTTCATCAGATAGGTATATTCTCCGATGGTAAACGCAGGGGCCTGCCCCGATTCACCGGCCAATGTCATGACGTACGGGATTGTGGAAATAACGCTGCTGCCGAGGTTGGAACGCAGGCACAGCGCTGCGCCAAGGGTCATAACGAACAGCGATACGCACAGCAGCACGTGCTGCCAGATAAATCCTTCGAGTCTCTGCGCACGAGACTTATTTGCGGTCAGTTCTGTCATAGTTCATTTTCCACTGCAAAATTACTCAATCTTCCCCGCAGCCGCAAATATGGCTTTTATCTCAATTGAAAACAGGCCTTTTAGGAAATAATTCCTCGTTTTTCATTCCTGATTCCTAATTAATTCCTATCTTTGCAGTATGAAGGAGACGAGACCCACGGTGAGCGTGGTGATGGTGGCCTACCGGCAGCAGGAGCTGATCGGACGTGCCATCAAGGGAGTGGTGCGGCAGAATGGCCCGTTTGACGTCGAGCTGATAGTGGTCGATGACTGTAGCCCGGACGATACCTACGAGCGTGCCTGCGAGTGGCAGCGCCGCTATCCTGGTGTGATTAAGGTCTTCCGCAACAGCCGCAATGTGGGTCTGCGGCAGAACTACCTACGTGCGCTGCAGCGTTGCACCGGTAAGTACCTGGCCATGTGTGACGCCGACGACTACTGGTGCGACCGCACCAAGCTGCGCCGGCAGGTCGGATATATGGAGTCGCATCCGGAGTGTGCCATCACTTTCCACAGGGTCGTCAACCATTTCGCCGGAACGGGAGTCAAGAGCCTCAGCAACGGCGGGCAGAAGTCCGACACGACTCTCGCCGACCTCAGCCGGGGCAATTACATCACCAATTGTTCCGTTATGTATCGGCGCGAGCTGGTGCGGATGTCGGAGCTTGAGAAGTGGTTCTCGCTCGATGTATGGCCAGATTATCCCACGCACATGCTCTATGCCCGGCATGGTTCCATCAAATATTTCCCGCGCCCCATGGCTGTCTATCGCCAGGGGGGCAAAGGCGCCTGGACGGCGGCAGGCGAAAAGGCCCGGTTGCAGAAGGCGCTGACGGTGCGGGAGTATCTGCTCGATGAGTTCGGCGATAGTTCGGAGGCGCAGGAAGGTCTACGCTTCGCCATGGACAATATCCGCAGAGCCATGCAGGACATCGACTCCGGCATGCGCCTCACTGCTCATAAGCCGCTGCTCAAGCACCTGCTCACCGCCTGCCGCAAGGCCGTCTCGCTGTTTGTTCCGCTCCCGCGCCCGTAGTTAATGAGTAATTGCGTGAGTAATTAGCAATTACTCACGCAACTCACAACTCTACACTCTCAACTAAAAATGGAACGGAGGGCGTCAACCTCGCGGTCGGTCCCTCCGTTAAGTTCTACAGGTAAAAATCTTAAGGTAAAAAAGATTGCTTTAGGTTGCACAAAGGTACAACCGTTCTGACTGTCTACCAAATATTTTGGAGAGAAAATGCAAAAATATGTTGTACAACATATTTTTAAACTATATTTTTCATCTCGGTGGTGGAAAAATATGTTGTACAACATATTTTTAAAGTATAGGGGAGCCAGCGTTGAGCTGAAACTCGGCGGCAACTCCAAAGGCTTTGCTTTGTTATTGGCGGTCGTTTTAGCGCACCGTATTCCCTTCAGCTGCGTGTGCAGCTGAGAAAGTGTGTATTTCGAGGCACGTGCGGTCGAAGCGGGCGTAGGTGAAGTGAGTGAGCCAGTCGCCGAGCACGAGCATCTCGGCGGCGGGGGAGAGCTGGCGGCGTGCCACCACGTGTAGGTGTCCGAAGAGGAAATAGCGGGTATCGGGGTGGTCGGTCAGGTATGTGTGGCAGAAAGTCTCCAGGCGGCTCAGGGCCATCTCGGTGCGTTCGGGGCTGGAGCAGAGCTGTGGCTTTTGTCGAGAGGAGGCGCTCCAGCGCAATGCGAAGGGGATGGTCCATCGGGGATTGATGGCGGAGTAGAGGTGCTGGCAGAGGCGGTTGCGGAAGAGCCGCTGCATGAGGCGGAAGGTGCGCGAGTCGCAGCCGGTGCGGTCGCCGTGCGCCATATAGAAGGGGATGCCGTCGATTTCTTCTGTCAGCTCGGAGTCCACCACCCGCACGCCGAGTTCTTTCTGGATATAGTCGAAGAGCCAGATGTCGTGGTTGCCGGTCAGCCATGTCACCTGCACGCCGGCGTCGGTGAGCTCGGCGAGCTTGCCGAACAGGCGCACGTAGCCCTTTGGCACCACGTACTTGTATTCGTACCAGTAGTCGAGGATGTCGCCGAGCAGGTATATGGCCATGGCCTGCTCCTTGATGCTGTCGAGGAAGGCGACGACGCGTCGTTCGCGCTCGCGGGAACCGTGGTCGTAGGCGGCGCCCAGGTGAAGGTCGCTCAGGAAGTAGGTCAGGGTGCGTTGAGTCATTTTTTATACGGGATCGACGTCGTAGTAGACTTGGGCGGATTTCATGAGCGGCTCGGCGGCCATCTCGGCGAAGACCTGGAAGAGGAGCTGCTTGACTTTGGTCATGGAGGCTGCGGCCTCCATCTTGAGCATGATGGTCTGTATGTAGTAGTTGGCGATGCGGCCGATGGGCGGCTTGGCGGGGCCGAGTACGCGCGGACCGAAGATTTTCTGTAGCTCGGCGGTGTATTTCCGTGCCAGGTATTCGGTCACTTTCTCGTCGCGGTGCCGCACGTAGAGGGTTATGATTTTTGTGAAGGGCGGGTAGCCGTACTGCCGGCGCTGGCCGAGCTCGTATTCGTAGTAGGCTTTGTAGTCCTGTGTGCGGACGAACTGGAGCAGGGGGTGCGTGGGGTCGGATGTCTGGATGAAGACGTGGCCTTTCTCGTCGCGGCGCCCGGCGCGTCCTGCCACTTGCACGAGCATGTTGAAGGCACGCTCGTTGGCGCGGAAGTCGGGGAAGTGGAGGAGGCCGTCGGCGTTGACGACTCCCACCATGCTGACGTTGGCGAAGTCGAGGCCCTTGCTGACCATCTGCGTACCGATGAGGACATCGGTCTGGCCTGAGGCGAATTCCTCGATGATGTCCTGGTAGGCGTCCTTGTTGCGTGTGGTGTCGAGGTCCATTCGGCTGACTCGCGCTTCGGGGAAGCGGGCGTGGAGGTGGTCGGCAATGCGCTCGGTGCCGAAGCCGGCAGTGCGCACGGTGTTTTGGCCGCAGGCGGGGCAGAGGCGCGGCAGGGGGGTCTGGTAGCCGCAGTAGTGGCACGTGAGCAGGTCGGTGTGCTTGTGGTAGACCATGGAGACGTCGCAGCTGCGGCACTTGGGCTGCCACCCGCACTGGGTGCAGTATACGGTGGGTGCGAAGCCGCGGCGGTTCTGGAACATGATGGCCTGGCGACCGGAGGCCACTGTCTGGCGCAGGTGCTGCGAGACGGGACTGGCCAGCAGACCGTCGGTGTCGCGGCGCTTGCGGTGGTCGAGCATGTCCACGATCTCCACCTCGGGCAGGTGTGCGCCCTGGAAGCGCTCGTTGAGTTCCACCAGGCCATACTTGCCGTTGAGGGCCTTGTAGTAGGTGTCTATGGCGGGCGTGGCGCTGCCAAGCAGGGTCTTGGCGCCGTGCATGTGGGCGAGCATGATGGCGGCGTCGCGGGCGTTGTATCGCGGTGCGGGGTCGTATTGCTTGTAGCTGGCCTCGTGTTCTTCGTCGATTACCACCAGGCCTATCTTGGCGAAGGGGAGGAAGATGGAGGACCGCACGCCGAGGATTACCATAGGCTCGTGGCTGGAGAGGATGCGGTTCCACAAGTCTACGCGCTCGGAGTCGGAGAACTTGGAGTGGTAGACGAGCAGGCGGTCGCCGAAGACTTTGCGCAGGCGGTCGGTGAGCTGGGTGGTGAGGCTGATTTCGGGCACGAGGTATAGGACCTGGTGGCCGGCCTCGAGGGCCGAGAGGATGGCGTGGCAGTAAATCTCGGTCTTGCCGCTGCCGGTGACTCCGTGCAGGAGCACGACACTCTTGTCGCGCCACTGCCGATCGATCTGGCGCAGGGCCTCGCGTTGTGCGTCGCTGAGGGGAGGGAGGTCCATCGGCTTGGTGCCGCACGGGGCGCTGAAGCGGTTGGTTGTGCGTTTTTCCTCGCGTAGTATTCCTTTGTCGCGTAGGGCTTTGAGGATGGCGGGGGAGACGTGTGCCTTGCCTAACAGGTCGTCGCGGCTGACTTCGGCCAGGGGCTGGCTCTTGACCATCTCGAGGAAGGCGATTAGGAGGCGTTCCTGCTTTGGCGCGCCGGAGACGGCGTCGAAGGCGTGGTGCAGCCAGTCGTTGTCGCGTATGTCGCCGCCGAGGCTGACTACGGCCACGCGCTTGGGTTTGTAGGTGGAGGTGGCTTTCTCGTCGGCCACCACAAGGCCTTTCTGGAGGAGCTTGATGACGTACCGCGCCACGCTGGCGGCCGGGCGGTCGTGGTCCAGCTCGGTGAGGCGCACGTGGTCATGGGCGATGATGTCGTCGAGCACGCCCGTCTCGGCGGGGGAGAGGGTCGGTCCCAGTTCCTCCAGGTCGGCGGCGGCGTTGAGGCTGAGCACGGTCTCGCTCTCAACCTTCAGCCCTGTAGGGACGGCCGCTTTGTACACCTCGCCGAGAGTGCATAGGTAGTATTCCGACAGCCATTTCCAGAACTTCAGTTGCGGATGGCGGAGGATGCCCTGCGCGTCGAGCATTGAGATGATGGGCTTGACGGTGAAGGCGGGGGTGTTGGTGTGAAGGTCGGCGACGATGCCGGTGTAGCGCTTGCGGGTGCCGAAAGGCACGTACACCCGCGAGCCGCGCTGCAGCGACGTCTGCATCTCCTCGGGCACAAGGTACGTGAACGTCCCTTGCACCGCCAGCGGCAGTATCACGTCGGCATAGTCGGCCATTTCAGTTGAGCGATGTAGGGACGCACGGCTCGTGTGTCCGTTAAATTGAGAGTGGTCGCACCACCGTCAGGCGGAGCATATTCCTTTGCGTTCAGCACCCGCCTCAGCGCGGCGCATCATCAGAACAGGTACGCGACCTTGACCTGCCAGCCCTGGCAGCGGGCACTGTAGTTGTCAAGCTTGCGGGTGCGCACCTCGTAGGTCATGCCCCAGTAGTAGCCTGCCGACACTTGCCAGTGCTTATACACTTCGGCGCCGAGACCGCATTGCAGGCCGAAGCAGCCGCCGGGGTATTCCAGCGGCGGTACCTTGTTGTGGCCGATGGTCAGCGAGAAGACGGGGCCGCCGTAGACGAACGGTGCGATTTTGTCCTCAAGTCCGCCCAGGCGGGTGTACTTGAAGCGTATGTCGAGGGGGATGATGAGCGTGTGCAGGTAGCTGGTCTTGTCGCCTGTTGGCTCGAACACCGGGTACTCGGAGAAGTTGAGCTTGGAGCCGTGCATACGGTATTGCAGGCCTATATCCATGCCGATGCCGATACCGGGGAACATCAGCTCACCCATGACGCCCACGTCCGGGCCGACCGTCTGCCCGCATTTGAGCAGGTCCTGCTTGAAGTAGTATCGGGAGATGTTGGCGCCCACTACGGGTCCCCAGCGGAACTGCGCCGAGGCCGTCAGGCACACAACTATGGAGGCCGCAAGGGCCAGGAGTCTTTTCATCTTTCGTAATGGTTTAAAATGTACAGGTTTGCGAGATTACGCTGGCGACCGCTTATTGTACATTTTACGGTACATTTTAAAAGAGGTAGGCGGCGGTGATGGTCCAGTAGTTATTGTGGGTCTTGAAGTCGGCGATCTTGTCGCCGTCCCAGATCTTCTTTGCCACGTTGTTCATGCCCCAGGAGTATCCGGCGCCTATCTGTAGATGGCGCAGCAGCTCGACGCCAACGCCCAGGTCCCAGGCGGCCTGGAAGCGCTTGAAGCAGTCGCTGCTGCCCAGGCGGAAGGCGAAGTCGGGACCGGTGTAGATGTACGGGGTGATGATCTTGCCGACTACCGGCAGGCCGATCTTGTACTTGATGTTGATGGGAATCTGCAGAAAGTCCTTGGCGGAGTTCTCGAAGTCGTTCCTCAGCGCTCCTGATTCGTCGTTGTAGTAATAGCCGTCGACCTGGGAGTTCATGCGCGAGTACATCAGTGAGGCGTCGAAGCAGATGCCGACTACCGGGATGGTGAATTCGGCCATGACGCCGCCCGTGAATCCGCAGCGGTTGTCGGAGTTGAAATTGGCGCCCAGGTCGCTGAGGTGCAGCTTGTTGATGGTGACGCCGGCGCGGATGCCGGCACGGAACTGTGCCTGCGCTCCGAGGCCGCACAGCAGCATGGCTACGGCCAAGCAGAGGACTTTGCGTATCTTCTTCATCTGGTATTCTATTTGGTTTCCGACTGCGAAGTTACATAAATTTTTTGTGATTACGCAGGTATTTAGTAATTTTGCGCTTATGGAAGCAGAGAAAATGCCCTCCGCGGAGGAAATTACCGCCAAGACTATAGACGTCCTCAAGACCGTCTACGACCCCGAAATTCCCGTCAATGTCTATGACCTGGGCCTCATCTATAAGATTGACTATGACCCGGACGATGAGAAGCTGCACGTGGACATGACCCTTACGGCTCCAGGCTGTCCCGCTGCCGACTTTATCATGGAGGATGTACGGCAGAAGCTCCTGAGCGTCGTAGGCCCCAAGGGCGTTGACCTCCGGCTCGTATTCGAACCCGAGTGGAACAAGGACATGATGAGCGAGGAGGCCAAGCTCGAACTTGGCTTTCTCTGACAATCGAGCGAATCATTCCTGAGTTGTCATAAAGGGTATGCGAGAGAAAGAATTTCTGCCGTTGGTGCGCCAGCGGCTCGGTATAGAGGAGCTGAACGCCATGCAGCGGAAGATGCTCGAGGCCGTCGCCAGGCCTGGCGACGTCATGCTGCTGTCGCCCACCGGCAGCGGCAAGACCCTGGCCTTCCTGCTGTTCCTGCTCAAGCTGCTCAAGGCGCCGTGCCAGAGAGTGCAGGCCGTCCTCATCGCCCCCACACGCGAGCTGGTGCAGCAGATTTATTCGGTGGCCCGGCAGCTCGTGCCAGGTTATAAGGTCACGGCCCTCTACGGCGGACACGACACCGGCGACGAAGAGGCGTCGCTGAACGTAACGCCTGACATAGTGATCGCCACTCCGGGCCGTCTGCTCGACCACTCCAAGAGAGGCAATATAGAGCTGCTGTACGTCAGCTATCTCGTGCTCGACGAGTTCGACAAGGCCCTCGAGCTTGGCTTCGAGAAGGACATGGCCCGCATCGTCGGACGCATGAAGAATCTCAGCCGCCTGGTGCTCACCTCCGCCACTCCGCTCGCCTCGCTGCCCGACTTCATCCGACCGAAAGACCTGCGTCGCTTCGACTATCTCGGCGAAGGAAAAGAACTGCGCCGTCGCCTGCGTGTGCACCGTGTCGACAGCGACGTGCGCGACAAGCTCGACACTCTGCGGCGCCTCCTGCTGGAGCTCATGCCCACCGGTACCGAGCGCACCATCATCTTCGTCAACTATCGCGAGAGCGCAGAGCGAGTGGCTGAGAGCCTGCGGAAGTTAGGCGCCGATCCGGGCCTATACACCGGAGCCCTTGACCAGCATGACCGCGAGAAGGCCCTGGCGCTGTTCAACAACGGCACAAGGCCGCTGTTGGTCACCACTGACCTTGCCTCACGCGGACTCGACATCTCCGACGTCCGCAACATCATACACTACCACCAGCCCCTTACTGCCGAGAGTTACACCCATCGCAACGGCCGCACTGCCCGTGTCGATGCCACCGGCGACGCTTTCGTGCTCATCGGTCCCGACGAGGACGTCAAGGAATATATCCAGTTCGACGATACCCGCTACCTCGGCGACAACCCCGACGGCCGCATCCCCGCTTCTCCCGTAGCCACCCTCTACATCTCCGCCGGGCGAAAAGAGAAAATCTCGCGAGGGGACGTTGTCGGGTTCCTTGTCAACCAGGGCAGTCTTCCGGCCAAGGAGATAGGTGCCATCGACCTTCACGACCATTACACCCTTGTGGCAATACCCCGCACCGATGCCAAGCGGCTCATCGTCGACATCGCCCCGCTGAAAATCAAGGGACGCAAACCCAAATACTCCATAGTAAAGTGAGAATACGTACTACTCTCCTGCTCGCCACGCTGCTTCTGAACTGCCTGCTGCTGGCCGCCAGGCCTCCTGTTCAGCAGGCCGACAGGGGAGCGGTGCACCGTCACTGCCTCTGGTCGCCACAGCTTGCCGACACCGTCATTATCGACGTCTGGACACCCGACGGATATGCTGCCGATGGCCCCGCCTATCCCGCCATCTACGCCCATGACGGTCAGAACCTCTACGATGCCACTACCACTTGGAACCGGCAGTCGTGGGAACTGGACTCGGCGGTCGGTAGGCTCGTTGTCTCCGACAGCCTTGCCGCGCCCGTGATCGTAGGTATCCACAGCCGTATGGAGAGTCGCCTGGGAGACCTGGCGCCGCAGAAGGCTCTCGAGGCCATCCCCGACTCGCTGCTGAGAGATTTTACCCGGATGTCTGACAGGCCACTGCGCGGCGATGCCTACGCCGCTTTCATTGCAAATACCCTCCGGCCATTCATTAATCAGACGTACAACGTCCGCACGGACGTCGCATCCACCACCCTCCTCGGCTCCAGCATGGGCGGACTCATCTCGCTCTATACCATGTGCGAATACCCGGAAGTCTTCGGCAACGCCCTCTGTCTCTCCACCCACTGGGTGGGGCTGCTCGACCGCCCTGCCGACTTCTTCCCGCAGGCCATCTACGCATACCTGGACAAGAAGCTCCCCTCCCCGGCCACGCACCGCGTCTACCTCGACCGCGGCACCGAGACCCTCGATGCCTTGTATGCCGACTGGCAGCCCCGCTTCGTCGAGTTGCTTGAAAGCCACGGTTACGTGCCCGGCAAGTCGCTGATGACGCTCCTGGCCCACGGCGCCGCCCACGAGGAGGATTCGTGGAAACGCCGCGTCGCCACCCCGCTCCTCTTCATCCTCGGCAAATAGCCCTCCATGCTCCGGCGCTATCCTTTCCTGTTGCTGCTATCCGGCCTGCTCTGTGGCCTGGCGGCAGGAAACCTCGGCGCCGGATGGTGGATTGTCTCGCTTCTGACTCTCTCGGCTGCGGGGATATACCTGGCGGCCTTGCTGAGGAGCCGCACGCCCTCCGGGGCCGTCAAGGCCGCGCCCCTGCATTACTGCTGGGTGGGTGTCCTGGCAATGGCTGTCGGCACCTCCTCCAGCATCCTGCACCGTCCCTACGCCGGCAACGCCGGCGACTATCCGTTGGTGATTGGCACCGTGGAGGATGCCCGCCAGACCACTACCTCTGCCCGGATGACAGTACGTGCCGACGCCTTCGCCGATGCCGACGGGAGGGTGAGAGAGCACCCGCAGAACCTGCTGCTGGTGCTAAGTACCGACCGATACTTCGAACCTGGTGCGCGTATCTGTTTCATCCGCGACCTCAAGCCGCTGGAGGAGAACCTCAATGTGCAGGACGACAGCTATACCCGTTGGCTGCGCAGTTGCGGGGTGGCGTACCGGCAATGGTCGCCGGAAGAGGCTGTGTGGGAGGTTGGCCAGGACGAACGTATGCGTTTTCGTCTGCTTCGTTTCCGCGACGGACTCGCGCAGGACCTGGAGACCTCGCAACTCTCCGACATATCGCGTCAGCTGTTAGGCTCCATAGCTCTCGGTGACCGCTCCATGCTCGACCAGGACAGTCTGCAGACATTCCGCCTGTCCGGTTTAGGCCACATACTGGCCATCAGTGGCCTGCACGTTGGCATTGTGGCTCTGCTCCTTTCGCTGCTCCTCTTTCCTTTGACCCTGATAGCTCCCGCCAAATGGCGCTGGGTCGGTGTGATTGTCCTGCTCTGGTGCTATGCCTGCCTGACTGGTCTGCAGACCGCTGCCGTACGCGCTTGCGTGATGATGACCTTCTGTTTAGGCGCCCTGGTGCTGGAGCGCCGCAACACCTCCTGCAACGCCCTCATGGCTGCCGCTTTTTTCATTCTTCTCTTCGAGCCGAACCAGCTCGCCACGGCCGGCTTCCAACTCAGCTTCGTGGCTGCAGGCATACTGATACTCTCGTCATCGCTGAACCCCGTTGACCACCATCGTCACCATTTCCTGTATCGCATCACCGAGATCTTCCTGTCCACCACGGCGGCAATGGCCGGAACCCTGGCACTCAGCGCCTACCACTTCCATAACCTGCCGCTTTCGGCATTTCTGCCCAACATCCTTGTCGGGTTGCTGATGCCTTTCTACCTGGGCTTCGGACTGGTGTATATCGCCGGGCTGTGCCTGGGCGTCGATTTCGCCTGGCTGGCGTGGCTCATCGACCGTGGTACGGAGGGGCTGATGTATATGGCCGAGAACGTGGCCTCCCGGAGCGTCTTGCACAACGTATGGGTGCACGGCTCCGTGCCGCTGCTTGTGGCAGCATCCCTCTTCTGCCTGCTTTTCTGGCAACGCACGCGGCGGAAAGCGCTCGGTATAGCCGGGGGCTCCCTCGCCTTGGCGGCAGTGGGCTGCATCCTATGGCTACCCTCGGGCAAACCCTGCGACGGCTTTATCGTGCAGCAGGCTGACCGCGTGGCCATCTACCTCGACGGCCGCGAAAACCTCGTCGACATTGAGAAAGGAACCGAAGCCACTCTCGATGTCATCGGCCACCGCATCGCCTGGTGTACCATGGTCACCGACTCCATACCTTCGTGTGACTTCCTCCTGCTCGGCGACGGCTTCGAGGGCGACCTCTCCCACCTCTCTTTCAAACCACAGATTGTCCTGCTGGCCTCCCTTTACGAGAACGACCGCGAATCTCTGCTCCGCCAATGTCGTAGTCTCGGCCTTTCCGTCCACGACATCGATGCCGTCGGTCCTCTCCGCACCCTCGATTCCACAAAATAAGGAGGTTGCGCCACACATTGACGCAACCTCCGTTTATGGTTCTTAAGGTATCCTTGGCGGTGCCAAAGCCGCAGATGCGCCTTTATGGTGCCGCCACAAGTTTTACCAGGCGAACATGGGCATCTCGTTCATCATGTCGTTGACTTCCTGGCGTACCTTGGCGATCTCGTCGGAGTTGTCGGCGTTGCTGAGGACGCGGTCGATGAACTCGACGATGGTCTCCATCATGTCTTCCTTGGCGCCGCGGGTGGTGATGGCGGCGGTGCCGAAGCGCAGGCCGGAGGTCAGGAAGGGCGAACGGCTGTCGTAGGGCACCATGTTCTTGTTGGCGGTGATGTCGGCCTCAACGAGGACGCGCTCTGCCTTCTTGCCGCTCATGTCGGGGAACTTGGGACGCAGGTCGACGAGCATGGAGTGGTTGTCGGTGCCGTCGGAGATGATCTTGTAGCCGCGCTTGATGAGGGCGTCGGCCATGGCGGCGGCGTTCTTCTTTACCTGGAGTGCGTACTCCTTCCATTCGGGCTGGAGTGCCTCGCCGAAAGCGACTGCCTTGGCTGCGATGACGTGCTCGAGGGGGCCGCCCTGTACGCCAGGGAAGACGGCGCTGTCGAGCAGGGCGCTCATCTTCTTGATTTCGCCCTTGGGGGTCTTCTTGCCCCAGGGGTTGTCGAAGTCCTTGCCGATGAGGATGAGGCCGCCGCGGGGACCGCGCAGGGTCTTGTGGGTGGTGGTGGTGACGATGTGTGCGTGCTTGACGGGGTTCTCAAGCAGGCCGGCGGCGATGAGGCCGGCGGGGTGTGCCATGTCGACCATGAAGATGGCGCCGATCTCGTCGGCGAGCTTGCGGATGCGGGCGTAGTCCCACTCGCGGGAGTAGGCGCTGGCGCCGGCGATGATCAGCTTCGGCTTCTCGGCACGGGCCTTCTGCTCCATCTCCTCGTAGTTGACGCGACCGGTCTCGGGGTCGACGGTGTAGGAGATGGGCTGGAACATGAGGCCGGAGAAGTTTACGGGGCTGCCGTGGCTGAGGTGACCGCCGTGGCTGAGGTCCATGCCCATGAACTTGTCTCCGGGCTGGAGGCAGGCCATGAAGACGGCCATGTTGGCCTGTGCGCCGGAGTGGGGCTGCACGTTGGCCCATTCGGCGTCGAAGAGCTTCTTGGCGCGCTCGATGGCTATGTTCTCGGTCTTGTCGACCTCCTGGCAACCGCCGTAGTAGCGCTTGGCGGGGTAGCCCTCGGCGTATTTGTTGGTCATGCAGGAGCCCATGGCGCGCATTACCTCGTCGCTTACGAAGTTCTCGCTGGCGATCAGCTCGATGCCGCGGCGCTGGCGCAGGTGTTCCCGGTCAATGATGTCGAAAATCTCGTTGTCTCTTTTCATGATATTGTTTGGGTGTTAGTTTTATTCAGGTATGTGCAGGCGGAACCATGCCTTTGGAGTTGGCGCCGGGCTTCGGCTCGGCGCCATCCATCAGCCGCCGAAGTTGTCGTAGTGCACCGACTCCGGTTCTACACCTAAGTTGTAGAGCATGTTGTTGACGGCGGCGCTCATGGGGCCTGGGCCGCACATGTAGTATTCTATGTCCTCGGGGGCAGGATGGTCCTTGAGGTACTGCTCGTACATGACCTGGTGCACGAATCCGGCTGTGTACTTCACTCCCGCTGCATCGGCTGCCGGGTCGGGTCGGTCGAGGGCCAGGTAGAAGTGGAAGTTGGGGAAGTCGCGTTCGAGCTGCAGGAAGTCGTCGAGGTAGAAGACCTCGTTGAGGGCTCGTGCGCCGTAGAAGTAGCTCATCTTGCGGTCGCGTGTCTGCAGGGTCTTGGTCATGTGCATGATTTGGCTGCGGAGGGGTGCCATGCCGGCGCCGCCACCCACCCATATCATCTCGGCCTTTGAGTCGAAGATGGGGTGGAAGTCGCCGTATGGGCCGCTCATGAGCACCTTGTCGCCCGGCTTCAGTGTGAAGATATACGACGATGCGATGCCCGGCGACACGTTCTGGAAGCCTACCTGGGGCTTGGGCTTGAAGGGAGGTGTGGCGATGCGCACGGTGAGCATGATGCGGTCGCCTTCGGCCGGGTAGTTGGCCATGGAGTAGGCACGCACGGTCGGCTCGGTATTGCGGCACTTAAGGTCGAAAAGGCCGAACTTCTGCCAGGCTGGCAGGTATTCGTCGCCGATCAGGGTCTTGTCGATGTCGGCGTCGTAGGTCATGTCGTATTTAGGGATACGGATCTGGGCGTAGGAGCCGGGGACGAAGTTCATGTGCTCGCCTTCGGGAAGCTTGACGATGAACTCCTTGATGAATGTGGCGACGTTGCGGTTGCCGATTACTTCGCATTCCCATTCCTTGACTTCGAGGGCTGCGGGGTCTACGGCGAGCTTGAGGTCCTGCTTGACTTTGACCTGGCAACCGAGGCGCCAATGGTCCTTTACTTGCTTGCGGGAGAAGTGTACGGCCTCGGTGGGGAGCATGTCGCCGCCGCCTTCGAGCACCTGGACCTTGCACTGGCCGCAGGAACCTTTGCCGCCGCAGGCCGACGAGAGATGCACGCCGCAGTCGCCAAGGGTGGCGAGCAGCGACGACCCGGCGGGGGCGTCGAACGACTTGGCGCCGTCGTTGATGTCGATGTGGACGTTGCCGCTGGCCACCAGGAATTTCTTGGCCACGAGCAGCACGGCCGTGAGCACGATTACTATGCAGGTGAAGATGAGCGCTGCCGCCCATACCGATGTCCAGCTTATAGTGAGTAGTACCATTGCTGTCAGAGTTTAATGCCGAGGAACGACATGAATGCGATTCCCATCAGCCCGGTGATGATGAATGAGATGCCGACGCCGCGCAGGGGTGCGGGGATGTGCTTTACGCTGAGGCGCTCGCGGATGGCTGCCAGGGCGGTGATGGCCAGGAGCCAGCCGATGCCTGAGCCGGCGCCGTAGACGGTGGCCGTCCAGGCGTTGCCGAACTCGCGCTGCTGCATGAAGAGCACTGCGCCGAGGATAGCGCAGTTCACCGCTATCAGGGGCAGGAAGATGCCAAGGGAGTTGTACAGCGCCGGGGAATACTTCTCGATTACCATCTCCAGTATCTGCACCAGGGCTGCGATGACGGCGATGAACATGATGAGGCCGAGGAAGCTGAGGTCGGTGGCGGCATACTCCTCGCCGAGCCAGTTCAGCGCCCCTGGGACGAGGATGTACTGGTTGATGCACCAGCAGACTGGCAGAGCTATCATGAGCACGAAGCTCACTGCCACTCCCAGGCCGAAGGCCGTCTTGACGTTCTTGCTGACCGCCAGGAACGAGCACATGCCCAGGAAGTAGGCAAATACCATGTTGTCGACGAAAATCGACCGTACGAATAGATTCAGGTTATCCATGTTTCAGCGTTTCGGCGGTTTTATTTCTCTTGGAGGTCTTTGTTGCGTGAGCGGTGCACCCAGATGATGCAGGCGACGACGATAAGGGCCATGGGAGGCAGGATCATGAGTCCGCAGTTGGCGTATCCGGCTTCGTACCAGGCCTGTGGCACTACCTGGCAGCCGAATAGGGTGCCGCTGCCGAGCAGTTCGCGGAAGAAGGCGACGATGAGCAGGATGGTGGCATAGCCGATGCCGTTGCCCACGCCGTCGAGGAAGGCGAGCCAGGGGCGGTGCGTCAGCGCGAAGGCCTCAAGTCGGCCCATGATGATGCAGTTGGTGATGATCAGGCCGATGAAGACTGATAGCTGGACGCTGACGTCGTAGGCGTATGCCTTGAGCACCTGGTCGACAATCACCACCAGGGCTGCCACCACCACGAGCTGCACGATGATGCGGATGGAGGTGGGGATGGTGGTGCGTATCAGGGAGATGATGACGTTGGCGAAGGCCAGCACGCATATCACGGAGATGCCCATGACCAGGGCCGGCTCGAGCTTGGCGGTCACCGCCAGCGCCGAGCAGATGCCAAGAATCTGGACTACTACGGGATTGTCTTTGGACAGCGGGTTGAGGAAAGCTTGCCTGACTTCTTTGCTTAGGCTGCTCATTTCTTATCCTGGTTTTGGAGGTTGCGGAAGAAGGCGTCGTAAGGGCGCATGGAGTTGTCGAGCATTTTCTGCACGCCCTGCGAGGTGATGGTGCCGCCGCTGATGGCGTGGACGTAGCTGCCTTTCTCGGGTTCGTGGCCGTTCTTGACGACCTTGACGGGCTCGAAGGTGCCTTCGTCGTAGAGTGTCTTGCCCTTGAACTGGTCGGAGAATGCGGGCTTCTCGATTTCGGCGCCGAGGCCCGGGGTCTCGCCCTGGTGTGCGAAGTAGGCGCCGTAGATGCTCTGTCCGTCGGCGTTCATGGCTATGTAGCCCCAGATGGGACCCCAAAGGCCGGCGCCGTAGACGGGCACTATGTATTTCATCTGTTCGCCTACGCGGCAGACGAACACGGGCAGCAGGCGCCTGTCGGCGGGGAGCTTGGCCTGCTCGGGCATGTTGACGGCGAAGGCGTCGGGGGCGCCTGTTGCGTCCATGCCGCGGGAGTTGACCACGCGGGTGGCCACTATGTGCTGTCGGTACAGGTCGGCCACGGACTCGCCCTGGGTTGGGAAGATCAGGGCGGCGGCCAGGATCTGGCGCTTCTTGTCGTTGGCCATGTTCTCCTCCTGGGTAGGACGGAGTGCCTGGTAGACGAGCGATAGGCCCACGCCCACCACCAGCACAAGCGCTAATATATATATAACGGTATAGACGTTGCTGTTTTTGTTGATTTTCATAGCTTATCAGGCTTTGGCGCGTGCCATGCGGCGGCGTATGTTAGCGTTGACGACGCACCAGTCGATGAGGGGAGCGAAGCAGTTCATGAGCAGCACGGCGAGCATTGCGCCCTCGGGATAGCCGGTGTTGTAGCAGCGTATCAGGATGGCGATGACGCCGATGAGGAAGCCGTAGACGTACTTGCCGATGGGGGTGCGGCAGCCGGTGACGGGGTCGGTGGCCATGAAGACGACGGCGAAGGCGAAGCCACCGAGGCAGAGCTGCCACCAGGGGTCGAGATAGGTCACGGGATAGGTCGGATTGGCAGTGCCGTGTGCCAACATGGCCATGAGGAAGCCGCCGACGACGGCCGAGAGTATGACGCGCCATGAGGCCATGCCGCAGATGAGCAGGATGGCGGCGCCGATGAGGATGCAGAAGGTGGAGGTCTCGCCCCAGGAGCCGGGGATGAAACCCCAGAAGGCGTCGGAGAGGGTGAGTTTCTCGCCGATGGCGTTGGTGAGGTCGGTGAGGTTGCCGGTGGAGGAGGCGAGCTGGCCGAGCGGAGTGGCGCCGGTGAAGCCGTCGACGGCTGGCTGGCCGCCAAGCGACACGAACACTTTATCGCCGCTCATCTTGGCTGGGTAGGCGAAGAAGAGGAAGGCGCGGGCCACCAGGGCCGGGTTCATGAAGTTGTAGCCGGTGCCTCCGAAGACTTCTTTGCAGAAGATGACGGAGAAGGCGGTTGCCACGGCCAACATCCAGCAGGGAGTGTCGACGGGGCATATCATGGGGATGAGCAGGCCGGAGACCAGGAAGCCTTCCTGGATCTCGTGGCCGCGTATTTGGGCGAAGATGAACTCGATGCCCAGGCCTGTCAGGTAGGTGACGAAGATCATGGGCAGGGTCATCATGAAGCCGTACCACCAGCATTCCCACCAGTTGCCGCCGACGCCGGTGGCCAGGCCGTGCTGGTAGCCGATGTTCCACATTCCGAACAGGCAGCAAGGCAGCAGCGCCAGCACCACTATGATCATGGTGCGCTTGGAGTCGTTGCTGTCGTGGATCTGCACTCCGGAGCGGGCCGTGGTGTTGGGCGTATATAGGAATGTGTAGAAACCGTCGAAGACGGAGTGCAGACGGGCAAGCTTTCCGCCTTTCTCGAACTGCGGTCTGATGCGGTCGAGCTGCTGTTTTAGTCCACTCACTTTCTGTAGTGTTAAAAGTTAAAAGTCAGGGTTAAGAGTTGGGGCGACCAGGTCAGGCGAAGCTTTTATTCTGGAACTGGCGTCCGCTTCAGCGCGGGGCCTCCCTCTACTCTCAACTTCATTCCATTTCCTTGCGCAGGTTGGCGAGGGCGTCGCGGACCATCTGTTGGAGGGGCAGCTTGGAGGTGTCTACGAACTCGGGCAGGGCGAAGTCCTCGGGTGCCACTTCGTAGATGCCGAGCTTCTCCATGCGGTCGATGTTCTCGTCGGCGATGGCGCGGAGCAGGTACTCGGGGTAGATGTCCATCGGGAAGACGTGGTCGTATTCCTCGCTGAGGATGGGTGCGCGTCGGCCTCCGCGCAGTCGGGCGTCGAAGTCGAACTTACCGCTGTGTCGGCGCAGGAAGCCGGGGAATGAGCGCTTGACGCTGAATTTGCGCGGGTTGAGGCTTGCCCAGCCCATGAACTCGTCGGCGTTGTCGCCCTCGGCGATGACGGTGACCTGGCGCCAGGGGTGGCGCAGGAAGTCTTTCTCCGGGCTGACGGGTTCGCCGGTGAGGACGTTGCCGGTGATGACGCGGTTGTGTCCCTCTTTGAGGATGAATGGCCTGAGCAGGGAGGCCATGTCGCAGCCGATGGTGGTGCTGGCGTAGCCGGGATTCTCGACTTGGGGACCGGTGACGGCCACGTGGGTGGCTACGTCGAGTTCGCCGTCGAGCTTGAGTCGGCCCATGCGGACGGCTGTCCGGGCGTCAAGGGTCCATACAGTCTCTCCTTTGTTGACGGGCTTGATGGCTGCGATCTGGGTACCCGGGTTTCCGGCCGGGTGCGGGCCTTCGAACTCGGTGACTACGGCTTCGGGTACGCTGATGTCGGAGCCGAAGGGGACGCCGAGGTAGACTTTGCCGTCGGTGAGGCGGGCGAGCATTTCCACGCCGGCCTGGAGCGCCGTCAGGTCGTCGGGGCCGATGAGGGCGGGGGCGAGCGGGGCGGTGTCGAAGGCGGTGATGAAGATGTCGCGCGGACGGACGTCCGGCGAAGGCACTATGTCGTAGGGTCGCTGCCTCATCATGGCCCACAGGCCCGAGCGGCAGAGGGCGTCTATTATGCTTTCGGTGGTGTCGGCCACCGTGAACTTCTCGGTTTCGAGGCCATCCATGGCGCAGTCGACTACGAGTGCGAGGATGCGGCGGCGTTCGCCTCGGCGCACTTCGGCGACTTCGCCCTTGGCGGGGGAGACGAGCATGAGCCCTTCGCGCTCCTTGGCCTGCATGAGGGGCGTGCCGATGCCGACTTTGTCGCCGACCTTGACAAGCAGCTTCCATGTATAACCGGGGAAATCGGCGGGAACGATGCCGACCCGGACAGGCCGCACGTCCACGCTCTCGGCGGTGTCCGCACGTCCTGGCAGGGGTATGTCGAGCCCTTTCTTTATCTTGATGATTTCAGCCATCCGGAATGTGTTTGAAATCTCGGCCTTGACCGCTGTTGCCGCAAGGCGGCGGCGGAGCAGGCCTGGATAATTAAAAACTCTGCAAAAATACAAAAAAATCTTTTACCGCACACCACCGACAGGCCATTTTTCACATGTGCGGTGAAAGAAAGGCGGGCCGCCGTCCGTGATGGATGGCTGCCCGCCTGTGTATTTAAGAGCCGGATGTCTTACTTGAGGGTCTTGAGGCCGGCCTGGGCGTCGGCGTCGTTGGGGGAGAGGGCGAGGACCTTGTTGTAGTAGTCGCGTGCCTGTGCGGAGTTGCCTGCCTTGGCGGCGGCTCGTGCCAGGTAGTTGTACATGGTCACGGCGTTGTTGACGTACGGGCGGTTCTTGTCGGCGGGAATCTGCTCGAAGGCGGCGATGCCTTTGGTGAAGTCGTCGACGGCCACGCTGCCGGCGTTGGCTGTGGGTGCGTTGAGAATCTTCTCGCGGCCCATGAAGAAGTAGGTCGAGGGCTCTTCGGGGTAGAGCTGCTGTGCCTGGGCGATGTAGCCGTTAAGGGCTGTGGCGAACTGCTGTGCGGCGGTGGCGTCGGTATCCTTGAGCTGGGATGCCATGGCGTAGTTGAGAATCATGGCCGTGCGCAGGTCGGCGGCGGTGGGCTGGGACACTTTGGCCATGTACTCGTTGTATGCCTGGGTGGCGGCCTGGGTGTTGTCCTGGTCGAGGTACATGAAGGCGCGTGCCTGCAGGAAGCGTGGGTCGTTGGGGAATTGCTTGGTGGCCTCGGTGAGCACCTGCTCGGCCTTCTCGTAGTCCTTGGCCTTGCTGAACTGGTCGGCTGCGAGGTTGTAGTCGATGGGGGCGAAGGGGCGCATTACGGGGTCGGCGATGTGGGCTGTCCACAGCTTCAGGGCCATGGCGGGCATCTTGTCGGCCAGTGCGGGGATCTGGGCGGCATTCATGAGCTGGAAGCGCATGGCGGAGTAGTTGTCGGGGTTCTGGGCCAGAAGCCTGGTGGCGTAGTCGTAGCCTTTCTGGTAGTCCTGGTTCCAGAAGAGGAGGAAGGCGTATTCGGCCTCGTCCTCGTCGAAGTGGTTGGGGTTGTTGACGTACTTGCCGTACTGCTCCACTGCGTCGCGGTACATGTTGTTGTCGTAATATGTGCGGGCGAGCTCGCGCTGGCCGAGGGCGGACTGGGGGTTCTCGGTCAGCAGGAGCTTGAGGATGCGGATGGACTCCTGGGGGTTACGGACCTTGAGGATGTCGGCGTAGCGGACGTAAGCCTCGGAGGACTTGGGTTCGTAGCCGTATGCGAGCTCGAAGTTCTGGTTGGCGTCGCCCCACTGGCGGTTGTCGGCGGCCTGGTCGGCCAGGAACAGGTAGTAGTCGGGATTCTGGGGGTTCTTCTTGTAGGCTTTCTCCAGGCGCTTGGTGATGTCCTTGGCATAGAGGCTGGGGTCTACCTTGTAGTATGCGCGTGCGATGGCTACCTGGACGGAGGAGACATCTTTGCCGGCCATCTTCTCTGCGAGCTTGAACTGAGCCTCGGCGGCTTTGGCGTCGCCGCGCTTGAGGTCCACGAGACCCTGGCCCACGTAGTTGTAGGCGTACTTGGGGTTGGCGGCGATGCCGTCCTGGAAGTCCTTCTGGGCGGCGTCGAGGTCGGGCTGGTCGACCTGCATCTCGATCATGCCGAGGTAATAGTACGAGGCGGCCTTATCGGTGCCGGGCTTGTCGAGGTTGCGCTGAAGCAGCGTGCGCGCCTGGTTGAAGCGCTGCGCCTTGTAGAACTCCACGCCGTCCTTGTATCCCTGGGCGCTAAGGCCCATCACAACGGCGGCGAATAACATTGCTACTACGTATTTCAGTTTCATTGTCAGTGATTTGTTTGTCTGTTTTGCGATGCACGTAGGGTGCGCTTGCTTTGTATAACGCCGGGACGGGTGTTTTTATTGGACACCCGGCGACGTTTTAGGCCCGCAAATTTAACATTTAATTTTAACACTCGCAAATCGGGCCTACTTGGAGACCTTGACCACGCGTGGCTGCACGTTGTAGGGCAGAATGCCGGTCTCGGAGATTATCTTCTGGCCGATGAAGCCGGTCAGGAAGGCGTAGAAGCTGTGTGGCAGGGAGCCGTTGGGGGCGGTGCAGATGGCCCAGACTTTGCGGTAGAGTGGGTATGAGCCGTTGAATATGTTTGCCTGGTAGGGCTTTACTGGCTTTAGGGCGTCGGCGGCGCGCACGGGTATTACTTTGACGGCGTCGGTGAAGTCTACGTTGACGGTGTCGGTGGTGTTCTCGAGACCTTTAACGCGGTCGGCCATGGTCTGTTGCTTGTTGGCTGCCTGGAGGCTGTCGCCGAGCCAGCTGACGGATATGATGCCGAGCACGTTGCGGTTGCGCTGCACGGTCTCGAAGACTTCCTTGTTGTTCTTCTGGGCGAAGGCGTTGGGGTTCTGCGAGATGCGTCGGCCCTTGGGCAGGAACTTGTCGCGCATGTAGTTGACGGTGGAGCTGCCTTCGTTGTCGAAGACGATCTTGATGCGCGAGGTGTCGTTGCTCTGGAGCTGGTTCCAGTTGGTGATCTCGCCGCGCATGACCTGGCCGATCTCTTCTTCGGAGAGGAAGGAGATATTGTTTTCCTTGTTGACGATGATGGCCACGGCGTCGACGGCAATGCACTGCTGGCGGACGTTGCGCTCCTGTTCCTGCTTGATGAGCTGGCACTCGTTCTTGGTAAGCTCGCGGGTGACGATGATCAGGCGGCACTTGCCGGCCTTGAGGGAGTCGATGCAGGCGTTCTCGTTGAGGTAGCTGGGCAGGATGAAGGCGTCGGGGTACTGGTACTCGAAGACTTCGATTTCTTCCTCGAGGATGCGGCGGAAGCCGTCCTCGCAGGCTATGAAGTCGGTACCCTTGGCGTATTCGCCTTTCTTGTATTCGGCGCAGGATGTGGCAAGTGCGGCCACGGCCAGTGCCGCAACCGCGCATATGCTTATGAGTAGCGGGCGTATTGTCATTGCTCGTATTGGATTTAAGGTGTCAGAATGTTGGGTGTGAAGGCGGACGTAAAGCTGTCCCTCTGTCACCGGCGCGGCGGTCGCTGCATCGCGCCGCATTTGTCATCGGGTCAAGGTTTACCTTTCCAGAGGCGATACCCTCTCCAGAATCCGTAGGCGCAGAGCACGGCGCCGACGATGATGGTGATGACGGGCTTGTAGATCTGGAACGTGTGGTTGGCTATGATGAGCAGGATGCCGATTCCTACGTAGAAAATCACCATGAAGATGCCGAACCAGATGCGCATCGGGGCTGTGCCGCGCGACTCGCTGTCTCTTTCTCTCGGGTTATTCAGGTTGTTCATAGTTGCTGTGTATTTTTTGTTTTGTCTTTTTAACAAATCAGGCGTGATGTCGGTTCGCCGTCGTCAGTCAAAAAGAAGCGCACGACCGTAGTGGCCATGCGCGTCATTCAGTCGGTAGGTGGTGCAGGGATGGGTTATGCCTCCTCGGCGGGCTTTTCGGCCTCGGCGGCTGCGTTTTCGGCCTCGAGGGCTGCCTTTGCGGCTGCTTCTTCGGCGGCGAGCTTCTCGGCACGCTTCTTGGCGATGCCCTCCTCGCGGGTCTTGTTCACGTCGGCCTCGTGTTTGCGGCGGGCCTCGGCGATCTCGTTGGCCTTGGCTTCCACCTTGGCGCGCTTGCCGGCGGCGGTCTTCTCGCGGTCTGCCTTCCAGGCGTCGAAGCGGCGCTGGGCCTCTGCTTCGTCGAAGGCGCCCCTCTTAACGCCGCCGCGCAGGTGGAACATCAGCATCACGCCTTCGCGCGACAGGATGTTGCGGGCGGTGTCGGTGGGCTGGGCTCCCTGCTCAATCCAATACAGGGCACGGTCGAAGTCCAGACTTATTGTAGCAGGATTAGTGTTCGGATTATAGGAACCTATCCTTTCAATAAATCTGCCATCACGTGGCGCCCTGCTATCGGCGATTACAATCGGGAAGAACGCGTAGCCTTTGCGGCCATGCAGTTGCAGTCTGATCTTCGTTGCCATAACTTATGGTCTGTTTTGTATTGAATTTGGTTGGTATGGTTGTTGTTCTGCCAATGCATCTTCCGGCGCTTTCGCCCCTTCCCATGCATTTGCGAGTGCAAAGTTAACACATTTCCGCGGATTTTTCACTAACTTCGCGAAAAATTTTTCACCACAGATATGGCAACCCCCTCTTTACTGGACCGCCTGGCGGTGCTCGAGGACCGCTACCGCGAGGTCTCCACGCTCATCTCCGACCCGGCCGTGATAGCCGACCAGGAGCGGTATGTGCGCCTCACGCGCGAGTACCACGATCTCGGCCTGCTCTCCGAGACAGCCGCACGCTACCGCGCCATGCTCGCCGCCGTCGACGAGGCAAAGGCCATCCTCGCATCCGAGCAGGACGAGGAGCTGCGCGACATGGCCCGCCAGGAGGCCGACGAGGCGGCGAAGCAGATTCCCCAAGTCGAGGAACAGATAAAGGTCATGCTCATACCGCCTGACCCTGACGACGCCAAGAACTGCATCGTCGAGCTCCGTTCAGGCACCGGCGGCGACGAGGCCGCACTCTTTGCCGGCGACCTCTTCCGCATGTACCAGAAGTTCGCCGAGCGCAAGGGGTGGCAGCTCGCCGTCTCCTCCGTCAGCGAGGGAGCTGCCGGCGGCTTCAAGGAGATTGTCTTCACACTCAATGGCGACGCGCCATACGGCGTCATGAAGTACGAGAGCGGCGTGCACCGCGTGCAGCGTGTGCCGGCCACCGAGACGCAGGGTCGTGTGCACACCTCCGCCGCCACCGTGGCAGTGCTGCCCGAGGCTGCTCCCTTCGAGGTCGAGATCCATGAGGGCGAGATCAAGTGGGACACTTTCCGTTCCGGCGGTGCCGGCGGGCAGAACGTCAATAAGGTAGAGAGCGGCGTTCGCCTGCGCTACCCTTGGAAGAACCCGAACACCGGGCAGACCGAGGAGATACTCATCGAGTGCACCGAGACGCGAGACCAGCCTAAGAACAAGGAACGCGCCCTGGCGCGCCTGCGCACGTTCATCTACGACCGCGAGCACCAGAAGTACGTCGACGACATCGCCTCGCGCCGCAAGACCATGGTCAGCACCGGCGACCGCTCCGCCAAGATACGCACTTACAATTTCCCGCAGGGGCGCATCACCGACCACCGCATCAATTTCACCGCCTACAACCTGCAGGCATTCCTCGACGGAGACATCCAGTCTCTCATCGACGCCCTGACCGTGGCCGAGAACGCCTCAAAACTCGCAGAAGCAGAACTATGACACGCACCCAACTAATATCCGAAATCCGTCGGCTCGGCTCATTCCTCTGCGTGGGCCTCGACACCGACACTGCAAAACTTCCCGGCTGCCTGAGAGGTAGCGACGATGCCGTCGTCGCCTTCAACCGCGCCATCATCGACGCCACCGCGCCTTACTGCGTGGCCTACAAGCCCAACAGCGCCTTCTACGAATGCCGCGGCGCCAAGGGCTGGGAAGAGCTCCGCGACACCTGCCGCTACATCAAGGAGCGCTACCCCGACAAGCTCCTCATCATCGACTGCAAGCGCGGTGACATCGGCAACACCGCCCGCATGTACGCCAAGGCCATGTTCGACGACCTCCAGGCCGACGCTGTCACCATCGCGCCTTACATGGGCAGCGACAGCGTGGAACCATTTCTGGCATACGAGGGAAAGTGGGTAATCCTGCTCGGCCTCACCTCCAATCCCAGTGCCGCCGACTTCCAGCTCACCGAGGACCACGACGGCCAGCCCCTATATATAAATGTGTTGAAGCGTTCGCAGAAGTGGACGGGCGTCACGGACTCCAACCTCATGTACGTAGTCGGTGCCACCCGTGCCGAAATGCTCTCCGACGTGCGCCGCGTGGCCCCCTCCTCGTTCCTGCTTGTGCCCGGCGTGGGCGCCCAGGGCGGAAGCCTGGAGGACGTCTGCCGCTACGGCCTCACTCCCGACTGTGGCCTGCTCGTCAACTCCTCACGCGGCATCATCTACGCCTCCTCCGGCGCCGACTACGCCACCGCCGCAGCCACCGCCGCCCGCGCCCTCCGCGACCAGATGGCCCCCTTGCTGTAGCCTTAAGGCACAGATGCTTTTAACCGGCTTGCGGAATCATCCGTAAGCCGGGTTTTTATTTATGTGCATTTTTAACTTTTCGGGAGGGGAAATAGCAAAACAGTTGATGGGACAGCGATGTTATAAATGGTAAGAAAGCTTATTGTTTCACCCTAATGAATTATTGCTATGAGAACACTGTCGATTATCGCTTATGCCATCGGTTCGATTCTGCTGATTGCGTCTTGCTTCACTACAGGCTTCACTGTGACGTGGTGCGAGGGAGGTGCAGCCGTTGCTTTCCTTGTCATCGGATGCGTTCTGCAGTTCAATGCCAAGACCCCGTTGTGGCGTGCCGACGCACGCCATAAGACCCCGCGCCAGGTGGACCGCATACGTCAGTTCAACGACTTTTAGCCTCCGTTCAATAAAATTTGTTGAGCGGGGTCTTAATTGTTCATTATCTCGCTGAGGAACTGTCCGGCTCGCGCCAGGGCGTCGGGCTTGCCGATGTCGAGCAGGCGCAGTCCGGGCAGGCAGCAGCGGCGGAAGTCGGACGTCCGGCAGCCCGTCAGCAGGAAGTCCATTATCGGGAACGGGTGCGCAGGCATCTGTTCCCGCATTTTCTGTATGGCACGTGGTGATATGGCGTATATGCCGCTGAATGCCTCTTCGGACAGGCTGCCGGGCTGGTAGGTGGCGGGCTTGACGGCGCCGGTGCGTAGGTCGTGCCAGCCGCGCAGGCGGTCGCTGGCGTCGAAGGCCAGGCGTCGCGACGACTCCCGCAGGGAGGTCAGAAGGGTGGCGTCGGCGTCGGTGTCGAGTTGCCGCTGCATGAGCCGAGACATGGGCGCGTTGCTGAGGATGTCGACGTTGTGCACCAACAGCGGTCCGTCGCCGCCGAGTACGCGGTCGGCCTGTAGAATGCCGCCTCCGGTGTCGAGCAGTTGCGGGCGCTCGTCGCTGATTCGTATCTCGGCTTTGTTCGTGCGGCGTTCAAGGTAATCGATAATCTGCTCGCCGAAGTGGTGGATGTTCACCACGATGCGGTCGAAGCCTTCCCTCTCGAGCTTGGTCAGCACACGCTCGAGCACGGGTACCCCCTCCACCGGCACGAGGGCCTTGGGGTGCTCCAGCGTCCAGGGCTTCAGACGGGTTCCGAGGCCGGCGGCAAGCACGAGCGCTCTCATAGCTCTATCTCGATGTTTTGTTCGCGATGGCTGAGCACTACGCGAACCTGCGGGTACACATCTTTTATATAGAGTGCCAGGTGCTCGGCGCAATATACGGATCGGTGTCGTCCGCCGGTGCAGCCGAAGCCGACGCACAGGTCGGTGAAGCCGCGGCGGAGGTATTTCTCCACGGCCTGGCCGACGAGAGACTTGACGCTCACAAGGTATGGCTGTACCTCCCCCTGCTCCTCCAGGAAATCTATCACCGGCTTGTCGCGGCCCGTGAGGGGCTTGTACTGGTCGTATCGCCCGGGATTGTGCATACAGCGGCAGTCGAAGATGAAGCCTCCGCCGTTGCCGGCCCGTTCCTCTGGATACCCCTTGCGGTAGGAGAAGCTCTCCACCCGCACCGTCAGCACTGATTCGTCTGTTTGTTCCATAATTCTTCTGAAATGTTCTTTATTTCCGGGTAGCGGTCGAGCACACCTTTATCCGCCAGAGAGTGCAGGGTCCGGATTCCCGTGCCGATGCTTTTGAGGAAGTGCTCCTTGCGCTGGGTGAGGCCGCGGAAGCCGTAGGCTCCGAGAGTCTGAAGCACCCGCAGCGGTACAATATTATATATGGACTCCTCTGTTTCGCGGGCCGGGATGCCGCGCAGGCTTTCTACCTCCCTGGCGTACACGTCGAGCATCTCCTTTCGGAAATTGTCGGAGAACCCGGCGCGGGCCTGCCAGAGCAGCGACGCCATGTCGTAGGCCATCGGTCCTGGGCGTCCGCCCTGGAAGTCGATCCAGTAGGGGAGACCCCGGCGCACCATCACGTTGCGGCTCTGGCAGTCTCGGTACATGAAGCCCCACAGGCGCTGGTCGCAGCCGGTCATGTCGGTGGCCATCCGCTCGAAATCGTCTTCCAGCCGCGCCTCGTCGAAGATAGCCTCCATCGGCCGCAGGAAGCAGTACTTGAAGTAGTTGAGGTCCCACATCACCAGCCTGCGGTTGAAGGGGGGCCGAATCAGCTCGGCAGTGCCGAATGTGCGCAGGCCGGTCTGGAGCCTTGCCAGGTCGCGCACGGTAATCGTCATCACCTCCTCGAACCCAGGCGTGCCAATCAGCGAGAAGAGCGACACGCCGCCCAGGTCCTCCTGCAGGTAGCACATCCGGTCCTTGCTCACGGCAAATACCTTTGGCACCATCACTCCGTCGGCATGCATGGCCCCCTGCAGTGCCAGGAAGTCCTCGTTCTCGGCCCGGTCCGTGCCGACGGTGCCGATTACGGTTGGCTTTCCTTCGGCGCTCATGCGGAAATACCTTCGGCTGCCGCCCGACGCGGGCAGTGCTTCCAGCGCCGGCTCCGTGCCGAAGCATCCACGGTAGAGCCGGGCCAGCTCTCTGTGCTCCTCTTTCATACTGCAAAATTACGAATTTTCCCTCCAATCGCCCCTCCTTTTATTATTTTTCGTTAATTTTGCGGCCAAGATTCGTCCACAAGGCCATTATCCTTGTTGATACAGAAGGTAAAGAAAACACACAGACAATCATGGCAAAGATAGAAGACTATAATTTCGCCGGCAAGCGTGCCATCGTGCGCGTGGACTTCAACGTGCCCCTCGACGAGAGCGGACACATCACCGACGACACCCGCATCCGCGGCGCCATCCCCACCCTGAAGAAGATCCTCAACGACGGCGGCAGCCTCATCCTGATGTCGCACATGGGCAAGCCCAAGGGCAAGGTCAATCCCAGGCTTTCGCTTCTGCAGATTCGCGACGCCGTGGCCAAGGCTCTCGGTACCGACGTGCAGTTTGCCCCCGACTGCATGAAGGCCCGCGAGGCCGCCGACAGCCTCAAGCCCGGCCAGGTGCTCCTGCTCGAGAACCTCCGCTTCTATCCCGAGGAGGAGGGCAAGCCCGTGGGCATCGACAAGGCCGACCCCGGCTACAAGGCGGCCGCCGAGGAGATGAAAATGCGCCAGAAGGAGTTTGCCCGCATCCTCGCCTCCTACGCCAACGTGTATGTCAACGACGCCTTCGGAACCGCACACCGCAAGCACGCCTCTACGGCCGTCATCGCCGACTACTTCAAGCCCCAGGACAAGATGCTCGGCTTCCTTATGGATAAAGAGGTCGCAGCCGTCGACAAGATTCTCAAGAACATACAGCGCCCCTTCACCGCCATCATGGGCGGCAGCAAGGTCAGCACCAAGATAGGCATCATCGAGAACCTCATGGACAAGGTCGACAATCTCATCCTCTGCGGCGGCATGACCTATACTTTCGCCAAGGCCCAGGGAGGCCACATCGGCAATTCCCTGTGCGAGGACGACAAGCTGCAGCTGGCCCTGGACATTATCGCCAAGGCCAAGGAAAAAGGCGTCAACCTGGTGCTCGGCACCGACTGCGTGGCCGCTGACGCCTTCTCCAATGACGCCAGGACTCAGGTATGCCCCGTGGGCGAGATTCCCGACGGCTGGATGGGCCTCGACGCCGGCCCCGACTCCATCTTAGCCTTCCGCAGCGTCATCCTGCCCGCCAAGACGATACTGTGGAACGGCCCTGCCGGCGTCTTCGAGTTCGATAACTTCGACCGCGGCTCGCGTGCCATCGCCGAGGCCATCGCCGAAGCCACCGGCAACGGTGCCTTCTCCCTGGTGGGCGGCGGCGACTCCGTGGCCTGCGTCAACAAGTTCGGCCTGGCCGACTCCGTCTCTTACGTCTCCACCGGCGGCGGCGCCCTTCTCGAGGCCATCGAGGGCAAGACACTACCCGGCGTGGCAGCCGTCGAAGGCGACAAGTAAGCAGGAATCCCCCCTTTCTGGGCGGAGCATTCCTCCTGGCGATTGGCGCGCTTCCAGCGCCGCGCATCCGGAGAAAAAGCCGCAGACCTCGTTAAACGCGTGGCTGCGGCTTTCCATTTCTACCCCAATTTGCGCTAAAAACACTGCAGGCATGCCCTGAAAATATGTTGTATAACATGTTTTCATGAGCCGTTAAATTTTTTTTATGAAATACCTATTGTGAATCCACGGAAATTAGCTAACTTTGCAGAGTGTAACCTACACCGTCCCGGCGCAAGTTCTACAGCAAAACAACCACGTCCCGGCAACGGGCACACGGCGCGGCAGACTTCAGGCGGGTCGGCCATGTAAACCAAACACGCATAGAAAAGAACTAAAATAACACAAAAACAATCAGTTTTTCAAATTATGGAAGCTCAGAATCCAAAAGCTCAGCCCCAGGCTAACGCACCGAAGCCGGCAGCACCCGCTGCTCGTCCGGCAGCACCCGCTGCCCGTCCGACCATGAAGGCCGGCACGGCTCCCAAAGACCCCAAGGCCGCCATACAGCAGGCCGAGAAGATCAGCAACATCCGTGGCATCCGCAACGCATTCCTCGTCATTCTGGCATGCGCAGCCGTAGCCGTCTGCATCTTCCTGTTCGTCATGGGCGCTGACTCCAACTTCGAGGAAGGACACCCCAAGAACCTGCTCGGCACCGTCTACAAGGGCGGCTTCATCGTGCCCATCCTGATGACTCTGCTCCTCACCGTGATCGTAATCTCCATCGAGCGTGCCATCGCCATCAGCTCCGCTTCCGGCAAGGGCCACACCACCAAGTTCGTCGCCGACATCAAGCTCCTGCTTGCCAAGAACGACATCAAGGGCGCCATGCAGCGCTGCCGTCAGCAGCGCGGTTCCGTAGCCTCCGTAGTCTACAACACCCTCGTCAAGTACCAGGAGATGGACCAGAACACCGTCCTGAGCAAGGAGCAGAAGCTCACCACCCTGCGTGACGCCGTCGAGGAGTCCACCGCACTGGAGATGCCCTCCCTCAGCCAGAACCTTCCCATCGTCGCCACCCTCACCACCCTCGGCACCCTCGTCGGCCTTCTTGGTACCGTTATGGGTATGATCAAGTCCTTCCAGGCCCTGGCCGCCTCCGGCTCGCCCGACTCCACCGAGCTCTCCACCGGTATCTCCGAGGCCCTCGTCAACACCGCCTTCGGTATCGCCACCGGCGCCTTCGCCGTAATCTCCTACAACTTCTTCACCAACAAAATCGACAACCTCACCTACGCTATAGACGAGATCGGTTTTTCCATCGTAGCCACCTTCGCCGCCACACACAAATAATCGCGGCAGAGACAAGCAAACACAAAACCGACTAATCAATAGCTCAAAATGGGAAGAGTAAAAATAGCAAAGAAGAGCACATTCATCGACATGACCGCGATGAGTGATGTTACCGTCCTGCTGCTTACCTTCTTCATGTTGACGTCCACCTTCCTCAACAAAGAGCCGGCCACGGTGGTCACCCCGCCGTCCGTCTCCGAGCTCAAGGTACAGGAGACCAACTACCTCCAGGTACTGGTCAACCCCCAGGGGAAAGTGTGGATAACGATGCACAACGACACATCGCAGACGTACTCCAACGACGCGATGAGAGCCAAGCTCCTCGATCAGGCAGCCGCGCTCTACAACGAACAGCATTCCAACAAGGTAAGCTTCACCGACGAGCAGCGCGCCATCTTTGCCAAGCAGAACACGTTTGGCGTGCCCATGAAGGTCCTGGGCCAGTTCCTCGACCTCGGCAAGGAAGGCCCCTCCGGCCAGACCAAGATGGACAAGTGGCTCGAAGGCAAGTATCAGGACCCCAAGACCGGCCAGATGATGCCCACCGGCATACCCATCGACGCCAGCGCCGACAAGGAGCACCTTGACGAGTTCCAGATCTGGATGAAGGCAGCCCGCATGGTATCCAACGACTCCGGCTCGCCCCTTGCCGAACAGATCAAGGAAGGCACCGGCGTTGCAATCAAGGCCGACGCAAACACCTCGTTCGAGGTGGTGCACATGGTCATGGACAACCTCCAGACCATCAACCTCAACAAGTTCACTTTATTGACCGCTCTCAAGGAAGGAGAATAACCGATGGCAGAAGTACAACAGAACGATTCTGGCGGCAAGAAGAAAAAAGGCGCCCAGAAAAAGATGACTATCCGCGTCGACTTCACTCCTATGGTCGACATGAACATGCTTCTGATCACCTTCTTCATGCTGTGTACCACGATGATCAAGTCACAGACTCTGAACATCAACCTCCCCAGCAACGAGAAAGTGGACAATCCGGAGCAGATGAACCAAGCCTCCGAGGATGATGCCGTCACCATCATCATCGACGCCAAGCGCAAACCCGGCACACAGGAAGTCGATTCCGTAGACCACCACGTAGTCAACGAAATCTACTACTACTTCGGACAGGCCGGCGGCGAGGCTGGCATAGAAGGCCCTGGCGGTACGATCCTGTCGCAGAACAACAACCTGCAGATGACAGAACTCCTGGCAACCGAGACATCCGCCTCCGGTGCCAAGACCTACCGCGGCATACGCAAGATCATTCGCGAACGCAACAAACAGGTGATCGAGAAGATTGACGCCCTGCGCGAGAAATACATCCAGCAGGGCGGCGGCAAGATGCGCGAAGCCGACAAGGCAAAGTTCGAGCAGGAGGCTACGGCCATCCGCCGCGACGACAAGCTTACCCGGCCCGTCATCATCATCAAGTCCACCCCGCAGGCCTCCTACGGAGCCCTCGTGAGCGTTCTCGACGAAATGCAGATCAACAACATCGCGAAGTACCAGATCGACAACATGACGCATCAGGACACGCTGTTGCTGCAGGACTACTGGCGTACGCATAAACAGTAAGGATGTTGGACCCCTAAAAAAAGAAAACAGACAAAATGGCAGATCTGACATCAAAAGAATGGCGCGACCTAATCTTTGAAGGTAAGAACAAAGATTTCGGCGCATACCAGCTCCGCAAGAACAGCGACAAGCGTCACAACCTTGCCGTACTGTGGACCCTCATCGGCCTGGTAGTCATCGCACTCGCCGTATGGGCCTGGACAGGCTACTCCGCCTACCGCGCCCGTATAGAAGCTGAGGAAGCCCTCGCAGCTGAAAAGATGCAGGCGGCTCAGTTCGAGGCCGAAGACCAGGAAGAAGAGGAGCAGGAAGAGCAAAAATACGAAGAGGAAAAGAAGCCTGAGATGCCCAAGGAGGAAGTAGTGGCCTCCGTGCAGCAGACCGCCATCGCCATCGTACCCCCGGACAAGGTCAAGAACGAGGTGAAGGACGTTGTCGAGCAGCAGGAGAACACCACCACCGTAGGCGTCATCAACCAGGAAGGCACCGGCGACATCGACCGCGCCAAGCTCCTCACACAGGAAGTGAAAATCGAGACACCCAAGCCCGTCATCGAGGAGAAGCCCCAGCCCAGGGACGAGCCCGAGAAAGTGTTCGAGGCCGTAGAACAGCCCGCAACCTTCAAGGGTAACGTCAACAAGTGGCTCGCCACCCACATCAACTACCCGCCGGCAGCTGCCGACGCCGGTATCCAGGGCCGAGTGACAGTCCGCTTCATCGTCAACAAGGACGGCTCCGTCACAGACGTCACCGTGCTCAAAGGCGTTGATCGCGACCTCGACAAGGAGGCAGTCCGTGCCGTCAAGTCCATGCCCAAGTGGCAGCCCGGCAAGAACAACGGCGTAGCCGTGCGCTCCTACTTCACACTCCCCGTAGTATTCCGCCTCGGAAACTAATCCTATCCTACCCATACCAAGGGCGCGGTCGAAAGGTCGCGCCCTTATTTTCGTTTGCACATACTCATCATCAGCACCTGAACACTTTGCGGCCCTGCGGCGTTATATTGGCAAACTGAGAACAACACGCAAAAATGTCCCGCAAGATTATTTTCGTTCTCCTGCGCCAGGTCAAGGCATTGTTCTGGCTGCGTCACGAATCATTCAGTACCATCACGGAGCCGGAGCCCGTGTCGGTGCAGGTTTCCGACACAGCCGTTACCATCTGTTGCCCCAACGACGAGCGCCGATTCCACACAGACATCTGATTACCCGATATTGCCCCACCTTGCCGTTTCCCTTCTCCTTAAGTTAAGAAATAAAGACCAGGTTTTGTTGCAGCTCATTTTGAGCCGCTCGTGCGGCGTCTCGTCCTGCATTCGCACTTCTTCTTGCCGGTCAGCGGAAAAATGTGTAATTTTGCGGACATATACAAACAAATCCGATAGCATGAGTTCTACAATGTACGACGTGATAATGGACCTGCCGCTGTTCCAGGGCATCAGCCGCGAGCACGTGTCGCAGTTCCTGGAGAAAACCTATGTGGAGTTCATCAATTTCGAGGCGGGTACGGTGCTCATGCATGCCGGTGACACCGAGGATGCCCTGCTCTATGTCATCGGCGGCGTCCTCGAGCTCGAATGGAAGAACCAGCCGGGCGACATCAAAATTCTCTTCACCCTGGGAGAGCGGTCGCTTGTCGACGCCTCTCACCTGTACGGCATGGCACGGGCCATGCCGTATACCTTACGCGCCCGCACGGACGTCTCGCTGCTGCGCATCGAGAAGACTCAGTTCATGGCCTTTCTCGACAAGCAGCCAATCTACCTGCTCAACTTCGTCAACTACCTTTCGCTGCGGGCGCAGAAAGGAATGTCGGCGCTTGCGCACGTCAAGGACGCTTCCCTGCGTACCCTTTTGTCCGTCTGGATTAATGAGACGACCCCATCCGAAGCCGATAATATAGAGATACACGCTTCCATCTCGACCTTGAGCCGATACTGCAACATGAGCGTGGAAGGGGTGCGTCGGGCGTTGGCGGCTTTGCAGGCCCGGGAGCTGATTACACGCAAGCGCGACGTTGTATCCGTGCTCTCTCGCCGTCAGTTTCTCCAGGAACTATTTTCCTGACAGGGCCCGGCGGCAGCGCGGGCAGAAACCATGAAGCACATACTCGGACTCGTTTACCGTAAATCCTTCGGGAATGTCCACTGCCGGTATATTGACTGTGGGCAGGCAGAATGTATGGTCGCAGCGCAGGCAATGGAAGTGGCAGTGGAGTTCGTCGGGGCGGCAGCGGTGCGTGTTGTGGCACAGGCAGTACTTGCGTTGCCTGGAGCCATCGTCAATGGTGTGCAGCAGGTGGGCGTCGGCGAACATCTGCAGCGTGCGGAAGAGCGTCGAGCGGTCCACCGTGGGGAGAGCCTCGCAAGCGTCGCCCAGCGAGAAGGCGGTGTTCATCCCTTCCAGCGCTCCGAGCACCAGCAGTCGCACCGCTGTGGGGTGCACTCCGTGAGCCTCGAGCATTGCTTCTCGTTCTGCATTTCCGTTCATGCCGCAAAGTTACACAAATTATCCCGTAAGATACAGGGAAAGTTTGCACATTTTGCAGCTTATGCTTAATTTTGCATCCGAAAAAACACATACAATGGCAAGTATATCACCCAAACGCGCGAGCATGATACACGGAGTGCTTCTGATAGCCCTCTTCGCCTGCGCATCGTTCTATATCGGCGAGGCCCGGTTTCTCAAGGAGTTGAGCATCAGCCCGATGATCATCGGCATCATCCTGGGCATGATTTATGCCAATTCCCTTCGCAATCACCTGCCGGACACCTGGGTGCCAGGCATCCAGTTCTGTTCCAAGCGCCTGCTGCGCCTGGGCATCATCTTCTACGGCTTCCGCCTGACGCTCCAGGACATTGCCGTGGTTGGCGTGCCGGGCGTCATCGTCGACGCCATCGTCGTCACCGTCACCATCCTCGGCGGTGTGCTGATAGGGCGTATGATGAAGATGGACCGCGACACGGCCCTGCTCACCAGCGTGGGCAGCGGCATTTGCGGCGCCGCAGCCGTCTTAGGTGCCGAAGCGACTATACGTTCCCAGCCATACAAGACGGCCGTGGCCGTGGCCACAGTAGTCATCTTCGGCACCGTCAGCATGTTCCTCTATCCGGCCCTGTACAACACAGGCACGCTCGGCCTGACACCGCAGGAGATGGGCATCTACTCCGGCTCCACTCTCCATGAGGTGGCCCACGCCGTCGGCGCAGGCAACGCCATGGGTGCCGACGTGGCCAACGGCGCCATCATCGTCAAGATGATCCGCGTGATGATGCTCGTGGTAGTGCTCCTCGTCCTCAGCGTCTGGGTGGGAATGCGCTCGCGCAAGGTCGTGGGCGCAGGCGGGTCGGCCCAGAAGGGCAAGATTTCCATACCCTGGTTCGCCGTCCTCTTCCTGTTGGTAATCGTTTTCAATTCATTCGTTCACCTGCCTGAACCCATGATTGACGGCATCAACTACGCTGACACCTTCATGCTGACCATGGCCATGGCGGCCCTCGGCGCCGAGACCAGTTTCGACAAGTTCAAGAAGGCGGGCGCCAAGCCCTTCATCCTGGCTTTCTGCCTTGACCTCTGGCTCATCGGCGGAGGCTGGGTGATGGCCAAGTACCTCGTTCCGCTATTATAGGCTCTGCTGCATCTGAGCAATTGAGGGGACGCACAGACTGTGTGTCCCCAATCATAAGATGCACGCTCACCTGTGCGTGGTCTGTAACTTTTCCGGGCAAAAATTGTTTTATTGGAAAACCGATTGAAACAAATGAGCACCATACCCAAGGACCCATACATGCTTCTCAGCTTCGTCAACATGCACCTGCGCGACGACGGCGAGCCGCTTGACGAGCTGTGCGAGAGTCTCGGTATCGACAGGCGGCAGCTCATCGCCAGGCTGTCGGCTGCCGGCTTCGAGTACATGCCGTCCGTCAACCAGTTCCGATGAAGTCCTTGACACGCACCGTCTGCGTGTGGATTTTGTTGCTGTCGGCCTGACTGTCGGCATCGGCTCAGGTTCCCGCCAGCTACCTGGCCGTGGACTCCGTCGTCCCCGATACCGTAGACGTGGCTATCGGCATCCGCAGGCACCTCTACTCCGCCGAGCTCTCCGACTACGTCCGCTCCACCCATTGTCGCGACTTCCCGCACGTCATCTCATCCACCATGGCTCTGCGCCCAGGCGCGTATAAATTCCGAACCTATAGATTCAAAAAAATTTCGTAACTTTGCATTTCCAAAGTGCAGAGCATGGAATTCAGCATAGAAGCCACCGCCCAGGGCACATCGGCGCGTGCCGGACGTTTCACCACCGCTCATGGCGAGGTGCAGACGCCCATCTTCATGCCCGTGGGTACCGTGGGCAGTGTCAAGGCAGTGCACCAGCGCGAGCTGCGCGACGACATCCGCGCCCAGATCATCCTCGGCAACACCTATCATCTCTACCTCCGCCCGGGTCTTGACATCCTGCGCCGGGTCGGAGGCCTGCACCGCTTCAATGGCTGGGAAAAGCCCATCCTCACCGACTCCGGAGGCTTCCAGGTCTTCTCCCTCACCGGTATCCGCAAGCTCTCCCGGGAGGGCGTCAGCTTCCGCTCCCACATCGACGGCAGCAAGCACTTCTTCACTCCCGAAAACGTGGTCGACACCCAGCGCATCATCGGTGCCGACATTATGATGGCCCTTGACGAGTGCCCTCCCGGCACTAGCGACTACGCATACGCACGAAAGTCCCTCGACCTCACCATGGACTGGCTCCGACGCGGCTGGAAGCGGTATCGAGATACCGAGCCCGTGCACGGCTACTACCAGAGCTGGTTCCCCATCGTCCAGGGCTGCACCTACCCCGACCTGCGCCGAGAGGCCGCCAAGGAGATTGCCGATCTCCGTGCCGACGGCAACGCCATCGGCGGACTGGCCGTCGGAGAACCCGCAGAGGTGATGTACGACATGATAGAAGTCGTCAACGACATCCTGCCCCAGGACCGCCCACGCTACCTGATGGGCGTCGGAACGCCCGTCAACATACTCGAGGCCATCGACAGGGGTGTGGACATGATGGACTGTGTCATGCCTACCCGCAACGGCCGCAACGGCATGATCTTCACCCGCCATGGCATCCTCAACATGCGCAACCGCAAGTGGGCCGACTGCTTCGATTCCCTCGACGCCGGAGGACCCAGCTTCGTCGACGAGGCATACTCCCGCGCCTACGTCCGGCACTTAGTCACCAGCGGCGAGCTGCTCGGCCTGCAGATCTGCTCCATCCACAACCTGGCCTTTTATCTCTGGCTCGTTGGCGAGGCGCGCCGACACATCGTCGCCGGCGACTTCGCCCAGTGGAAAGCAGACATCATCCCCGACCTCCAACGCCGACTCTGAGACATGGACCAAGAAACCCTCCACCAGATTCCGGCGCAACCCGTCGAGCCAACTTCTGACGGCAATGTAGGGACGCACCAGGGTGCGTCCACCCTCCGCGACGACTCTCAACCCTCGACCAAGCGCCCCCGCAAGCGCCATTTTCGCCTGTGGACGCCCAAGATTCTCGACCGATACATCCTGCGCAAGTTCCTCGGCACATACTTCGTAGCCACACTGCTGGTGCTGGCCGTCATCGCCATGTTCGACGTCACCGAGAAGCTCGACGCCTTCCTCACCGCGCCCGTCAGCGAGACCATCTTCGACTATTTCACCTCTTTCCTGCCATACTTCGCCGTGCAGCTCTCTCCGCTGTTCGTCTTCATAGCCGTTATCTTCTTCACCTCCAAGCTGGCCGGAAACAGCGAAATCATCGCCATGCTATCGGCAGGAGTCAGCTATCGGCGCCTCCTGGTGCCCTACATGATCGGTGCCGCCGTCATCGCCGGCCTCACCTTTTGGCTTTCCAACTACGCCATACCCCCCAGCAACGTCAAGCGCCTGGAGTACACCAACAAATACGTCAAGAACAAGAAAGTCACCGCCGGCACCAACATCCAGCTGCAGGTGCAGCCCGGTGTCATCGCTTTCATGGGCCGCTACGAGTCCGTCGACCACACCGGCTACCGCTTTTCTTTGGACAAGTTCAAAGGAAAGACCCTGGTCAGCCGCCTCACTGCCCAGCAAGCCGAGTACGATTCCCTGCGTCGGCACCACTGGATGCTCCGCAACTACATGATCCGCACCCTCGACGGCCAGCGCGAGCATATTGTCCGCGGCGCCAGCCTCGACACTGTCATCGACATGGAGCCCGCCGACTTCCTCATATCCGCCAACGACCAGGAGACCTACACTACCCCGCAGCTCACCGCCTACATCGCCAAGCAGAAGAACCGCGGCGTGGCCAACATCGCAGCCTTCGAGATAGAGAAAGAGAAGCGCTACGCCATGACCGCCGCCGCCTTCATCCTCACCCTTATCGGCATGGCCCTCTCGTCGCGCAAGGTAAAGGGCGGCATGGGCCTCAACATCGGCATCGGCCTGGCCCTGAGCTTCAGCTACATCCTTTTCTCGACCGTTACCAGCTCGTTCGCCATCTCCGGCGCCACCTCCGCCCGCGTGGCCATGTGGATACCCAACTTCGTCTACCTCGCCATCGGCCTGGTGCTCTACTGGAGGGCCGCAAGATGAAAAAATAGGTCAGGGCGGTCTTTTGACACAGTAAATTTGTTAACTTTGCAGAACCTTATGCCCATAACCGGCCCTCGGGCCGCGAAAAACATACACATCCTTATATGATTGATGAGGAAAGACTCAAGGAGATAGGCCCCTACGACGACTTCGCGTTCCATCAGAAAATGTCAGAGCTGGTGCGCGAGCCGGGCTTCCTCCATGCCCTCAGCTACACCATGCCCCGCGAGGAGATCCCCGCGCTCATGGACGAGCTGCTCAAGATACGCAACAAGTACGACTTCCAGCATCAGATCATGTTCCCTTTCATGGAGATGCTGGCCAAGGCCACCACCGCCGGAATCACCCTCGGCGGCGCCAAGTACTACAACCCGGCCCTCAACTACACGTTCATCACCAATCACCGCGACATAGTGCTTGACGCCTCGTTCCTCAACCTGGCGCTGCTTCGCCGCGGATGGGCCACCACGCAGGTCGCCATAGGCAACAACCTCCTCATTTACCCCTGGATCACCGACCTCGTCAAGCTCAACAACTGCTTCGTTGTAAAGCGCAACTCCTCCTTGCGCGAGAGCCTGGAGAACGCTAAGGTCCTCTCTGCCTACATCCACAACTGCATACTCGGCAAGAAGCAGAGCGTATGGATTGCCCAGCGCGAGGGGCGTGCCAAGGATGCCTCCGACCACACACAGGAGTCACTGGTCAAGATGCTCGCCATGGGCGGCGATGGGTCCTTCATGGAGAGCCTCAAGGAAATCAACATCCTCCCCGTCAGCATCAGCTACGAGTACGATCCCAACGACTACCTCAAGGTGCGCGAGTTCCTGCTCCGCCGCCGCGACCCCAACTTCCGCAAGTCCCAGCGCGACGACCTGTTCAGCATGGAGACCGGTCTGCTACAGTTCAAGGGCAAGACACACTTCCAGCTCACGCCCCGCATCAACGCCAAGATCGACCAAATAGGCGACTTCAAGGACCGTAACCAGGCCGCAGCAGCAGTATGTCACATCATCGACCAGGCCATACACCGCTCGTACATGATCTACCCGCTCAACTACGTGGCCTTCGACATGCTCAATCACACCGATCGCTTCGCTCGCCAGTACACCGAGGAACAGAAGAAGCAGTTCATCGACTACCTCAACGGCCAGATTGCCAAGATCGACGTCCCCGGCATCACCCCCGACGAGCACGCCTACATGGAAGAGCTCCTGCTGGTCATGTACTCCAATCCCCTCAAGAACAAGCTCCGCACCATCCTCGGCAGCTGAATGCTCCCTTCCGCGAAATGGGACGCATCTTGGCGCGTCCGAAAAACGTGTCTGCGATGCCGGGAACACCTTAATTACTAATTACCCACAATGAGATTCGGCGTCATCATCATACTTGTCTACATAGCCTTGGCCTTCATCGTCGACGGAGGCATCTGGCTGCTATGTCCCAAGGCCAGGCGGCGTAAGTGGCGCTGGCCCTACTTGGGCTTCACCATCCTCTGCTGGGGGCTGCTCATCGTGGCCGTCAGCCTCCCCTGGCGCAACGTCTCCTCTTCGCTTGTGCCTAAGATGTGGATGCTCTATACCTGGCTGAGCATATACGTCGTCAAGGGTTCTGTGCTTTCCTGGCAGCTCGTCGGTCTCATCCCGCGCCTGTGGAAGGACCGGCGAATGCAGCTCGGCCTGTACGTCGGACTGCCCGTCGGACTTGTCTGCTTCGGCCTCATGTGGTGGGGTGCGCTTGCCGGTCGTCGACAGATAGAGATGGTGCGTGTCGACGTCGCCTCCCCGCGCCTGCCGCAGACCTTCGAAGGTTTTACCATCGCCCAGATTTCCGACCTTCACCTGGGCACCTGGGGCAACGACACCTCCTTCATCTCCGCCCTCGTAGACAGCGTCAACGCACAGCGCCCGGACCTCATCGCCTTCACCGGCGACCTGGTGAACCGTTCATCTTCCGAGACGGCTCCCTTCGTGCGCATCCTGTCGCGCCTGCACGCCCCCTGCGGCGTCATCTCCGTGATGGGCAACCACGACTACGGCGATTACGCCAACTGGACCACCGAGCAGGCCCACCACGCCGACGTCGACCGCCTGCGCGCCACTCAGCGCTCCATGGGCTGGCTCTTGCTCGACAACGCCTATACATCTCTGGTCCGCGGCTCCGACACCATATATATAATAGGCGTCGAGAACTGGGGCGAACCCCCTTTCTCCAGCTATGGCGATCTCGCGGCCGCACTCTCCACCCACGTCAGACCGGGCGACGACACACGACTCCCGGCAAAAGGGTCCGCATACAAGCTACTGCTCAGCCACAACCCCGAGCACTGGCGCCTGCGCGTCCGCCACGAGAGCGACATCGACCTCACCCTCTCGGGCCATACCCACGCCATGCAGTTCGCCGTCGGATCCCGCTCCCGCCGCTTCTCCCCGGCCGTCTGGCGCTACCCAGCCTGGGGCGGCTTGTACACAACCGCCTCCGCCGATGCGGACGCACTGCCCGTGCGTTCCTACACAGCCGGCAACAGCTCTCAACTCTACGTGAACATCGGGGCGGGGGAGGTCGGCCTTCCTTTCCGCATCGGTGCGGCCCCTGAGATCACCCTCATCACCCTTACGCGTACCGGCGGCACCGCACCTCATCTCCTGCCATGACACAGACATATAAGAGGAGGCCGTGCAGCTGATGCACGGCCTCCTCTTTACGCTGAGTGGGTATATGTCAGAAGAGCGGATCCCAGGCGGGTAGCAGGGTGGGCTTTTGTTTCAGGACGTCGAGGACCTGCTGCGGGGCGTACTTCTTGTCGACGACGAGGCGGAACATATACTCGTCGAACCAGGGATCGGTGATGATGAGGTGTCCGTCGTTGGGACCCTTGCCCCAGGAGTTCTCCACGAGCCACTTGGTGGGCTTGCCGGCCTTGTCGAGGTCTACGGCCACCAGGGTCATGGCGTGTGAGGAGGCGGAGCCGTAGGTGCGGATGCGGTCGGCCTTGTCCATGCCGAACTTGACTCCGAGCAGCGATTCGTAGTCGAAGTTGCCGGGGTCGAGCACGCCGCGTTCACGGTCAAGGAACTTGCCCACGTCGCAGGAGAAGTACATCATGGTGGAGTCCTTGATGGAGGCGATGGCCATGTCCTTGATGGTCTCGATGGGCAGGTTGACGTATGTCCAGTTCTTGCCGTCGTAGACGTGGCGGTCGAGGTCGATCTCATACAGCTTCCAGTAGGGGCGCGTGGGATCGTTCATGACCATGACGTAGTTGTTCTTCAGGTCGTTGCCTGCATACTCCTTGTAGAATGACTGTGGAGTGTAGGTGCGGGTGTCCACGACCTTTCCCTTGGAGTCCTTGCGGGTCCAGGTGAAGGTGGTGGGGGGTGTGCCGATGGTGCGGCTGAGCATCTGGTAGACTTCGCCGAGCATTGCTTCCTTGCGTTTCTGTATGGCGGCGGGCTTTGCGCCTTTCTTCTTCATGTCGCGGAGCTCGAGGCCGTCCTCGCGGAGCTTGAGGCTTATGAGGCGGCTGACCTTGGAAGTGTGGTTGGCTGTCCAGGTCTCGGGCATGGCCGATGCTGGTACCACGCCGTACTTGGAGATGTTGTCGCTCAGGCCGGTGAACTGTCCGCCGTCGCTGAGTGGATAGCGGAAGAGGAAGTCGACGCGGCGGTCGTCCATGGGCTTGTCGGCGCTGTCGATGATGGACTGCAGGAAGAGGTTGGATTTCTCGAGCTGGTCGAAGAAGAAGTTGTAGGCCTGGCTGAGGTAAAGCTCACCGAGGTCGTTCTGGCGCATCATCTGTGAGCGGAGCACGTTGAGGCCGGTGAAGAGCCAGCAGCGGCCGGAGGACTTCTGGTCGGTGATTCCGCGTGAGGGGACCCGGTTGGAGAAGTTGTCGTCGACGGCGGGTACCTCGGCGTTGAGGGCGAGCTTGTCGAGGTCGGTGCCGTTGAGGGCGTTGCGGATGGCGCGGTCGGAGGCGGTGGGCCTGTGGGCGTCGCGCAGGCGCTGCATCATCAGTGAGTCGATGCCTCCGCCTGGTGTCTGTGCCATGGCGCCGAGGACGCCAAGGGCTGCCAGCGAGAGAGTGAGCAGGTATTTTTTCATGGTGGGTTAGTTTTTTCTTGTGGTGCAAAGTTAACGAAAAAAATTGAGAGTTGTGCACCTGTAAGAGGGTGTTGCAAAATCCGGCGAATCGTAGGGATGCACCCTGGTGCATCCGCTCTACTTCATTGATTATCGGCGGCTGCACCAGGGTGCAGCCCTACAATCTGACCGAAATTTTGAATTTTGACACACCCTCGTCAGTGTCGGTTGTTGATAGTTGTTATCGCTTGCAGGGACGCATGGGCCGTGCGTCCGAAAAAGCTGAGAGAATGGACTCCCAATATGGTGCGGGAGGACTGTTATAGCTGGTTTGAGAGAACCCCGGAGAAAAAATTGAAAAAAGTTGGCCGAAAATTTGGTGGTTCGGAAAAGTTGTCGTAACTTTGCAGCGCAAAACCGCAAAGGGTGCCATGTCCGAGTGGTTAGGTAAAGGTCTGCAAAACCTTCTACACCAGTTCGAATCTGGTTGGCACCTCAGGGAAGCGAGCTTACAAGGCTCGCTTCCTTTTTTCGTGGCAGCCAAGGTCTGACTTGATGCACCCTCGTTACTTCAAAAAGCATTCTCTGCTGAAGGAGCGGTATACGGGCTGACGGAGGGGGGCATCTGGCTGGCGTTTTACATAGCGGCGGGGTTGACTGCCAAGCAGGTGACGCAGGTGAGGCACCTCCAGCCCAACTCGATCAAGAAGAACAGGCAGCGGCTGTGGCAGCGCATGGGATATCGGCGGATGTCTCACTGGAAGACTGCCTGCGGGAGCTGCTGGCCGAGGGGAATGAAAAAGGGCGCCCGCAGTGTCGAGCTGCGGGCGCCGGTATTTAGGGTGGGGTATGGCTTAGATGATGCCCTGTGCGAGCATGGCGTCGGCAACCTTCATGAAGCCGGCGATGTTGGCGCCCTTCATGTAGTTGATGTAGCCATCGGCCTGGGTGCCGAACTTGACGCAGTTTTCGTGGATGTCGGCCATGATGGTGTGCAGACGGTCGTCTACTTCCTTGGCGCTCCACTGCAGGTGCTCGGCGTCCTGGCTCATCTCGAGGCCGGAAACGGCAACGCCACCGGCGTTGACGGCCTTGCCGGGAGCGTAGGGAAGCTTGGCGGCGATGAAGGCGTCGATGGCCTCGGCCTGGCAGCCCATGTTGGAGACTTCGGCCACCATCATCACCTTGTTGGCGATGATGTTCTTGGCGTCCTCAATGCCTACCTCGTTCTGGGTGGCGCATGGGAGTACGATGTCTACCTTCTGCTCCCAGGGCTTGCGGCCTGCGAAGAACTGGCTGCCGGGGAACTTGTCGGCGTAGGGTGCCACGATGTCGTTGCCGGAGGCGCGGAGTTCAAGCATATAGGCGATCTTCTCGGCGTCGAGGCCGGCGGGGTCGTAGATGTAGCCGTCGGGACCGGAGATTGTCACTACCTTGCCGCCGAGCTCGGTGGCCTTGGTGGCTGCGCCCCAGGCTACGTTGCCGAAGCCGGAGATTGCTATGGTCTTGCCCTTGATGTCGGTGCCGAGGTCCTTGAGCATGTGTTCTACGAAGTAGAGTGCGCCGAAGCCGGTGGCCTCGGGACGGATGCGGGAGCCGCCGAAGCTGAGGCCCTTGCCGGTGAATGTGCCGGTGTTCTCGCGGGCGAGCTTCTTGTACATGCCGTACATGTAGCCTACTTCGCGACCGCCTACGCCGATGTCACCTGCGGGTACGTCGCGGTCGGGGCCGAGGTTGCGCCAAAGCTCCATGACGAAAGCCTGGCAGAAACGCATGATCTCGGCGTCGCTCTTGCCACGGGGGGAGAAGTCGGAGCCGCCCTTGCCGCCGCCCATGGGAAGGGTGGTGAGGGCGTTCTTGAAGGTCTGCTCGAAGCCGAGGAACTTCAGGATGCTCAGGTTAACGGAGGCGTGGAAACGGATGCCGCCCTTGTACGGGCCAATGGCATTGTTGAACTGAACGCGGTAGCCGATGTTGTTCTGCACTTCGCCCTTGTCGTCAACCCAGGTGACGCGGAAGGTGAAGATGCGGTCCGGCTCAACCATGCGCTCTATGATGCGAGCTTTCTCGAACTCAGGGTGCTGGTTGTAGACTTCTTCTACACAGAGAAGAACTTCTTTGACGGCCTGAAGGAACTCCTTCTCGCCGGGATGCTTGGCCTCCAAGTTGGCCATGATCTCATTGATGTTCATGTCTTCTAGTTTAGATTTCTTGGTTATCTGTTTTTGTACGGCAAAGTTACGTCTAATTCTGGAATGGGCAAAGGGTTTTGCCCACTTTTTTTGAAAATTTTTCATCGCGTCTGCTTTTGGGGTGCTTTCGCCCCCTGTGGGTCGTTGCATTTCGCCATGAAAATAGGAGGGCACCCAGGCCGTTGCCTGGATGCCCTCCGTTATTGAGCGTGTGTTTTTCGATTATTTCTGGGTGAAGATCACGATGCGGTTCCAGTCGTTGGTGCTGTAGGGCTGCACGTCGGAGCCGTCGTAGCGGATGGTGAGGCGGTCGCGGCTGATGCCGTAGGTGTTGACGAGGGCGTCGGCAACGGCGTTGGCGCGGCGCTCGGAGAGCTTCATGTTGTACTCGGAGGTGCCGGTGTTGCGGTCGGCATAGCCTACGATGGTGACGTTCTCGCTGGGGTTAGCCTTGAGCCACTCTGCCATGTTGTAAACGTTCACTTCCTCGGTGGGCATGATGGTGGAGGAGTTGATGGTGAAGCGTACGGTGGTCATGAGGGGCGCGTTGACGCAGTCCTTCTGAACGGTGGGTTCGGGGCAGGGGAGCTGGCTCTGGAGGTTGGCTACCTGGTCGTTGCACAGGGCCAGGGCGTCGGCGAGCTGGGCGTTCTTGGCCATGGCGTCGGCGAGCTGGGTCATGTAGTCGCACTCGTTGAAGCTGGTCCAGTTGCGGCCGCCGATGTTGAAGCTGAAGCCGCCGAGTGCTGCCACGTTGGCGTCGATGGGCTTGCCGAAGGAGCAGTTGTTCCAGTTGTCGCCGTAGAAGGTGGCGCGGGCCTCGGCGAAGAAGTCGACGTACTTGCAGAGGCGGAAGCGGAAGTTGATGCCGGCGGTGACGGGCAGGGTCCAGCTTTCGGTCTTGACGCCCTTCTCGCCGTAGCCGCCGATCCAGCTGCCGGCGGCGGGGTCGCCGTCGCTACCCTTGATGCGCCAGGTGTAGTCGCCGCCCAGGCCGATGAAGGGGATGACGCTTACGGGGCGGTTGGGGTTCACGCCGCCGAGGCTGTTGCACATGTCCCACATGAGCTCGAGGTTGAGGTTGACGTGCTTGGCGTGGGTCCAGCCGCGCAGGGGCTGGTCGGCGGTCGGGTTGTCCCAGTGCAGGGCGCCGCCGATGGCGTTGAAGCGGAAGCCGAAGTAAGGCGAGAACCAGCGACCGAAGCCGAAGTTGTAGGCTACCGTCATCTTGGTCTTATCGACGCGCTTGAGATTGCTCTCTGCGCCTACGCCACGTTCAACCAGGGGCTGGTTGATGCCGGCGCCTACCTGGATGAACCAGTTGTCGCGCCAGTTGCTGATGTAGTGGGTGGTCGGATCGCAGTTCACCTGTACGGCGGTCTCCGAGATCACCTCCTCGGTCTGCGCATTGGCCATGCCGGGAACGGCGACGGCTGCGCAGGCGAGTGCTGCTAAGTAAAGATTTCTGGACTTCATAACAGTCAATTTTATTGGTTGAGTTTTTATTCGTTTGTTCAATTTAACTTTTAAACACTCAACCGATTTGGTTGGTTCGTTTTACGGCGCAAAGTTAGAAAGAAATTTAATGTGAACCAAAGATTTATATAAATTTAGTTAAATTTTTTCTCCTACACATATATAATATAGGGACTGCAAACAGTGAATCCCCGATTTTTCGGGGTATTCCTCTACGATTCGTTTAACATTTACGGATGTGGGACGATGGTGCCCGTATTTGCCGATGCGGATAAAAATCATTAACTTCGCGCTTTAAAAGGAGGGGCTTATGCGGCGCACACCGCAGAAGTCCGCAGGTCATGGCAAAGCGTGGCAGATACATATTGAAACTGGAGGACCGCAGCAGGCTGCGCACGGTGCTGACGCTGGGTGTCAGTGTGTGGTGGCTTGCCGCCGGCGCAGTGGCGGCGGTGTTGCTGGGCGGTGCCGGCTGGCTGATGGGCTGGCACCAGGCCGGAGGCTCGGCCGACCGCCTGCCCGCCGACTCGCGGGAGGAGGTGGTGGACATGCTCATGCGTCTCGACTCGCTCAAGGCCGTGGTGGCCGTCAACGGTCGATATATAAATAATGTGTCGCGGTTGCTTGACACTGGCCGCATGCCCACGGATTCGGCGTCATCGTCGCGACCGGTGGCCCCGCTGCCGCCCGACTCGCTGCCGGATGCCGGCGATGCCGAGAGGGCCTTCGTGGAGTCGATGAGCCGCCGTGGCGATTTCCGCTCTTCCGCCCTGGCGTCTATGGCTGCCGAGGGTGTGCGCTTCGGCCCTCTGTCCACGTCGGGAATCCAGACGCAGGGCTCCATGGATGGCACGGACGCGGTGATAGTGGTGCCGGACGCCGAGCCGCTGCTGGCGCCCGCCGACGCCCGCGTAGTGGACCTGCACTACACTTCCCGCGACGGCTACACGCTGGTGCTGCAGCATCCTCGCGGGTTCATCTCGCGCATCAGCGGGATGGGCAGGGTGATAGTGGCGGCGGGGATGGACTTGTGCATGGGCGACGCCATGGGCTTCGGGCCGGGCAAGTCGCGCCGACAGGGCTCCGTCACGCTCCGCCTATGGCACAACGGCACTCCGCTCAGGCCGGCTGACTACATACGTCAGCCCAACCAGAAATGAATACGACCATATGACAGACAACAACATATGCAACATAGCCGTCATGGGCTCCACGGGCAGCATCGGCACGCAGACGCTCGACGTCATGGCCGAGCACCCGGAGTGCTTCCGTGCCTCGCTGCTGGCGGCACATCGGAACTGGGAGCTGCTTGCCGACCAGGCCAGGCGCTTCCGTCCGCGGGCGGTGGTGATTGCCGACGAGTCCCTGATGCCCCGGCTGAAAGAGGCTATTGATGGCACTGGGGTAAAAGTATACGGCGGCGACCGGGCCATCGAGGAACTGGCGGCCGACCCTGCACACGACACGGTGGTGGCGGCCATGGTGGGTTACTCCGGGCTGCCGTCGGTGCTTGCCGCAGCCAGGGCCGGAAAACGCATCGCACTGGCCAACAAGGAGACACTGGTGGCCGCCGGTGAGCTGGTTACGCGCCTCTGCCGCGAGCATGGCGCCGAGCTGCTGCCCGTCGACAGCGAGCACTCGGCCATCTTCCAGTGTCTGCAAGGGGAGGCTCCCGAGGCCGTCAGCCGCATTATCCTCACGGCCTCCGGCGGTCCATTCCGCACCTGCACCATCGACGAGCTGGAGACAAAGACCCCGGCCGACGCCCTGCGCCATCCCAACTGGGACATGGGCGCCAAGGTGACCATCGACTCCGCGTCGATGATGAACAAGGGCTTCGAGATGATAGAGGCCCGCTGGCTCTTCTCTTGCCCGCCGGAGCACATTGCTGTGGCCGTGCACCCGCAGTCCATAGTCCATTCCATGGTGGAGTTCTGCGACGGCGCCCTCAAGGCCCAGCTCGGCGTGCCCGACATGCGCCTGCCCATAGCCTACGCGCTCGGCTATCCGCATCGTCTGCCTACATTGCGCAGGCCATTGACAATCAGCGATATGGCCACGCTCACCTTCGAGGCCCCGGACCTGGAGCGCTTCCCGCTGCTGGCCTATGCTTACGAGTCCATAGACAGGGGCGGCACGGCCCCGGCCGTCATGGCAGCCGCCGACGAGGTGGCCGTTGCTGCGTTCCTCAAGGGCGCCATCGGCTTCATGGACATCGTCCGCGTGGTGCGCCGCGTCCTCGACCGAGCCGACTTCTCCCTCAACCCCGACTACCAGACAATCATCGAGGCCGACGCTCAGGGCCGACGCTTCGCCAACGAAACGATACAGACACTGTAAATGGAGACATTCCTCATAAAAGCGGCCCAGCTGGTGCTCGCTTTGGCCTTCCTGGTCATCATCCACGAGTTCGGCCACTTCCTGTTCGCCCGCATGTTCGGTGTGCGGGTGGAGAAGTTCTACATCTTCTTCAACCCCTGGTTCTCGCTGTTCCGCTACAAGAGCCGCTGCCTGAAGCGCCTGGAGGCCCGGGAGAAGGCACGCGCCGCAGCCGAGGCCAAGGGCATCACCTACATTCCTGCCGAGGAGACGGTGGACGCCGGCTGCAAGAAGCGCCGCAGCCATTTCTGGAAGGAGACCGAGTACGGCATCGGCTGGCTCCCCCTGGGAGGCTACTGCAAGATCGCCGGCATGATCGACGAGTCCATGGACACGGAGCAGATGAAGCGTCCGCCGCAGCCCTGGGAGTTCCGTTCCAAGCCGGCCTGGCAGCGTCTGCTGATCATGGTGGCCGGAGTGCTCTTCAATTTCCTGCTGGCCATCCTCATCTACGCCGGCATAGTATACGCCACCGGCGAGGAGTACGTGCCCTTCACCGAGGCCCAAGACGGCATGGTCTATTCCCCGGCGGCCAAGAGCATCGGCTTCCGCGACGGTGACATACCCCTCACCGCCGACGGCAAGACCCTCGAGCGTCCCTCGCAGATGACAGATATGCTCCAGTCCAGCCGCATCACTGTGCTCCGTGGTAAGGATACGGTTGCCATCGCCGTGCCAGAGAAGTTCATCTTCACCGTCGACAAGGAGGCCAAGGAGGGCAACAGCCTCTTCACCTTCATGGCCTATTCCATCCCGGCCCAGTTCGCCAAGATCGTCAGCGGCGAGGGCGCCGAGAAGGCGGGCGTAAAGGCCGGTGACCGCGTCGTGGCCATCGACGGGCGCCCCATACGCGACGTCTACACCTTCCTGCGCACAGTCAAGGGCCACGCCAACAAGACCATGGGGCTGACGGTGGCACGCCGAGAGCATGGCCGCACCGACACCCTCACCCTCCAGGTGCCTCTCAACGCCAGTTCACAGATGGGAGTCGAGCTCGAGACAGACCCCGCCAAGTTCTACCGCAGCAAGGTGATCCGCTACAACCTGCTCACCTCCGTGCCACGCGGAGTGCAGATGGGTACCGACAAGCTCACCTCCTACGTCTCCTCCATGAAGATGGTCTTCACCAAGGAGGGTGCCCGGAGCATCGGCGGCTTCGGCACCATCGGCTCCATCTTCCCCGACAAGTGGGACTGGATAGCCTTCTGGAACATCGCCGCCTTCCTCAGCGTGGCCCTGGCGTTCATGAACATCCTGCCCATCCCGGCACTGGACGGCGGACACGTCATGTTCCTGCTCTACGAAGTCATCTTCCGCCGCAAGCCCGGCGAGAAGTTCATGGAATACGCCCAGTACACCGGCATGATTCTGCTGCTTCTGCTGCTCCTGTACGCCAACGGCATGGACATAGTGCGCCTCTTCAAGTAAGTACGCACGGCAGCATGAACGCGACAGTGTAGGGACGCACCCTGGTGCGTCCGTCCCAAACGACTTGACAAAACAATGGAAACCAAGGAAATCAAGACAATAAAGCTACGGCGCGGCAAGGAGGAGAGCCTTGAGCGCCACCACCCGTGGGTATTCTCGGGCGCTATCCAGCAGCTCCCCGACGGGCTGGAAGAGGGCGACCTGGTGCGCGTCGTCACCGGTGCCGGCGACCTTGTCGGCGTGGGCCACTGGCAGATTGGCTCCATATCCGTGCGTATGCTCGCCTTCGGCGCCGAAAGCTTGCCCGACGACTTCTTCGACACGCGTCTGCGCGACGCCTGGCAGCTACGCCGCGCCCTCGGCCTCATACGTCAGGACAACAATTCCTTCCGCCTCGTCCATGGAGAGGGCGACTACATCCCCGGCCTCATCGTCGACGTCTACGCCGACACCGCCGTGGTGCAGGCCCACACCCCCGGCATGCATTTCATGCGCCGACGCGTGGCACAGGCCCTGACCGAGCTCCCCGGCCTCCCCGTCAAGAACGTATACTACAAGAGCGAGACCACGCTGCCATTCAAGGCACGCCTCGACCCCGTCAACGAATACCTCGCCGGCGGCTACGAAGGCTCCGTGGCACTGGAGAACGGTCTGCGCTTCAACATCGACTGGCTGCGCGGACAGAAGACAGGCTTCTTCCTCGACCAGCGTTCCAACCGCGCCCTGCTCGAACACTATGCCCGCGGCCGCAAGGTCCTCAACATGTTCTGCTACACCGGCGGCTTTTCCGTCTACGCCCTGCGCGGCGGCGCCGAGTTGGTACACAGCGTCGACTCCTCCACCAAGGCCATCGCCCTGACCGAGGCCAACGCCGACCTCAACTTCCCCGCCGACAGGCGCCACGAAGCCTTCGCCACCGACGCCTTCCGCTACCTCGACGACATGGCCAACGGCGCCTACGATCTCGTCATCCTCGACCCCCCCGCTTTCGTCAAGCACCGAGGAGCATTGCAGAACGGCCTGCGCGGCTACCGCCGTCTCAACGCACAGGCATTCCGCAAGATAGCCCCAGGCGGAGTCCTCTTTACCTTCTCCTGTTCGCAGCTCGTCAGCAAGGACATGTTCCGCATGAGCGTCTTCTCCGCCGCCGAGCAGGCCGGCCGCCGCGTCCGCATTCTCCACCAGCTCACGCAGGCGCCCGACCATCCCGTCGACATCTGCCATCCCGAAGGCGAGTATCTCAAGGGCCTTGTCCTCTACGTAGAATAGAGCCACCGTAAGAAATCATCAAATAAATAGAATCCAGAAACAAACCATACATCATGAAGAAAATGCTCATAACCCTGCTGGCTGGCGCCGCCGTGGCAGTGCCAGCATTCGGCAAGGCACCCGCTAAAAAGGCCCCTAAGGCCCTGGAAGCCCCCGAGTTCCCCTATCACGTCGACAACTTCGCCGACATCGAAGTCCTCCGCTACCAGGTACCCGACTTCGACAAGCTCTCTCTCAACCAAAAGCTCATGGTCTACTATCTCTGCCAGGCAGCACAGGCCGGGCGAGACATCATTTGGGACCAGAACGGCCGCTACAACCTCCAGATCCGCCCCTTGCTCGAGGCAATTTATACCTCTTACAACGGCGACAAGACCTCCAAGGACTACAAAGCCTTCGAGCAGTACCTCAAGCAGGTGTGGTTCGGCAACGGCATCTACCATCACTACTCCAACGACAAGTTCACCCCCGGCTTCTCCCGGGACTTCTTTACCGCCCAGGTCAACGCCCTGCCCACCGACAAGCTGCCCCTGAAGGACGGACAGACACGCGAGCAGATGCTCGCCGAGCTAATCCCCGTCATCTTCGACCCCACCGTGCTGCCCAAGAAGGTCAACCAAGACGGCTCTCAGGACGTCGTAGCCACTTCCGCCGGCAACCTCTACGAAGGCGTCACCCAGCAGGAAGTCGAAGCCTACTATGACCGCCTCAAGGACCCCGACGATCCCACACCCGTTTCCTACGGACTCAACGCACGCGTAGTCAAGAAAGACGGCAAGGTTCAGGAGGAAGTCTATCGCGTCAATGGCCTCTATGGCCCCGCCATCGCACAGATCATCTACTGGCTCGACAAAGCCAAGGGCGTGGCCGAGAACGACGCCCAGAAAGCATACATCACCAAGCTCGTCGACTACTACATCACCGGCGACCTGCGTCTCTTCGACGAGTACTCCATCCTATGGGCCGAGGACACCAAATCAAAGGTCGACTTCGTCAACGGCTTCATCGAGAGCTACAACGATCCACTGGGCATGACCGGCTCCTGGGAGAGCTACGTCAACTTCCGCAACGACAAGGCCACCAACCGCACCGCCACCATCTCCGGCGCCGCACAGTGGTTCGAGGACAACAGTCCCATCGACCCGCGCTTCCGCAAGCCTAACGTCAAGGGCGTCTCCGCCAAGGTCATCACAGCGGCAATGCTCGGCGGAGACGCATACCCCGCCACCGCCATCGGCATCAACCTCCCCAACGCCAACTGGATACGTGCGCAGCACGGCTCCAAGTCCGTCACCATCGAGAACATTACCGAGGCATACGACATGGCCAGCCACGGCAACGGCTTCAACGAAGAGTTCGTGATCGACAAGCCCACTCGCGACATCATGGACAAATATCTGTACATCACCGATATGCTCCATACAGACCTGCACGAGTGCCTCGGCCACGCCTCCGGCCAGCTCCTGCCCGGCGTCGACCAGGACGCCCTCAAGGAGAATGGTTCCGCACTCGAGGAGGCACGCGCCGACCTGTTCGCACTCTACTACCTCGCCGACCCCAAGCTCCGCGAACTCGGCATCCTCGACAATCCCGAAGCTTACAAGGCTGAGTACTACAAGTACATGCTTAACGGCCTCATGACCCAGCTCAACCGTATCGAGCCCGGCAAGGACGTAGAAGAGGCACACATGCGCAACCGTCAGCTCGTGGCACGATACGCACTCGAGAACGGCGCCAAGGACAAGGTGGTGGAGCTCGTCAAGCGCGGCGGCAAGACCTACGTCAAGATCAACGACTACCGTAAGCTTCGCGACCTGTTCGGCAAGCTCCTCGGCGAAATCCAGGCCATCAAGTCCACCGGCGACTACGCCGCCGGTAACGCCCTCATACAGAAGTACGCCGTAAAGGTCGACCCAAGACTCCACAAGGAAGTCCTCGATCGCTACTCCAAGCTCACCATCCCGCCCTACCGAGGCTTCGTCAACCCCGTCTACAATCTCGTCTACGACCAGGACGGCAACATAACCGACGTGACCATCGACTACACCGAAGGCTACGCCGACCAGATGCTCCGCCTCAGCCGCGATTTCTCCACACTCAAGTAAATACCCCCACTATCACTGGCGGTTTATAACTAAGTCATTGCGAAATAGGGAATTAATCGTTAGTGTGACTCTTGGCTGCCAGACTGTGTGAAAAAAATATGCCCCTGGCACTTGTGTAGCTGCGAAAAAAGCATTACCTTTGCAGCGCAAAAACGCTTTCGGGGTGTAGCACAGTTGGTTAGCGCGCTACGTTCGGGACGTAGAGGTCGGAAGTTCGAGTCTTCTCACCCCGACAAGCTACAGCAGGCGGAGACCCATCCGGGGCTCCGCCTGCACTATTTTATGCCCTAACGGCCGGACCTGTAAATCGCTGTCGCACAGCGTGTTGCGGCGCCGTCCATTCATTTGCCTCCGGGGTCGGCGTTGGTGTTTCCTTGGCAATGGGCGTGCTTCAGCGCTGCGTAGTGTCGTCGGTCTCAACATTTTTTTCAACATTTTTGCCCGTGGCCGCATCAGCGGCGTTCACCGCCAGAGGCGTCTCCTTCGCCGTGTCCGGCTTTCGGTTGCAGAAAGGCTCCGGGGCGGCGAAGAGGTCCGTCTCGGGGTGTCCGGCGCTCACATATCCCTCTGCGATGGTGTCGCGTCCCGATGGAGCCTCGTACGCGCACAGGTCGAAACGCTGGAGCATCACGGCTATGTGCTCGAAAATCTCCGACTGTATGGCCTCGTACTCCGGCCACACGCTCGTGGCGGTGAAGCAGTATACGTACAGTGGCACGCCTGTGCTCGTCTGCTGGTCCGTCCCCACCATCGTCAGCTGCGTGTGGTCCACGTCCGGATGCGTGTCGAGGTGCATTTTGAGGTAGGCCCGCAGCAGCCCCAGGTTTGTTTCCACCGAGCCTGGCGCCAAGGTGCGGTCGCCCGCCAGCAGCCCGTTCCCCTTCTGCGCCAGTTTGGCCGTGATCCAGGCGTCCATGTGCGGGATGGCGCGGTAGCGGTCGAGTTCCTGCTCCGTCAGCTGCCGCACGCTGTCGCTGTCGATGTAGTAGTTGCGGTAAATGCGCCGCGCGCCCGACTGCTTCATGCTTCGGTAGTTGGTGAAAGAACCCGAAATCAGCGAGTAGGGCGGAAGCATCGTCGTGGTATTGTCCCAGTTGAGCACCTTTACCGACGACAGGTTGGCCTCCACCACGACTCCGTTGGCTTCGGTGTTGGGCACTTTTATCCAGTCGCCCACGTGCAGGGCGTCTTCTTCGCTGAGCTGTACGCTCGCCACCACCCCCAGGATGCTGTCCTTGAACACCAGCATGAGCACCGCCGCGAAGGCACCCAGCCCCGCCAGCAGCGTCGCCGGGGACTTGTCGACCATGATGGCTATGGCCACGATGACCCCGATGAGGTGGATTATGCCGTTGACCAGCTGCGCGATGCTCTTCAGAGGCAGCTTTCGCTTGTTCTGCCGCGCGTCGAAGTATGTCCACATCACTGCCACGAAGCTCGTGGCAGCCCGCACGCTCACGAACACTATATATATCAGTGTCAGCTTGCTGAGCACACGCGTCAGCGTGGCCTCCTGCAGGTACGTCAGGTGCAGGAATACGATATAGGCCAGCGGAGGCACCAGGGCCGTGATGCGCGTCAGGAAATGGCTGCGGGTCACCACCACTGCCAGGGGCGCCCGCACGTGCGACACCACCAGGCGCACCAACGACAGCAGGAGCCAGCGGCAGAGCACGCCGATGCCTATGGCCACCGCCAGCACTATGATCGAGTATAGCACAACCGCCAGCTTCGGGTTGTGCTGTATCCCGAAGAGGTCGAGAATGTTGTATGCCCATTTCGAGAGAGTGTGGACCAACCCTCCGCCGTGCGTGTCCGGCAGGATGTCGGACTCGAAGCGGCGTGCGATGTCGGAGTCCTGGGAGGCGGCGTGCGCCGCCAGTATCAGTGCGATAAGGTCCATTTACTTCAGAACGCCTCGCCCCGCCCGATAGTTGGAGCGGAAGCGCACTCCCTACATTTCGTCTGGAGATACTCAAGTCGCTATCTGTCAGTTATTCCAATTGGCGTTAACAAAATTTAACTTTTGAGGTTGCACACTTGCCATCAGCCTGTGCAAGGGAGCTAAAAGCCCCGGCGCCTGTTTATAGATTTTGTAACACGTTGCAATAAAGCGATATAAGGGCGTGCGATTTTTATCTATACATATTCATTCGTAAAATTTATACTCTAAAGTTTGTCCCTTGGTCGAAAAATGCCTATCTTTGAACGAAAATAAAGCTAAGTCTTAAAAAGTATTAACGAAAATGGAGCAGACACTGTGCATCCTCAAGCCGTCGGCAGTCGGCAGGTTCCTGATGGGTGAGATCATCGCCCGCATCGAACGTAAGGGTCTGATTATCAGCGGCATGAAGATGATGCAGCTGGATGAGCAGATTCTGCGCGAGCATTACGCCCACCTGGTCGACAAGCCCTTCTTCCCGGAGATTGTCAAGTCGATGACGGCCACCCCGGTAGTAGTGGTGTGCATCAGCGGCGTTGATGCCGTGAGCGTGTTCCGCGCCATGACGGGCGTAACCAACGGTCGCCAGGCCGCCCCCGGCACCCTCCGTGGAGACTTCTGCATGTCCAACCAGGCAAACATCGTCCACGCCTCCGACTCCGTTGAGAACGCCGCCGTCGAGCTCCGACGCTTCTTCCGCCCCGAAGAGATATTCGACTGGAAGCCTGACCAGGTTGCATATCTTTACGGTTCGGGCGAGACGAAGTGAACCGTTGATACCGGAGACACTTGATATGAATATAGGTGCCTACCCCCAAGTGGTACCCAGACACACAAGCATGAGAATCCGTAAAAGCCTATATGCGCTGGCAGTGCTGGCACTGAGCTGCACGTTCGCCGTTCAGGCCCAGCAGCCGTCGGCCCACCGCGCCAATCACCAGGCCCTCATGGCCAGCCGCGCCAACTCCACCAATCGCGTCCGCCTGCTCGAGGGCAACGTGCTGCCCAACGTCGCCGACGTCGCAGAGCCAGGCGTCGAAGTCTTCGCCTATGGCATGGACTCCAGGCGCGTAAACCCATTCAGCGAGAGCCAGGTGCCCGACCGCGCCGTCATCGACGTCCGCGGCTACCATATGCCCGTTCCCGGCAAGGTCTCCTCCAACTACGGCTATCGGGCCAAGTTCGGTCGCATGCACAAGGGCATCGACCTCCACTTGCGCACGGGCGACACCATCTACGCCGCTTTCGACGGCAAAGTGCGCGTGAGCAGCTACGAGGCCAAGGGCTTTGGCAACTACCTTATCATCCGCCACCCCAATAAGTTAGAGACCATCTACGGCCACATGAACCGCGCCCTGGTCAAGGAGGGGCAGACTGTCAGGGCGGGACAGCCCATCGGCCTTGGAGGCAGCACCGGTCGCAGCACCGGTCCCCATCTCCACTTCGAGACCCGCTACATGGGCTACGCCATCAACCCCGCCGCCATCTTCGACTTCGTCAACCACACCACCCACAGCGACTACTACACCTTCACCAAGAAGTCGTACACGCAGGCCCGCAACTACGCCTCCTCCGTCCCTGCCGAGCAGGAGTCCGTCAACACCGCCTACAAGCCCGCAGCGCCCAACACCGCCGGCACCTATACCGTCCGCACCGGCGACACCATTACCTCCGTGGCCCTCAGCAACGGTCTGTCGCGTACGCGCCTCATGCAGCTCAACGGCCTCACTTCCCAGTCCGTCCTCAAGCCGGGCCAGGTCCTCAAAGTGAAATAATCCAGGAAGAGCAGCAGAGTCTTTAATCTCCTGGCCGCGGTGCTCATCTGCGCCGTTATGAGGCGCGTGGCGAAAGCTCGAAAAAAGTCTTCTGCGGAAATTCGCCGACGATCTGAGCACGACGACGGAGCTGCTGTGCGCCATTCTTAGATACGAGCCATACTCAACTGCTACTATATGGCAGTGCACATAGGCTCCGATGGCTACGGCATCGACACCCTCAAGTCCCGCTATGCCGCTCTCAACGAGGCCATTGCGTCTGACCTCATAGCTTCCTGCCTCTCTCGGCGGGAAGTTTTTTGTGCGCCGTGAGCACGCCCCCGCTCCCATGTGTGAAAAAATTAGTAACTTTGCGGCGATTTTTCTCCGTAGCGGTTTTTTGCAAGCGGGGATGGCATAAATAACAAACTGTATGGACTGGCTAATCGAACTACTAAGACCAGGGAACATGTCCCTCGCGAGCTCCGTGCTGCTCTATTCGTTCGTCATCTTCACGGGCATATGGCTGGGCAAGGTCAAGATATTCGGCGTGTCGCTGGGTGTAACCTTCGTGCTCTTCGTGGGCATTCTCATGGGCCACTTCGGTTATGCGGTGGAGGCAGACACGCTCCACTTCCTGCGTGAGTTCGGTCTCATCCTGTTCATCTTCTCCATAGGCATGCAGGTTGGCCCCGGCTTCTTCTCGTCGTTCAAGGAGGGAGGCATCAGCCTCAACCTGCTGGCCATGCTCGGCATCGCCATCAATGTCGGCGTTACCCTGGCCATCTACTTCATCCAGGGGGGGGCAGACGGCGACACCAACTTCATGCAGATGGTGGGCATCATGTCCGGCGCAGTCACCAACACCCCCGGCCTGGGCGCCGCTCAGCAGTCCGTGCTCCAGGTCAACTCCGAGGCCTACGGAGTCTCCCAGGAGATGTCTATGGGCTATGCCGCCGCCTATCCCCTAGGAGTGGTCGGCATCATCGCCTCCATGCTCATAATAAAGAAGGTGTTCCGCATCGACACCGACAAGGAGATACAGGCCGTCGAGGAGGAGCAGCACAGCAGCCAGCTGCAGCCCCATATGCTCACCGTGCGCGTCAGCAACGACCTCATCTGCGGTCTGTCGCTGAGCAAGCTCCACACTGTCATCACCTCCAACTTCGTGGTGAGCCGCATAGAAAAGCCCGACGGCGAGGTCGTCATCCCCACCGCCGAGGAGGCCCTGGAGCTCAACGACCTCGTGCTCATAGTCTGTTCCGTGCAGGACGAGGAAGTATTCACACGCTTCATCGGCCCCAAGGAGGAGAAGAAGTGGGAGCGCAAGGACTCGCCCGTGGTGAGCCGCCGCATCGTCATCACCAAGCCCGAGTACAATGGCACCAAGCTCGGCAGCCTGCATCTGCGCCGCGGTTACGCCCTGAACGCCACACGCGTCAACCGCGCCGGCGTGGACCTGCTGGCATCGCCCAGCCTGCACCTGCAGCTCGGCGACCGCATCACCGTAGTCGGCCAGCTACCTGACATAGAGCGCCTGGCCGACAAGCTCGGCAACTCCATGCGCCGCCTCAACGAGCCCAACCTCATCACCATGTTCATCGGCATCTTCCTGGGCATCCTGGTGGGGAGCATCCCACTGCAGTTCCCGGGCATGTCTGTGCCTATGAAGCTCGGCCTGGCCGGAGGCCCCCTGGTGGTGGCCATCCTCATCAGCGCCTACGGCTACAAGATACACCTGGTGACGTACACCTCAACGTCGGCCAACCTGCTGCTGCGCGAGATCGGCATCTGCCTCTTCCTGTCGTCGGTCGGCATTGCGGCCGGTCAGGGCTTCGCAGAGACCGTCTTCTCCCCCCTCGGCGCCTGGTGGGTGCTCTACGGAGTGCTGATCACCATGATTCCGCTGCTGGTGGTGGGCATAGTGGCCCGCAAGCGGCACCGCACCAACTTCCTGAGCATCATGGGCCTGATGGCCGGCGGATATACCGACCCTCCGGCGCTGGCCTACGCCAACAAGGTAGCCAACAACGACGCACCCTCCGTGAGCTACTCCACCGTCTACCCGCTGACCATGTTCATGCGCGTGATAGTGGCGCAGATACTCGTTCTCTGCATGCTATGAGATAGCGGGGCAATGTAGGGACGCACCCTGGTGTGTCCGTTAACGGGTTATGATGCGCACGAAGCGGACGCACCCTGGTGCGTCCCTACAGAGTCACGGGGAGTCGGTTATGCCGTTGTCGGTGGATTTGGCGTTTTCAGAATTTATTCGTAACTTTGCAGCGAATTTGAGGCGATGAGTCCGGGTCTCCTTTTCCTGCGGCTTTCAGTCCTCGAAGCACATACCTCGCGACACACTCTTTTTTCATCCGCGGCCTGCGCGTCTCATGCGCCGCCGCCCCTCCCCGACATTCGTTCCGGGAGGCCAACCGCCAAGAAACACATACGCCGTGTCTCAGGCCCAGCCGCATTTATGGCGATTGTGTGCCAGAAATGCCGCAGACAGCGGTACGCGCCGTCGAAGGCCAGCACGGAGCCACATACCACCTATGTACAATATAGACCAACTCAACGCCATGGAAGCGGAACAGGTGCGCAGCATCGCCGCCGAGATGGGTATGAAGAAAGCCGACTCGGCCGACCGCCAGGACGCCGAATACTACATCCTCGACAACCAGGCCATCACCTCCGCCAAGGAAATGGCCGAGAAGTCCGCCGCCCAGCCCCGCAAGCGTGGACGCAAGCCCAAGGCTGCCACCGACGCTGCCGCCAAGCCTGCCCGTACCGCCAAGGCTGCCAAGGCAGACGATGTAGCCGAAGCTCCTGCCGAGTCCAAGAAACGCGGACGCAAGCCCAAAGCACAGCCTGCCGACGAACCAACCCTCTTTGACAGCGCAGAGAATACCGACAAAGGCGACAATTCTTCGACTATAGACTCTCAAACCAAGACGCCCGTCACCACCGACGAGTTGCCGATTCTCGCCGCCGAGCCCAAGAGGCGCGGACGCAAGCCCAAGGCAAAGGCCGGCGAAGAGGCCCAGCCCGCAGTCGTTCCCGCCGAGGCCTCCGCCGCTCCTACAACCGACATCCTCACATACATAGCCGCCGAGGAGCCTAAGCCCGAAGCAATCACCGAACCCCAAACCGAGTCCGAGGAAAAGTCCGAGCCTGAACAGCAGCCCGTTTCCGAGGCCAAGCCCGAGAAGGCCCCCAGCACCGACAACTCCCAGCCCTCAACTCTCAACTCTCAGATAAACACGCCCATAGGCAAGAAGACATTCCGCTCCTCGAAGGCCAAGGACACCTCCCTTGACGTCTTCTTTCCCCAGGCTAATACCCGCAAGTTCACTCCGCGCACCCAGCGTGCAGGAGAGCCTGCACTTGTCCCGGCACCCATCCCCGCCGCCCCCGTCCTCATCGAGGAGCCCAAGGCTCAGCCTCAGCAGCTCGGCAAGCGCCAGCAACAGAAGTCCGCACGCCTGCAGCGGCAGCAGGTGCCCACCGCAAAGCAGCAGGAGACTTTCGCCTTCGACAATATCGTCAACGCCACCGGCGTGCTCGAACTTATGCCCGAAGGCTTCGGCTTCCTCCGTTCCTCCGATTACAACTACCTGGCCAGCCCCGACGACATCTACGTGGCGCAGAACCACATAAAGCAGTATGCACTCAAGTCCGGCGATGTGGTGGAATGCACCGTCAATCCGCCCCGCGACGGCGATAAGTACTTTCCCCTCGGCAAAGTGCTCCGTGTAAACGGCCAGAACCCTGTCACAGTGCGCGACCGCATCCCCTTCGAGCACCTCACCCCCCTCTTCCCCGAGGAGAAGTTCGACATCACCTCCGGACCTATGGGCAACATCTCCACGCGCATAGTCGACATGTTCGCTCCCATCGGCAAGGGTCAGCGTGCGCTCATCGTCGCCCCGCCTAAGACCGGCAAGACCATCCTGCTCAAGGACATCGCCAACGCCATCGCCTCCAACCACCCCGACACATACATAATAATGCTGCTCATCGACGAGCGCCCCGAGGAGGTGACCGACATGGCCCGCAGCGTCAACGCAGAGGTCATCGCCTCCACATTTGACGAGCCCGCCGAGCGCCACGTCAAGATCGCCGGCATCGTCCTGGAGAAGGCCAAGCGCCTGGTGGAGTCCGGCCACGACGTTGTCATCATGCTCGACTCGATTACCCGCCTGGCCCGCGCATACAACACCGTGTCGCCGGCCAGCGGCAAGATACTCTCCGGCGGTGTCGACGCCAATGCCCTCCAGAAGCCCAAGCGCTTCTTCGGCGCGGCCCGCAACATCGAGAACGGCGGCTCCCTGACCATCATCGCCACAGCCCTGACAGAGACCAGCTCCAAGATGGACGAGGTGATCTTCGAGGAGTTCAAGGGCACCGGCAACATGGAGCTGCAGCTCGACCGCAAGCTCAGTAACAAGCGTCTCTTCCCCGCAGTCGACATCATCGCCTCCTCCACACGCCGAGAGGACCTGCTCACCAACCCCGAAATCCTCAATCGCATGTGGCTGCTCCGCAAGTTCATCAGCGACATGAACTCCATCGAGGCCCTCGAGTTCATCAAGAAGCAGATGGAAATGACCCGCAGCAACCTGGAGATTCTCCACAACATGAATGGCTAAGAAATCTCCCGACAAGACACAGAAAACCAACGCGGCCCGTCTGCTCGACCGGGCCGGCGTTGCCTATAGGCTCGTGCCGTACCCCGTCGACGAGGAGCATCTGGAGGCTACCCACGTGGCCGAGGCCCTCGGCGAGGACATCCGCCAGGTCTACAAGACACTCGTGCTCCGCGCCGGCAAGCAGCTGTTCGTCTGCGTCATACCTGGTGCTGAGGAGGTCGACCTGAAGAAAGCCGCCCGCGCCATCGGAGCCAAGAAGGTCGAGATGATACACGTCCGCGAGCTGCTGCCGCTGACCGGCTATATCCGCGGCGGCTGCTCACCCGTGGGAATGAAGACCAAGCTGCCCACCTTCATCCAGCGAGACTGCCTGGAGCTGGAGGAGATGTTCGTCTCCGCCGGGCAGCGCGGGCTGCAGGTCGCCATCGCCCCTCGGGCTCTCGTGGACTTCACACAGGCAACGCCCACCGATTTGACCATAGAGAAGTGAACACATTCGGCCATATCTACCGCCTCACCGACTTCGGCGAGAGCCACGGACCCGCCATCGGCGGCATCATCGACGGATGCCCTGCCAACTGGCTGCTCGATCTCGATGCCGTGCAGTCTGCGGTGGACCGTCGTCGCCCATGCCGCAACCGCTTCACCACTCAGCGCCGCGAGACCGACCGGGTGCAGTGGCTCTCCGGTCTCGACGAACATGGCGTGACTCTCGGCACCCCCATCGCCTTCATGGTATGCAACCAGGATACCCGCTCCGGCGACTACGTGCACCTGCGCGACACTTTCCGCCCCGGACACGCCGACTACACCACCTTCGTCAAGTACGGCATCCGCGAATATCGTGGCGGCGGCCGAGCCTCCGCCCGCCAGACATTCACACGCGTAGTGGCCGGAGCCCTCGCCGAGCAGTTCCTGCGTGCTGAGGGCGTGGAAATCCTCGCCTACCTGAGCGGCCTGGGTCCCGTGCAGATGTCCGACCCGTACGTCGTGCAAGCAACCCGTGCCGACATCGACGCCTCTCCTTTCTTCGCTCCTACCAGGGCGCTGACAGACGAGTATGAAAGCGTATTCGAGGGCCTGGAGGACAGCGTTGGAGGACGTGTGTCGCTGATAGTCCGGGGCGTTCCAGCCGGACTCGGTTCACCCGTTTACGACAAGCTCACCGCCCGCCTGGCCCAGGCCATGATGAGCATCAACGCCGCCCGCGGAGTGGAGTTCGGCCTTGGAATGAAGTCCGCTGCCATGTACGGCCGAGAGGCAATAGACACATACACCAGCGCCACCGGCAGCGGATCGGAGCTGCGCATCCGCACCGAGCAAAACCACTGCGGAGGCATTGAGGGGGGCGTCTCCACCGGCGAGGACATCCGTCTGTCGGTAGCCTTCAAGCCCACTCCCACACGTCCGTATCCCGTCCCGACCTTCAACTACCGGGGAGAGTCAGTAATACTTGAGCCGAAAGGCCGCCACGATCCCTGCGTGGCCATTCGCGCCGTCCCCGTCGTCGAAGCGATGGCCGCCATGGTACTGCTCGACGAGCTGCTGCTGGCCCGCACAACCCGATTCTGATGCGCACATACGCCGAATACCTGGCCTCAATCTTCGGCCCCGGCAAGTACCAGAAGCTGACCCTCAACGCCGGCCACGACTGTCCCAACCGCGACGGCACCCTCGGTTACGGCGGCTGCATCTACTGCTCCAACCAGGCTTTTTCGCCCGCCTACTGCCACGCCGCCGCCACCCTCGAGGAGCAGCTCCAGGCCGGACGAGCCTTCTTCAGCCGCAAGTACCGCGACAAGCGCTGGCTACCCTATTTCCAGACCTATACCTCCACCAACGCCGACCTCGACGAGCTGCGCCGCCAGTACATCAGTATGCTCGCCCCCGACGACGTGGCCGGTATGGTAGTCAGCACTCGCCCCGACGCTCTGCCGACGCCCGTGATCGGCCTTCTCTCCTCCCTGCCCAAGCCCGTATTGGTGGAGATTGGCGCCGAGACCAGCCACGACCGCATACTGGAGACAATCAACCGCCGCCACACCTGGGCGCAGACCGTGGACGCCGTGGAGCGCTGTGCGGCAAATGGGCTGCACGTCGGCCTTCATCTCATCGCAGGCTTGCCCGGAGATGATGACGACGGACTGCTGCTGACCATCGACCGCTGTTGCCGCCTGCCCATCGACACCATCAAACTCCACCATCTCCAGGTGCTGAAAGGAACATTATTGGCACATATGGCCGATAGGGGAGAGGTGCGAGTGCCGGAGCTGACACTGGAGCATTACCTCGACCTGTGTGCCGCGATAGTGCGGCGCGTACCCGGGAGGATAACGATAGAGCGCTTCGTGGCCCAGGCGCCCGAAGGACTGCTCATATCGCCCCGCTGGGGACTCAAGAACTACCAGTTCATGAACCTGCTGCGGAAAAAGCTGAGGGAGGACGCCCAGGCACCAATGTAGGGACGCACCAGGGTGCGTCCGTCAGCGTTCCACCCCTGAAAAGCGGAGACGCTCAACTCTCAACTTTTTTTCGTATCTTTGCACCGTGATAAGCAACTACCCGTCCAAGGTGCTCGAAAGGGCTGTAGGCGAGCTTGCCAAGCTGCCTGGCGTGGGGCGCAAGACCGCCTTGCGGCTCGCTCTGCACCTGCTGCGCACTCCCGCGGGGGAGGCCGAGCAACTCGCCAACGCCATCCTCGACATGCGCGCCAACGTCTGCTACTGCTCACGCTGCCACAACATCTCCGACACACCCACCTGCGCCCTCTGCGCCGACCCGCGCCGCGACCAGACCAAGATTTGCGTGGTAGAGAACATCCGCGACGTCCTCATAATAGAGTCTACTCGTGAGTTCAGGGGCCTCTACCACGTGCTCGGCGGCCTCGTCTCGCCCATGGAGGGCATCGGCCCGTCGGAGCTGGAGATAGACTCCCTGGTGAAGCGAGTGGCCGAAGAGAACACCCAGGAAGTCATCCTGGCGCTTTCCCCGACTATGGAGGGCGACACTACCGGCTTCTACATCTTCCGCCGCCTGGAAGACTCCGTCGCCAAGGTGACCGTGCTGGCACGTGGCGTGGCCGTGGGCGGAGACCTCGAATACACCGACGAGCTCACCTTGGGCCGCAGCATCACCCAGCGCATCCCCTTCGCCGAATCCATCACCCGCAAATGACGCTCCGACTCCGTGCCCTCGAACAGCGCGACCGGCCTTGCATGCACCGCTGGGAAAATGACCAGTCCGCCTGGGTGTATTCCGACAACATCGCACCCCTGTCGGAGCGCCAGGTGGCCGACTACATAGCCAACTACGACGCCGATCCATTCCGTGCCGGCCAGCTTCGGCTTGTACTCTCCGACGACGATGACGCCGCCCTCGGCCTGCTCGACCTCTACGACATCAGCGCTATGCACGCGCATGCCTTCGTGGGCATCTATATCGATCCCGACCACCGCCTACAAGGCTTGGCACAGGAGGGCCTTAAGCTGCTCTGCGACTACGCCTTCCGCACTCTCGGCCTGCGTACTCTCTGCGCTCTCGTGTTGCCTGACAATGCGGCCTCAGAACGCCTCTTCGCATCGTCCGGGTTTGTCAAGACCGGCGCAATGCCTGGTTGGCGCCGCTGTGGCTTGGGCTTTTCTGACCTTGACATCTACATCCTCTCTGCCACTGAGGCAAACCAAACGCGACCCTGAGCCGTTTATACCTTATAAGAAACACATGTATGGACGAAAAACGCATAATCCCCGCTTCTGAGCTGATCATCAACGACGACGGCTCCGCCTTCCACATACACCTTCGCCCCGACCAGCTGCGCGACAACATTATTTTGGTGGGCGATCCCGGCCGCGTCGACATGGTGGCCTCCTACTTCGACACCATCGACTACACCGTGCAAAGCCGCGAGTTCCGCGCCATAGCCGGCACGTACTGCGGCAAGGAGCTGATGTGCATCTCCCACGGCATCGGTCCCGACAACATCGAGATAGTGGTGACTGAGCTCGACGCCCTGGCCAACGTCGACTTCAATACGCGTACCGTCAAGCCCGGGCACCGCACCCTGACCATGGTGCGCATCGGCACCAGCGGGGCCCTGCAGCCCGAGCTCCGCATCGGCGACTTCGTGATGGCCGAGAAGGGTACCGGCTTCGATGGCATCCTCAACTTTTACGCCGACCGCGACAAGGTCTGCGATTTAGAGTTCGAGAAGGAGTTCTGCGAGCACACCGAATGGGATCCCACCTGGGCCGCGCCCTACACCGTCGATGCCGACGCCGAGCTGATACGGCGCATCGGCCGCGACGACATGGTGCGTGGATATACCATTGCCGCCGTGGGCTTCTACGCCCCCCAGGGTCGCATGGTGCGCCTCCGCCTCGCCGACCCTAATCTTAACGAGAAAATCGAGAGCTTCCGCTACCACGGCCGTCCCATCACCAACTTCGAGATGGAGAGCGCCTGTCTGCAGGGTATGTCGAAGATGCTCGGCCATAAGGCCATGACGGTCTGCTGCATCATCGCCCAGCGCCGCCGCACCGAGGCCGACACCGACTACAAGCCGCACGTGGCTCAGCTGGTGAGGACGGTGCTCGACCGCATCTGATTTTAGGGGCCGCCAAGAAGGCGCATCTGTGCCGTTGCAGGAACCATTCGGGGTCGGTCACATACTAAAGTAGACTCCCTCCTCCTCGGAAGCTTGCGCCTAACATCTGCATCATCCCTGACAAGTTACCTGCTGACTCCGAGTTTTTAGCTAACTTTGCGGCATGAAAATAAACAGGATCGGATTGGTGGTCCTTTTGCTGCTGTCATGGATGGCGGGGTTTGCGTGCACGTCGGCCATCGTCAGCGGCAGCCGCACCCTCTCCGGGCGTCCGCTGCTATGGAAGCACCGCGACACCTCCAACGCCAACTCCCGCATCGCATACATACCCGGCGCCACTGACGCCGAGTTAGGCTACGTGGGCCTTTTCAACGCCAATGACCTGAAGAACCGCCAAGCGTGGATGGGCATGAACGAGTCCGGTTTCGCCGTCATGAACACTGCCTCTTACAACATCCTGCCCGAGGGCGTCAAGGCCGGGGACCGCGAGGGGTACGTCATGGCAAAGGCGCTCAAGGTCTGCCGTACCGTCGACGATTTCGCCCGCTTCCTCGACTCGCTGCCCCGCCCCATGGGAGTGGAGGCTAACTTCGGCGTCATCGACGCACTTGGCAATGGCGCTTACTTCGAGACCGGCAACGACTCCTACGTGCGTTTCGACCTGAAGGATGCTGAGGACGGCATCCTTGTGCGCACCAACCACAGCCTCTCGGGCCGTCCCGGAGAGGGGAGCGGATATATGCGCCAGGCCAACGCCCTGCATATGCTCACTCCGATGGCAAAGGAGGGAAAAGTAACGCCTCAGATACTCACAGAGCGTCTCAGCCGCTCCTTCTACCGCGACGACATCGGCCACGACATGCTTGCCGACTCCATACAATTCATCCAGGACCTCGACTACATACCCCGATACACCTCCGTCGCCACGGTGGTGATAGAGGGCATGGCGCCTTCCGACACCCTCCCATCGGCCGAACAGGTGGCCAGGGAGTATATAATGTGGACTGGCCTCGGCTACCCGCCGGTGGCCGAGATAATGCCCGTGTGGATGCGTCCCGACGGTGTGGCTGCGGCCCTGCAAGGACAGGGAAAGAACAACCACGCGCCCCTGGCCGACCAGGCGCAGGCCAAGCGTCTCGACATCTTCTCTACCCGTCCGTGCCAGGGCAAGAAACGTTTCGTAGACATAGACAAGCTACAGATGTATATGGCTCCGATAAAGCTGCGCAACTGCGATACCTATGACCGCTACCGCAACCGCTGACGCCCCGACGCTGACACCTTGTGCCACTGCGGAGTTCAGCCTGCCGGGCGGTCGCCTCTTCACCTTCCTGCTGCTAAGGCACTGTTTCTGGCTGCTGACGTCCGTTGTGCTCGTCGGACTCGCCATGCTCTGCATCGGCCTGGCCGCAGACCTGCGACTGAGCATCGTGGCGCTGATGGTATGGTGCTTCTGCCTGCCACTGACAGTAGCTTTATGCTGGTTCCGTTACGCCCTCTCGCCTCTCAACGCCTTCAACCAGCTGCCGCATACTCTGCGCTTCACCACCGACTCCATAGAAGTGCACGTGCGTCCCAAGGCGCCCGACCGTGATGTTGACGACGAGGATGACGTTACGGAATCCCGTGAGTCGGAAATCAACGAGGAGCTTGTGGAGAAGGTTTTCAATTACCCGGTGTCGTCAATTGTAGGCTCAGAAGCCTACGGCGGTGGCGTCTTCCTGTGTATAAAAGAAAAACCAGGCGGCAAGCCCGGCTATCTGTATGTGCCATTCGGCGGTGACGAGGACGTGCAGGCAAACCTGCGGGTGCTCACTTCACGGCCATGAATCGGTTGCCCGGCAGTGTGCGTACCATCCCTTCGAACTCCAGCTCGCCGATCAGCGACATCACCTCGTCGATTCTCAGTCCCGACTGCTCCTGTAGCACCTCCATCGGCAATGGGTCCGTGGCCTCTTTCAGCAGCGTATAGAGCTGCACGCTCTCCTTCGACACTTCAGCGAACAGGCTGGGTGTTCCCTCTGCCTCCTTCTGATTTCCCGGATCGGCTTTCCACTTCATCGTCTCGCAGATGTCGGCTGCGGAGCTTATGAGCGTGGCCCGCTGAATGCGTATCAGCCTGTGGCATCCCTGGCTCATCTCGTCGCTGAAGCGGCCTGGCACGGCACCCGTCTCGCGGTTGTATTCCTGCGAGCAGCGGGCCGTTGACATGGCTCCTCCGCGCACGTCGCTCTGCACCACAAGAGTGAGGTCGCACAGCCCTGCGATGATGCGGTTGCGTTCCAGGAACCTCTGCCGGTAGGGCCTTGTAATGGGCGGGTATTCGCTGACAATCGCCCCTCCGGCCTTGACGATGTCTCGTGCCAGCCGGGAGTTGCCGGACGGATATATGGTGTCGAGCCCATGGGCCACCACCGCTACCGTAGGCAGGCCGTTGGCCAGTGCCTGCTTGTGTGCCGCCGTGTCGATCCCATAGGCGAGACCGCTGACCACCGTGGGACGTATACCCCTGTCTGTAAGCTCCTTTAGTGCCTTCTCCACGAAGGCGTGGCCAATCTCGTTGCATTTGCGCGTGCCCACCATCGAAATCATCCTGTCGGCGTCTAAGTCGGCGTCACCCTCCACGAAGAGTACCATCGGCGCGTCGGGACACTGGGCGAGCCTGCGCGGGTAACCTTTGTCGCCGAAGCCAATCACCCGCTGTCCCTGGCGTAGCGAGCTGAGTCGGTTGCGGGCCTCTTCCACGGCCTTCTTGCGGGTGGTCTCGTCGGGAAGTGTGCCCGGGTTAACCACCATGCGGGCATATAGCCCGGTGTCGGGCAGAGAGAAAAACTCCTCCCAGCCGATGCCTCTGGAGAGCATCCTCCTGAGCATCGTCACCGACGCGCCGCGAGTCAGCGTCATGGCTGTCCGCCAGAGCATGGGCCTTAGTGTATGTATTTCTGGAAAATGCGGGCGAGTTCGTCGCCGCGGCTCAGCTTGCCGTTTTTGAGCACCACCACCGTGACGATGCCCTGCGTCGATATCTCGCCGTTGCTCTTGAGAATGTCCTGGTGGAAGACGAAGCGCGGACCGCGCCGCTCCAGGCGCAGGCACGACACGAACCGGTCGCCGCCGCGGAGCGACTGCTTGTACTCGATCTCGATCTTGCGCACCACCACGTCCACGCCCGCCTCGTGAAGCTTCACGAACGACATCCCCGCCTCGGCGCAGAACGAATGGCGCGTGTGCTCCATGTAGTGCAGGTAGTTGGCGTTGTTGACGATCGACTCGCAATCGAGCTCGTAGTCGCGCACGGACATCTCCATGGCGAAGCAGTACTTGCGGTTATCCTTGAGTATTATCATGGGGTTCAATTTCAGAGTGCAAATTTAACAATAATTTTTGAGTCGCAAGCCCACAAACCGCCCTGTCGGTTGTTAACACAGTGTAATCTTAATTAAGACGATGACGAAAAATCGACCCGAACCGCCATATATCGACCGCGACATCAGCTGGATGTATTTCAACTCGCGTGTGCTGCAGGAAGCGCAGAATGTCTCTGTGCCGCTGCTGGAACGGCTGAACTTCCTGGGCATCTATTCCAATAACCTCGACGAGTTCTATCGCGTGCGCATGGCCTCCGACGCCCGTCTGGCCGAGATGCGCGGTGCCGCCATGCGTGCGGAGGCCGAGCGTGCCAGGCTCCTCGTGCACCGGCTCCAGGCACTCGACTCATACCTCGGCCAGAACTATTCCCGCACCGTCAAAGAGGTTATCGACGACCTTGCCGGGGAAAACATAGAGTTCGTCGACGAGCTGCACCTCACTTCCGAACAGCAGCATTTCATAAAGTGCTACTACCGGCGCACCCTCGCCGGGTTCATAAACCCGCAGTGGCTCAAGGCCGCCAAGAACCTCTACAACTATCGCGACGGCAGCATCTACCTGTCGGTGGCCCTGCGGAAGGGCGACGACAGCGACTACGCCATCATCGAGCTGCCCGTGGACAGGGTGGGTCGCTTCTTGCGTCTTCCCTCCGACGGCGGCACCGTGCGCCTCATGTACATCGACGATGTGGTGCGCTACTGCCTGCCCCTGCTCTTTCCCGGCACCGATTACGACAAGTATTCCGCCTACAGCTTCAAGTTCACTCGCGACGCCGAGATGGAGATCGACGACGACCTCCACGCCGGACTGGCGCAAAAGGTGGCCAAGGCTGTCCGCAACCGTCGGCGCGGTCCTGCCATGCGCGTCATCTACGACACCGCCATGCCCCCGGCACTGCTCGAAAAGCTGTTGCGCCATCTCAAAGTCGACAGCATGGACACTCTCCATCCCTCCGGCCGATATCACAACCACAAGGACTTTATGTCGCTGCCCGACTTCGGACGCAAGGACCTCGAGTTCGGGCCGATGTCCCCGGTCGTCTCTCCCGAGCTACGCTCCAGTCGCTCGCTGCTCACCGAGATTCAGCAGCACGACCGTTTCATCCATGTGCCGTATCACACTTTCGACTACCTCATCCGTCTCCTTCAGGAGGCAGCCGTGAGCCCGCGCGTACGCAGCATCAAGATGTCACTCTATCGTGTCGCCGGCCACTCCAAGGTGGTGCAGGCTCTCATCGCCGCCGCCCGCAACGGCAAGAAAGTGACCGTGCTGGTGGAGCTCATGGCCCGTTTCGACGAGCAGGAGAACATCTCCGTTGCCCACATCTTGCAGGAGGCCGGAGTCAAGGTGCTATTCGGTCCCGAGGGACTCAAGGTACACGCCAAGCTCGTGCTCATCGGCATGCGCAAGAGCCGCGACATCGCCTGCATCTCCACCGGCAACTTCCACGAGGGAAACGCCAGGCATTACACCGATGTGCTGCTGTTCACCTCTCGGCCAGAGATTGCCGATGAGGTGAACGCCGTCTTCGATCTCATCCGCAACCCCTTCCAGCAGAACCGCTTCCACCGCCTGCTGGTGTCGCCCAACGCCATGCGCGACCGCATCTACTCGCTGATAGACAACGAGATTGACGCCGCCAGCAAGGGTCGCGAGGCATGGATAAAGATAAAAATCAACCATATCACCGACCGTGGCATGGTGCATAAGCTCTACGAGGCTTCGCAGGCCGGAGTGCGTGTCGACATCCTCGTGCGCGGCTGCTGCTCGCTCGTGCCTGGACGCAAGGGCATAAGCGAGAACATCTTCGCCTACGGCATCATCGACCGCTTCCTGGAGCATTCCCGCATCCTCGTATTCTGCGCCGGCGGCAAGGACATCACATACATCGGATCTGCCGACTGGATGCCCCGCAACCTCGATCGCCGCATCGAGGTCATGACGCCCGTCGACGACCCCGAGATCAAGAAGGAGCTGCTGCGCATCATCGATGCCGGCCTGCGCGACAATGTAAGTGCCCGCGTCATCGATGGCACCGGCTCCAACCATATCCATGTCACGGAGGACAAGACTCCCTTCCGCTCCCAGACTGAGCTCTACCGGCACTATAAGAACCAGGTTCTGGAATCACCTACCGATAATTGTAATTGCTAATCATGACTTACGCCGCAATAGACATAGGTTCCAACGCAGTGCGCCTGCTCATCAAGCGAGATGAGGAAAACTGCCGATACCTCGATAAGCTCCTGCTGCTTCGCGTGCCCCTGCGCCTCGGCTTCGACGTCTTTGCCAAAGGGGAGCTGAGCGACCGCAAGGCCGAGGACCTGCTCCGTCTGATGCGCTGTTACGAGCAGCTTCTCAAGATCTACCGCGTGGACAAGATGCGCGCCTGCGCCACCTCGGCTATGCGCGACGCCAGGAACGGTCCCGAAATCATCCGCAAAATCGAGGAGAAGACAGGTATCAGAATCGAAATCATCTCCGGTGCCGAGGAGGCCCGGATCGTCTACAACAACCACGTGGAGCAGGGCTTCGACGCCTCGGGCAATTACCTGTACGTCGACGTCGGGGGCGGCAGCACCGAGCTGAACCTCCTCTCGGTCGGCGAGCTGGTCTTCTCGCAGTCGTTCAACGTCGGCACGGTGCGCATGCTTACCGGCACCGTCAAGCCCAAGGCATGGGCCGCCCTCTGCGACCTCTGCATGGATCTCAGGCGCAAGTACCCCGGCATCGTCATCGTCGGCTCCGGGGGCAACATCAACAAGCTTTACAAGCTCGTTGGGTGCAAGAGGGGCCAGCCTATGGCCGTCACCGACCTTGAGGCCATCTACAACGACCTGCTGCCGCTGAGCGTGGAGGAAAGGATGGTGCGCTATTCCTTGCGTCCCGACCGCGCCGATGTAATCATTCCCGCCGGAAAGATCTTCCTCACCATAGCCGCGCTCACCGGCGCCAGGCAGATACTCGTGCCCGTCATCGGTGTGGCCGACGGCATCATCGACGGCCTCCTCAAGACCTTCTGCAAGCCGAAATGAGGAAGTTTCACACCTCCGTTATTGTCCGCCCGCATATTTTTTCTTAATTTTGCACGATGAAAGACGGCTCCGGCCGTCTTGTCAATAGAAACAACTACGTCAATATGACCTCTAATACCACGCTCAAAGTACGCCTGTCGATGCTGAGCTTCCTGGAATTCGCTATCTGGGGCTCGTACTTAGTGTCCATGGGTATGTTCCTCGCTGCCGTAGGCTTAGGCGACAAAGTATACCTGTTCTATATGGTCCAGGGACTGGTGTCGCTGGTGATGCCGGCGCTTATAGGCATAGTTGCCGACCGCTGGATTCCAGCTCAAAAGACCCTTGCGCTATGCCATTTCATTTCCGGCTTGCTGATGTGTGCCGTAGGTGTTTACGCGTGGTCGTCCCTCCCTCCGAACTGGACGTCACTTACGCCGGATCAGCTTGCAGGCACTGTTGGATTCGGTACGATCTTCACGCTATACACTATCTCGGTAGCGTTCTATATGCCCACCATTGGTCTTTGCAACTCTGTGGCTTTCAATGCCTTGGAGAAAGCCGGCCTTGATACGGTCAAGGATTTCCCTCCAATCCGAGTGTTCGGCACCGTGGGCTTCATCGTGGCCGAGCTTCTCATCAACTTCATCCATATCGGCGGTGTCAGCATCCAGGGGAGTTTCACGCAGTTCCTCACTTCCGCTCTATTCTCGCTCGTCATGGCGTTCTATTCGCTGACCATGCCGGTCTGCCCTGTCAACAAAGGCAAGGGCGGAACACTCTCGGAGGCCCTTGGTCTCAACGCCTTCAAGTTGTTCAGGCAGAAGAAAATGGCAATCTTCTTCATCTTCTCCATGCTGCTTGGCGTATCTCTTCAGATAACCAACGGCTACGGCACGATGTACATTGAGCAGTTCAAGAACATCACCGAATATGCTCAAGGATTCCTCGACGGCTGGTTTGCCAGCAATCCGACTTTCCTGATTTCCATCTCGCAGTGTTCCGAAGCCATATGTATCCTGGCTATACCATTCTGCCTGAAGCGATTCGGAATCAAGGGCGTGATGATGATGGCAATGTTCGCATGGGTGCTCCGCTTCGGATTATTGGGTATCGGTGACACTAACATGCCAGGTATCTTTTGTCTGGTTCTCTCATGCATCGTCTATGGTGTGGCCTTTGATTTTTTCAATGTCTCAGGTGGCATCTATGTTGACCGTCAGACCGAGCCTAAGCTGCGCTCTTCGGCGCAGGGCCTGTTTATGATGATGACCAATGGAGTCGGAGCTTCGCTGGGTACTTATATCGCAGGCGAGTATGTCATCAACAAGCTGGTTTTCAGTGTTCCGGCATCCGAACCGGTAGCCCGGTTAAGCGGTTGGCAGGAATCGTGGCTGATTTTCGCGGCCTATGGGCTGGTGGTGTTTGTGGCGTTCTTCTTCATCTTCAAGGCTCCTAAGGATGATATATCCACAGCCGTAGATGCCGAGGAGAATGCAGCCGATCCTATCAATGCTGACGTCTGAACCCGTTTAAGCTTCACCTTCTCAAATGATTCGCTTCTACGCGCCTGACATCGAGACGGAGGGGTGCCTGCCTGCCGACGAGTCCTCGCATTGTGCACGGGTGCTCCGGCGGCGCGAGGGCGACGAGGTGGAGGTAGTGGACGGCAAGGGGTTCGCCTATACCTGCCGCATCGCCGACGCCAATCCGCGCCGTGTGGCCTTGGAGGTAGTGGGAAAGCGGTCCGAGCTGCCTCACTGGGGTCGGAAGATTACCCTCGCCGTGGCTCCCACCAAGAACGCCGACCGCATGGAGTGGCTTGCCGAAAAGGTGGTGGAGATGGGCATCGACCGCCTGGTGCTGCTTCGCACCGAGCATTCCGAAAGAAAGGTCCTCAAGACCGACCGCCTGAGGCGCGTCATGGTCAGCGCCATGAAGCAGAGCCTAAAGGCCACTTTGCCCGAGCTGTCCGAACTGACTGATTTCAGCGACTTCCTCGCTTTCCCGGATTCCTCGGCGCTGCAGCTCATAGCCCACTGCGAGGACGACAAGCCGCGTGTGCCCATCGCATCCCGAGTCCCCGCTCCGGGACAGGACGTGGTGGTGCTGATAGGCCCGGAAGGCGACTTCTCCCCAGAGGAGATAGCCGCGGCTCTCGAAGCCGGATTTGTTCCCGTAACCATGGGCCGCAGCCGCCTACGCACCGAAACGGCAGCTATCTTCGCCATCGCGGCACTGCATACCCTAATCGACAACAATGTGCAATGTACAATGTACAATGTACACCAATAATGTTGCGTAACTTTACATTGTGCATTAATTGGAAATATATGGAAACTAACCTCACCCGATACCTCTCGTCCTCACAGTCCGGCAACTTCTTTCTCCTGGCCGGCCCGTGCGTCATCGAGGGCGAAGAAATGGCCCTCGACATTGCAGAGGCTCTGTTGGGAATCTGTCGCAGACTCGACATTCCCTTTGTCTTCAAGGGTTCCTACCGCAAGGCCAATCGTTCCCGCCTCGACTCTTTCCAGGGCATAGGCGACGAGAAGGCCCTCCGCATCCTGCGCAAGGTAGGGGAGACCTTCGGCATACCCGTCGTCACCGACATCCACCTGCCCCGAGAGGCCGCAATGGCCGCCGAGTACGTGGATATGCTCCAGATTCCCGCCTTCCTCTGCCGCCAGACCGACTTGCTGCTGGCAGCCGCCGACACCGGCAAGTTCGTCAACGTCAAGAAGGGGCAGTTCCTGTCGCCTTCCAGCATGCGCTTCGCCGTGGAGAAGGTCCGTTCGCGTGGCAATGACCAGGTGGCTGTCACCGAGCGCGGCACCTCCTTCGGCTATGGCGACCTCATCGTCGACATGCGCGGAATCCCGCAGATGCAGCAGGCCTGCCAGTGCCCGGTTATCATGGACATCACCCATTCGCTCCAGCAGCCCAACCGTGCCGAGGGCGTCACCGGAGGCCAGCCGCAGCTCATCGCCACCATCGCCAGGTCGGCCCTCGCAGCCGGCGCCGACGGCATATTCATGGAGACGCACCGAAACCCGTCCGAAGCCAAGAGCGACGGCGCCAACATGCTCCCACTCTCCCAGGCCGAAGAACTTCTATCCACGCTAACGCGCCTGAGAATGGCGCTATAAACTGACATTATGAAGAAATTTCTGTTACCTCTTCTCTTCGTAATAGTCGGTGTGGCCGTGCAGGCCAAGCCGATTGACCCGATGACGCAGGCTGTGCTCAATGCCTACGAGAAGCTCCTTCAGGAGGACCCTGGCGACTACACCACTCTCTACGAGCGGGCCATGCAGTACTACCAGCTGGAGATGTATCCCCAGGCCCTCGACGATGTAGATCACGCACTGCGCATCACCCCTGACGACAAGAAGGAACTCAAGGCCAAGGAATACGAGCTGCGCGGCAGCATACTGGCCATGGGCAAGAACTACAAGGATGCCGTGGCCGCCATCCGCAAGGCTCTCGAATGCCAGCCAGGCGACTACGAACTCAACTACCGTCTCGGAGAGTTCTCCCTGCTGGCAGGCGACAACGAGGGGGCCCGCGGCGCCTTCGCCGCCATGCAGCGCAAGCAGAGCCGTTCGCCCGAGGCCATGCTCGGTCTCGCCCGCGTCGACGTGGCCCAGGGCAAGTTCCAGGACGCCATGACCAAGATGAAGCAGGCCGAAGAACTCAACTCCTCGCTCTGGACCACCTACCAGGGTATCGGTGACATGCTCGTACAGCTCGGCCAGCCTCAGCAGGCTGCCCTCAACTATGTCCGCGCCATAGCGCTGGCCGATGGCCAGGCAATGCCCCTCGAATCCCTCTTCAGGCTCGCCTCCGCCAACTACCCGGCAGTGAAAGCCGGTCTGGAAGAGGCCCAAAAGAAGGCCAACAATTCCGTTGCCATGCCGCTGCTGATGGGCAACGTCGCTTTCCAGACGGGCCATTACGCTGACGCCTCGCAGGCCCTCAACCAGGTGCTTACCCGCGAGCAGGGACGCCAGCCGGGCGTATACAGCCTCCTGGCCGAATGCCTCCTTGCCCAGGGACGTGCAGCCGAGGGCGTGGACTATGCCAACCGTGCCGTCAAGATTTCGCCCAATGCCCATAACCTCGCCATCCTCGCCCGTACTCTCCGCGGCGCAGGCAACTACACCGAAGCCCTCGACGCTGCACAGAAGGCGCTAAAAGCCTCTGCCACCGACGCCGACGCCCTCACCGAGGAGGCTTTCGCCTACATCGGCCTCAAGGACTACGATAAGGCTCTCGCATCCCTTCAGAAACTGATTGCCGCCGACCCCGACAACATCTATGCCCTGGTGCTTGCCGGTTCCGTTCAGGATAAGCTCAAGAATAGCGCCACTCCATCTGTCTACTATTCCCGCGCCCTCTCCGCACCGGCCAGGACGCCAGCCGAAGTGGCGCTGAAAGGTCTGGCACAGCTGAAGACCGGCAAGACCCTCGACGGCGACGCCACCCTGCGCAAGCTCATCGAGAATCCGGCTCCGGAAGCCTGCTACTGGGCAGCCGTGGCCTATGTTAACTCCGGAGACGGCGCCCGTGGCGCCGCACTGGCCAGGCAGGCCCGCGACCTCGGCTACCAGAACGCCTACTTGCTTGACGTAGCCTCCGGCCCCATTACCCTTCGGCCGTAATAAAAGCTGAGGGCTGAGAGACTTTTGATGCTCTGGTGGCAATGCCTACTCTCAGCTCTTGGCTCTCAACTCTCAGCTAAGATGAAAAAGTTTGTTTTAGGTTTACTTCTCTTCCCGGCCCTCCCGGCATTGGCCGAGAGCGTCTCTTCGCCCGACGGCCGCATCCTCTTCGAGCTCGACGCACAGGCGGGCAAACCTGTCTACACGGTCACTTTCAATGGCAGAGAGGTCATCAAGCCCTCTACCCTGGGATTGGTGGCCAAGGAGAAATCCTTCGGTGCGAATGTATGCGTCCAGCCCTCCGAGATGGTCACCGTCGACGAGACCTGGCAGCCCGTGTGGGGCGAATATGCCGATGTCCGCAACCACTACAACGAGCGCTCGTACCGGCTCGTGGGACAGGATGGCGCCGAGGTGACACTGCTTGTGCGCGTCTTCGACGACGGCCTCGGCTTTCGCTACGAGATACCATTCACGGCAGAGACTCCCTGCCTGACCCTCACCGGCGAAGGCACTCAGTTCCGGCTTGCCGAGGATATGACCGCATACGTCATACCCGGCGACTACGACACCGACGAGCGCCTCTACACCACAGCGCCAGTGTCGCAGTTAGGCAATAAGCTGACGCATCAGCAGCACGGCGAGAGCACCCTCATCCCCGGCCTGGCAGTGCAGACCCCGGCCATGTTGAAGAGCCGCGACGGCAGGCTCTACGTCAACATCCACGAGGCGGCCCTCAAGGGCTACGGCGCCATGGCGCTCGACCTCGATACCGCCACGCTTACCTTCACCAGCCATATCTCCCCGGACGTCCATGGCGTCACCGGCTACGTCCAGCTGCCTTTCCAGACGCCCTGGCGCACCATCATCATTACCGACAACGGACCCGACTTGCTCGCCTCCCAGCTCATCTACAACCTCAACGAACCCAGCAAGATCAAGGACACTTCATGGATCAAGCCGCAGAAGTTCCTCGGTGTCTGGTGGGAGATGTTCACCGGCGGCAAGACGTGGGCCTACGCCGACGCTCCCGACGCCCGTCCCGGCGAGACCGACTACTCGTCGCTCAAGCCAAACGGTCGCCATCCGGCCAACAACGACAACGTGAAGCGATACATCGACTTCGCCGCAGAGAACGGCATCCCCGGCGTGCTGGTGGAGGGCTGGAACCAGGGTTGGGAAGACTGGACCGGCTATCGCAAGAACCGCCAGTTCCGCTTCGACCTCCCGTATCCCGATTTCGACGTCGACATGCTTCGGGCCTTCGCCAAGTCCAAGGGCGTCAGACTGATCATGCACCACGAGACGGCCGCCAACGTCGCAGACTACGAGCGCCAGCTCGACACCGCCTTCCGCTTCATGCGCGACCACGGCTACGACGCCGTCAAGACCGGATACGTCGGCAAGATCATACCCCGCAGCGAGACGCATTCCACGCAGTGGATGGTGGACCACTACCTGCACGTGGCTGAACGTGCCGCAGATTTCGGCGTGATGGTGGACAGCCACGAGGCCGTGCGTCCCACCGGCATGGCTCGCACATGGCCCAACTGGATGGCGCAGGAGTCGGCACGCGGCGGCGAGTGGGAGAGCATGGGCGGCAACACCCCCGAGCACACCGTCATCCTTCCATTTACCCGCCTCAAGGGCGGCCCTATGGACTATACTCCCGGTCTCTTCGAACCCGACATGGCCTACTATGGCAAGGGCAACACCAGCCACGGCTCCACCACTCTGGCCAAGCAGCTCGCCCTGTACATGACCATGTACTCGCCGTTGCAGATGGTCTCCGACCTGCCCGAGAACTACCGTCGCTTCCCCGACGCCTTCCAGTTCATAAGGGACGTGCCCGTGGACTGGGCCGACAGCCGCTACCTGGAGGCCGAGCCGGGCGACTACATCACCGTGGCCAGGCGCGACAAGAACTCCGACGACTGGTATGTGGGCGCCATCACCGACGAGAACGCCCGTATCGCCCAGGTGAAGCTCGACTTCCTGCCCGCAGGTAAGTACGAGGCCACAGTATACGAGGACGCCAAGGACGCCTCCTGGGACAATAACCCGCAGGCCTATCGCATCCGTACCGTCAAAGTGTCCCCCAAGATGACACTGCGTCTGAACCTGGCACCCGGAGGAGGTGCCGCAGTGCGTATACGCCCGATTTGACGAATCCGCTCCGCGCTGAAGCGGGCGCCAATGACAGAGGCCTGGCTTAGCCTACCCGCCATCCTCAACTCTCAACTATCGACTGCATGAAAGAAATCAAGCAACAGTTCATGGCTTACCGCAACGGGGTCATTGCCGACACGCTCCGTCAGGCTGGCTGGCCCCATAAGGTGATTTTCGGCCTTAACCTTCCTCAGCTCACCGAGATAGCCCGCACTCTGTCGTCTCCCGACCTTGACCTGGCCCTGCGTCTTTGGGCCGACCGCGAGGTGCGGGAGAGTCGTCTGCTGGCCCCTTTCTTGCTGCCCAGCGACTTCGGTGCCGATCAGCTTCTCAGGCTATGCGCCGACATACGCACACACGAGGAGGCGGACCTCATGGCCTTCCGCCATATCCGCTTCCGAGCCGACGCCGCCGACATAGCCGCCAGCACTCCAGACCCATACCTGCGGGAGGCCATCAGCCGCTTCCTGGAGTAAAGAAAATGAGGAGCCGAGTAGTGCCTCTACCACTCGTGGCAGTTCTCAGCTACGGATGGCGCGGAGTGCGTTGAGGACGGCCAGGACGGTGACGCCGACGTCGGCGAAGACGGCCCACCACATATCGGCCAGGCCGAAGGCGGCAAGAAGCATCACGGCCACCTTGACGGCCAGTGCGAAGATGATGTTCTGCCACACTATGCGGAGGGTGCGGCGGGAGATGCCGACGGCCTTGGGGAGCATCATCAGCCGGTCGTTGCCGAGCACGACGTCGGCGGCCTCTATGGCGGCGTCGGAACCCAGTGCGCCCATGGCGATGCCGACGTCGGCCAGAGCCAGGGTGGGGGCGTCGTTGATGCCGTCGCCCACGAAGGCGAGTTTATGTCCCTTTGGCTCGGCCTTCTCCATCTCGGCTACGGCGGCCACCTTGTCCTGCGGCAGCAGGGATGCTCGCCAGTCGGTGATGCCGAGTTCCGCGGCTACTTTGGCGGCGACGCCTGGGCGGTCGCCGGTGAGCATTACCAGGCGCGTCACTCCATCTTTGCGGAGGTCGTCCAGGGCCTGTGCCGCCTGTGGCTTGAGGGTGTCGCTGACGGTGATGCTGCCCAGGTATTTTTCTTTTTCGGCTATGTGGACGACGGTGCCGGGTTCCTGGTTTTCTTTTGGCGCGGCCGCTCCGGCGCGCTGCATGAGGCGCTGGTTGCCGACGTAGATGACTCGGCCGTCGATGGTGGCTTGTACGCCTTCGCCGGGGTATTCCTTGACGTCGGCGGGTGTGCCGGTGCAGTGGCAGGCGTCGCGCAGGGCCTTGGCTACGGGGTGGGTGCTGTACTGCTCGGCCAGGGCTGCGAGGCGGAGGAGGGTGTCGCGGTCGATGCCGGGTGCGGGGTCTATGGAGGCGATGGAGAAGGTGCCGAGCGTTAGGGTGCCGGTCTTGTCGAAGACCATGGTGCGGACTTTGCTGAGGGCCTCGAAGTAGGTGGAGCCTTTGAAGAGGATGTTGCGCCTGGCCGCCCCGCCTATGCCGGCGAAGAAGGTGAGGGGTATGCTGACTACCAGGGCGCAGGGGCAGGAGATGACGAGGAATATGAGGGCGCGGTTGAGCCAGGTGAGCCATGTGCCGGCACCCAGCAGGGGCGGCAGCACGAAGAGCAATGCGGCCAGGCCGACGACGGCGGGAGTGTACCGGCGGGCAAAGCGGGTGATGAAGCGTTCGGTGGGGGCCTTGCCATTCTCGGCGGTTTCTATGAGGCGGAGGACGCGGGCGGCGGTGGATTGCTCGTAGGGGGCGGTGGTGCGGACTCTGAGCACGCCGTTGATGTTGACGCTGCCGCTCAGGACTTTGGCGCCGGGGGCTACGTCGCGGGGCATTGACTCGCCGGTGAGGGCGGCGGTGTCGAGGCTGGACTCTCCGCTCTCCACCACGCCGTCGACGGGGATGCGGGCACCCGGCTCTACTACGATGATGCTGCCGGCGGCCACCTCTTCGGGTTTTACGCGCACTGTCTTGCCGTCTCGTTCCATGAGGGCGTAGTCGGGCTTGAGGTTCATCATGGAGCGGATGGAGCGGCGGGAGTTGTCGACGGCGACGTCCTGGAAGAGCTCTCCGATCTGGTAGAAGGCCATGACGGCCACGGCCTCGGGGTAGTCGCCGATGCAGAAGGCGCCGATGACGGCCACTGTCATGAGGAAGTGCTCGTCGAAGACCTTGCCGCGGAATATGTTGCTGACGGCTTTCCAGATGACGTCGTAGCCGACACTGAGCAGTGCCAGTGCGTAGACAATGATGCGGGCCATGCCGGCGATGCCTCCGAGCCACGCGATTAGTGTCAGCGCCACCGCGCCGACGATGCGCCACAGCAGTACTTGCTGTTCCGAGTCGAGGTGTATCTTCTTCATTTTCAAGTTCTTTGCCGCAAAGTTATAACAAACTTGCTGCAACTCGGTTGCAAACTGCGGTTGCGGCCCTTTTCCTGGTGCTGCGCCGAGCTCTGAGCTTGACGCAAGGGTATCGTAAGCAACGACGCGGCCCCGGTAGTCCGGAACCGCGCCTGGTGGATGGTTTGTATGTGTCTTACTTAACGCACCATGTACTTGCGTCCGCCGGCGATGTATATGCCGGCAGGGAGGGTGCCGATTTCAGAGGGACGGACTCCTCGGGCCACGAGGATGCCGGTGACGGTGTAGACGTCGCAGGGCTCGTCGCTGTCGGTCTGGATGTCGCTCACGCCTCCAACGGGGAGCACCTTTACGGTGGTGGTGGCTGAGAGCTGCGAGCCGTCGGTGGTGGTGGCGGTGATGCGGCAGGTGCCGTGGTGCAAGCCCGTGACTACGCCTGTGATGGAGTCTACGGTGGCGATATTGGGGTCGGAGGTGGAGTAGCGCAGTGCCGGGTTGGTGCCATTGGAGGGGATGACGACGGGGTTGAGGCGCAGTATGTCGCCCTTAGTGACGCTGTCGTTGTCGGCCATGATGAGGGTGTTGACAGGCACGTACTGTGGGGCGGTGGGGGTGGTGGAGGTGATGTTGCCGGAGGCGTCGATGTTGAGCACCACGTACTGCTGCATGTTGCGGGGTGCGGTGACGCGCTCCCACTCGGTCTTGCCTTCGGCCAGGGAGTAGGGGAAGACGTAGTACTTGCCTGGGGCCACGCTGGTCATGTCGACAGTGAAGTTGCTGACGATGGTGGACCAGGAACGTAAGGTGGTCTTGCCGGTCTTGGAGGGGAGGGTGTATGTCTTTGAGGGGTCGTCGGCGTTGATGAGGCGCACGCCGAGGGTGGCGTTGAAGTTGAAGCCTCCAAGGTTGATGAAGCCGTTGCAGTTGGTGGTCCATATCTTGCCGTTTGTGACCTGGAACTTGACGCTGCTGGGGATGGCGGTGCCCATGACGAAGTTGCCTCGGCAGGACACCATGGTCTGCATCTGGGAGCCTTCCATGGGGGGCCGGACGTAGTATACGGCGTCGCAGCCGGTGGAGAAGTTGGAGGTGTTGCCGCCTGCGCCCTGCTGGCCGGGTTCGAGCACGGTGAGCCTGCAGTAGGTGTCGGAGAGGCCTCCCCAGCCCCAGTTGATGTGGAACCAGTCGCCGGCGTTGTAGCGGTATCCGTCGCAGATGAACTGGTGGCCGCCGTTGTAGCCTGTGCCGAAGCCGCCGTAGATGACGGGCCAGCCCTGCGAGAGCTGGTAGTACATGAGGTCGTTCCAGTCGGACTCGGCGTACTGGTCGGCCTGGGTGTAGGCTACGGCCTTGTCGTAGCTGAAGTTGTCGACCAGGGCGGAGGGGACGTCGCTGGTCTCGGCGCCGGAGCCGGAGGTGGAGTAGCTCATGTCGACGCTCTTGCCGAGGTCAACCATGAGCTCGGCCACTGCGGTGCCCTGGGCGGTGGTGTAGTTGCCGGAGTAGTCGAGCAGCATCTGGTCCCAGGCGTAGGTGCGGTTGAAGGAGACGGTGGAGCCGTTCCAGGTGGCGGTGCCCTTGGACTTCTCCGGATACTTGTAGACGTAGACGGCCTGTGCCATGGCGGTTGCCACGCAGCCGGTGTAGCAGCGGCTCCCGTATCTGGTGGGGCAGAGGTTCCAGTATGGGGCGTCCTGGTCCCAGGTGGTCTTGCAGATTGGCTCTATGTTCTGCTTGGTGATGGAGCGGGGTGTCTCTCGGTAGGCGGGCAGGCCGGCCTTGGCGGCGTACTCTATGCGCTCGGCGTAATATGCGAGCATGTGCTGCATGCCGGGGGGGATGTTGCCGGGGTCGAAGGTGGCGTGGTCGTCGTACATGAGCACGGGGGCTGCGGCATCGTTTCCGCTGACGACGGTGAATCCGCGGCCGTTCTCGGGGGCGAAGACGTAGTAGGCGGTGCCTTGCGCCATGGCCTGCGAGTGGACCATCTTGAGGGGTGCGGAGGCGAAACGCACACCGGCCTCGCGGCGGAACTGCTGCGCTACCTGGAGCGCTTCTGATTCGCTGACGTCTTTCGCCTGCATGGCGCCGCTGCCGATGAGCATGGCTGCCAGTATCACACTTAGGGTAAAGTTTTTCATTGGGGTAGTCCTTTGGGCTGTGTTTTTTTTAGTTCGGGCAGCAAAGATAGTAATTTTTCCCGACACGTCAAAATCGTCGTTTTTTTCTCGACCTGAAATAAGATGCCGGGCGGTGATGGTAAGCGCCCGGCATCCGTGTGCCTGTGGATATTCCTGGTTTAGAACACATATCCTATTCCCATGCCTATGAAGCCTCCGCTGACGTCGTTCATGAGCGAGTACTTGCCTTGGAGTGTGAGCTTGAGGTAGTTGGTGAGGTAGAAGTCGAAACCGCCGCCGAAGTCGGCGCCCGCACGGTTGAGGTTGTCGCCGTGCCGGTAGTCCCAGCTGTTGAAGACGAAGCCGACGAGCGGATAGACGTCGACGCCGCGGCCGAGCTTGAAGGGGAAGTGGAGGTCTACTGCCAGGTTGAAAGCCGACTTGCCGTCGTTGCGGAAGACGTACCCGATCTCGGGCGCCAGGCGGATGTGATTGATGGGGGTGTACTGGAAGAAGAAGTTGGTGTACCCGCCGTCGTTGTGGGTGGCGTAGCCGCCGTTGACGCCTAAGGACATTTCTCCTTTCTGTGCCGTGGCCGTGGCCGGAATCAGCATGAACGCGGCCGCCAGGGCGGACGTGAGGGTGAGTAGCAGTCTTTTCATAGTTGCATTTGTTGTATTTTCGTTTTTATTTTCTTTAACATCCCGATTGCAGGTAAGGTTCAGTCAAGCGTGCGGATGGCCTGATGACGATTGCTGTTTTTGCCAGGCCGTGGCAACATTTAAATTTGAATAAGTGTTAAAGTGGAAAGCAACCAACACATTTCTATTATGAGAAAATACTTAGCTGAATTTTTCGGCACCATGTTCCTGGTGCTGCTGGCCTGCGGAAGCGCCGTGCTTGCGGGTCCGAAGATCGGCACTCTCGGCATAGGTCTCTGCTTCGGCCTGGTGCTCGTCTGCCTGGTGTACGCCATCGGCAAAATCTCCGGCTGCCACGTCAACCCGGCGGTCTCCTTCGCCGTCTACCTGACGGATTCCAACTTCTCCGGCAAGGACTTTTTCGGCTACGTCGTGGCGCAGCTGCTGGGCGCCGCCGTGGGCGCCGCTTTCCTGTGGTGGCTGATGGCCTTCCAGGACTTCGGCAACCTCCCGTTCGTCTCGTCGGGTCAGGCTGTGCCGGCGGGCGTGTTTGAGTTCGGCGGAATCACCGACGGTGTGGGCGCCACCGACCGTGTCAGCTACCTGGCCACGAACGTGCCGCAGACCGGCGTGCTGTGGTCCACGGCGCTGCTGACGGAGTTCCTGCTGACGTTCTTCTTCGTGTTCATCGTGCTCGGTGCCACCAGCAAGTGGGGCACGAGCGCGCTGGCCGGCGTGGCCATCGGCCTCGGACTCGGACTGGTGAACATCGTCGGCATACCCGTGGACAACTGCTCGGTCAACCCGGCCCGTTCGTTCGGCCCCTGCCTCTTCGCCGGCAACACCGCCTGGCCCGACATATGGATCATGATCGTGGGTCCCGTCCTGGGCGCCGCCTTCGCCGCCTTCTGCTGGAAGGGGGTCAGCACGCGCCTCGTGCCCGAGGAGTCCGGCGAACCGCACGAGACTATCGACTGAGCGCCGCTTCACCACAGCTGATAAATGCAATTTCCCGGCCCGGACATTCTCGGGACCGGGAAATTTTTGTACCTTTGCGGTCGTGAAACTTCAATTACTCACGGTTATGCTGCTGATAGTCAGCAATGTGTTCATGACCTTCGCGTGGTACGGGCACCTGCAGCTGGAGCAGCGGGGCATCTCGCGCTCCTGGCCTCTCGTTGCCACCATCCTCTTCTCCTGGGGCATCGCCCTGCTGGAGTACTGTTTCATGATACCGGCCAACAAGATCGGCTTCCAGGGCAACGGCGGCCCGTTCAGCCTGTTCCAGCTCAAGGTCATGGCCGAGGTCATCTCCATCACCGTCTTCACCCTCATCGCGGTGTTCCTCTTCCAGGGGCAGCGGCTGCACTGGAACCATGTGGCGGCCTTCCTCTGCCTGGTTGCCGCCGTCTGCTTCGTCTTCATGCCCGTAGGCGAAAAGGCGGCGTAAGTCGTATAATTTTTGTAACTTTGCGGCATGAAAAAAAGCGTGGACATAGACGGGCTGCGGGTCGCGTACTCGGAGACGGGCCCGGAGGATGCGCCCAAGGTGCTGCTCATGCACGGCTGGGGCTGCGACCATACCACCCTGGCGAGCATACAGCGCCAGCTCGAGGGCAAGCTGCACGTCTACAGCATCGACTTCCCCGGCTTCGGCGAGAGCCAGGAGCCGCCCGCCGTGTGGGGCGTGGAGGAGTACACCCGCCTGACGGAGAAGTTCATCTCCAGGATGGGCGGCGACATACGCATCCTGCTGGGCCACAGCTTCGGCGGCCGCGTGGGCATACTGCTCTCCTCGCGCAATGCCATAAGCAAGCTCGTGCTGGTGGACGCCGCCGGTGTCAAGCCCCGCCGCTCGCTCGCATATTACTATAAGGTGTACGGCTACAAGCTGGCCAAGCGCGTCTATCGTCTCGTCCTGGGGACTGCGAGGGCCGAGGCGCGCCTTGACCGCATCCGGGCGCGTAGGGGGAGCAGCGACTACGCCAACGCCACCCCGCGCATGCGCGCCATCCTCTCCAGGTGCGTCAACGAGGACCTCAAGGGCGTCATGCCGCGCATCCAGGCCTCCACGCTGCTCATCTGGGGAGCCGGCGACACCGCCACGCCCCTTTCCGACGCCAAGGTCATGGAGCGCCTCATCCCCGACGCCGGCCTCGTCAGCTTCGACGGCTGCGGACACTACTCCTTCCTCGACAACCCGCTCGGCTTCCGCGCAGTCCTCGCCGAGTTCCTGCTCAAAGACCAAAACAAGTAAACACCCATGCAGGCATTCTACATCGTCATATTCGCGGTGGCGGGCATCTACCTGGTGCTCGACTTCAAGCACGCCATCCAGATGCTCCAGCAGAACTCCTACCGCATCGACCGCTACTGGCGCTACCAGCGCGACCACCTGGCCGACGCCTGGGTGCTGGTCGACGTCGCCCTCCTCTTCCTGCTCTACTCCACGCTGCTGAACGCCATGGCCTCCAGCCTCGTGCTCGGCATCGTGGCCGCCTCCAAGATCTTCCTCATCCTGCGCAGGAAATACAAGAAGCCGCTGGTCTTCACCCGCCGTGTATGGCGCATATACGTTGCCACCTGCCTCGTCCCGGTGTCCGGCTACACCGCCCTGTGCATACTGGGCGGCATGGGCCGTCTGTCGGGCCTGTGGTACAGCGGCGACAATGTCCTCGTCCCCCTGGGGGCCCTGCTGCTCTGCACCATGTTCTCGTGGATGTGGGTGATGCTGGCCGTGTGGGCGCTCAGGCCCGTCGAGGCCGCCATCAACCGGCGCTACTACAACGAGGCGCGCGACATTCTGCGCTCCAAGCCCGACATGACCATCATCGGCATCACCGGCTCCTTCGGCAAGACCTCCACCAAGCACTACCTGCACCGCATCCTCTCCGAGCAGTTCGACACGCTCATGACCCCGGGCAGTTACAACACCCCCATGGGCGTCATCCGCACCATCCGCGAGCTCATGCGTCCCAACCACCGCGTCTTCATCTGCGAGATGGGCGCCAAGCAGCTCGGCGACATCAAGGAGATATGCGACCTGGTGCACCCGCACATCGGCATCGTCACGGCCGTGGGCGCGATGCACCTGGAGTCGTTCAAGACCATGGAGAACGTGCAGCGCACCAAGTTCGAGCTCGCCGACGCTCTCCCCGCCGACGGACTGGCAGTGGTCAACAACGACTTCGAGCTATGCGCCTCCCGCCCCGTGGCCAACTGTGCCGCAATGCGCTACGCCGTCTCCCGCCCCGACGGCGCCGACGTCGTGGCCGAGAACATCGTCTACACCCCGCAGGGCACCGCCTTCACCGCCGCCTGGCGCGACGGACACCGCCTCGACCTCGAGACGCGCCTGGTGGGGGAGAGCAACATCTCCAACCTGCTGGCGGCAGTGGCGGTGGCCCGCCACCTGGGCATGGACGATTCCAGGATACAGTATGCCGTGACCCGCATCGAGCAGGTGGAGCACCGACTGAGCATCAGGCAGACCCCCGGCGGCGTGACCATCATCGACGACGCCTTCAACTCCAACCCCGTCGGCTCGCGCATGGCCGTCGACGTCCTCGCGCATTTCAAGGAGTCCGGCAAGCGCATCATCGTCACCCCCGGCATGATAGAGCTGGGCGACAGGCAGTACGAGCTCAACCGCGCCCTGGGCGAGCACATCGGCACGAACGTCGACGTGGCCGTGATAGTGGGCGAGTACAACCGCCAGGCCCTGCTCGACGGCCTCAAGGCCGCCGGCTTCCCGGCCGACCGGCTCCACGTCGTGGACTCGTTCGCCGAGTCCCAGAAGCTCCTGGCGTCCATCCTCCGCCGCGGCGACACCGTGCTGTACGAGAACGACCTCCCCGACACTTTCAAGTAGGGCAATAAACCCCGGTCGAGTCGCGTTATACCAGCGTGAATAGCAGACTGCTGACCATCCTTTTGCTTATCGGCAGCGTGGCCCTCGGCCATGCGGCACCCGCCGTCACGTTCTCCGGCGCCGGGTCCTACCCCGTCCTCGACATCGCCCCGGAAAAGAATACCGGCCTCGACCACGTCTACGTCGCCTACACCCTGGACGGCCTGAGCATCACCGCGCCCGCCGTCAACGGCAAGCCCCTGGCTTCCTGGATGAAATACGACAGCCGTGGCGGCGGCTACGCCACCGAACTCACCGGCCTGCGGCGCGACGGCGACAACACGATTCTCGAGCATCCCGAGGGCGACACTGGCTATATCCTCGAATGGCCCGACGCCAAGCTCTACTTCTGGCTCACCGACTACAGCGCCCACCGACTCGACCTGGCCGGCATCCGGCTTCCCTCCGAGCGCGACTGCAACATGCTCGCCCTCACTCTCGAAGGCACCGGGGCGCCCGTACGCTACACCACGATCAACGGCCGGCAGCTCACCCTGGGCCGGGAGATAACGATAACGTACAGCACCCTGGAGTGGAACGAGCCCGAGACGCGCTTCGACCAGAAAGAGGCCCGGGCCACCGCCGAGGGCACAGGAGGCGTATACCTCACCCCGCCGCCGCTGTGCAACACCACATTCACCGCCACCGGCGACCGCTTCATGCGGGCCTGGGACATGGCGCAGACCGTCGAGAGCCCCCAGTGGCAGTGCGACGCCGTGGAGGTGCACACCACCGCCGGGCGCACCAACGCCCCGGGCGAAGGCTCCAACCAGATAGGCGCCGGGCAGGACTCCGGCGACCTCGGAGGCTCCGCCCCCGCCGACGTCGCCTTCCGCGCGTACATTTCCGACGCCGTGCTCCACTGCGAGTGGCAGTTCGCCACCGACCCGCAGTTCGAAGACATCACGCACCGGTTCAACCAGCAGGACCTCGACTACACCTTCAACGAGGAGGGAGTCACGTACGTCCGCTTCGTCGGCAGCAACGCCGACGGCACCTGCACCGCCGAGTCCGAGACCTACACCGTGCAGATAGGCGCCTCGGAGCTCAAGTGCCCCAACGCCTTCTCCCCGGGCGCCAGCGAGGGCGTCAACGACCTGTGGAAGGTCTCCTACCGCTCGCTGACCGAGTTCGAGTGCTGGATCTTCAACCGCTACGGCACCCAGCTCTTCCACTTCTCCGACCCCGAGGACGGGTGGGACGGCAAGTATCGCGGCAAGCTCGTGCCACCGGGCGTCTACTTCTACGTGATAGAGGCGCGCGGCGCCGACGGCAAGGAGTACAGGAAGGCGGGCGACATCAACATCCTGCGCTACAAGACAAGCGGCAGCTCCACCGGCGGCCAGGGCGCCGAGTGAGGCCGCCCTCGACGCAGGGACGCGCCGTCCGCCCTCCCCGATTTCTAATTCCCAACTGTTGATTCCCATGAAGCCAACCGGAAGCGTCGAAGTGCACGGCGCCCGAGTACACAACCTCAAGGACATAGACGTCACCATTCCCCACGGCACCCTGAGCGTCATCACCGGCCTCAGCGGCTGCGGCAAGTCGTCGCTTGCCTTCGACACCATCTTCGCCGAGGGGCAGCGCCGCTACGTGGAGACATTCTCCACCTACGCCCGCTCCATGATGGGCAGCCTCGAGCGCCCCGACGTCGACGAGATCACCGGCCTGGCCCCCGTCATCAGCATCGAGCAGAAGACGGTCAGCAAGAACCCCCGCTCCACCATCGGCACCATCACCGAGATTTACGACTTCCTGCGCCTCCTCTACGCCCGCATGGGCGAGGCCCGGAGCTACCTCTCGGGCAAGCCGATGGTCAAGTATACCCGCGACAGGATAATCTCCCTGCTCCTAGACCGATACGCCGGCCGGCGCATCTATATACTGTCCCCCCTGGTCAGGAACCGCAAAGGCCACTACAAGGAGCTCTTCGAGACCCTGCGCAAGAAAGGGTACCTCAACGTGCGCGTCGACGGCCACATCCGCCAGCTCGCCGCCGGCATGAAGCTCGACCGCTACCGCAACCACACCGTGGACCTCGTGGTGGACCGCATGCGCGTCAGCGGCGACGACATGGTGCGCCTCCGCTCAAGCGTCGAGGAGGCCCTGCGCCAGGGGCAGAAGCAGATGATGGTCCTCGACGCCGACACCATGGAGGCCCGCCACTACTCCCAGCTCCTCATGGACCCCGACACCGGGCTCAGCTATCCCGAGCCCGCCCCCCACACATTCTCCTTCAACTCCCCCCAGGGAGCCTGCCCCACCTGCCGGGGACTCGGCACAGTGAACCGCGCCGACGAGCGCAAGATCATCCCCGACCCCTCCCGCAGCATCTACGCCGGCGCCATCGAGCCGCTCGGCAAGTACAAGAAGACATACATCTTCTCCCGGATAGAGGACATCCTGAAGCATCACGGCGCCACCCTCAGGACCCCCGTCAGGGACCTGCCCCGGCAGGCCGTCGACGACATCCTCTTCGGCGCCGAGACCCCCGTCGACATCGTGGGCGTGCGCCTCAGCGAGGCGTACAACCGCACATTCGAGGGCCTGGTGAAGTACCTGGAGATGCAGCAGGACGAGGATGCCGGCGCCGGCGCCAACCGCTGGGCCGAGCAGTTCTTCACCAAGGTGGAGTGCCCCGACTGCCACGGCGCGCGCCTCGACCGCATACCCCTCCACTTCTACGTCGACGGCCGCAACATCGCGGAGCTGTGCGCCATGGACCTGGCGGAGCTGCAGCAGTTCATGGAGGGCCTGGAGGAGCGCCTGGACCAGGGGCGGCGCACCGTGGCTGAGGAGATACTCAAGGAGATACGCACCCGCCTGGGATTCCTGGTCGACGTCGGCCTCGGCTACCTGTCGCTGGGCCGCGCCTCGGCCACCCTCAGCGGCGGCGAGAGCCAGCGCATACGCCTCGCCACGCAGATAGGCTCGCGCCTGGTCAACGTCCTGTACATCCTCGACGAGCCCAGCATCGGCCTGCACCAGCGCGACAACCACCGCCTCATCCGCTCCCTCAAGCAGCTGCGCGACGAGGGCAACTCCGTCATCGTCGTCGAGCACGACCGCGACATCATGGAGCAGGCCGACTACATCGTCGACATAGGCCCCGGCGCCGGGCGCAAGGGCGGCGAGGTGGTCTTCCAGGGCACCCCCCGGCAGCTGCGCGGCTGCGAAGCCTCCCTCACCGGGGCGTACCTGCGCGGAAGCAGGAGCATAGAAGTCCCCGCCCGCCGCCGCCCCGGCAACGGCAAGGAGCTCGCCCTGCTCGGCGCCCGGGGCAACAACCTGCGCGACGTGGACCTGCACCTGCCACTGGGAAAGCTCGTCGTCGTCAGCGGCGTCAGCGGCTCCGGCAAGTCGTCGCTCATCAACGGCACCCTGCGCCCCATCCTCACCCGCCACCTGTACCACAGCCTGCAGGAGCCTCTCCCGTACAAGGAGGTGAAAGGCATGGAAAACATCGACAAGGTCGTCACCGTGGACCAGTCGCCCATAGGCCGGACACCCCGTTCCAACCCCGCCACCTACACCGGCCTCTTCACCGACATCCGCAGGCTCTTCGTCTCCCTGCCCGAGGCGCAGATGCGCGGCTACAAGCCCGGCCGATTCAGCTTCAACGTGGCCGGAGGCCGCTGCGAGGCATGCAAGGGCAACGGATACCGCACCATCGAGATGAACTTCCTGCCCGACGTGCTCGTGCCATGCGAGGAGTGCCACGGACGCCGCTACAACCGCGAGACGCTCGAAGTCCGCTTCAAGGGAAAGTCCATCGCCGACGTGCTCGACATGACCATCAGCCAGGCCGCGGAGTTCTTCTCCGCCCACCCTGCCATACTGCGCAAGCTGACTGTGCTGCAGGAGATAGGACTCGGCTACATCAAGCTCGGCCAGCCCTCCTCCACGCTCAGCGGCGGCGAGAACCAGCGCGTAAAGCTCGCCACCGAGCTGGCCAGGCGCGACACCGGCAAGACACTCTTCCTGCTCGACGAGCCCACCACCGGCCTGCACTTCGACGACATCCGCGTGCTGCTCCAGGTCTTCAACCGCCTGGTGGACCGAGGCAACACCGTGGTGGTGATAGAGCACAATCTCGACATCGTCAAGAGCGCCGACCACGTCATCGACCTCGGCCCCGACGGCGGCCGCCAGGGCGGACAGATACTCGCCGCCGGCACCCCCGAAGAGGTGGCGCAGGCCGACACCCCCACGGCCCTGTACCTCCGTCACGAACTCGCCCCGAATAAACAGCCTCCGAAAAAGGAGTGAAAATGAAAACAGGGTAACTCACTGATATGTAACGAGATAGCGATTTTCATTTTCACGCGGTATCTTACCCCCATCCTTACGCACTGGCGGTACGTCCTTTCACGCGCAGGGTGACCTGCCCTCCCGGACAGGTGTGAAAATGAAAAAATGTAAGCGCCTGCATTGCAGCAAGTTACATACACATGATTTTCATCCCTCACTTTTACTGAATTTTATTTCAGTAAAAATTTGCATATGTCCGAAAATTGTCGTAACTTTGCAGCATCAAATCGGAAGCCACGGCGCAACCCCACCGCGAACCGTAGGGACGCACCCTGGTGCGTCCGCCCCGTCCGAACAAACCGGCACCCCCGGCGACAACCCCACCGCGAACCGTAGGGACGCACCCTGGTGCGTCCGCCACGATCGGGCAAACCGGAGGCTCCGGCGACAGACGCCCCCTATACGGCAGTAACACGCGCAAGCGTATGCGGTAGCAGTATATATATGAATATACTGTAGGGGCCGTGTATATATTCATTTCATTCATATAAGTAAGTGAGAAAAATTACACAAGCCTGATTTTTAAAATTCACACAAACAAGAATAAACTAATTTTTGAACTTACTTATGCTCCGCAGCAAGCGAGGCGACGATTTTCATTCATTCACCTCCGGGCTCCGCCTACGGGTGAATGAATGAAAATCGTCGCCTCGCGCGAGAGTGCGCCCTCGCGGCGGGCGGGTCGCAAAAAGAGAGGCGGCACCACGCGGGTGCCGCCTCTTGTGCCTGGTGCGTGGCAAGGACGGGTCAGCGCAGGGAGTCGTCGTCCTCCTCCTCCCCGTCGCCGTCGAAGCCTTCGGGCAGCTCGTCGTCGTTGTAGCCGTCCGAGCCGTAGAAGTCGAGGCCGAGCTCGTCGAGCACCTTTGTGCCGGCGTCGGCCTTCTTCGGCTCCGGCTTCTGCGCGGCCTGCACCTGCGAGGGGGCCTTGCCCTGCCTGAGAGTGCAGACGGGCTCGGAGAGGTGCTTGCCGAGGAGCATCTCGCGCATCTCCATGCTCATGGCGCGCTCGTGCTCGGCGTCGAAGACGAACAGCATCCGCTGCCCCTCCTCCTCGACGAGGTCCTCCAGCGGAGTCTCGTCCATCAGCCACACGTCCGTGTCGGAGTCCGTGCCGGGGTCCTCGAGGGCGATGAGCTCGCGAGGCTCCCAGTCCTCGTCGCAGAGGAAGAAAGCGTCCGGGCGGATGCGCGAGTAGCCGCAGGCGTCGAGTATCGCCGACCGCAGCTGCAGGAACGTCGCGTCGCTGCTTATCTGTATCTCGAGGCGGAACTTCGGCGCCTCGTCGCTTACTATCTTGAATCGGTAGACCATTTCCTTTCCTTTGAGTTGAGGGTCGAGGGGTTCAAATTTGACGCTGCGAAATTACACATAATTTTTGAATCACGAAAATTAGCTAACTTTGCACCATGATTGAGTATATCAAGGGAGAGCTGACGGCGCTCCGGCCCACCGAGGCGGTGGTGGAAGCCTGCGGCGTGGGCTATGGCCTCTCCATCACCCTGACAGACTTCGACGCCCTGCAGCCCCGGCAGGGCGTCGTGGTGAAGCTGTTCGTCTACGAGGTGATCCGCGACGACGCGCATATGCTATACGGATTCCTGCACGCCGAGGACCGCGCCATGTTCCGCCTGCTCAACGGAGTGAGCGGCGTCGGCCCCGGCACCGCGCGCCTCATCCTGGGCGAGATGACGGCCGCCGAGCTGCAGGCCGTCATCGCCCAGGGCAACGACAAGGCGCTGAAGGCAGTCAAGGGAATCGGCGCCCGCACCGCGCAGCGCATCATTGTGGACCTGAGGAATAAAATAAACGACCTGTCGCCGGCGTTTCTATCAGAGGGGGCCGGAGCGTCGACCTACGACGAGGCCCTCGGCGCCCTCGCCACCCTGGGATTCCCCCAGGCCGCGGCACAGAAAGTCCTCTCGAAGCTCTACAAGGAGAACCCCGGGCTGGGCACCGAGGAGGCCATCCGCGCCGCCCTCAAGCTTTTTTGAACCGACTGACTGTTGAGAAGGAAGTTACTGACATACCTGCTGCTGTCGCTGATACTGGTCCTCATGTCGGCGGCGGCCGTCGTGTCCCTGGCGCAGGCACCGGGCAGCCAGTCGCCCTCCGTCCCCTCGCTTCCCTCCACGCGGCCGAAGTCCCCCCTGGGCGGCAACGTAGGCAACCTGCCCGCGCCGCCTTCCATGCCCGTCGGCACCCTCTCCGGCCGGCCCCTCGCGCCCGACTCGGCGACCCTGCCCGCCGTCCGCCCCACACTCCCGGAGAGCTACGAGGCCCTCGTCGGAGGCGAGTACGCCGCCGACCTCCGCGACCCCGACAACATGCACCACGAGGTGATATACGACCCCGCCACGCGCATGTACTACTTCTACACGCGCATCGGCGACAAGGTGGCCGTCACGCCCATGCAGCTCACCGCGGGCGACTACAACCGGCTCAGCTTCCGGCAGGGCATGATGCAGTACTTCCGGCAGCGCAACGCCGAGTCCTTCGAGAAAAAGGACAAGGAGCCGTTCAACATCCTCGACATGAACTTCTCCCTGGGCCCGCTGGAGAAAATCTTCGGCCCCGGCGGAGTCCGCCTCACCACGCAGGGCAGCGTGCAGCTCAGCATGGGAATCAAGTCCAACAAGACCGACAACCCCGCCCTCTCCCTCTCCGCGCGCCGCAAGACATACTTCGACTTCGACCAGAAGATACAGGCCAACATAGCGGCCTCCGTAGGCGACAAGATGAAGTTCAACATGACCTACAACACCGACGCCACCTTCGATTTCGACAGCAAGAACCTCAAGCTCGCGTACGAAGGCAAGGAGGACGAGATCATCAAGACCCTCGAGGCCGGCAACGTGTCCATGACCACCGGCTCGACCCTCATCCGGGGCTCCGCCGCGCTGTTCGGCATCAAGACAAAGCTCCAGTTCGGCAAGCTCACCCTCACCGCCCTGCTCAGCCAGCAGAACTCCGAATCCAAGACCGTCAGCTCCACCGGCGGCGTGCAGACCACGCCCTTCAGCGTGAAGGCCGACGAGTACGACGCCAACCGCCACTTCTTCCTGGCACAGTACTTCTACGACAACTACGACCAGTTCGCCTCCCGCCTGCCGTACGTAAGCTCCGGCATCAACATCACCCGCATCGAGGTGTGGGTCACCAACAAGTCCGGCAACTACAACGAGTCCCGCAACTTCGTGGGCTTCATGGACATGGCCGAGAACAAGCGCCTGGCCAGCGACTACTGGCGCCCCAACAACAACAACGACGTGCCGGCCAACGCCGACAACGACATGCTCTCCATACTCCGCGAGCAGTACCCCGGCGCACGCAACATCGACCAGGTCACGCAGGCGCTCGCGCCACTGGCCGCCATCGGCATCACCGGCGGCCGCGACTACGAGAAAGTGGAGAGCGCACGCCTGCTCAGCTCCTCCGAGTATACCCTCAACCCCACGCTCGGATACATCTCCCTAAAGGCCGCCCTCAACAGCGACGAGGTCCTCGGCGTCGCCTACGAGTACACATACCAGGGCCGAGTGTACCAGGTGGGCGAGTTCTCGGCCGACGTCCCCTCCACCGCCGAGTGCCTGTACCTCAAGATGCTCCGCGGCACCACCATCTCCCCCCAGCTGCCCATGTGGAAGCTCATGATGAAGAACGTCTACGCCCTCGGAGCGTACCAGATGCAGCAGAACCGCTTCAAGCTCAACATCAAGTACCTGAGCGACACCACCGGCACCGAGATCAACTACCTTCCCGTAGGCCCCGTCGCCAACAAGCCCCTGCTCCAGGTCATGGGCCTCGACCGCATCGACAACAACCAGGAGAGCAACCCCGACGGCTTCTTCGACTGGGTGGAGGGATACACCGTCATGGCCTCGTCCGGCAAGATCATATTCCCCGTGGCAGAGCCCTTCGGCTCCAACCTCCGCCGCAAGATAGGCAACGACGCCCTCGCCGACCCGTACGTCTACCAGGAGCTATACGACTCCACGCTCACAGTCGCCCGCCAGTTCGCCGACCGCAACAAGTTCTCGCTCGTGGGCGAGTACCAGGCCTCAGGCGGCGCTACCATACGCCTGAACGCCATGAACGTGCCCCGAGGCTCAGTGATCGTCACCGCGGGCGGAGTGCAGCTCACGGAGAATTCCGACTACACCGTCGACTATAACATGGGCATCGTCACCATCACCAACCAGAGCATCGTCGAGTCCGGCACCTCCGTCAGCGTCACGCTCGAGAACCAGTCCATGTTCTCCATGCAGCGCAAGACCCTGCTCGGCCTCGACGCGCAGTACCGCTTCAACAAGGACTTCACGCTGGGGGCGACGGTGATGCATTTCGGCGAGCGCGGCATGACCGAGAAAGTCAACATAGGCGACGAGACCGTCAACAACACCATGTGGGGTCTCAACCTCAGCTACAGCACACACTTCATGTGGCTGACCAACCTCCTCAACAAGATACCCACCGTCAACGCCGCCGCTCCCTCCACCCTGAGTGTCAACGCCGAGTTCGCGCAGCTCGTGCCGCACAAGCAGAAGACCGGCACCAACAAAGGCTCCAGCTACATCGACGACTTCGAGAACACGCAGACCGGCATCGACCTGCGCACCCCCTACGCCTGGTCGCTCGCCTCCACGCCCTGGGACGGCGCCAGCGACGCCCTCTTCCCCGAGGCCGGGCTCAGCAACGACATCTCCTACGGCAAGAACCGCGCCCTGCTGGCATGGTACACCATCGACCGCGTCTTCACCCAGCGCAATTCCACCATGCTCCCCGGCTACCTCAAGAACGACCTCAAGCAGCTCTCCAGCCCCTACGTCCGCGAGGTCACCGTCGAGGAGATATTCCCCGGCCGAGACCAGGCGTACGGCGAGAGCTCGTACATACAGACCCTCAACCTCTCCTTCTACCCGTCCGAGCGCGGCCCGTACAACCTCGACGCCGAGAACATCTCCGCCGACGGCCTGCTCCTCAGCCCCGAGAAGCGCTGGGGCGGAATCATGCGCAAGATGGACAACACCAACTTCGACAACTCCAACATAGAATACCTCCAGTTCTGGATGCTCGACCCGTTCCTCGATCCCGAGGCCGACAACACCGACGGCGGCGACCTGTACTTCAATTTCGGCGAGGTCAGCGAGGACATCCTCAAGGACGGCAAGAAGAGCTACGAGAACGGCAACCCCGTCGACGGCAACTTCACGTTCATGCAGAACACCGTCTGGGGCCGCGTCTCGTCGCAGAACTCACTGACGTACGCCTTCGAGAACACCGCCGACGCCCGCCTGCTCCAGGACCTCGGCCTCAACGGCCTGAGCACCGCCGAGGAGTTCGAGTTCGACACATACAAGGACTACCTCGACCGCCTGCGCCTGCGCCTGCCGGCATCCACCGTCGAGCAGATGCAGGACGACCCGTTCTCCCCGTTCGCCGACCCAGCAGGCGACAACTACCACTTCTACCGCTGGCCCTGGTACGACGAGCAGCGCACCTCCATCCTCGACCGCTACAAGCACTACAACGGCACCGAGGGCAACTCCCTCAGCCCCGACCAGAGCCCGAACCCGTACTACCAGTCCGCCCGGAACACGCCCGACGTCGAGGACATCAACCAGGACAACACCCTCAACGAGTACGAGCGCTACTACCAGTACAAGGTGTCCATCCGCCCCGAGGACCTCGAAGTAGGCAAGAACTACATCACCGACAAGCAGGAGAGCTACCAGCTCGGCCGCGACGGCCAGCCCGTCCGGGTCGTCTGGTACCAGTTCAAGGTGCCCCTCAACCAGCCCGAGCGGGTAGTAGGCAACATACACGACTTCTCAACCATACGCTTCGCCCGCATGTTCATGACCAACTTCAAGGCCGTGACGCACCTGCGCTTCGCAACCCTCGAGCTCGTGCGCGGCGAGTGGCGAAGCTACAACTTCAACCTCAACAACCGCAACGACTCCCCGGCCGAGGGCGAGCTCGACATCTCCACCGTCAACATCGAGGAGAACGCCACCCGCACCCCCGTCAACTACGTCCTGCCCCCCGGCGTGGACCGCGCCCAGGACGCCGGGCAGGCGCAGGCCCTGCAGCTCAACGAGCAGGCCATGCAGATGAAAGTCACCGGACTCCAGCCCGGCGACGCACGCGGCGTGTACAAGAACACCCAGATGGACCTCCGCATCTACAAGCGCCTCCAGATGTGGGTCCACGCCGAGGCGCTCATCGACGACCCCACAAACCTCCGCAACGGCGACATCTCGCTCTTCCTCCGCCTCGGCTCCGACGTCAAGAACAACTACTACGAGTACGAGATACCCCTCGACCTCACTGCCCCCGGCCTCTACAACAACCGCTCCAGCTCCGACCGCAACAAGGTCTGGCCACAGCACAACTACCTCAACATACCCCTCGAGCTCCTCACCTCGATCAAGACGGCCCGCAACCAGGCCAAGTCCTCCGGCCAGGAGGGCGTCGGGTTCGCCGTCCCATGGTCCGCGCACGATCCCGACAACACTTCCAACACCGCCACCGTGCTCGGCAACCCCTCGCTGAGCGACGTCCGCGTCATGCTCGTCGGCATACGCAACCGCTCCAACTCCGTCAAGGACGGCATCGTGTGGTGCAACGAGCTGCGAGTCACCGACTTCAACGAAGACGGTGGCTGGGCGGCACGCGCCAACGTCAACCTCGGAGTCAGCGACGTGGCCACCGTCAACTTCACCACCCATAACGAGACAGCAGGCTTCGGAGGCGTGGACCAGGGCCTCAGCGCACGCCGCCTCGACGACTACAACCAGTACTCCATAGCCGTGCAGGGCGACCTCGGCCGCCTCCTACCCGAGAAGGCAAAGCTCTCGGCACCCATATACTACTCCCGCTCCTCGGAGACAACCACGCCCAAGTACAACCCCCTCGACCAGGACATCCTGCTCAAGGACGCCCTCGACGCCGCCACTACCAAGCAAGAGAAAGACTCCATACGCGACTACGCCGTCACCAAGAAGACCGTAGAGTCCTTCTCCATCTCCGGGTTCAAGTTCAACGTCCGCAGCAAGAACCCAATGCCCTGGGACCCGGCCAACTTCACCATCTCCTTCTCGTTCAACAAGCAGAGCAACCAGGACCCCACCACCGAGTACGAGCACACCAACGACTACCGGGGCTCCCTCATGTACTCGTATTCCCCGATGATAAAGCCGGTCAAGCCATTCGGCTGGATCAAGTCGAAGAACAAGAACCTCAAGTTTCTCCACGACTGGAGCGTCAACTGGCTGTTCAACACCATCACATTCAACAACAACATCTCCCGGTACTATTACGAGCAGCAGACACGCTCCGAAGTCGACGTCGACTTCCAGCTCCCCGTCCAGGTCAGCAAGAACTTCCTCTGGGACCGGCAGTTCACCCTCACCTGGAACCTCACGCCCCAGCTCAACTTCTCATTCGCCTCCAACACCACGGCCCGCATCGAGGAGACCATAGGAGCCGTCAACAAGAAACTGTTCCCCGACAAGTACCGCGACTGGAAAGACACCGTCTGGAACTCCATCAAGGGCCTCGGCACCCCCTGGAACTACAACCAGACTTTCACCGGCAGCTACCGGGCGCCTTTCAGCCGGATCCCCGCGCTCGACTTCCTGCAGGCCAACCTCACGTACACCGCCACATACCGCTGGGACCGCGGCGCCACCATCGACGACGACCTCTTCCAGGGCAACACCGTCCAGAACAACGCCGTCTGGAACGGCGATGCACGCCTCAACTTCGAGGGCCTCTTCAACAAGGTCCCCTACCTGCGCAAGGTCAACCAGCGCTTCTCCTCCTCCGCAGGGGCGCGCAACCAGAACAAGGCAAAGCAGCCCAAGAAGTTCGAGCGCGCCGTCACGCTCAGCCCCGACACCACCACCGTCATAACCCATAACCTCAAGACAAAGAAAGTCAAGGTCACCGCAATGGCCGGCAACCGCCCCATGCGCCTGCAGACACGCGTCATCGACGAGAACAGGCTCGAAATCCTGAACCGGGGAGACCAGAACATCAAGCTCACCGTCACGCAGCAGAACAAGGACGACAAGCCCAACCTACTCAAGGAATTCGGCGACCACGCCGTCCGCTTCCTCATGATGCCCCGCAGCGTCTCCATGCGCTACCGCAACTCCCACAGCCTCAACCTCCCGCTCTTCTCGCCCGAGATCGGCGACATCTTCGGCCAGAGCAACAAGTACGGCCCCATGGCCCCGGGACTCGACTTCGCCTTCGGCTTCACCGGCGAGGAATACGTGCAGAAGGCCCTCGACCGAGGCTGGCTCATCTGCGACGAGACGCAGACATCGCCCGCCATCTACAACGAGATGAAGGAGTTCAGCTTCGAACTCAACCTCGAGCCAATCCGCGGCCTCAAGATCCTGCTCACATCCAACCTCACCGACAACCGCACACGCCAGGTGCAGTTCATGTACTCCGACATGCCCACCACCCGCACCGGCTCGTACACCCGCACCGCCCTGGCCATCGGAACGGCCCTCAGAGGCTCCAGGGCCGACAACGGATACCAGAACGCCGCCTTTGACAAGTTCCTCGAGAACATCCCCATCGTCGCCAGCCGCATCCAGGGCATGTACGCCGGCACCACATACCCCTCCTCCGGCTTCCTGGCAGGCACACCCTGGGCCGGAACCACATACAACCCCGAAGTGGGCGAAGTGTCGCCCACCTCGGGCGACGTCCTCATACCCGCCTTCATTGCGGCCTACACCGGCGGCGACGCCAACTCAATCACCCTCGACCATTTCCCCGGCCTGTCGTCCATGCGTCCCAACTGGCGAGTCACCTACGACGGCCTCACACGCATGCCACTGTTCAAGAACATCTTCAAGACCCTGACGCTCAGCCACGCCTACCAGTGCACATACTCCGTGGGCAGCTACACCTCGTACCTCGACTGGGTAGGAATCGGCGGAAACCTCGGATTCTCCGCCGACCAGCAGAGCGGACAGCCGATGCCCTCCTCGCCGTTCAACATTTCCTCGGTCGCCATCACCGAGAAGTTCGCTCCCCTGTTCGGCGTCAGCGTCACCCTCAAGAACGACATGACCATCAACGCCGAGTACCGCGACGCACGCACCCTGACCCTCAACACCTCCGCCGGACAGATTGTCGAGGCCACCTCGAAGCAGCTCACCGTAGGACTCGGATACAAGATCGCCAACTTCAACAAGATCATCAAGATAGGCTCCCGCCAGGGCAATGTCAACAACGACCTCAGCCTCAACCTCGACTTCTCGTTCGCCCAGAACCAGGGCCTCATACGCAAGATCGAGACAGCATACACCCAGGCCACCAACGGCTCGCAGACAATCTCGCTGAACTTCATGGCCTCGTACACCCTGTCGAAGCGAGTCACCATGTCCGCATTCTTCGACCACCAGATCAACAAGCCACTGGTCACCAACGCCTCTTTCCCCACCACCAACTCCAACTACGGAATATCCTTCAACCTCTCTCTCGCCAGGTAAGACCCATGTCAGAAATTTTCACTAATTTTGTGGGATAATTATGGATAGAGACGGATTTGCACGAATAGCGGCAGTGGTTCCCGAGGTGCGGGTCGCCGACGTTGCCTTCAACGAAAAGGCCCTTAGCGAGGCCATCCGGCGCGCCGCTGACGCCGGAGCCGAAGTCATCGTCACCCCGGAGCTCGGCCTCACCGGCTACTCCTGCGGCGACCTCTTCCTGCAGCAGCCCCTGCTCGACCAGGCCGAAGAGGCCCTCGGCCGCCTCATCGCCGCCTCCGCAGACTGGCACGCCCTCGTGGCCGTGGGACTCCCCGTGCGCCACCATGGACTCCTCTACAACTGCGCCGCAGTGCTCTGCCGAGGCACCCTGCACGGACTCGTACCCAAGACCTGGCTTCCCGAATACGGAGAATACTATGAGAAACGCTGGTTCGCCCCTGGCATGCCCGGCATCTCCGAGATCAGCTTCGCCGGAGAGACGTACATTCCCCTCGGGACCCGCCAGCTCTTCCAGAGCGGCCAGCTCGTCGTCGGAGTCGAAATCTGCGAGGACCTCTGGACTCCCATCCCCCCCTCTTCGTACGCCGCACAGGCAGGCGCCAACCTCATCCTCAACCTCTCCGCCTCCAACGAAGTCGCCGGCAAGCACGCCTATCTCCTCGACCTGCTCCGCCAGCAGTCCGCCCGTCTCCGCTGCGCATACGCATATGCCTCCGCAGGCTTCGGCGAGTCCAGTTCCGACGTCGTATACAGCGGCAACGGCATAGTAGCCGAAAACGGCCGCATCCTCGCCTCAACCGAACGCTTCTCCCTCGACAGCCGCATGGCCCTCGCCGACGTGGACATCCAGCTCCTCGACCACGACCGCGCCAAGGCCGGCCACCGGCCCGTCCAGGCTCAGGACACGTTCATAAATCAGACCTTTGCAATTGGCGGCCGCCCCATCGCCCCGCACGCCCTCCTCCGCCCCATCGCACGCCGGCCCTTCGTTCCGGCGCCAGGCTCCGACCGCTGCGAGGAAATATCCTCCATACAGGTCTGCGGCCTCGCACGGCGACTGAGGCAGCTCGGCGGCTGCACATCCGTAATAGGCGTCAGCGGAGGACTCGACTCGACACTCGCATTGTTGGTCGCCGTCGGCGCATATGACCTCCTCGGCCTCGGCCGCGAGCGCATCCACGCCGTCACCATGCCCGGCTTCGCCACGACAGGCCGCACACACTCCAACGCCCGGATTCTCTGCGAAAAGCTCGGAGTCTCATTTGTCGAGATACCCATAGGCCAGGCAGCCGCCGACCACCTCCGCGCACTCGGACACGACGGCGTCACCACCGACGTCACATACGAGAACGCACAGGCGCGCGAGCGCACACAAGTCCTCATGGACTACTCCAACAAGCTCGGAGGCATAGTCATCGGCACCGGCGACCTCAGCGAGCTCGCACTCGGCTGGTGCACATACAACGGCGACCACATGTCCATGTACGGCGTCAACGCCAGCGTCCCCAAGACACTCGTCCGCCACCTCATCCGCCACTACGCCGACAAGCTCCCCGAACTCTCCGCCGTCCTCCAGGACATCCTCGACACTCCCGTATCCCCGGAGCTCGTGCCGGCCAAGGAGGGCGACCGGATAGCTCAGCTCACCGAAGACCTCGTAGGCCCCTACGAACTCCACGACTTCTTCCTCTACAACATGGTCCGCAACGGCTACTCGCCACGCAAGATACGCCGCCTCGCCCTCCAGGCATTCCACGGCATATACACCCCGGACATCATAGACAAATGGCTAAGAGTCTTCTACCGACGCTTCTTCGCGCAGCAGTTCAAGCGCAACTGTCTGCCCGACGGCCCCAAAGTCGGCAGTGTCTGCCTCTCCCCACGCGGAGACTGGCGCATGCCTGCTGACGCCTCGGCATATCTCTGGCTCAACGACCTGGAAAATGAACAATAACACCGACCTCAACGCCGCCCTCGACACCCTCCGCCGAGGTGGCCTGATACTATATCCCACCGACACCGTCTGGGGCCTCGGCTGCGACGCCACCAACCCCGACGCCGTAGCCCGGCTCCGTGACCTCAAAGGACGCAGCGTCGGCAAGGCCCTCCTCTGCGTGGTCGGCTCCGAGACCATCCTCGAGCGCTACGCGCAAGGCGTCCCCGATGTCGCCTACGAACTCATCGACACCGCCGCCGAACCACTGACCATCGTCTACGACCGAGGAGTCGGCCTCGCCCCCGGCGTCTGCGGCGGCGACGGCTCAGTGGGCATACGCATCATCGCCGACGGCTTCACCGGCGAGCTCCTCCGCCGCTTCGGCAGGCCCCTCGTCTCCACCTCCGCCAACCTCGCCGGAGAGATTACCCCCGCCAACTATGCCCAGATCAGCGACGAGTTGAAAGAGCGTGTCGACTACGTGGTCGAGACAGGTCGCACGGATACCGCCGAGCACATGCCCAGCCACATCCTGCGCCTGCACGCCGACGGCCAGGTCTCCATAATCCGCTGACCGCCCGCAATGCAGGGACGCACGAACCGTGCGTCCGAAACCTCAAACTCGCATACACCTACCCTGGAATTGGCGCCCGTTTCAGCGCGGCGCACCCCTCAAAATCTAATGACCCGACGACAGAAATTGCGCATATCCTACGTGTTGACCGACTTCCTGACGGCCAACATCGCCTTCGTGCTCTTCGACATCTGCCGTTTCTACCTCCAGTTTCCCGCCACCCGCGGCTTCACACTCGGCTCCTTCCTCCTTAACTGGAAGCTCCTACTGGAGCAGGGCCTCATCCCTCTCTTCGTTCTCGGCGTCTACGCCGTCTCCGGCTTCTATAACGAGCCCGAGCGCCGTTCACGAATCACCGAGCTCATCACCACCGCTCTCTCAGCGGTGGTCGTCACCCTCGCCATATACTTCACCCTGCTCGTCAACGACGTCGGCCTGGCCAAGATAGCCCACTACAAGCTGCTCGGCATCCTCTTCGGCCTATTCTTCGTCGTTGCCTACATAGGCCGCTACATCATCACCACCGGCCTGTTTCACAGCATCCGCCGCGGCAACCTGCGCTTCAACACCGTCATCATCGGCAACTCTCCCCGTTCGCGCAAAGTCGCCCAGCAGCTCGTCCGCACACAGAGCCTCTACGGCTATAACATCGTCGGCTACGTGCCCGTGGTGGGGGAGAGCACCGGCCCCGGCGACGTCAGCCTGCTCAGCTTCGACGACCTCCGGCGCCTGGTCGACGACGGCGCCATCTCCGACGTCATAATAGCCCTCGAAAACGAGGACAACGAGCGCACCGTGCTGGCCGTCATGAACCGCCTGTACGAGTTCGACATCAGCATCAAGGTGGCCGCCGGCAGCTTCTCGTACCTTACTTCCGGCATACGCCTCGAGGACATCTACGGCGAGCCACTGTTGGAAGTCAGCCGCTCCCGCCTCACCGAGTGCGCCCGCAATCTCAAGCGCCTGGGCGACATCGTAGCCGCCCTGCTCAGCCTTGTAGTCCTCGCCATCCCCATGGCCGTAGTGGCCCTGGCCGTCAAGCTTGACTCCCCCGGCCCGGCCATATACCACCAGGAGCGTGTCGGCTACCGCCGCCGACCATTCCGCATCCACAAGTTCCGCACCATGGTGGCCGGGGCAGAGGCCGACGGACCGCAGCTCTCCCGCCTCAACGACGCACGCATCACACGCATCGGCAGGATACTGCGAAAATACCGCATTGACGAGCTGCCACAGTTCTGGAACGTCCTCCGGGGAGAGATGGCACTCGTAGGCCCCCGCCCCGAACGTGCCTACTACATCGAGAAGATAGTCCGAGTGGCCCCATACTACACCCTTCTGCAGCAAGTCCGCCCGGGCATCACATCCTGGGGAATGGTCAAGTTCGGATACGCCACCACCGTCGGCGAGATGGTAGAGCGCAGCAAGTACGACCTGCTGTACATCGGCAACATGTCCCTGACGGTCGACATGAAAATTCTAATCTATACCATCCGCACGGTCCTCACCGGCAGGGGAATGTAGCCATGGCATATCAGGAGACGGACAACAGACTCACACGCTGGTGGTTCCGGGTGGTCACCTGGCGCGACAACCACATCAGCGAGAAGACGCTCCTGGCGGTGCTCAGCCTGGTCGTGGGCATCCTGAGCGGCGTGGCCGCTCAGTTGCTCAAGTGGCTCATCCACTTCATCCAGCACCTGCTCACTGGCCGCTTCTCCGCCACCGGCGCCAACTGGCTATACCTTGTCTGGCCACTCGTCGGCCTCGTCCTCTCCCTCATCTTCGTCAAGTACGTGGTCCGCGACAACATCAGCCACGGCGTCACCCGCGTCCTCTACGCCATCTCACAGCGCAAGTCCCGGCTCAAGACCCGCAACATCTACGGGTCCATCGGCGGCGCCGCCGTCACCATCGGCTTCGGCGGGTCCGTCGGCGCAGAGGGTCCCATCGTGCTCGCTGGCTCCTCCATCGGTTCCAAGGTCGGACAGGCCTTCCGTCTCTCTCCCAAGCTCCTCATGATACTCGTCGGCTGCGGAGCCGCCGCAGGCATCGCCGGCATCTTCCGAGCGCCCATCGCCGGCATGCTCTTCACCCTCGAAGTGTTGATGATCGACCTCACAGGCGCCACCGTCATGCCCCTGCTCATCGCCTCCATCACCAGCGCCACCGTGGCCTACTGCCTCGAAGGCTACAGCGCCGAGTTCTTCTTCACCCAGTCCGAGCCCTTCCTCACCTCCAAGATACCCTACGCGCTGCTGTTGGGCGTTTTCACCGGATTCGTCAGCCTCTACTTCTCCAAGTCCGTGATGATGATGGAAGGTCTCTTCCGCCAAGTCTCCTCCAAGGCCCTCAAGTTCTGCATGGGCGGAGCCTCCCTGGCCCTGCTCATCTTCCTCTTCCCGCCATTGTACGGCGAGGGCTACGACTCCATCAACCAGCTGCTGGCGGGAGATCCCGGCTCCGTCGTCTCCGGCACCTTTTTCTACATCGACCGAGGCTCGGCATGGTTCCTGGTGGCCTTTATCGGCGCCATCATCCTCTGCAAGGGCTTCGCCACCGCCTCCACCAACGGAGCCGGAGGGGTGGGCGGCACCTTTGCCCCGTCGCTGTTCGTCGGCGCCCTCACCGGCTATCTCTTCGCCTACATCTGCAATCTGCTCCCCTTCGGCATGGAGCTGAGCTGCCAGAACTTCGCCCTGCTCGGCATGGCCGGAGTCATGGCCGGAGTCATGCACGCGCCACTGATGGGCATCTTCCTCACCGCCGAGATGACCGGCGGCTACGAACTCTTCCTGCCACTGCTCATCGTCTCCACCCTCAGCTACGGCACCGTCCGCATTTTCCAGCACTACTCCCTCTACACCGAGCGCCTCGCCCGGCAGGGAAACCTCATGACGCACCAGAAGGACAAGACCGTCCTCACCCTCCTCAAGGTCGGCAACCTCATAGAGACCGACTTCATACCCGTCACCGCAGACATGACCCTCGGCCAGATGGTAGACACCGTGGCCCGCTCCCACCGCAACCTCTTCCCCGTCGTCGATGCCACCGGACAGCTCCTCGGTGTCGTCCTGCTCGACGACATACGCAACATCATGTTCCGCTCCGACCTCTATCCCAAGATGCACGTGCAGAAGTTCATGTCGCGTCCCCCGGCCGTCATCGAGGCCGACGAGAAGATGGACAACGTCATGGAGGCCTTCGACCGCACACACGCCTGGAACCTCCCGGTCGTAGACCATGGCCGATACCTCGGCTTCGTCTCCAAATCCAAAATCTTCAACTCCTATCGCAGAGTGCTCCGTCACTACTGCGACGACTGACTCATGGCCCCCATTTACCTCATCAACTATTACTCCGGAATCGGCGCCCGCTTTAGCGCGGTGCATATCTCACAGATATGAAAATAGTATTCTTCGGCACCCCCGAGTTCGCCGCCTTCTCGCTAAAGGCCATCCTCAACGCCGGCTACGACGTGGCCGCCGTCGTCACCATGCCCGACAAGATCGCCGGTCGAGGCCACAAGCTCGTCCAGAGCGACGTCAAGAAAGTGGCACTGGAGCACTCGCTGCCGCTCCTCCAGCCCGAGAAGCTCCGCGATCCCGAGTTCCTGACACAGCTCCGCGCACTACACGCCGACCTCTTCGTGGTCATCGCCTTCCGCATGCTCCCCGAAGTCGTCTGGGCCATGCCTCCCCGTGGCACCTTCAACCTGCACGCCTCCCTCCTGCCCCGATACCGTGGAGCCGCACCAATCAACCGTGCCATCATGAACGGCGACACACAGACCGGCGTCACCACTTTCTTCCTCTCACACGAAATCGATACCGGCAACATCATCGAGGCCCGCGAGGAGGAGATACGTCCCGACGACGACGCCGGAACCCTCCACGATCGCCTCATGACCCTCGGAGCCGACATGACCCTTGACACCCTGGCTAAGATTCAGGAGGGCACGGTTCGTTCCTTTCCGCAGCCGGAGGGCGACTTCATTCCCGCGCCGAAGATCTTCAAGGGCGACTGCCGAATCCGCTGGGACCGTACCGCAGAGGACGTCCACAACCAGGTCCGCGGCCTTTCCCCGTACCCTGCGGCCTTCTCCCGCATGGTGCTCGAGCACAAGGGAGACACGGAGGTCAAGATGCGTAAGACTCGAATCGCCCTCGAACAGGAACGGCTCGAACCAGGTGAAATCCGCTTTGACAAGACACATCTTTATATAGGTACTGCCACGGCTCCGCTCGAGATTCTCGACCTGCAGCCCAGCGGCAAGAAGGCTATGCCCGCCGACGCTTTCCTGCGCGGATATGTGCCCGTAAAAATCGTGGAGGAATGAAACCGGCGGCACTGATACTGGCGGACCTGCTCGAGCAAGCTGGCGTGGAGACAGTGGTCTGTTCCCCCGGTTCACGTAACGCCCCGCTGATTGCGGCTTTGGAGGAGAAGCCGCTCAAGCTGCTCGACATTATCGACGAGCGTGCCGCCGCTTTCGTGGCACTCGGCATCGCCCGCCAGTCGCGCAAGCGCGTGGCCATGGTATGCACTTCCGGAACGGCCCTGCTCAACTACGCCCCGGCAGTGGCTGAAGCCTTCTATCAGGGAGTGCCTCTCGTGGTGGTCTCCGCCGACCGCCCCATGCAGTGGATCGACCAGGATGACAGCCAGACTATCCGCCAGGCAGGTGCATTGGGCAATATCGTAAAAGGGTCATTCGACATTCCCGACTTTCCTGGTTCCGACGCCGAGATGTGCTGGTATGCCTCCCGCACTGTCAACGAGGCGCTGCTGCTTGCCGTCTCGCCCAAGCCGGGACCGGTTCACCTCAATTTCCAGTTTAACGAACCACTTCGCAGCGAAGCCAGCCTTGAAACAGCTCCTCGCCAGGTGTCGCTCCTCTCCGGCAAGAGCTCCATTCCGGTAACGGTGGGCCGCGAACTTGCCAAGCACCTGCAGGACAAGCGCATATTGCTGGTGGCCGGTTTCCTGCCTCCCGACCACAAGCTCTCGAGCATACTGCGTCGCTTCATCACGCTGCCGAACGTCTTTCTTCTCCCCGAGGTACTCTCCAACCTGCATATCCCCCCCTATGGCGGCATCGACCGTTGCATAGCCGGACTGAAGCCCGAGACGCTCAAGGCCCTCCTGCCCGACGTGGTGATAACCATCGGCGGAGCGCTGGTCAGCCGGAAAGTCAAGGAATGGCTCCGCTCGGCCCCCGCATCGATGGAGCACTGGGCGCTCGACACGGCCTCCACCCTGGCCGATTGCTTCCGACACCTCAGCTTGAAAATTACCGTCTCGCCCGCATACTTCTTCTCGCGGTTAGGCCGGGAACTTGCCGTGCTCAAGCCGATTACCGACTATAAGCACAAGTGGACGGAGGTGATGAGCCGCACCTCGCTCTCCGCCTCCGCCTTCCTCTCGAAAGCCCCCTGGAGCGACCTGGCCGCTCACAATATCCTCTATTCCCTCATCCCGCACGAGTGGAACGTCTGCTGCTCCAACGGCACCTCCATCCGCTACGCCGAGCTTTTCTGCTCCCCGCACCAGCAGCAGCTCAGCTGTAACCGCGGCACCAGCGGCATAGAGGGGTGCACTTCCACCGCCGTAGGGCAGGCCCTCGCCACCCCGGAGACGACCCTCCTGGTCACCGGCGACATGTCCCTGCGCCACGACCTCGCCGGTCTCGCCCTCCCATGCGTCCCCGACACGTTCAAGGCCGTGGTATTCAACAACAACGGCGGAGACATCTTCCGCTTCATCCCCTCAACCCGCGACATCCCCGCACTGGAACAGCACTTCACCCTCTCCGGCCAAGTGCAGACCCCTCTGAAGCAGATTGCCGAAGCCCTGGGATTCGTCTATCTGAAGGCCGACAGTGCCGCAACTCTCAACTCTCAACTCTCAACTCTCAACTCATCATCCAAAAAGACAATCCTGGAGGTCTTCACTCCTGCCGAAGCGAACGCCTCCGTGCTCCGTACATTCCTCTCCCGAAAATCCTGATACCATGTACAACTGGACCAAAATCAAAGACTATACCGACATCCTCTTCGATTACTTCGAGGGGATAGCCCGCATCACCATCAATCGTCCGAAGGTCTACAACGCCTTCCGCCCCCTCACCAACATGGAAATGCTCGACGCCATGAGCATCTGCCGCGAGCGGCCCGACATTCGCGTGGTCGTCCTCACCGGTGCCGGCGACAAGGCCTTCTGCAGCGGCGGCGACCAGCACGCCAAGGGCCGAGGCGGATACGTCGGCGACGACGGAGTACCCCGCCTCAACGTACTCGACCTACACGCCGCCATACGCTCCATCCCCAAGCCGGTCATCGCCATGGTCAACGGCTACTCCATAGGCGGCGGCAACGTGCTGCAGGTGGTCTGCGACCTCTCCATCGCCTCATCCTCGGCTAAGTTCGGACAGACGGGCCCCAAGGTCGGCAGCTTCGACGCCGGATTCGGCTCCTCCTACCTTGCCCGCTGCGTGGGCCAGAAGAAGGCCCGTGAAATCTGGTTCCTCTGCCGCCAGTACACCGCGCAGGAGGCCCTTGACATGGGCATGGTCAACGCCGTCGTCGAGCCTGACAAGCTCGAAGAGACAACCGTCGAATGGTGCCGCACCATCATGAAGCGTTCGCCTCTGGCAATCCGCATGATCAAGCGCGGGCTCAACGCCGAGCTCGACGGCCAGCAGGGTCTCATGCAGTTCGCCGGAGACGCCACACTCCTCTACTACCTCATGGACGAGGCACAGGAGGGCAAGAATGCATTCCTCGAAAAGCGCGACCCCGACTTCGACCAGTTCCCCCAGTTCCCCTGACCTCCCATGCGCCTCAGCTATGCCCCCTGCCGCCTCCGCTTCAAGGAGCCGGCCATCACGTCCCGCGACACCATGACCGAGAAGCTCACATGCTTCATCAAGGTTTATGACGAGAGCAATCCCGAAGTCTACGGACTTGGCGAGGCCGCCATCTTCCCCGGGCTCAGCCCCGAGGCCGACGCCGACTACGAGCTCAAGCTCCTCGAGCTCCTCGCTAACGTAGCCCTGGGCCGTCCCACCGACCTCAGCCGCCACTCCTCTATACAGTATGGCTTCGAGCAGGCTCTGCGCGACTTCGTCTCAGGCGGAAAGAGGCTCTATTACCCCGGACCATTCACCGACGGCAAGGACTCGCTGACCATCAACGGCCTGGTGTGGATGGGCGACATAGAGCAGATGCGCCGAAGAGCCCAGGCCAAGATCGACACCGGTTTCCACTGTGTCAAATTCAAGATTGGCGCACTCGACTGGGAAGACGAGCTCAGGCTCCTGCGCGACATCCGCCGCGACAACCTCGACCTCGAGATACGTGTCGACGCCAACGGCGGCCTCCCCTGGGACAGGGTTGAAAAGATGCTCGGCCAGCTCGCCGACCTCGGCGTAGAGAGCATAGAGCAGCCCATACCAGCCCGCTGCTACCGCGAGATGGCAATACTCTGCGGCCGCTCGCCAGTGCCCATCGCATTGGACGAAGATCTCATCGGCATTCACGACCCCGAAGAACGCCGCGCCCTCCTCACCCACGTCCGACCCCGGATGCTCGTCCTCAAGCCCGCACTCTGCGGCGGATTCAGCGGCGCCGAAGACTGGATATCCGCCGCCGAAGGCGAAGGCATCCGCTGGTGGGTCACATCCGCCCTGGAGAGCAACGTCGGCCTCAACGCACTCGCGCAGTGGACTGCCTCTCTTGGCGAGTCCACGCACACACGTGCCCAGGGCCTCGGCACCGGAGCCCTCTACGTCGGGAACACCCCCTCGCCCCTTCACTTCGACGGCGAGCGCCTCACCTCCACACCTCAGGCCATCCCGTCTCACGTAGGGACGCACCAGGGTGCGTCCGTATCCGAGGCTGCTGAAGTCTCTCAGCTTTCCCTCCTCTCTCTCGAATGGCGCAGCTGACCCTTCCCGAGTTCATAGCCGAGTGGCACTCCGACCAGACTTACGTGTCTGCCCACACTTCCGGCTCCACCGGCGCTCCTAAGCCTCTCCGCCTCCCCAAGGACCTCATGCGCCGTTCCGCCGAGCGCACCAACCGCTTCTTCGGCATCGGCCCCTGGTCGCGCCTCCACCTATGTCTCTCCCCCGACTACATCGCCGGCAAGATGATGATAGTCCGCGCCATCGTCGCCCGCTGCCACCTCACCTCCGAGCCCCCCTCCAACAATCCCCTGGACCCGCAGTTCACAGGCGGACCCACGGCTCGTGCATCCCTACGGCGGCGCATCTCCCTGCTCGCCGTCGTCCCCTCTCAGCTGTACTCTCTCCTTGACCATCCCGAGCGGCTGAGACTGGTTGACAACATCCTTGTCGGCGGCAGCCCCATCCCCCCGGAGCTTCGCCGACGCCTGGCGGCCATCCCCATCACCTGCTGGGAGAGCTACGGCATGACCGAGACCGCCTCGCACGTCGCCCTGCGGCCCGTCACCGCCGACCCCTCCCTCCCGTTCACCCTCCTTTCCGGCATTACCTGCTCCCTATCCGACTGCGGCACCCTCCAGCTCAGGGCAATCTCCCGGCTCTCAGCTCTCTGTCCTCAGCTAACTACCAATGACTGCGCCGAAGTGCTGTCTTCGACCACCTTCCGCCTGCTTGGGCGCCTGGACCACGCCATCATCTCCGGAGGCATAAAAATCCATCCCCAGCAGCTCGAAGCCGAGGTCGCCGACCTGCTCGCCCCTTTCCAGCCATGCTACATCACCTCGCGTCCCGACCCCAAGTGGGGCGAAAGGGTAGTCCTCGCCCTATCGGCGATCTCTGATGCCTCCCAGCTTTCAACTCCCGGCTCTCAGCTTTTAAACGCCCTCCGCGAACGCCTCGGCCCCATCCGAGCCCCCCGCGAGATCGTCGTATTCCCCACTTTCTCCTATACCTCTACCGGCAAGCTCATCCGACAGAAACTCAAATGACAAAGCGACGCAGCACCTTGAGAGTGCCGCGCCGCTTTTAGGGTATGGGAGGGATTCAGACGCCGGGCGTCACGTTGTGGTTCATCTGCTGATTGCGCATCTGGTCCTCATTGAGACCGAAGCGGTTCTCAAACGGCTGGCTGCCCGTGCACATCAGAACCAGGTACCAGATGCTGCCGATGAATGGCACCAGCGTGATGAAGAACCAGCCGCCGCCCTTGCCGATGTCGTGCAGGCGACGCACGGCGACTGCGAGGGTAGGTAGCAAGAGTGCCAGGGCCACCAGGCCGTAGAGGCCGAAGATGACCATGGACTTGGAGGCAAAGGCGATGGCATAGATGCCGCCCATTACCACGAGCTGGAACAGAAACCAGAACCAGTACTCGCTGAGACTGGCGCGTCCGGAGAAGGTGGCGTACTTGCCGAAGCAAGTGCTGACCGATTGACCGAATGTCATAGTGATTGGTATTTAGGTGATTAAAAGAGGTGAGTTGCGTTCTCCTATAGGCGCATAATCCGTTGAGGCGTGGCAATTGCCACCGAGATTCAGCTGTGTGCTTGGCTCTCAGATCGCCGACCGGATCACTCCTCGCCGGGAGTTGGTCACGAAGTCTATGATCTCGTCGCGCAGCGGGTGCGCCGGCACTCTTTCCAGTATCAGCTTAACCGCGTTGCTCACGTTCAGGTCGCTCAGGTAGAGAATCCTGTACGTGGCCGCGATGATGTCGATTTCCTCCTGTTTGTATCCGTGGCGGTGCAGGCCGACGCTGTTGAGTCCCACATAGCTGATAGGTTCGCGGGCAGCTTTGACGTACGGCGGGATGTCCTTGTTCACTAACGCTCCGCCCTGGAGCATGATGCCCTTGCCGAGGTGGCAGAACTGGTGGATGAGGCTGCCGCCGCCGATTACGGCGTTGTCGTCGATCACCACCTCGCCGCCGAGCTGGCTGGCGTTGCTGATGATGATGCCGTTGCCCAGGCGGCAGTCGTGTGCCACGTGGGTATAGGCCATGAGCAGGCAGTTCTCGCCAACGCGCGTCTCGCCTTTCGAGGCGGTGCCCTTGTTGACCGTCACGCACTCGCGCAGTGTTGTGCCGGAGCCAACGTAGGCGTAGGTCTTTTCGCCACGGTACTTGAGGTCTTGCGGAATGGCCGACACGACCGCTCCCGGAAAGATGGTCACGTTATCGCCGATGCGGGCGCCGGGAAAGATGGTCACGTTGCCGTGGATGAGCACGTTGTCGCCTATTTCCACGTCTTCGTGGATGACGGTGAAGTTACCGATGCGGGCGTTGTTGCCTATCTTGGCGTCGGGGTGCACGCTGTAGAGCGCGGGGTTGCGGAGTATGTCCATCGCTTCTTTCCGTTATTTGTTCTTGATGATCTGGGCCATGAACTCGGCCTCGCACACTATCTTCTCGCCCACGAAGGCGTAGCCCTTGACCACGGCGCAGCCTCGGCGTATTTCCGTCATCAGCCCCACGCTGAGCAGCAGGGTGTTGCCCGGCACCACCTTCTGGCGGAACTTCACGTTGTCAATCTTCAGGAAGTAGGTGGAATACTTCTCCGGGTCCTCGACCTGGTTGAGCACGAGCACACCGGCGGCCTGTGCCATGGCCTCGACCTGCAGCACGCCGGGCATCACCGGCTCCGTCGGGAAGTGGCCCTGGAAGAATGGCTCGTTGACGGTGACGTTCTTGACGGCCACCGCATGGCGCTTGTCGAGCTCTATGATCTTGTCGATGAGCAGGAACGGGTAGCGGTGCGGCAGGAGCTTGCGGATGCCGTTGATGTCGATCAGCGGTGCGTCGTCGGGGTTGTACATCGGAGCCTGCACGTCGGTGTGGCGAACTTTCTTGCGCAGCATCTTTGCGAAGGCGGTGTTGATGGTGTGCCCCGGACGGATGGCCACCACGCGTCCCTTGAGCGGACGGCCGATGAGGCTCAGGTCGCCAAGCACGTCCATCAGCTTGTGGCGTGCCGGCTCGTTGTCCCACTTGAGCGGGGCCGGGTTGATGTAGCCGAGCTTGTCGAGGTGCATGTGCGGCATCTGCATCAGGTCGCAGATCTCGTTGATGTTCTCCTGGCTCGTCTCGCGGTCGTAAATCACGATGGCGTTGTCCAGGTCTCCTCCCTTGATGAGACCATACTTGAGCAGCTGCTCTATCTCGCGCACGAACACGAAAGTGCGGGCGCCGGCCACCTCGGTCTTGAACTCGGACAGGTCGTCGAGCACGGCGAACTGGTTCGGAAGCACTGCCGAGTTGTATTCCACCATCGTCTCGACGGAGAAATTGTCGTCGGGGTAGATGGTGATGCAGGAACCGGTCGCGGGATCCTGGAGCAGTGTCTTCTCGCGTATGTAGTAGTAGTCCTTGTCGTGGTCCTGTTCCTCCAGGCCCACCTTCTCTATCTCTTCGATGAAGCGCATGCCGGAGCCGTCGAGGATGGGCACTTCGGGTCCGTCGACGTCAATCAGGCAATTGTCCACGCCCGAGGCGAAGAGAGCCGCCAGGGCATGCTCCACGGTGCTCACGCGCACGTCGCCGCGGGCCAGGACGGTGCCGCGGGCCGTGTCCACCACGTTCTCGGCCAGGGCGTCGATGACGGGCTGGCCTTCCAGGTCAACACGGCGGAACTTATAGCCGTGGTTGGCGGGCGCCGGGTTGAACGTCGCCGTTATCTCTATGCCGCTGTGCAGTCCCTTGCCTTGCAGCGTGAAGGATGCCTTGAGTGTCTTCTGGTTCATATCTGTGTTTTTAAATGAAAAATGAGCAATTAACAATGAACTATAAGCTCCGCGTGCATAGGTGCGTCGCTGTTATTGTTCATCATGCATTATTCATTGTTCATTAGATTGTGTGTTAGAGTTTCCCTTGCTCGAAGAGCTTTCCGAGCTTCTTGATGTATACTTGGTTCTTGGCGAACTGGCGTGCCTCGATGGCAGGGTAGCCGAGCAGCGCGTTGTCGGAACCCACGTTGTTGGGAATGCCGCTCTGGGCGCCGAACTGGTTGCGGTCGCCAACGGTGATATGGCCGGCGAAGCCTACCTGGCCGCCAACCATGTTGCTGTCGCCGATGCGGGTGCTGCCGGCCACGCCTCCCTGGGCGGCGAAGACGTTGTTGCGGCCGATGTGCACGTTGTGCGCCACCTGCACCAGGTTGTCGATCTTGGTGCCCTGGCCGATGCACGTGGCGCCGAAAGTGGCGCGGTCAATGGTGGTGTTGGCACCGATTTCCACGTCGTCGGCGATCTCCACGTGGCCCAGCTGGGGTATCTTCTCGTACTCGCCGCTTGCGGTGGGGGCGAAGCCGAAGCCGTCGGCGCCTATCACCGCGCCAGAGTGGATGATGCAGCGCTTGCCGATGCGGCAGCCCGGGTAGATGCGCACGCCCGCATTGAGCACTGTGCCCTCGCCGATTACGCAGCCGGGGCCGATGTATACCTGTGGGTAGACTTTCACGCCCTTGCCGAGCTGAACGTCGTCGGAAACGTACGCGAACGCGCCCACATATGCGTCTTCCGGCAGCTCGAAGCCCTCCGGCACGCGGCATGGCAGCTCGATGCCCACCGGCGAATGCTGCGTCATGCGCTGGGCCAGGGTCATCAGCTCCGCCAGGGTGGCATACGGGTCCTTGACCCGCACCATAGTCGCGGCGATGGGCTTTTCCGGCACGAAGTCCTCGGACACCAGCACCGCGCTCGCACGCGTATTATAAATTAGGTGTGTGTACTTGGGATTGGCCAGGAAAGTCAGAAACCCCTCCCCGGCCTCGTCGAGGGGCCCGAACCCCTTGACTATCATCGTTTCATCACCTTCGATCCGGGCTCCTATCAGAGAGGCCAGCTCCCGTAAGGTCATTTTCATCGGTGTAGCTCAAAATTTTGCGCAAATTTAGCCAAAATTCTCCATACTGCCAAACTCGTGTCCGAGTTGATGGTGTAAGGACGTATGACCAGTGCGTCGGTGTGAGACGACATTCGAGAGCAGGCTGTCCTCCTGCATTTCTGAACTTTCAACTTTTTTGACTATCTTTGCGGCATGGATGCTAACACCGCCAAGCTTATCCGCGACCTGATGGTGGCCGAGTGCGTCAACTCCGCCCCGCCGCCCGACCATGTTCTCTACCGCCTTATCTCCATGGGGCGATTGCGCGTGCTCGCCCGCGGGCAGATGCTCATAAGCGTGGGCGACTTCAACCCGCACTTCCATATCCTCGTCTCAGGCGTAATGCGCCGCTGGCACTGGGACGGCAACACCGAGAAGACCTCCGCCTTCGCCACCGCAGGCACCCAGACGCTCATCTACCACTGTTACTACGCCGGGCGCCCGAGCGTCGACAACGTCGAGGCCTGCTCACCCTGCCGCATCCTCACGGTCCGCAAGCCCGACTTCGACGCCCTCCTTGCCGACTCCCCCGAGTTCGCCCTCTACAACTTCCATATGGCCGCCGCCGACCTCTATTTCCACGAAATGAAGCGTGATCTCTTCACCGGCAACGCCCGCGAGCGCTACCTGGCCCTGATGCGCAACCGCCCCGAGATCGTCAAGTCCGTATCACAGCGCATCCTCGCTTCCTACCTCGGCATCACCCCGCAGTACCTCTCCAACATCCGCAAGGAGATTTTTAACAAATAGCCTCCACTATTTATTAAGATAGTTTAATGGCGTGGAGCTCTCCACGTCCCTAACTTTGCAACCGTAAGACCACGACCCCCGAGCGAGGCGTGGCATTGTGGCGTCCGGGTTCCGGCCGCGTACTCAAATCCTAAAACATCATGAACAAGAAGATATACTTAGCTGCCGCGCTATCACTCCTTTCAATCTCTCTCTTCGCCGGGGTGGAGAAGTTCACCTCCGAGACGCTGCTCTGGCAGCAGTCGGCCAAGGAGAGGCTGCTCGCCCCCGGAGAGACCGAGCCCGCCATCGATGCCTACATCCGCTATTCCGACGCCGCCATACCGGGCTGCCTCCGCGCCATGGGCGTCCGAGTCAACGCCGTAGGCAAGACCGTCCTCACCGCCCGGATTCCCCTCGGCCTGCTGGATTCCGTCGCCTCCCTTCCCGACGTCACCTGCATCCAGGGAGCCTCGCAGGCATACATGCTCCTCGATACCGCCAGGCTTGTCTCGCGTGTCGACGAGGTTCACTCCGCTACCTCCATCGCCGATGTCTCCACGCCTTTCAACGGCAAGGGCGTCATGGTGGCCGCCATCGACGGCGGTCTCGACTTCACCCATCCCGCCTTCTACAACGCCGACCGCACCGAGCTTCGCCTCAAGCGCGTATGGGTCCACGACGCCAAGACAGGCACACCTCCCGTCGGCTTCGACTACGGCGCCGAGCTCCGAACCCCCGAGCAGATTCTCGCCTACAAGACCGACCTCAGCTACTACTCCCACGGCAGCCATGTCATGAACATAGCCGCCGGCGGCGATCTCTCTTCCCCCTACTACGGCATAGCCCCGCAGGCCACTCTTGCCTTTTCCAACTTCACCGACGTCGACAAGGGCATCTCCGACGCCATCTCTTACCTTTTCCAGACGGCCGACTCACTTCAGCTTCCTGCCGTCATCAACATGAGCCTCGGCACCCAGATGGGCCCGCACGACGGCTCTTCCCTGCGCGATGTCCTCGGCGACGAGCTCACCGGCAAGGGGCGCATCCTCGTCGGCGCCGCCGGAAACGACGGCATGGTCGACATGCACATCTCTCAGACCTTCAACGATGCCAACCCCGAACTCCTCGCCGGGGTCGCTTTCCTCGAGAGCAACCCCGGCGCCGGTGAGCTCCAGGTGTGGGGCCAGCCCGGAAAGTCGCTCAAGGTAAACGTATGCACCATCGACAAGGCAACCCAGCAGCCCGTCTACAAGAGCCGTACTTTCGACTGCTCGCGCACCACCACCCAGACCGTGACCCTGCAGAAGCCCTTCGACCAAAGTTCCGGATTCTTCAAGATCGCCACACAGGTGTCGCCGCTCAACGACAAGCCCATGGCACACATCACCCTCAACATCTCCGACTACAAGCCTGACAAGGTCATCGCCATCCTCATCACCGGCGAGCAGGGCTCCACCGTCCATGCCTGGGCCAACAACAACTACTGCTGCTTTCGCAAGCATCTGAGCAACATGGGCGTCCCTGACCACGAATACGGAATGTGCGAGATCGGAGGCACCGGCAAGAGCATCATCACCGTCGGCAGCTACAACACCCGCAACTACATCCTCGGCCTCAACGGCACCCCGCAGGCGACCGAGTTCACCGTCGGCGACATCTCCCCCTTCTCCAACAACGGCCCCACCACCGACGGACGCATCAAGCCCGACGTGGCCGCCCCGGGTTCCCTCATAGCCTCAGCCTACAACTCCACCTCCGCCAACGACCCCTCCATCGTCTACAACACCGAATGGAACGGCAAGTCATACCCCTACGGCGTCTACCAGGGCACCTCAATGGCCTCGCCCCACGTGGCCGGAACCATCGCCCTCTGGCTCCAGGCCGACCCCACCCTCACCCCTGACCAGATCCGCGAGACATTTGCATACACCTGCCGTCACGACGACTACACCGGCACCGGAATCAACAACATCTGGGGTCGCGGCAAGATCGACGCCTACGCAGGCCTCGTTTACGTGCTACGCAACTTTGCCGACGTCCGCACCGTCGACGCCGCAGTAGGGGAGACATCCTGGAGTGTCAACATCATCGACGGCGATCTCCACCTCCTCTACTACCGCGATGTCCCGGCCACCAGCGTGGAAGTCTACACCCCCTCCGGAGCTAAAGCACTCTCCCGCATCGTTTCCAGCCGCACCATGGGCGACGAGGAAATCATCGACCTCGATGCCCTCGTCCCCGGCATATACATCATAAAAGCCTGTGGCGCAGGCAACACGCAAACCCTCAAAACCGTAATACGCTAAAAACAACCTACCATAGCATGAGAAGAAAACCAATCCTGACCCTGCTGGCACTGGCAGCCGTATGGCCCCTGGCTTCGGCGCAGACGTTCAGCGGAGGCGACGGCTCCCAGTCCTCACCGTACCTGATAAAGACCAAGGCGGACATGACCGAGCTCAGCACGGCGGTGACAGGCGGCAACACATTCGCCGACAAGCACTTCCGGCTGGAAGGCGACATAGCCTTCACCTCCTCCGATTCATTCACGCCCATCGGCTACACCGGCACTGCCGCGCCCAAGAAGTTCGCAGGAGAGTTCGACGGCAACTCCCACAAGCTCTCCGGCCTGGAAATCACCGGCACATACTACGCCGGCATCTTCTGCTGGCTCGATGCCGCAGGTTCCATCCACGACCTCAGCCTCGACAACATCAAGGTGACGTCGAGCAACAGCAACGGAGGCACTCTCGCCGCCAAGTCCGACGGCACCATCTCCCGCGTCCGCGCCACCAACATAGACTTTACTTCCTCTAACGGCAGCTACAAGGGCGGCCTGGTAGGTTTCGCCAACGGCGGCACCGTCTCCGACTGCTACGTCTCCGGCTCCGTCATGGCCACCAGCTCAGTCGGCGGCATCGTAGGCCAGAACTACGGCGCCATACTCCGCTGCCACTCCAACGCCGTCATCGTCGTCCAGGGCGAAGGCAGCGCCTCGGCGCACATCGGCGGCGTGGCCTCCATCACCCTTACCCTCAGCGGCGACACCGCACGCATCGCCGACTCATACTTCACCGGCTCAATCCAGGGCGCACCGCAGAACAACTGCGGCGGCATCACCTCGACCCTCAACGTCGGCTACCTCGACCGCTGCTGGAACGGCGGATACATCGCCGCCTCCGGCTACACCGGCGGACTGGTCGGCACGTTCAACGCCGGACTCATCCGCGACTGCTACAACGCAGGAACGGTGGTGGGCTCCGGCACCGCTACCGGCGGCCTCGTCGGCGTCGTCTCCAACTCCAACAAGAAGGAGCTGGCCATGAGCCGCTGCCTCAACGTGGGCGGACTGATGGTTCCCGCCTTGGTGCGCGGCAGCGACTGCGAGCTTGTAGGCCAGGGCATCGACCAGATTACCATCTCCGACTGCAAGTATGACCGCCAGATGTCCGGCTACACCGACTCCGACAACGGCCTGCCCACCTCAGCGCTCACCAACGGCTCCGCACTCCAGGGCTTCGGGTCCGAATGGGTGTTTGCCAGCGGCATGTACCCCCGCCTGAGTTCGTCGGCCACTACCGACGCCGCCATGCTCAACGCCGCTCCCGTCCTGCTCGCCACCGGCGAGGACCGCCTGCATGTCAAGAGTCCATTCACGGTCTCCACCGCCAACGACGTCGAATGGGAAATGCGAGGCGGCACCGCCTGCTCGCTTTCCGGCTCCCGCGTCAACGTATCCCGCACCGACAAGGTGCAGGACCTCGTGCTCACTTCCTACCTCGGCGACTTCGAGAAGCGCACCCTGGTGAGCGTATATCCCCGGATCTTCCAGGGCGACGGCACCGCCGCCTCTCCCTATCTGATAACTAATGGCGCCGACATGGCCAAGCTTGCCGAAGCCGTCAACACCCAGCAGCTCGACTTCACCGGCGAGCACCTGCGCCTCACCGCCGACATCGACATGGGCACCGTCACCGGCTTCCAGCCCATCGGCTTCAGCTCCACCGGCAACGCCTACTTCAACGGCACCCTCGACGGCGCCGACCACCGCATCCGCAATCTGGGCATGGACGCCCGCACCAACAAGGTCATGAACGTGGGCATCTTCACCGCCCTCGCACCGCAGGCCGTGGTCCGCAACCTCATCATCGACGCCTCCTGCCGCTTCCTGGCATACCGCAACTTCGCGCCCATTGCGGCCCAGTCCCACGGACTCATCGAGAACTGCCGCAACTATGCCGAGGTGCCTACCACCGATGGCTATTCGGCCGGCATCACCGCCTTCAACTACGGCACCGTGCGCCGCTGCCTCAACGCCGGCAAGCTCTCCTCGTCGGAGAATAACGGCGGCCTCGGCGGCATCATCTATTCCGGCTACGCAGGCTCAGTGGTCGAGGAATGCCAGAACACCGGCGAGATTTCCGCCATGCACGACAAGGCACAGAGCCTCGGCGGCATCTGCGGATCCATGTACGGCACCGTCACCGATTGCCTCAACACCGGCGCTATCACCGCCGGTGCCAACTGCTCCACCATCGGCGGCCTGGTAGCCAGCGAGAACGCATCCACCAGGATTATATCTTCCCTTTCATTGGCACCCATCACTTCCACCACATATACTAATGTGGGCGCAGTGGCAGGCAACGCCAAGGGCACTTACGAGAACGTGGCCGCCGACGCGCAGATTGTCCTCTACGCCAACTCCCAGCAGGGCATCTCCATGCTCGGCACCTCCGAACTCACCGGCACCTCCCTCCAGGGCTTCGGCTCCAAGTGGGTCTTCAACGCAGGCCGCTACCCCATGCTCGCCGCCTTCAAGGACCTCCCCGAGGCACAGCTCGGCTCCATGCCGGTGACTTTCCCCGCAGGCATCTACCGCAACGAGGTATCCGGCAACGCCCAGCTCTGTCAGGCCCAGGGCCTCGCATGGTCCGTCGAGGGCAACGCCTTCTCCATCAGCGGCGCCAACCTCGTCTGCACTGCTCCCACCGAGTACGCCAAGGCCACTCTCACGGCCACTTACGGCGGCTATACCCGCAGCCTGCCCCTCGGCGCGCTGCCCAACCTCTTCACCGGCGACGGCACCGCCTCCAGTCCCTGGCTCATCCGCACCCCCGCCGACCTGCAGAAGCTCTCCACCTCCACCGCTGACGGCAACCTAAGCTTCAACGGCCGCGTCTTCTCGCTTGAGGCCGACCTCGACATGACCGGCATAACGGGCTTCGCGCCCATCGCGACCGCAGGCAAGTTCCAGGCCACATTCCTCGGCCACGGCCATGTCATCGACAACCTCTCCATCGCCTCCACCACCGCACCCTCGGCCCTCTTCGCCACCATCGGCAGCAACGGCTCAGTCTCCGACCTGGCCATCGGCGCCAACAGCACCATCACCGGCAAGGGCAACACGGGCGCTTTCGCCGCCACGCTCGAAGGCCGTCTGGCCAACTGCGTCAACCGCGCCGCAGTCTCCTCCACCGCCACCATCATGGGTGGCCTCGTAGGCACTGCCACCGGCAACGCCCGCCTGGATAACCTGACCAACTACGCCAACATCGAATCCAAGCAGACCAAGATGGGCGGCATCGTCGGCGCCATCACCTCACCCACTGTCACCGCACGCAACCTCGTCAACGAAGGCAACATCACCTCCACCGCCAGCTACGTCGGCGGCATCATAGCCCATGCCACCGGCGTCACCGTCAACGGAGCCGTCAACCGTGGCAACGTCTCCACCACCGGTTCCGACGCCGCAGGCATCCTCGGCTACACCAGCGATGTCGCCCTGCTTGACTCCTGCCTCAACTACGGCACCATCAGCGCCAGGACGGAAGCTGCCGGCATCGTCGCCTACGCCTCCAAGGACCTTACCATCACGGCAAGCCTCAACGCCGCCCCCGTCACCGCCACCTACTCGTCGGCGGCCGGCATTCTCGCCTCAGGCGACCAGCCCGTCATCACCGGCTGCGCCAACTTCGGCGAAATCAGCAACACCAACGCCAGCCTCGGCACCACCACCGCTGGTGCAGGCGGCATCGTCGCCAAGGGTGATCCCATAATGACCGACTGCGCCAACTTCGGCGCCGTCACCGCCAAGGACAACGCCGGCAGCGCCATCGGCTACTACAAGGCTTCCTACCACACCTCCACCATCACCAACTTCTACAACGTCGGAAAGGTATCATCGACCGTGGACGCCCCCAAGGCCGTGAATATGTTCGTCGGCAAGCTCGGCAAGACCACCTACACCAACTGCTGGTACGACTCCACCGTGCTTCCCGCCGCTACCGAGGACCGTGGCAAGGACACCCGCTCTCTGCTGGCCGTAGACTTCGGCGAAGGCTTCACCACCACCGACAACGGCTATCCGATGCCATTGAGCATCGCCGGGTACGACGTCGCACGCCTGCACCGCACCGCCCTGCTCTTCCACGTCGCCGCCGACAACTATGGCAAGGTCTCCGACTATTTCCGCATCAAGGCTGACCCGGAGGTGCTCTTCACCGGCAACGACGTCTTCACCGTCAAGGAAGGGAATCGCATCAACGTCAAGGAGCACACCATCGGTGACTACGCCCTGGCGACATCCTTAGGTTCGCTTCAGCGGTCCATACCCCTGCACGTCGAAAGCACCACCACCACTGCCGTTGATGGCATCGACGCCTCCGACATCATCTCCGTCGAATACTACACCGTCAGCGGTATGCGCATCGCCAATCCGGCACCCGGTGCAGGAGTTGTCATCCGTCGCGTCCGCCATGCCGACGGCACCCTCACCACCGAAAAGGTAGTCATCCGATAATCTACAATCTTTATATGCCGAATCGGCGCGTTCCTGTGTTGGGCGCGCCGATTCTTTGTCTATGGCGGTTGCGCCATGGCGCAGCACTACGGATGTCTTACGGTTCCCTCGGCCGCTCTTGTTCGGTCGTGTAGGGCAGGTACAGAGCACTGCCAGGTTCGGGAGCAATATGGCCGGCCAGGCCAGCGGTGCGGGAGTAGTGTGGACGGAGTCGATGGCGAGGTTCGATAATACGCATGAGACGTGGTGCGTCGGCGCAAATGAACAGGGATGTGCAAGAGGAGCTCAGGCAAGAGGCTAATAAGGCAGACACATACCCACACGGCGATCCAGCCGCAATGTTAAGTTTTTCCCGGCAGCAATTATTTAGTCTGGAGATGCAGGGGAGGTGCTGGGTGCACCCGCAAGGGTCGGGAACTGCTGTATGGTGTAGGAGCCGGTGTTCTTTCTCCGGCACTGCCGCCGAGCTTCAGCTCGGTGCGGAACATCATCCTCCGAGGATGCCGAACAGGCCGCCTCGCTTTTTTTCCGGCTTGAGGTGGACATGGGTGCCGCTGGTGTCCTTGTCGAGGAACATGATGTGGCTATTGAAGACAAATGCCACCATGTGTTCGAACTCAAGCACGGTGTATATGCTGCGGATGAGGAAACGCCGAAAAGGCGAGAACTGGTCCATGTTCTTTATTTCCACCTTCTCGTCGTCGAACTCTATGGGGTTGTTCTCTGCGAGAATGGCTTGGAAATAGGGTAGGTTCAGTTCGTCGCGCTTGGCGGGTCTCTTGTACCGCTTGTATATCTCTTTTATGACTTCGTCGTTGATCATTGAGGATTGCTGCAATTTGCGGACCGCGGCAGGCGAGGAGCGAGGGGAGCTGCTTCAATCCTTGTTTTAGTTGGAGAACAATAAAATCCTTGGGATTGTTCAGCGGCAATGTTAAAAATTTTATGCCAGACGGGGATGTTAATGGAATGACTTTGGATTGAGGGGAAAACAGCCGGAGGCCAACCATCCTCCTTGGTCTCCGGCTGTTGTGTCGGTAATGATTGCGGGACGACGAATCCCGGTATGGCGGTTGCTTTATCCGAGGAAGCTGAGCAGCACGCCGGCAGCCACGGCGGATCCGATCACGCCGGCTACGTTCGGACCCATGGCGTGCATCAGCAGGTAGTTCGACGGGTCGTACTCCAGGCCGAGGTTGTTGGAGATGCGGGCGGCCATGGGCACGGCGCTCACGCCGGCGTTGCCGATGAGCGGGTTCACTTTCTTGTCCTTGCGCAGGAAGAGGTTCATGAGCTTGACGCTCAGCACGCCTGCGGAGGAGGCGATGATGAAGGCGATGAAGCCGAGGGCGAAAATCTTGATGGTGTCGGCAGTCAGGAACTTGTCAGCCTGGGTTGAGGCGCCCACGGTCAGGCCCAGCAGGATGGTGACGATGTCGGTCATGGCGTTGGAGGCCGTCTTGGCCAGGCGGGTCGTCACGCCGCTCTCGCGCAGCAGGTTGCCGAAGAAGAGCATGCCGAGCAGGGGCAGGCCGCTGGGTACCACGAAGCAGGTCAGGATCAGGCCCACTATGGGGAAGATGATCTTCTCGTTTTGGGTCACGGCGCGGCCCGTCTTCATCTTGATCATGCGCTCTTTCTTGGTGGTGTACAGGCGCATCAGCGGGGGCTGGATGAGCGGGATGAGCGCCATGTAGCTATACGCCGACACGGCCACGGCTCCAAGCAGGGTCGGGTTGAGCTTTGAAGTCAGGAAGATGGCCGTGGGACCGTCGGCACCGCCGATGATGGCCACGCAGCCTGCGCTCAGCGGGTCGAAGCCCAGAAGCAGCGAGAGCATGTAGGCGCCGAATATGCCGAACTGGGCGCATGCGCCGATGATCATCAGCTTGGGGTTAGACAGCAGTGCCGAGAAGTCGGTCATTGCGCCGATGCCCAGGAAGATCAGGGGCGGGTACCAACCGTACTGCACGCCGTTGTAGAGGATGTTCAGCACCGAGCCGGGCTCGTAGATGCCGATGTCCATGCCGGCCTGGAAGGGGATGTTGCCGATGAGCATGCCGAAGCCGATGGGCACCAGCAGCAGCGGCTCGAAGTTGCGCTTGATGGCCAGGTAGATGAAGAAACAGCCCACCAGCAGCATCACCAGGTTGGTCCACTCGCAGTTGTAGAAGCCGGTGAAGTGCCAGAAGGTCTGGAGGCTGTCGCTTAGGAACTGGCCCAGCGAATTGCTTTCTAACAGAATCATGACGTCAGAGTGTGGTCCTTATTCTATTATCATGAGGTCGGTGCCCTCGAGCACGGTATCTCCCTGGTTGACGAGGATTTTCTTGACGACTCCGCCGCGCTGGGTGTGGATGTCGTTCTCCATCTTCATGGCCTCGAGCACGCATACGGTGTCGCCGGGCTTTACGGTGTCGCCGACGCTGACGGTGAATCCCATGACGGTGCCGGGCAGGGGACTCTTGACGGCTCCGGGCACGCCTGCCGACTCGGCGGGCTTGGAGACCACCTTCTCGCCTGTCTCTGTGCGAGGGGCGGCGCCTGCCTTCTTGATCTGCGGCGCCTTGCTCATGGCGCGGGCTGCGACTTCCTGGTCAAGCTCGACTTTGTAGCGGGTGCCGTTGACTTCGACCTGCACTTCGTTGTCGTGGATGTCGCCGATGGATACCTTGTATTTGGTGCCGTTGATTTTATACTTGTATTCTTTCATTTTTTCCTTTCTTGGGTGGAGGCTTAATGTTTCACCTGCGGCAGCACGCGCAGATTATAAATTTTGGAGTTCCAGGGGGAGTAGGAGCGCTTCATGCTGCGGATTGTCAGTATGTAGTCCTCCATGTCGTGCTTGCCGGAGTAGTGCTCGGCCAGGGCTGCGGCAATGGCTGCGATGACTTCGCCGGAGTCCTCTTCCTCGTGGTCGTCGGTGGCGGCGGGGCCGTGTGCCTCTTTCTTGCGGCGGCGCTGCAGGGTGGAGCTGATGCGGCCGAAGCAGAGGAACAGGATGCTCAGCACTATCAGGGCGGCCACCACGATGCACATCGACATGATGGTCAGTGCTCCGCCGTAGGGGTCGTTCTGGGCGAGCTGGTCGGCCTTCTCCTTCTGGGTGAGGGGCTTGAGGTCGGGGTTGTCGGCTGCCATGACTCCCTGGTCGGCCGGCTGGGTGGAGCCGGTCTCGTACGCGGCGGTGTTGCCCACGTAGACGCCCTCCTTGTACTCGGGTTCCCCGGTGGGGTCGAGTTCGCCGTGGTCGACCTGGGCCGGGGCGGCGTAGCCGGCGACGGCCAGGAGCAGTCCAAAGACAAGAGCCGTGATTCGTTTACACATATTTATATAGGTATGGCCCGCAGAGGCTGGCTCGGGAGCCTCTCTGCGGGCCTTTACTTGGTTTAGAGGGGTATGTTGCCGTGCTTCTTGGCCGGGTTGGTCTGCTTCTTGGTGGAGAGCATCTGCAGGGCCTTGATGACGCGGAAACGGGTGTTGCGGGGCTCGATGACGTCGTCGATGTAGCCGTACTTGGCGGCCTGGTAGGGGTTGGCGAAGAGCTTGGAGTACTCTTCTTGCTTCTCTGCCAGGTATGCCTTGGGGTCCTCGGCGTTCTTGGCGTCGCGGGCGTAGAGCACGCCGACGGCGCCCTCGGCGCCCATGACGGCGATCTCGGCGCTGGGCCATGCGTAGTTGATGTCGCCGCGCAGCTGCTTGCAGCTCATCACGATGTGGCTGCCGCCGTAGCTCTTGCGCAGGGTGACGGTAACCTTGGGCACGGTGGCTTCGCCGTAGGCGTAGAGCAGCTTGGCGCCGTGCAGGATGACGGCGTTGTACTCCTGCCCGGTGCCGGGCAGGAAGCCGGGCACGTCAACCAGCGTGACGAGGGGAATGTTGAAGCAGTCGCAGAAGCGCACGAAGCGGGCTGCCTTGCGCGAGGCGTTGCAGTCGAGCACGCCGGCGAGCACCTTGGGCTGGTTGGCCACGATGCCTACGCTCTGGCCGTTCATGCGGGCAAAGCCCACGATGATGTTCTTGGCATAGTCGCGCTGTACTTCCAGGAACTCGCCGTTGTCGATGATGGCGCCGATGACGTCGTACATGTTGTAGGAGCGCTTGGCGTTGTCGGGCACGATTTCGTTGAGCTTGTCCTCAAGGCGGTCGATGGGGTCGTCGCACTTCTGCAGGGGGGCCTCCTCCATGTTGTTCTGGGGCATGAAGGAGATGAGCTTGCGGATGAGGACGAGAGCCTCCTCGCCGGTCTCGGTGGCGAAGTGTGTGACGCCGCTCTTGCAGCTGTGCACGCTGGCGCCGCCGAGGTCTTCCTGGCTGACGTCCTCGCCGGTGACGGTCTTGACGACTGTCGGACCGGTCAGGAACATGTAGCTGATGCCCTTGGCCATGATGGTGAAGTCGGTGAGGGCGGGGCTGTAGACGGCGCCGCCGGCGCAGGGGCCGAGGATTGCGCTGATCTGGGGTACCACGCCGGAGGCCAGGATGTTGCGCTTGAAGATCTCGGAGTAGCCTGCCAGGGCGTTGATGCCCTCCTGGATGCGGGCGCCGCCCGAGTCGTTGAGGCCGATGATGGGCGCGCCCATGGTCATGGCCAGGTCCATCACCTTGCAGATCTTCTGGGCCATGGTCTCCGAAAGGGAGCCGCCCATGACGGTGAAGTCCTGTGCGAAGACGTATACCAGGCGGCCTTCGATTGTGCCGTAGCCGGTTACGACGCCGTCGCCCAGCGGATGCTTCTTGTCCTGGCCGAAGTTGGTGCAGCGGTGCGTTACGAACATGTCGAGTTCCTCGAAGGAACCCTCGTCCAGGAGCTGGGCGATGCGTTCGCGGGCGGTGTACTTGCCGCGGGCGTGCTGTTTCTCGATGGCTTTCTCGCCGCCGCCCATGCGGGCCTCGGCGCGCTTGTCAAGCAGTTCCTGGAGTTTTTCCTGATTGGTGCTCATTATGAGTATCTTATGCCTGACCGGAGGGTGGTCCGGGGCAGGCGGTTATTGTTTTCGGATTATTTGTTGGGGTCTTCGCAGAGTTCGGTGAGAACGGCCTGGGTGGTCTTGGGGTGCAGGAATGCGATGTGGAGGCCGTCGGCGCCCTGGCGGGGTGCCTTGTCGATGAGCTTGACGCCCTTGGACTCTGCCTCGGCCAGTGCGTTGGCCACGCCGTCCTCGATGGCGAAGGCCATGTGGTGCATGCCGCCGCGGCCACCGTTCTTCTCGATGAACTTGGCGATGGTGCTCTCCGGGCAGGTCGGCTCGAGCAGCTCGATCTTCACGTCGCCAACTTTGATGAAGGCGGTGGTCACCTTCTGGTCCTCAACTACTTCTTTCTTGTAGCATTTCAGGCCCAGAACGTCCTCGTAGTACTTGATGGCTTCTTCGAGGTTCGGCACTGCGATGCCGATGTGCTCGATGTGCGAAATTTTCATTTCCTCGTTTGCGATTTATGGTTAGTTTTCTTGTTTGCTTTGCCGGTTTTGCCGTCTCCGGGAGGAACGCGGCCAAACACGGCGCAAAGTTACTAAATCTTTTGAAAGGGTGCAAATCGCGGCCCGGTTGCCGATGCCGATTTTTTTGGGTTAAATTTGCGGGCGTGAAAATCTGTAACTGCATGAAAAGGATTGTCTTAGGAATACTGGCGCTGCTGTGTGCCGGTCTCTCGGGCCGTGCCGACGAGTCCACGCGATGGGCCGGAGGTGACTCTGGTGGTGGATGGAGCATAACGCCTACAACATCACGCTGGGCGGCTGGTATAATGCGCCGCTGTTCGACTACACCAAGGGCCGCACCACCGCCGCGCTGAAGGTCATAGCCGGTTTCGCCAGCTGCAACGGTGGCGTGGGCGGCATCTTCGCCGACCCGACCGACGGCACCTGGTACAACCTGCCAGGTTGGCGTCTTCCCGGTGTTCCGAGCTGCTCCGGCCTGTATATCCAGGGTGGAGAGGTGCGTGCGGTTACGCTCTAACTCTTGATTCCGACTTCGTGGAGAGCTTGTCCGGTCAGCGAGGCCGGGCAGGCCGCGATCTGCTCGGGGGTGCCGACGCAGACGATTTTGCCGCCCCCTTCGCCCCCCTCGGGACCGAGGTCGATGATGTGGTCGGCACTCTTGGCCACGTGCATGTTGTGCTCTATGATTACTACCGTGTTGCCGCGGTCGATGAGCTGGCGCAGGGAGCGCAGCAGCACGGCTATATCGGTGGTGTGCAGGCCGGTGGTGGGTTCGTCGAGGATGAACAGGGTGTGGCCGTGGCTGTCGGCCGTGGCCAGGAAGTATGCCAGTTTGAGACGCTGGTTCTCGCCGCCCGAGAGGGTGGAGGAGGGCTGGCCGAGCGGCAGGTAGCCCAGGCCGACGTCGAGCAGAGGCTGCAGGCCCTTGGCGATGCGCCGGGCAGTGCGGTCATCGTCCTCGGAGAAGAATGCGGCGGCGTCGGCCACGGTCATGTCCAGGATGTCGGAGATGTTCTTGTCTCGGTACCGGATCTCCAGCACGTCGTGGCCGAATCGCTTGCCGTGGCACTCGGGGCAGGGCACCTGGATGTCAGCCATGAACTGCATGGGGATGGTGAGCACGCCCTCGCCCTTGCACTCCTCGCAGCGTCCGCCGTCGGTGTTGAAGGAGAAGAAGCTGGGGGTGAAGCTGAGCTGGCGCGACAGGGGCTGCTCGCTGTAGAGGCGACGGATGTCGTCGTATACCTTGAGGTATGTGGCTGCGTTGGAGCGGGTGGAGGTGCCGATGGGGTTCTGGTCCACGAACTCCACGCTGCGCACGTCGCTTATGTCGCCGGTGATGGCGCGGCAGTAGCCCGGTTTCTCGACAGCCATGCCGAGGCGGTTGGCCAGGCCGCGGTAGAGGACGTCGCGCACGAGCGTGGACTTGCCGGAGCCGCTCACGCCGGTGACTACGGTCAGCACGCCGAGAGGGAAGTCGACGTCGACGGAGCGGAGGTTGTTGGCCGTGGCTCCTTGGATGGATATGCGCTTGTGCCAGGGATGGCGCAGGGTCGGCATCGGTATGTTCTCCTGTCCGGTGAGGCAGCGGAGGGTCTTGGACTCTGGGTGGGTATTGGCGGCGGCAGGGCGGAGTGCGTCGGCCATGGGGCCGGCATAGACGAGGGTGCCGCCCAGCGACCCGGCGTCGGGGCCGATGTCCACGAGATAGTCGGCGGCGCGCATGATTTCTTCGTCGTGTTCCACCACCACGAGGGTGTTGCCGATGTCGCGCAGTCGGTCGAGGACTCCGATGAGTCGCCGGGTGTCGCGGGGGTGCAGTCCGATGCTGGGTTCGTCGAGCACGTAGAGGGATCCGACGAGGCTTGAGCCGAGGGCTGTGGCGAGCTTGATGCGCTGGCTCTCGCCGCCGCTGAGCGTGCCCCAGGGGCGGGAGAGGGTGAGGTAGCCGAGGCCGACCTCGTCGAGGTAGCGCAGGCGCGAGTTGATTTCGCGTAGCAGGCGCTCGGCGATCCTGGCGTCGGTGGCTTGCGGCACGAGCTCGGAGAACCAGGCGCGGAGGGCGCTGATGGGCATGGCCAGCAGCTGGCTGATGCTTTTGCCGCCGACCTTCACGTACTCGACGTCGGGCTTGAGGCGCGTGCCGTGGCACTCCGGACAGTCGGTTCGGCCCCGGTAGCGGGCCTTCAACACCCTGTACTGAATCTTGTACTGGTTGGAGTCGACCCAGCGGAAGAAGCCGTCGATGCCCTCCCACTGGCCTCGGCCCCGCCAGAGGATGTCGCGCTCCTCGGCATTCAGCTCGCAGTATGGCTTGTGGATGGGGAAGTGGATTTCGGCGGCATGGCCGATGAGGTAGCGGCGCCATTCGTCCATCTTCTCGCCCTTCCAGCATGCCACTGCGCCCTGGTAGACGCTCAGGGATCTGTCGGGGACGACGAGATCCTCGCTGATGCCGAGCACGCGGCCGAATCCCTCGCAGCAGGTACAGGCGCCGTAGGGGTTGTTGAAGTTGAACATCAGGTCGCTGGGCTCGCGGAACTCGATGCCGTCGAGGGCGAAGCGGCGGGAGTAGGTGAGGACGCGGGGCGCGGCGTCGGTGTCGTAGACCAGGACGGCGATTTCGTCGTGGCCCTCGAAGTAGGCGGTCTCCACGGAGTCGGTCAGGCGGGACCGGGTGTCGTCATCGCCGTTGATGCCGAGGCGGTCGATGAGCAGGCGGTAATATTCCGGGGATGCAGGTTTGTGGCTGTCGATAATCTCCTGGATGTCAATGAATACGCCGTCGCGCTCCAGGCGGGAGTATCCCTCCTTGAGGTATATGTCGAGCTGTTGGTCGAAGGTGCGTCTCTCGGGCAGACGGATGGGCGAGGCGATGGCGATGCGTGTGCCTTCGGGCAGTTCGAGCAGGCTGTTGACGACCGTCTCGGGGGAGTGCTTGACGACCTCCTGGCCGGAGACGGGCGAGTAGGTATGTCCGATGCGGGCGAAGAGCATGCGCAGGTAGTCGTTGAGCTCGGTGGCTGTGCCCACGGTGGAGCGGGGGTTGTGGCTGCCCACTTTCTGCTCTATGGCGATGGCCGGGGGGAGTCCCTTGATATAGTCGCACTCCGGCTTTGGGATGCGTCCGAGGAACTGTCGGGCGTAGGCCGACAGGCTCTCGACGTAGCGGCGGCGTCCCTCGGCGTAGAGGGTGTCGAAGGCAAGCGACGACTTGCCGGAGCCGCTGACGCCGGTGACGACCGTGAATTTGCCTCGGGGGATATGCAGGTCGACGCCACGCAGGTTGTTGGCGCGGGCGCCCTTGACTTCTATATGGTCAGAGTTATTGTTGTTGCGCTTGGTGGGCATGATGGGATAGGGGTCATGACAGGTTATAGCCTGAGACCATAGGTGTCATAACGCAAAAATCGTGCCGGTTATTGTTCGGCTTCGGGATCGGAGCCGGGTGGGAGAGCGGAGGCTATCTCGGTGCGGCACCGGGCCATTAGCTTTTTGGTGTTGAAGCCGCGCTCGCCGGGCCAGATGGGCTTGTGGATGGTGAGGGTGATGCGGCCGGGTGTGACGTTGTACGTGGTGCGCGGCATGGCACGGAAGGAGCCGTCGATAGTTATCGGCACCACGGGGAGCTTGAACTCGCCGGCGAGCATGAAAGCGCCGCGCTTGAATGGTGTCAGCCGTCCGTCCCAGGAGCGTGAGCCTTCCGGGAAGATGACCACGCTCATGCCATTCTTGAGACGCTTCTCGGACTCGGCGATGGTGTCCTTGATGCCGTGGATGGAGGAGTCGTCGACGAACACGTACCCGGCGCGGCGGCAGGCGTAGCCTACCAGGGGTATGCTCTCGAGCTCCTTCTTCATGAGCCACTTGAAGTTGTGGTTGAGGTATCCGAGTATGGCCCAGATGTCGAAGGCTCCCTGGTGGTTGGCCACGAAGACATAGCTCTGCCCGGGATCGAGGTTCTCGCGGCCCGTTACTTTTACGCCCACGCAGAAGAAGAAGCACACGCAGCGCGACCAGATGTGGGCGGGCCAGTAGGCGAACACGACATGGCTGCCCAGGGCCGTGCCGATGATGGTGGCCAGGGCGGTGAGGAGGGTGATTACCAGCAGGATGGGTGCGGCGATGAGCCACTGGTAGAGAAAAAACAATGCTTTCAACATGGTGCAAAGATACATAAAAGAGCAAATACCGGGGTCGGGCGTCTGAAAGGTGGTTTGACCGATAGCTTACGGTCTTGACATGCCCTCCCCGGTATCTGATGTCTTATTTTTATGTCACTTGCCTTCGGCGGCCATGTGGACTTCGGGCGCGATGAGCTTGTAACCCTTGCCGTGAATGTTGATGATCTCGATGGCGGGGTCGGGCTTGAGGTGCTTGCGCAGCTTGGTGATGTAGACGTCCATGGAGCGGGCGTTGAAATAGTTGTCGTCGATCCAGATGGCCTTGAGGGCGTAGTTGCGCTCGAGAATCTGGTTGCGGTGTGCGCATAGCAGTGCGAGGAGCTCGCTCTCCTTGGTGGTGAGCTTGGTGGTCTTGTCGTCGGCGATGAGCACCTGCTTCTGTGTGTCGAAGGTGAACTTGCCGAGCTTGTACATGGTGATCTCGCGGTTCTGCTTGCCGCGGACGCGGCGCAGGATGGCACCGATGCGGAACACCAGCTCTTCCATGGAGAAGGGTTTGGTGATGTAGTCGTCGGCTCCGAGCTTGAAGCCTTCGAGCACGTCGTCCTTGAGCTGCTTGGCGGTGAGGAAGATGATGGGCACCTCGCCGTTGACGGCCCGGATCTCCTTGGCGAGGGTGAAGCCGTCCTTGCGGGGCATCATCACGTCGAGCACGCACAGGTCGTATTTGCCTTTCAGAAAGGCCTTGTATCCTGCGTCCCCGTCGGGGTATAGGTCGGCGCTGAAGCCCTTGGCCTGGAGGAATTCCCGCAGGAGCATACCCAGGTTCTCGTCGTCCTCGCAGAGTAGTATTTTAAGTTTGTCGTCCATTATGGTGTGTTTTGAATTTCTTTGGAAATCTGTATTATATTAATGTGAAAAAAGGTTATTTTGTTCACGTGTCATCCCCTGTCTGTGGGGCTTGTCCGTCGGCGGGTACGAGCGGCAGGGTGATGACGAAGGTGGTGCCTTTGCCGAGTTCGCTCTCGACGCGGATCTTGCCGCCGACCTGCTGTACGACCTGGCGCACGTAAGCCAGGCCGATGCCGTAGCCCTTGACGTCGTGGCGGTTGCCGGTGCCGACGCGGTAGAAGCGGTCGAAGATGCGCTTCTGGTCCTGGGCGCGGATGCCGATGCCGTTGTCCGCGATGCTGATCTGCAGCTCTCCGTCCTTGTCGTAGGTGGAGACTTTGAGCACTGGCGACTCATCCTCCTTGCGGTACTTGACGGCGTTGTCGAGCAGCGAGTATATGACGTTGGTGAAGTGTAGCGCGTCTACGGCCACCTGGGCGTCCGTGGCGCGGAGGTCGGCCGTGACGCTTCCGCCGAATTTCTCGGCCTTGATCTTGAAGTTGTCGACCACGCTGGCGATGACGGAGTTGGCGTCCACATCCTTGATGTTGACGCGGATCTGGGCGTTGTCGAACATGGAGAGTACCAGGATCTGCTCCACCAGTACCCTCAGGCGTTTCGTCTCCTCGTTGATGATGCGCGAGCAGTGGGCGAGCATTGTCGGCGACTTGCTCACCGACTTGTCGTCAAGCATCTGCGCGGCCAGGGAGATGGTGGAGATGGGGGTCTTGAACTCGTGGGTCATGTTGTTGATGAAGTCGTTCTTCATCTCCGAGAGCTTCTTCTGGCGGAAGGCCAGGAAGATGGTGTAGATGAATATTACGAGCAGTATGGCGGTGAAGGCCAGGGTGGGTATGATGTAGCGGACGGATCGGTAGACGTATTTCTTCTCGGTGGGGAAGTCTACCAGCAGGTTGTATCGCACGTCGCTGTTGGGGAAGAGCACGAGCGAGTACAGGCCGCCGGTCTTCTTGCCCGCCTGTACGTTCTCGGCCAGCGCGGGGTCGAAGTCGGGGGTGGCGTAGAGGATCTGTCCGTTGGAGGCCTGGAGGGCGAAGGAGAATGGGACGCTGATGCCGCGCTTCTTGAGCTCTGAGGAGATGAAGCGGCGCACCATGGCGGAGTCGACACGCTCGGAGGCGGGACGCGAAGGACTCTCCTGGATGATGGAAATCACCACTTCGTTGAGCAGCGACTGCTGGTAGCGGTAGCGGTACTTCAGTGCTTCCTGGAGGCGGCGGTAGCGTTCGGAACCGGTGGGGTCCAGGGCGAAGTCCTCGCTGGGGAGCAAGGGCCGTCCGAGGTCGGCGTCCTGCGGGGTGAAGGCGGATGAAGACGCAGACCGGTCTCCGTCCGCGCCTCCGAGGCCGGTGTCCTGTTCCAGGTAGTAGAGTGTCTCCTGTTCCTCCATGAAGCGCCCGACGCCGTAGAGGGCGCGCATGACGTTCTCGGAGAACTGTTCCTTGCGCATACGCACTATGCTTTCCATGTATGTAACCTGGAAATAGAGCAGAATGCCGAAGGTCAGGGCCATTATGATGGTCAGTAGCCAGATGGTGGACTTCTTCATGTCAGCTGTCGGGGCGTCTTTTTTTGATTTATTAACATTTGAACCTGAGGCGGGGTTCAGTCCGACGCCGCAAAGTTAACACTTAAATGTTAATTTAACAAAACAAATCTGAGTTTTTTTAGTCTGAATTTGATAGTTGATAGTTGATAGTTGCGGAGCCAGGGGGAAATTAAAGGTGCTCCGCAGTGGTGTGAATCGCCTTTGCCAAAGGGTGTAATCCATTATCTATAAGCACTTCGGATGTGTCGGATTCTACGTGTGCCGCGCATATGCCGGGGACGATGGAGAGGCGGAGGGCGATGAAGCCGGGCAGCGCCCGAAGCAACAGGGTACCCATTGGGCAACGGACATAGGTCAGGCTCGTCAGGGCACTTCCGAGATCTACGCCTGGCTCCGGGGAATTCATGAGCGTCAGCTCGTGGATTTTGTGCGCCAATTATTTGTATGTAAGCGTACGGGGATTTTTTGCTAATTTTGCAGCGAAATTCTTTATCCGGCTAAAGAAACATGAAACTGCATTTTGATTCCGACTATATGCGCGGCGCCCATCCTGAGGTGATGCGCCGGCTGACCGGGACTAACCTTGAAGCGACTCCCGGCTACGGATACGACGACTACACGGCGCGGGCCCGTACACTGATTCTGGAGGAGTGCGGCATACCCGGCGGGGATGTGAAGTTCCTGGTGGGTGGCACTCAGACGAACGCGACCGTCATCGACGCGCTGCTGCACAAGACTGAGGGAGTGCTGGCGGCTGAGACGAGCCACGTCAACGTTCACGAGTCGGGGGCCATAGAAGCTTCCGGGCACAAGGTGATTACGCTGCCGACCTGCGAGGGCAGGATATGCGCCGAGGACATCGACAGGTATCTGCGGGATTTCTTCTCCGATGATACCTGGCAGCACATGGTGATTCCGGGCATGGTCTATCTCACGCAGCCCACCGAGGTCGGCACGCTATATTCGCTCAGAGAGCTGGAGGACATCAGCGCGGTCTGCCGCAAGTACGGCATCAGGCTGTATGTGGATGGAGCCCGTATGGCGTACGCGCTGGCGTCGCCGCAGGCCGACTTCGCGCTGAAGGACCTGGCGCGGCTCTGCGACGCATTTTATATCGGCGGCACTAAATGTGGCGCCATGTTCGGCGAGGCAGTGGTGTTTCCCGACCCGAAGGTGGTGCGTAACTTTTTCACGCACATCAAGCAGCACGGCGCTCTTTTCGCCAAGGGCCGAATACTCGGAGTGCAGTTCGAGGCGTTGTTTACCGACGGCCTATACCGGCGGATAGGGGAGAATGCGGTGCGGACAGCCATGCAGCTCAAGCAGGGATTCCTGGACCATGGGTACAAGCTCTTCATCGATTCGCCCACTAATCAGCAGTTCTTCGTGCTTCCCGACGAGGTGATTGACCGGCTGATGGAGACGACGGCCACCTTCGAGTATTGGGGACCGCGCTGTGACCTCGCTTCTCCTGTGCGCTTTGTGACCGACTGGGCCACGACCACAGCCGATATCGAACGCCTGCTTGCAGCGCTCTGAGAAGTATGTTCTCATTTTAATAAGTATGGGCTTTATTTTGACTTGATTCCGATGCGGTTGCTCTGTGAAAAAACACTTCCTGGTTATGCCGGTAGTGGCGGCCGTCATGCTTAATCTCGCGGAAATTGCGTAACTTTGCGGCATGGAAATCGCCTTTCTGTTTGACCTCGACGGTGTGCTGATCGACAGCGAGAGGGAATACACCCGTATCTGGCAGGGCATCGACGCCTGCTTTCCGACCGGCGTGGAAGGGTTCGCCCACCGCATCAAGGGCACCACCCTGGAGAATATCCTCTCCACCTATTTCCGTGAGGAGGACCGCGAGGCCGTGCACAGCATGCTCCGGCAGCGAGAGGCCGAGATGCGCTACGAATACTGCCCGGGCGCCGAGCGCCTGCTCGACCTTCTTGGCGAAAAAGGCATAAAGAAGGCCATCGTCACCAGCTCCAAGAAAGAGAAGATGGAGCACCTGCGCCGGCAGCGCCCGGAGCTGTGGGACAGGGTGGAGCTGATAGTCGACGCCGACTGCGTGACTCGCTCCAAGCCCAATCCCCAGGGCTACCTCATAGCCGCCGGAAGGCTCGGCGTGGACCCGCGCCGCTGCGTGGTGGTGGAGGACTCCCTACAGGGCATCCGGGCAGGCAGGGCCGCAGGCTCCTTCGTGGTAGGACTGACAGGCACTTTCGGCCGCGAGCCACTCGAAGGGGAACCGGACGTGCTGCTCGATTGTTTGGATGACATGGACCTCGAAAATATAATTAATGCGTTAAGGCAATGACGGCTGCACCCCTGGCGGAACGGATGCGTCCGCGTACGCTCGAGGACTATATCGGGCAGCAGCACTTGGTCGGTCCCGGTGCCGTGATACGCCGCATGATCGACGGTGGCCACGTGTCGTCGTTCATCCTCTGGGGTCCCCCCGGAGTGGGCAAGACAACACTGGCGCAGCTCATCGCCAACCTTACCGATTCCACTTTCCACACCCTGAGCGCCGTCTCGTCGGGTGTCAGGGACGTGCGCGAAGTCATCGAGAAGTGCAAGCGCGAGTCCGGATCGCTGTTCGGCAAGGGAAGGCCCATCCTCTTCATCGACGAAATACATCGCTTCAACAAGGCCCAGCAGGACTCCCTGCTCGGAGCCGTGGAGCAGGGTGTGCTGACGCTCATAGGCGCTACTACCGAGAACCCGTCGTTCGAAGTCATCCGTCCGCTGCTCAGCCGCGCACAGGTCTACACCCTGAATCCTTTGGATGTTAACGACTTGCGGACTCTTCTCTGCCGCGCACTGACCAAGGACGAGGTGATGAAGAATCGCCAGGCGGAAGTGAAGGAGACGACCGCCCTCTTCCGCTATGCCGGCGGTGACGCCCGCAAGCTCCTCAACATTCTCGACCTGATAGAACAGAGCACCCCGGCAGTTCAGCCAATGGTCATCGACGACGAGGTTGTGACGTCGCTGCTACAGACCAACCCGGCCGCCTACGACAAAGGGGGCGAGATGCACTACGACATCATATCGGCGTTCATCAAGTCCATGCGCGGGTCGGATCCCGATGGCGCCGTGTACTGGCTGGCCCGTATGGTCGAGGGGGGAGAGGATCCCGAGTTCATAGCCCGGCGCATGGTGATCTTGGCGGCCGAGGACATCGGCCTGGCCAACCCAAACGCATTGCTGCTGGCCAACACCACTTTCGACGCTCTCAAGAAGATAGGCTGGCCCGAGGGGCGGATAATCCTCTCCGAGTGCGCGATTTACCTGGCCACCAGTCCCAAGTCCAACAGCGCTTACCTCGCCATCGACGACGCGCAGGCCGAGGTGCGCCGCAGCGGCAACCTCCCCGTGCCGCTCCACCTGCGCAATGCTCCCACCAAGCTCATGCAGCAGCTCGGCTATGGCGAAGGATACAAGTACGCTCATGACTACGCCGGCAACACCGTGGCCCAGCAGTACCTCCCCGCCGAAATCGACGGACGCCGCTTCTGGAAGCCTGGCGCCAATCCCGCCGAGCAGCATATGTCCACCCACATCCGGCCCAAATCCTGAGAAAATAACCGCAGCAGATCATTTGCGCGCGAAAAACTTGGAGTCGGATTTGGTGTATGTCAGAAAAAAGCATTACCTTTGCACTCGGAAAGGGCCGAGGGTTCCATTTCCACCCTGCCGCAATAGCTCAGTTGGTAGAGCATTTCATTCGTAACGAAAAGGTCGTGGGTTCGAGTCCCACTCGCGGCTCCAAAGCTAAATCACTGAAACCCAGCCAGTTAGCGACTTGGCTGGGGTTCTTGTTTTGTTAAACTTTGTTAAATACACCCCCATAGGCACCTTCTATATCGAAAAATATCCCTACATACACTCCCGTCAAGCGATGATGAGCCGAATAAGCATGAAACCGAATAGCCCCCGATGAGCGAAGCGAAAGAGAAAATAAATAACAACTAAAAACCACAACGAAAATGAAAAAGTTAATCGTAATCGTGATGATGGCAATGTTGTGCGTGCTGACAAGCAACGCCGATACAGTAGACGACTTGGCCGTGAAACACAAAGATGCTGATATTGTCTTCTTCTCCGGAGGAGTCATTGAGGGTCAAGGACGGATTAGCAACCCCGTAGAATACGTCGTGCTTTATATTGACGCTAAAAAGGTTTATATAAAGAAGAAACTAAACAAGAAAGAAACGTGTCTCACCATCGCGACACCATTCCAATCCGACAACCTTGCGGTTTTCATTCTTGAAAATGGTGGAAACTTTTCCTACTCAACTGAAATGCTGATTTTTTCCTATTCCCCAACAAGCGATGGGACGATGATTGGTTATGAATGGGATTTGTCAAAAACTGACAAATGGATGAGGCTAACAGGTAAAATCTAACATAATGACCCCTACCAAATCCTACTACAAAATCGGCGAGGTGTCGGCGATGCTCGATGTCCCCGTCTCGACCCTGCGCTTCTGGGAAGATACCTTCGAGCAGCTTGACTCGTTCAGGACGCCTGGAGGAACACGCAAGTACCGCCCCGAGGACGTGGAGATGTGCAGGATGATAAAAGCATCTTCTCCGCGAGAAAGGCTACTCGATCGAATACGCGAAGAAAGCTCTCGCGGATTACCGCAGATACCCGCCGCGACATCCCTTTGTGTGCAAGTCCGCCGATGACGCCCTGCGGCTGCTCTCCGAAGCAAAGAGCCACTGTGAGGATGCTCACGCCGTTGCCCGAATTGAGGCGGTCGAGGGGTGGATAGCGGGTATTGAGATTGCCGAGGAACCGCGCACTCCAAAGCACAAGAACATTCAGGGCAAGGAGTATTTTGCGAAAGTCTTAGAAGAAAAGCAGACGGACAGCCAAATTTAGATTGTTGCTTGTGCTTTCATCGCCATCTTCCGCTCCAGCTCGGCAAGCGTCTCGACCTCGACGACGCGGAAGCGGTCTTTGAAAAACTCGGCGCGGTCTGATAGCATCCAATGCGGCCTACATCCTATCGCCATTGCGTTTGTTACCATAAGCACAGTGCGCTGCCGAGGGAAGTATACGTCGGCGAATTTCCACTTACCGTAGATGCCTCCACTGTCCGCACACGCAGGACAGATAATAATGCTTGAAGTTGCGGTAGGTGTTGAAGTGGAAGCAGATCAGGATAGTGATGACCTTCGTGTCGGACATCATGCGCTTCCTGCGGCGTTTAGGAGCGTCGGGAGAATACGGAAGGGCGTTTTTCGCCATCTCCGCTTCAAATTCCTTGCAGAAATCGTCGGCGATACAGAAAATTTCAGTAACTTTGCTCTCGGTAATCATGATACAGTATTTATTGTTTGACACCTCTAAATTACTGAATATCAATGACATTACCAAAAGAATCGGCAACTTTTTCAAGCTGCCGATTCAACTGTTTTAGGGTTTTCTTATCCCGAACTCGCGTTATTAACTTTTTACTTTTGACTTTCGTCAGGGACTACTTGCGTGCGCCGTACTCTTGGTCGAGGTTGAAGATGGCGGTTGCGCCCATGCGCTTGAGGCGGTCGACGATACCGGAGGCGGTGGCCTCCTCCTCTACTTGCTCGCGGACGAACTGCCAGAGGAAGTCCTCGCTGGCGAAGTCGTGCTCGGCCTTGGCCAGTTCGAGCAGGTTGTTGATGAGCGCGGAGACCTTGCACTCGTGTGCGTAGACGTTCTCGAAGGCGGCCAGGGGGGATTCCCAGGACTGCGGTACGGCGTCGATCTGGCCGAGCACGGCCTTGCCGCCGCGCTTGATGACGAAGTCGGCTATCATGTAGGCGTGCGACATCTCTTCCTGGCTTTGCTTCTTCATCCAGTTGGCGAAGCCGGTGAAGCCCTCGCCCTCGAAGAAGAACGACATGGAGAGGTAGAGGTTGGCGGACCATATCTCCGCTACGATCTGCCCGTTGAGGGCATCTTGCATTTTCTGTGAAATCATAGTCTATGTCTATATATTCTTATTAGTGTTTCAACAAGTGACCTCGGCCTTTGTTTCGGCGCTGCGGCGGTGCTGCATGAGCTGGAGGGAGTTCAGGATGTTCTGCCAGGCCACGTAGGAGGCGGGTGCCACGGAGGCGATGGGGTTGAGGTAGGCGATGGCCAGCCAGATGGCCAGCACCGTGTTCTTCTGCCCCAGGCCCTGTCCGCCGGAGATCTTGTCGCCGAAGACGCCTCCGATCCTGCGCCCGACGGCGAAGCTGACCATGGTGGCCACGAGGGCTCCGAGCGCCAGCCACACCATCTGCCAGGCGTGCTCGGGCCGGTAGTGGTTGATGATGTAGCTCACCGAGCTGCCCACGACGATGAACAGCGACACGGCCCACATGTAGAACGAGATGCTCTGGTGGTTGGCGATGGCGTCGTGGAAGCGGCGGCAGGTGTAGCGCAGCACGAAGGCGGTGACGATGGGCAGGATCAGCAGCGGCAGCACGCGGGAGCATATCAGTCCGAAGGACTGCAGAAAGGTCATGTCGGGATGCACCCCTATGGCCGCCAGCACCAGAGGACCGATGGCGGCCACTGCCAGGTTACTGACCAGCGAGAAGGTGGCGAGCTTGCTCAGCGAGCCGCCGAGCATGGCGGTGATGACTGGCGCGGCGGTGGCCGTGGGCACGAACACGCAGATGAAGACGCCGGTGGCCACTACCTCGTCCCAGCCGGAGAGCAGGAAGTAGAAGGCAGCGGAGAGCCCGAGCTGTGCCAGCAGGAGCCATGCCTGCACCCGGCCCACCTTCAGGTCTTTCGGCTCCAGCCGGCAGTAGGTGATGGTGAGCATTATGAAGATGAGGTAGGGGGAGAGGAATGTGAGGTAGTCCATCCACTTGTAGAAGAGGGCTCCGCCGAGGATAGCCACCGGCAGCATCAGGGGTTTCAGGCGCTGCTTCATTCCATGGGATATTTAAGCGGGCACTGCGGGTCGCGGAGCACCTTGAGGTATGCCTCGGCGGCCATCCTTGCCTCCGGGAGCGACATGAGCAGGTAGTTGCCGCAGTCGCGGGGCGAGGCGCCGGGCACGTCGCCTTCCCAGCTGGTGATGGCGAACATGGCGTCGGCCATCAGTGTGCGGATCTCATCAGGCTGCGGGTGGCCCTTGACAATGAGGTAGTTGCCGGTGCAGCAGCCCATGGGGCCCCAGTATACGATGCGGTCGCGCCACCGGGGATGGTTGCGCAGCCAGGTGGCCACGATGTGCTCCATGGCGTGCAGGGCGCCGATGCTGAGGGCCGGCTGGCGGTTCGGGGCCGTCATGCGGATGTCGAACGTGGTGGCCACCTGGCCGTTGCCGAAATCGTCTATGCGGCTCTCGTAGATGCCCGGCATCAGGGTGAGGTGGTTTATGCGGAAGCTTGCGATCTTTTCCATTGGTTGAGAATTGCAGGGACGCACGGCTCGTGCGTCCGATGGATGTCAGAGGTTGGAGAGGATGCTAACGAGGGCGGAGAAGGTCTCCCGGGGCGCGTCGGTCCAGAAGTTCTCGTACTGGGAGATGTTCTCGGCCTGTCCGGGGGTGTCGCTGACCACGCGGATTATGCTGAAGGGGATGCTGTGCATGGAGCAGACTTGAGCCACGGCTCCCGACTCCATGTCCACGGCCAGGGCCTGCGGGAAATGGCTCTTGATGGCGGCAACCTCCTCGGCTTTCGACACGAATATGTCGCCAGAGCAGATGAGTCCCTCGCGGAAGTGCGGGTTGCCTGCGAGCACTTTGCGTGCCTCTTCGAGCACGGCGGGAGAGCATGTCATGAGGGTGTCGCAGCCGGAGGCGGCACCCCATTCGGTGCCGGGGCCGCACCAGACGTCGTGATAGGCCACAGTGTCGGCCACGAGCAGGTCGAGCACGTGCATCGACGCGTCCGCTCCGCCGGCCACTCCGGAGTTCACCACCAGGTCGGGGCGGCACAGGCGCACCAGCATGTCGGTGCTGAGGGCGGCGTTGACTTTGCCTATGCCGCACTGCAGCAGGAAGATGTCGTTACCGCCGATTTGGCCCGTGTAATACGTGCGGCCCTCGGCCTGCGCCTCGGTCCTGTTCTCGAGCAACGGCAGCAGGAGCTGGAGCTCCTTGCCCATCGCCACTATGATTCCAATCTTCATTTAATCTCAATTAGTCCGCGAAATTACAAAATTTTTTCGTAATTTCGCGTCGACAAGGACTTTTTATGAGGATATACAAGACATGGAGCGAGGCTCTGGACCCTAAGCAACTGGCCTCGGTAGTCAGCGAATTGCAGCAGGGCGCACTGATGGTGTGGCCTACCGATACTCTCTACGCAGTAGCCTGTTCGGCGCTCGACGTCAAGGCCATAGAGCGTCTGTGTCGGCTCAAGAACATCAATCCGGAGAAAACTAACCTGTCGATAGTGTGTGCCGACATCTCGCAGGCTGCGCGTTATGCCCGCATCGACAACCGCGACTTTGCAATGCTGAGGCAGAACACCCCGGGACCGTTCACTTTCCTCTTCCGTGCCGCCTCCACGCTTCCCCGTGCCTTCAAGGGGCGCAAGATTGTGGGTGTGCGCATCCCGGCCCTGGAGCTCGACCGCCAGATTGCCGGGGCGCTCGATGCTCCGATACTCACCACCTCGGTGGAGTTCGACAGCGAGGACTATTTCGTCAATCCTGACCTGATAGCCGAGGAGGCGGACTCGCACGTGGAGTTCATGATTGATAACGGCACCGGCGGCACTGAGCCGTCCACCATAGTCGACTGCATCGGCGACGATCCCGAGATAGTGCGCCAGGGAAAAGGAATTTTGGAGTAGCTTGGCGCTTGCCATGTCGGGAAAAAGTAGTACCTTTGCGGCGGAATTGCGGCATGGCTGAAAAGCGCCGCATCCCGCCAACACAGGTAAACCAAGAAACACACAAAAAGTAGACAGAGCAATGTCAAAAGTTACAGTGGTAGGCGCCGGCAACGTGGGCGCCACGGCAGCTAACGTAATCGCCGTTCGCGGCATCGCCGACGAGGTCGTGATGATCGACATCAAGGAAGGCGTGAGCGAAGGCAAGGCAATGGATATGATGCAGACAGCGAACCTGCTGGACATGAACACCTGCATCAAGGGCGTCACCAACGACTACGCCGCTACCGCCAACAGCGACGTGGTGGTGATCACCTCCGGCATCCCCCGCAAGCCCGGCATGACCCGCGAGGAGCTCATAGGCGTAAACGCCGGCATCGTCAAGCAGGTCACCGAGAGCGTGCTCAAGGCCAGCCCCAACGCCGTCATCGTCTGCGTGTCCAACCCCATGGACACCATGACCTACCTCATCCACAGGATCTCCGGCCTGCCCAAGAACCGCATCATCGGCATGGGCGGCGCACTGGACTCCAGCCGCTTCAAGTACTATCTCAGCCAGGCCCTGGGCGCTAACCCCAACGAGGTAGAGGGCTTCGTGATCGGCGGCCACGGCGACACCACCATGATTCCGATGAAGCGCTTCGCAGCCTGGCGCGGCGTACCCGTGACCAAGTACATCAGCGCTGAACAGCTCGACAAGGTGGCTGCCGACACCATGGTGGGTGGCGCAACCCTCACCAAGCTCCTTGGCACCAGCGCCTGGTACGCTCCCGGCGCAGCCGCAGCCGAGGTCGTAGAGGCCGTACTCCACGACCAGAAGGCAATGATTCCCTGCTCCGCCCTGCTCGAAGGCGAGTATGGACACAAGGACCTCTGCATCGGCGTTCCCTGCATACTCGGCCGCAACGGCATCGAGAAGATCGTGGAGCTCGAGCTCACCGCCGAAGAGCAGGCCGCATTCGACAAGAGCGCCGCCGCAGTGCATAAGACCAACGAGGCTCTGCCTTGCTAAATTCGGGTCTGCCATAAAGGCGCATCTGCGGCACTTCGGGACCCTCTCGCAGTCGGTCTATACTTCAGTATGCTCCCTCCTGCTCGGAACCCCGAAGCACCACATCTGCAGCCTTTCAGGCAAACCCTCAAGTTACAAATTGGGTGTGCCGGGGAATGACCGGCACACCCTCCTTTTCAATACAATTCATGAATAGCAGAAAGGAACAGCTCGCCGCTTTCGAGCGGATGCTCGACATCCTCGACGAACTGCGCGTGAAATGTCCCTGGGACCGCAAGCAGACCAACGAGTCGTTGCGTCCCAATACCATAGAAGAGGTGTTCGAGCTGGCCGACGCCCTCATGGCCGACGACCAGAAGTCCATATGCAAGGAGCTGGGCGACGTGTTGCTGCACGTGGCTTTCTACTCCAAGATCGGCAGCGAGAAGGGGACTTTCGACATCGCCGACGTCTGCAACGCCCTCAGCGACAAGCTCGTGTTCCGGCACCCGCACGTCTTCGGCGAGGTCAAGGCCGACGATGCAGAGACCGTGTCGCAGAACTGGGAGCGACTCAAGCTCAAGGAGAAGGACGGCAACAAGACCGTGCTCGCCGGAGTGCCCCGCGCCCTGCCCGCCCTCATCAAGGCCAACCGCATCCAGGAGAAAGTGGCACACGTAGGCTTCGACTGGGAGCGTCCCGAGCAGGTGTGGGAGAAAGTGAAGGAGGAAATAGGCGAGACAGAGTCCGAGATCAAGGCCGGCCACAAGGACGACGTCGAGGCCGAGTTCGGCGACCTCTTCTTCTCGCTCGTCAACGCCGCCAGACTCTATGGCGTGAATCCCGAGAATGCCCTGGAGCGCACCAACCGCAAGTTCATCTCACGCTTCAACTACCTCGAAGCCAAGGCCAAGGAAATGGGCCGCAGCCTCAAGGAGATGTCGTTGGCTGAGATGGACGCCATCTGGGAAGAGGCCAAGACGAAAGCCCGGGACTGAGAGACGCGCACCGAGCTTCAGCTCGGTGGCAATTGCAGAGTAATGGCACCTCATGCACACGAGGACTGCAATTACCGATCCTAATTACTGATTCAAATTAAGTTGAAGGTCTGCGTTACCGAGAAACCAAGCGTGGCCAGGGATATCGCCAAGATCCTCGGCGCCAACACACCCAAAAGCGGCTATTACGAGGGTAATGGCTACTGCGTGACGTGGACATACGGCCACCTCTGTACCCTCAAGGAGCCGGCCGACTATACCGACTTCTGGAAATCCTGGCGCCTCGGCGCCCTGCCGATGATTCCGCCTCGCTTCGGGATCAAGCTCATCGACCAGGAGAACGTACATCGTCAGTTCAAGGTAATCGAGTCGCTCATAGCCCATGCCGACGAGGTCATCAACTGCGGCGATGCCGGCCAGGAGGGCGAGCTCATCCAGCGCTGGGTCTACCAGAAGGCCGGGTGCGACAAGCCCGTGCGGCGCCTGTGGATCTCCTCCCTGACCGACGAGTCCATCCGCGAGGGCTTCCAGCACCTCGAGCCCCAGGAGAAATACCACACCTTATATATAGCGGGCCTGTGCCGGGCCATCGGCGACTGGGTGCTCGGCATCAACGCCACCCGCCTCTACACCCTCAAGTACGGACTGGACCGCCAGATACTATCTATCGGCCGGGTGCAGACGCCCACCCTCGCACTGATTGTAAACCGGCAGAAAGAAATTGAGGAGTTCGTGCCAAAGGACACCTGGGAAATCAAGACCAAGTACCGCGACGTGGTGTTCTCATCGACACTGAAGCCATTCGAGACAGAGGAAAAGGCTCGCGAACGGCTTGAGACCCTCGCAGGTAAACTGCTGCACATCAACGATGTCAGCAAGAAGAAGGGCAACGAGGCACCTCCGCGTCTCTTCGACCTCACCAGCCTGCAGGTCGAGGCCAACAAAAAATACGGCTACAGCGCCGACCTCACCCTCAGGACCATCCAGAGCCTGTATGAGAAGAAGCTGACCACCTATCCCCGCGTCGACACCACATACCTCACCCTCGACGTATACAAGAAGTGCGGCCAGATTCTCAACTCCATGACCCCCTACCAGGCGCTGCTGCAGCCACTGCGCGGAGAGCCCCTGCGCAAGAGCACCAAAGTCTTCGACAACAGCAAGGTCACCGACCACCATGCCATCATCCCCACCGGCCAGCGGCCTGGAGCGCTCACTGACGAGGAACAGAAAGTATACGACCTCGTGGCCAGGCGCTTCATCGCCGCCTTCTATCCCGACTTCCGCTTCGAGCAGACCAACGTGCTTGCAGACGTGGACGGAGTGCAGTTCAAGACCACCGGGCGCGTGGTCATCGACCAGGGCTGGAAGAACGTCTTCCGCCAGGAGGAGCAGGCAGAGACAAGGGAAAAGGAGAAGCCCGACGAGGCCACGCTGCCAGTCTTCGCGGTAGGGGAGTCGGGACCGCAGGAACCATTCCTGGGAAAGAAGACCAGCCAGCCCCCCAAGTACTACACCGAGGGCACTCTGCTGAAGGCCATGGAGACGGCCGGCAGTCAGGTTGACGACGAGGAGCTGCGCGAGGCCCTCAAGGCCAACGGTATCGGGCGTCCCTCCACTCGCGCCGCAATCATAGAGACACTGTTCAAGCGCGGCTACATCGTCCGCGAGCGCAAGAGCCTGCGTGCCACCCGGGCGGGCATAGATGTCATCGGCCTCATCAAGGAGGAGCTGCTAAAGAGCGCCAGGCTCACCGGCCAGTGGGAGTGCAAGCTGCGCATGATAGAACGCGGAGACTACAAGCCCGAGGACTTCATCGCCGAAATCAAGCAGCTCGTCACCCAGATCACCTACGCCGTGCTCAGCGACAACTCCAACCGGCGCATCAAGGCCGAAGTCCCCAAGGGCGATGAAAAGCCCGAAGGCAAAGGGAAGACCACCAAGACAAAGGCAAAGTCTAAGCCACGGACTGACAAAAACTCCGGCAAGAAATGAGCAGTCCCATAGTGCAGTATATCCTCGTGGGCCTCTTCTTCGCGCTCATTGCCGCCTGGATAATAGTAAAGAGCATCCGGCGCCGGCGCCGGCGCCTTAGCGGCCATCGGAATCAGGAGTGTGCCGGATGCCCGTGCGGAGGCTGCGGCTGTCCGACTGGCAGGCTCCGCCAGGCGGACCGGGATTGTTGCGTGTCAAAGCGCAGGCACACCTGAAAAGACTCCAACGTTCATTACGTATTTTCGCAAGCCCTTTTGCTGACAGCAAAATTATCCTCGCCGACTGCCACTACCCATCCCTGGTGTGTCAATATTTCCGAAATGTTTTCCCATAATTCCGATATTGATAATATCCACTGAAAAGTCGGCGTTTATCTGCAAATGTCGAAATCAGAAACAGGCCAACCGCAAAGTCCGAGCATAGTCTTCACAGACCGGCTCGGCGACACTTCCACCCGCGGTCTCGAAAAATTCGTGGCGCATGCCCTCTGTGTCGAAGGCTCGGCTACGTTCTCATACAACGGTAATGACTTCACCCTCAGTCAGGGTGACTTGCTGGTGGCGCACCGTCCTGCCAATATCGATAATCTGACTACATCCGAGGATTTCAAGGTGCGGACAGTGTACATTGAAGATTCTTTCTGCGAGAAGGCCACGCCCAACCTCAACTACGGCACTCGAGGTTCGCTGGCGCTTTTCCTTAATCCCGTCATGTGCCTCACCGAATGTGAGCAGGAGGTGATAACAGAGGATATGGACCTGCTGGAGTGGCGCCTGGAGGCGACCTGTTATCGCTTCTATGAAGAGAGTCTGCGCTGTGCGGTGCAGCTGATGATACTCGACCTGTTCAGCTTCCACGCCTACCAGCACAACTGGCAATCCGTCTCCAACCAGAACGCCCGAATCATCAACGGCTTCTTCCGCATGCTCGACGACGGCCGGTATCGCGAGCACCGCGAGGTGTCATACTATGCCGCCGAGCTGTGCGTGACTCCCAAGTATCTGTCGGAAATATGCAAGAAAGTGAGCGGACACTCGGCCAACTTCTGGATCAATCGGTACACCACCTTGGAGATTGCGCGGCTATTGCGCAATCCTGAGCTGACACTGGCTGAGATCACGGACATGCTCCACTTCTCGTCGTCGGCCTACTTCAGCCGCTACGTGCAGGCTAAGCTCGGCGTCTCCCCTTCAAAGTACCGCAATTAGTCTTTCTTCTCCCATAGCATGGTGATGTGCGGGCGGAACTCCATCATGAACTCTTCGGAGGTGGCCCGGAAGCCGAAATACTCGTAGAAGCGCCGTATCCAGGCCTGAGAGGTTATCTCTATGCGACGGGCACCGAAGCGGTTTACCGCCAGGTCCATGGCCTTGGAGAAGATGCGGTAGCCGTATCCCTTGCCCTGGCGGGAGGTGACGACACGTCCGATGCTGACATCGTCGTGCTGCGCCCCGGCGGGGATGACGCGGGCGTAGGCTACCAGCTCGCCGGCCTCGTAGAGCAGGCAGTGCAGGCTTTTCTGGTCAATATAGTCGGGGTCGAGGTAGGGGCATCCCTGTTCCTCCACGAACACCTTGGCGCGCAGGTGAAGCACGTCGTATAGCTGCGGCACCGTCAGTTCTCTGAACTCAAGTACTTGAATCTTCTCTTCCATACGGGCGCAAAATTAGTGAAAATTTTTGTAACTTTGCACCATGATACTACCCGAGCGCCTGCAAGCCATAGGTCGTTTCCAGCGTACTCACGCCCTGCGCGGGGAGCTGAACGCCCAGCTGGAAGTTGACGACGAGTTCCTGGTCGCCAACCCGTGGGTTATAGTCGACATGGAGGGCATTCCCACGCCCTTCCGTGTGGAGTCTGTGCGTCCCAAGGGGGCCACGACCTCCCTGCTCAAGCTCCGGGGCGTCGACACCGAGGAACAGGCCCGCGTGTTCGTCAACCGTGAGGTGCAGGCCGACGCCGCGCTTGTGGCCGAATGGATAGGCGAGGAGGGCGAGGGAATGTATGCCGCCGACTTCATAGGCTACAACCTCTCCGACATCGACGGAGATGAAGTGGGCACCATCACCGGTGTCAACCTCTCGTCCGAGGATAATCCCCTCTTCGAGGTGTCGCTGCCCGATTCCCGCATCGTGCTCGTGCCGGTGGCCGACGAGCTCATAGAGAGTTACGACCCTGATGCAGGAACCATCGTCATGAACATTCCCACCGGGCTGCTCGACCTCTGAACCCTCTTAATTCTTAACTGAAAAATGTCCCTACCCGAATACGACGAAAATGAAGCGATAACCTTTATGCGCCGCGAGCTGCCTGAAGAGGCAAACAAGCGGTACAGCGACGACGACCTGGTAGACATCCTCGACGCCATCTGGGATTACTACGACAGCGTAGAAGCCACTTCCCTCAACGATATCCCCGACGATGACGACGAAGACCCGCGGCTCCAGGCCGACGCCATAGCCGGCGGCATCTTCAGAATCCTGTCGAAAAACGGCCCCGAGGCAATAAACCTGCCCGACCTTACGCTTATAGTAAAAGGAGAACTCGCTTATGAAGAAGATCTGGGCAATCGTATGTAGCATGCTTCTGACAGTCGGCGCCACGTACGCCGCACAGCCGTCGTCGGCGTCCGACCTGGACGATCTCGACAAGAACCAGCTGCTCCTGGCCAATCCCCTGCCGACCAAGGAAGCCGAACTCATCCGCAAATTCCAGGAGAAGGAAGGCACCACGCTGCTCAACGGCGAGCTCAAGAAGCTTAACCAGCGCTACCGACACGAGCCCGTCACCGTCGAGAAACTGCGCGGAGGCGAGGTCCTGGTGGTCACCATCCCTGCATCGCTGCTCTTCCTGCCCAACGACACCGCGCTGCGCGAAAATGCCTGGCGTGCCCTGGCTCCCTTCAAGCGCTACCTGCGCAACCCTGATATGTACTGGGTGATTCTCGACATGCACTCCGACAACACCGGCAACGCCCAGTACACCGACGAGCTCACACTGGACCGCGTGACGTCCGTCTTCGACTGGTTCGCCGACCAGGGGTGCCAGACCGAGTACCTCTTCCCGACGGCCAGCGGAGCCTACGACCCGCTGCCGGGCGTCGACTACCTCACAATGAAGAACCGCGCCCGAAACCGCCGCCTGGAGATTTACCTGGTGCCGGGCCGCAAGATGCTCTCCGAGGCCAAGAAGGGCCGGATAGCTTTCTGAACCCAAAGACTTGTCCGCGTGTTATATAGGTAATACTATAAAAACACACAGACATGGCAACGTACAGCGAAATCATAACCAGCGCCCCCGTGGTGCTTGTTGAGTTCTATGCCGACTGGTGCCCGCACTGTCGGCGCATGATGCCCGTGGTCAAGGAGGCCAAGGGCGAACTGGAGGGTCGCGCCGACGTCTACCAGTTCGAGATTGACGCCAACCAGGAACTCGCTCAGCAGAACGATGTTGAGACAATCCCCACCTTTATCGTCTACAAGGATGGCCAGGAGCAATGGCGCTACAGCGGCGAAGTCACCCTCCGCCAGCTCGTAGGTAAGGTCGAGGAATACCTCTGAATTAAGTTCAGAGCAGTAGCGTCCCCCCCACGGCGGGGCTGCAACTCTTAACTTTTTATTATCTTTGCAGCATGAACCGATTTTCGGCACATGCTGCATTGCTTTTTGTTGCCCTCGTCGTCTTGCCATTCTGCGCCTACTCCTTTAAAGAAGCAGGTGAGAGTGCTACGCACAAGACGTTAGTAGGCAGGTACATAGTGGTTGACTCTGTTAGCTGGACGCCGTTGGCGGGAGCCTCCGTGTTCGATCGCAAGGGCCATTTCATTGGCCAGTGCGGCAACTTGGGCAAGACGCCCCGTATCGACAGACGAGACTACCCCGTCACCATCCGCATCATAGGCTACAAGGAGTTGCGCCTGCCCGAGCCGCTTGCCGCCGACACCATATTCCTGGCCGAGAACGCCACAGAGCTTGACGAGGTGATAGTCTCCGGCAAGCAGCACAAGGTGCTCCATATGCTCGGCTATGTGCGCGAGTATTCCACCCTCACCACATATACCGACACTGTGTTCCTCTTTCGCGAGAAGATGGTCGACTTCATGCTCACGCCTGACCGAAAGACTCATTTCAAGGGGTGGGACAATCCCCGGGTGCTCAAGAGTAAGTCCTATTATCGCTTCACGGACAAGCAGGGTCTCGACAGCGTGAGCGGGGAGGGCAACTACCACTTCTCATGGTCCGACTGGGTCAGTCCCATCCTCTCGCCTAAGCTTACGCCCGCCGTGCGGGATGTTGCCTCGGCCACCGATACTGTGCAGGGGCGCAATCGTCCGACAGAAATCTGGACGCGCCGTGGCGACAAGGTGTCCGTAGCCGTCAACGTCCTTGCCGACACCGCCTCGCGCCGCTGGGTGCCGCGTCTGAGCGGCTTCTTTAACGATGGCCTGGAGTTCGACAGCTTCCGCGTCCGCTTCAACTACGCCAATGTGGAGTCCGATACCATCCTGCCCATCGACTTGACAGGCTATTCTTTCAACATCGAGTCGGAGGGAAGGGGACGCAAGATGTTCCGCTTCAACCGCCGCGACGAGCAGTTCTACGTCACCACCTACTCCGAGGTGTACATCGTCGACAAGGAATATATAACGGTGGGAGAGGCACGCAAGTGGGTCAACAAGCCGCTGCATGCTTCCGATCTGGAAATTCTCGAGCCGGAGGAGGCGCCTGAGCTCCAGCCCGATGTGCTGGCACTCATCAGCCGCGTGGAGAATGTGGACAAGGATGCTGTAAGGGCTGGCTACACTGCCGATTCACGACTTATGAGCCCGTATCTCTATGACTGGGATCATCCGGATTCCTTCGGGCGTAATTTCCGTGTCGGGCGCCGTGCCCTTTTCCTGCTTAAGCAGGTCACCGGCATCTCTGCCGTCCGCTCTCGCCGCAACACCCGCGACCGCTGGCGCGACTTCCGTCAGCAGCAGATACACCGCAAGGACCCGGCGCCATCAGCACCACGGGTGGAGTAGGCGCCAGGCTATTGCAATTTTGTCTCCTGACCATAGAGCGGCCGCTAAGATGACTACTTTTGCCCATGGAAACTTATAGCAGCCACGACCGCTCTCTTCAACTCCTGCACAATTCTATTCACAGCCCGCTGAGAATTTAGCGACTTACAAGATGCACAACGTCAAAGGCGCAACGTTGAAGCGGATTATCGCCCTATGGGGAGACGTGGCGCTTTCCAGCCTATTGAGTCTTCAAACTGGCGGCGAAGGCTGATGTCTTGTTCTGAGCCTGGGGTGACGATTGTGAATACTGAATTGTCGCGGGGCGAGCGACGGCGGTAGAGCGATGGATCAGAGGCCGGTATCGGGGTGTCGCGCCTGTAGGGGTATTCCACCAGGTACTGCGAGGGGTAGATATAGACGGTATTGAAACTCATGAGGGGATTCAGATTCTCCGTATAGAAATAAGATGCGCCGAAGAGGAGATTATTGCGCACAGGAATCGGAGGCGATGTCGGCCCCCAGCTGAGGAAGTCGGCGTCGCGTGGTTCAGGGCACGAGAAGCCGTTGTCGCCCATCATATAGGCTATGTTGCCCGAGAACTCGCAGTCCTGGAAGCTGAGTCCCGGTTTTCCGAATAGGAAGAATTCGAATGCCTGGCGGCAGTGCGTCATTTTGTTATTGAGGAATTTGATGTTGACTGCGGGGGCGGCGTCGGGACCGCTTGCCTGGATAGTGGTGGCGCAGTCGTAGGTGCGCGAGAAAGTGCAGTAGTCAACGAGCATGTCGCGCATGCCGGTGCTCCAGGCTTCCACGCCGTTGCCGAAGCGGGCGCGTGTGGCGAAGGTGAGCTGCACGGCGCCTCCGATGACGTCGAATCCGCAGTGGGTGATGTGTGTGCCGGTGAGGTCGCCGCCCGCGCCATGGGTGGCGAATCCCATTACGTTGATGTCCTGGATTATGCAGTAGGTTGCGTTGTCTATGCCCAGCAGATAAGTTGAGAAGCAGAGAGTGCCGTAGTCTTTGGGATTTTTCTTCGAGCGGAGATAGAGGATGGAGAAAGTATCGGGCTTGACGTCGGCTCTGCGGAAGACCGACGAGACGAAGAACTGGCCGTCGCGGAGGAGCGAGTCGGGCGCCGCGACCATCTGACCGAAGATGGCGTCGGCGTCGGGACGGTAGATGCACCCTATGTTGTAGAGAGTGCCTTCGCCCCATTCGCGCGATTTATCCACACCTATGAAGTTTTTGTCGGTCCTCAGATCTATTTCCCAGACGTTCTTGAGGTTTTTGACTTTTTTCCAAGCCTTAGGCTTGACAAGGATGCGGAAGCCGCAGAGGAGAGGTGCGTAACCGGAACCGTAAGCGCCTATGCGGCAGTCGGAGAAGTTGCGAATGCCCTCGAAGAAAGTGTCGCCGCGGCGGAGAAGGATTGTGGAGCCTGAGCGTTCCTCTTTGGTGAGGGAAGCGATTGTGCGCCTCGGAGCCTGCATGGTACCGGGATTGTCGTCCTTGCCGGTTGAGCTTGAGATGTAGATGGTTCTTGCGGGCTCCTTGCGGGGGCCTATGGCGAGGGTTGGAGAGAGTGCACAAAAAAAGAAGACGAAGAAGAGAGCAATTCCTATGTGCCTGCTCATAATTAATTAGTCTTACGTAACTTGAAAAAATCCCGCCAGAACCGATAAATCGAATCTGGCGGGATGGTAATTTTAAGCTTTTGGCCTTCTGGCGGGAAACTGATATCTTTTTCAGTGTCCTCGGCCAATACTTCGTGGCTTTTCTATGTGGTTGTCAGAGGTGGTTTTTTACATCATGCCGCCCATTCCACCCATGCCGGGGTTGGGCATTGCGGGTGCGGGGTTCTCCTCCTTCTTGTCGGCGATGACGCATTCGGTGGTTAGGAACATGCCGGCGATGCTGGCGGCGTTCTCCAAGGCTACGCGGGTGACCTTGGCGGGGTCGATGACGCCGGTGGCCATGAAGTGCTCGAATTCGCCGGTGCGGGCGTTGTAGCCGTAGTCGCCCTTGCCCTCGCGGACCTTTTGGAGGATTACGGCGCCTTCCACGCCTGCGTTCTCCACAATCTGACGCATGGGCTCCTCGATGGCGCGACGGATGATTGCGATGCCGGTCTCTTCGTCGTCGTTGTCGCCCTTGAGTTCTTCGAGAGCGGGGAGGCAGCGGATGTATGCTACGCCGCCGCCGGGCACGATGCCTTCGGCGATGGCGGCGCGGGTGGCGCTGAGGGCGTCGTCGACGCGGTCTTTCTTCTCTTTCATCTCGACCTCGCTGGGTGCGCCGATGTAGAGCACTGCCACGCCGCCTGCGAGCTTGGCGAGGCGCTCGTGCAGCTTCTCCTTGTCGTAGTTGGAGGTGGTGTTCTCTATCTGGCCCTTGATCTGGGCCACGCGGGCTGCGATGTCCTCCTTGGAGCCGGCGCCGTTGACGATGGTGGTGTTGTCCTTGTCGACGGTGACCTTCTCGGCGGTGCCGAGGTCGGCGATGGTGGCCTGGTTGAGCTGCATGCCCTTCTCCTCGCTGATGACTGTGCCGCCGGTGAGGATGGCGATGTCCTCGAGCATGGCCTTGCGGCGGTCGCCGAAGCCGGGAGCCTTGACGGCGCAGATCTTCAGTGAGCCGCGCAGGCGGTTGACCACGAGGGTGGCCAGGGCTTCGTTGTCCACGTCCTCTGCGATGATGAGCAGGGGCTTGCCGCTCTGGGCTGCCGACTCCAGGATGGGAAGCATGTCCTTGAGGTTGGAGATCTTCTTGTCGTAGAGCAGGATGTAGGGGGACTCCATGTCGCACTCCATCTTCTCGGCGTTGGTGACGAAGTAGGGGGAGATGTATCCGCGGTCGAACTGCATGCCCTCGACGATGTCGACGCTGGTCTCGGTGCCCTTGGCCTCCTCGACGGTGATGACGCCCTCTTTCTTTACCTTGCGCATGGCCTCGGCGATGAGACGGCCTATCTCCTCGTCGTTGTTGGCGCTGACGCGGGCCACGTTCTCGATCTTCTCCATGTCGTCGTCAACCTCCTCGGACATTCCCTTGAGGGTGTCGACGACCTTGCTGACGGCTTTGTCGATGCCGCGCTTCAGGTCCATGGGGTTTGCGCCGGCGGTGACGTTCTTGAGGCCGGTGTTTACGATGGCCTGGGCCAGCACGGTGGCGGTGGTGGTGCCGTCGCCTGCCTGGTCGCCGGTCTTGGAGGCTACCTCCTTGACGAGCTGTGCGCCCATGTTCTGGAAGGGGTCTTCGAGCTCCACTTCGCGGGCTACGGTCACGCCGTCCTTGGTGATGTGGGGTGCGCCGAATTTCTTTTCGATGATGACGTTGCGGCCTTTGGGGCCGAGCGTTACCTTGACGGCGTCGGCCAGGGCGTCAACGCCTTTCTTGAGCTCTTCGCGAGCCTGTATGTTGAATTTTATCTCTTTTGCCATTGCTTGGTGTGTTATAAAAATTAAGAATTAAGATTACTGGCGCCTTCCGGGCCGCAATGCTCAACTTTAAACTCTCAACTTTCAGCCTACTACGGCCAGTACGTCGGACTGGCGCATGATGAGGTACTTCTCGCCTTCGAGTTCGAGCTCGGTGCCGGCGTACTTGCCGTAGAGCACCTGGTCGCCCTCCTTGAGGACCATCTCTTCGTCCTTGGTGCCGTTGCCGACAGCCTTGACTGTGCCGCGCAGTGGCTTCTCCTTGGCCGTGTCGGGGATGATGATGCCGCCCATCGTCACTTCTTCGGCGGCTGTTGGGAGTATCAGTACTCTATCTGCCAGAGGTTTGATATTCATTGTATTTCGTGTTTTATGGTTTTCGCTTTAGACTATGCAAATATTGTGCCAAATTATTGCTCTTCCATATAACAATCCATCCCCGCCCAAGGTTGGCTTTTAACAACTATTATAATATGGTGTGTCGGAATGGGTGGGGAATTTGTGTAACTTTGCGACATGAAACGAATTACGGGACTCAGTGCCGTCATCATCATGGCCCTTGGGGCGTTTGCCAGCCTTGTCAGTCTTTCTGCCACGGCGGACAGCCGTCCACAGGCCCGCTATGTCCTGCGCGACGGGCGGGTGGAACTGGTATATCCCGACACCATGCTTTCTCACAAGTCTCTCAGCTCTCAGTTTTCAACTCTCGACTATATCGGGACGCCCAAGCGGTTGCACCTGGCCAACAACCTATCGCGGGAGCATATCGGACTCGACATGGTGCTGCCAGGCGAGAAGCACAGTCCCGACATACTGGCCTACACAGGCAAGGGGGTGGTGATCGGCGTCATCGACTGTGGCATCGACCCAAACCACATCACTTTCCGCGACGTCGCTGGTAATAGCCGCGTGAAGCGGTATATTTTCACCGAGAGCAGCGAGGAGTCTGCCGACGGACGGCTCAAGGTCTCCACTTTCTCCACTCCGGCCGAAATCCTGAACGCGCCCATTGACAGTGCCGAGGGTGGGCACGGCACGCACACCACCGCTACCGCTGCGGGCTCCTGGCGCGGCAATCCCTACTATGGCATGGCGCCCGACGCGGAGCTGGTGCTCACCGGCACCGGAGCCTATAGCTATGACGACGAAATCATCTACGGCATGCGTGCCGCAGGCGAATATGCGCGGCAGAATGGCAAACGGGCCGTTCTCAGCCTAAGCCTCGGCACAGGCATCGGACCGCGCGACGGCACCTCCGCAGTCGGACTGGTCTCAAGGGAGCTGCGCAATCAGGGTGACTTCATCTGTTTTGCCGCCGGAAACGACGGCAAGCGCTCCGCCACCATCTTCCGCGACTTCGCGTCCGACACCACCGCTGTCCGCAGCATCTTCTGCAAGTGGTACAACGGTCCCACGCACCTCTGCCCGTTGGAGGCCTGGAGTGCCGACACGACCTCGGCCGAGCTCCAGATTCTTGTGGTGCAGCACGACACGGTCCGTTATGCCTCGCGCTGGATCACACCCGAGGAGGCTGCCCGCTCGGGCGGCAGGGTCGTGCTGCTGTCGGACAAGGAGGAGGGCGAGGTGCTCCCCGGTCTGCGCTCTCACATCCGTGGCGAACTCAGCTGCGAACTGGGCGTATACGCTCCTAATAATCGCTTCCGCATCCACCTCGATGCCGACGTTACGGAGTATCTCGACCCGGGGTTCCAGCCGCAGCTCGCCTTTGGCGTACGCTCCAGGCATGGCGCGAATATGCGCATATACGCCGACGCCCATTACAACAATCTCGGCGACTGGGGAAACTCGTTTTTCACTAATGGCGTGCCGGGCGAGAACTGCAGCGACCTTGCATCATCGCCGGATGTCTTCGGCGTGGGGATGATGAACGCCGCCCTCTCCCGTACGGCCCTCAGCGGGGTCACCTACTCGCTGGAGTCGATGTCTTTCGGGGAATATGGCAAGCCCAACCTCTACAGCAGCCGCGGACACGGCTGGGACAACGCCGTGCTGCCTCACATCCTCGCTCCCGGCTCGCTGGTGGTCTCGGCCCTCTATCCGGAGGCTCCGGGCATGGAGCGCTTTTACGTGCAGGACACGGTAATCGATGGCAAGCGATACGTCTGGGGCATCGATTCGGGCACTTCCATGGCCACTCCCACCGTGGCAGGCACGCTGGCCGTATGGCTGGAGGCCATCCCTTCGCTCACCTACGACAACATCCTTGAAATCCTCCGTGTGACCGGCAACCGCTCCGCCCTGGAGGGGTATCCCGACTATTCCGCCTATGGCACCATCGACGCTTTCGAGGGGTTGAAGTATGCCATCCGCACGTTCTTCGTGCCTACGGTGGAGACGGCTTCCGACCAACGCCTGAGCATCCGCTTCCTCAACGGCTCGACCGCTCCCGGCTCGTCCATCGAAGTGGTGGCCTCGCAGTCGCTGGTCAACGGAAGGGCCTCGTTCGTGGGCTTAGACGGACGAATACTGTCCTATGTCCCCGTATTCGGGTCGGACTTCACCCTCCGACTCCCTGACACCCCGGGTATCTGCATCTTGCGTGTAACCGCCGACGGCTTCTCCGCCTCGCAGAAGCTCTCTGTCCGATAGCTTAAAAACGGAAGCGGCGGAGCTCGCGGTAGAGGCGATAGGTGGGCAGTCCCATGACGTTGTAGAAGCTACCCTGGATGCTCTCGATGGCAACGCAGCCTATCCATTCCTGGATACCGTAGGCGCCGGCCTTGTCGAGCGGGTGGAACTTGCTGACGTAGTAGTCGATTTCTTCCGCAGAGAGGGGACCGAAGGTCACCTTGGAACTGGCAGAGAAGCCGATGCGTCGCTGGGTGGTGCCTAACGTGACGCCGGTTATCACCTCGTGGGTGCGGTTGGCCAGGGCGGCGAGCATGTCGGCGGCCTCGGCTTCGCTGTGCGGCTTGCCGAGTATCTTGTCCTGGTTGATGACGATGGTGTCGGCGGTGATAAGCAGCTCGTCGGCTTTGAGCCGGTCGCGGTAGCCGTCGAACTTTAGCCCGGAGAGATATTGTGGCACGAGGGGTGCGGGCATGTCGTCAGGGTAGGATTCCTTGACGTCGATGGTCACCACCTCGAAGGGTATGCAGAGCTGGGTCAGCAGCTCCTTGCGGCGCGGCGACTTGCTGCCGAGCAGGATATGGTATTTCTGAAGTAGGTCGTTAAGCGGGAAGGTGCTCATATAGTAAGAGTTAAAAGTCACCAGCCGAATGCGTCGGCGTCGCGGAGCCAGTTGTCCTGGGCCTTGAGGGTCTGTTCGACGATGTCTCGGCCTACGCCGTATCCGCCGTTGCGGGGCGAGATATAGAGGGCGGCATCTATGGCCTCGGAGGCGGCGTCGGCGGGGGCGCAGGGGAGGCCGACATGGCGCAGGCAGGGGAGGTCGGGGATGTCGTCGCCAACGTACGCCACTTCTTCGGGCTGAAGACCCTGGGCGGCCATCCACTCTTTCAGCAGCGGGAGCTTTTCGGCGGCGCCGAGGTATACGTTCTTGATACCGAGGCCCTCGAAGCGGACTCGCACGGCCTCGGTGTTGCCTCCGGTGAAGATGGCGAGCTTGTAGCCGAGGCGGGAGGCGAGCTGCAGCGCGTAGCCGTCCTTGATGCTGACCATGCGGAGGGGTTCGCCGGTGGCCGACATTGGTATGGTGGAGGGGGAGAGGACGCCGTCGACATCGAAGGCGAAGGCGCGGATTTTATTCAGGTCGTATGGTATGGAGCTCACGGCTGGCAATCTTTGTAAAGGTTCAGAATCTGTTGGGAGAGGAGGCGGTATACGCGTCCGGTGTGGGGGTGGGCCTGCAGCAGGTGCATGTGCGCCCACAGGGTATTGATGTCGCCCCGGCGTGCGGGACCCGTCTGGGCGTCGCGGGGTCCCATCTCGAGGGCTTTTGCAATGGTCTCCTCTATGAGCGGGCGGTAGGTGTCCAGGCCGAGCGGGGCGATGGTCCGCTCGGCAAGCAGCATCATGTAGTTGAGGTAGTTGCATGCGAACACGGCGCCGAGGTGGATGTGTGCGCGGGTGTCGGAATCCACGTGGCGGGCGTGGTCTGTCATGGCCCCGGCAAGCTCTTCGAGGCGCTTCGCTGCCTCGGGGTCGGATCCTTCGTGAAAGAGGGGGATGTGGGCGTAGTCGAGCTTGCGGCCTTTGGTGAAGGTCTGCATGGGGTAGAGGACTCCTGTGGCGTGTGAGAGGTCTGAGAGTGCCGAGAGGGGAGTGGTGCCGGAGGTGTGGGCGATGATGGCGTCGGGGTTGGCGAGAGCCTTGTCTGCGGATGCGGCCACGGCGGGAATGGCGCTGTCGGTGACCGAGACGATGCAGATGTCTGTTTGCGGGTGGAGGCCTTCGAGCGTGTGCGGATTGGCCTGGCTGACCTTGGCGCCTGCGCCTTCGAGCCACGGTACGAGGTGGGAGGCGACGTTGCCGGTGCCGATGACGGTTATGGTGAAGGGAGAAGTCATATCGGTTGGATTTCACGGTTTTTCAGTAAATTGACAACGCCCATGGTCATGCGCGGGTTTATTTCCACACAGAGGTTGAAGCCGAAGGAAGGGGAGAAGAGGGCGTCGATGCCGAGCGGACCGGAGTAGTGCGGGGCGATTATGAGCTCCAGTGCGGCCTTTTGTAGGGACACAGCTTTGTTGCTCCAGCCGTGTGAACGGAGCAGTGTCTCTATTTCGGCCTGCGCAAGGGTGGCATTGGCGCGGTACTGGCGGTGGGCATCTACCTCGAACAGTGAATAGCCGAGGAAACGGGCTGTGCCGTCTTGCATCAGCCACTCGGTGGCGAAGTCGAAGGACTGCTGCCAGTCTGGCTCTACCATCACTGAGCCTTGCCGGCGCAGGGTGCCGATGAGCCAGCGTCGCAGGGTCGTTTTCTCGCCTGAGAGGGCCCTGCGGACGCCCCTGCCGGAAGAACTCCAGGGGGCTTTGAGGTAGCCGCCCGGATGGTTTGCGGCCCAGTCCATGATGTCCTCGACGTCCGTCATCTCTTGAGGTCGCATCTCCTTTGGGGTGCCTACTGCTTCGTGAAATGGTATGGTAGTGCGTCGGTGGGCGATGTGGCGAAGGCCTTCGAGTTGAGCGGATGTGGGCAGTAGCTCTTCGCTTACACCGCTCTGGAGCAGCAGGCGACGCAGGGTGGCGTTCCAGCCCCAGGGGCGGACAGCGGCAAACTCCCGGCCTCTCAGCTCGTTGAGCATCAACAGGTCTATACCCTTGCCGTTTGACACCGGGAGGGCGGCATTCTGTGGGGGGTCGAGCAGGAGAATGGCGTCACCATCCTTGGCCCAAAGCGAGGGCAGAAGTGCGAGGCGACGTCGGAGTGCGACTATATTGGCCTTGGGCGTGAAGTTCTCGCCTTCCGAGCCGAGGGCGAAATCGGTCTCGGGGTTGAAGATGTGCAGCACGGGGCCTGTCGTCATCGCCGGTCGGACTGGTTGAACCGAAGCGGCTCCGCGGCTCTTTCGGGGAACTCCCCGCTTCGGAATGCCACTCGGCCGTTGACGTAGGTCGTGTCGATGCTGTGGCTGAAGCGCACGCCCTCGTAAGGGGTCCAGCCGCATTTGGAATAGACGTGCTCGCCTGCCAAGGTGGCTATCTTAGGGTTTACGACCACCAAGTCGGCCTTGTATCCCGGGCGGATGAATCCTCGCTTTTCGATGCCGAAGAGGACGGCCGGGTTCTGGCACATAAGCTGAACCACCTGCGGCAGGGATACAATTCCTTGCAGAGCCAGTTCGAGCATTACCAGGAGTGAATATTCCACGCCGGGTCCGCCGGAAGCGGCTTTCAAGGCACCTCCCACTTTCTCTTCGGGGAGATGGGGTGCATGGTCGGTGGCCACGATCTGTATGCGTCCGTCGGCGATGGCACGGCGCAGCTCGTCGCGGTCGGTGGCGCGTTTTACTGCCGGGTTCCACTTGATCTTGGCTCCGAGGCGGTCGTAGTCGATGTCTGTGAACCAGAGGTGATGCACGCAGACTTCGCCGGTGATCTTTCTTCCTGGCAAAGGTTCGTTGCCGAGCATTTTTGCTTCTTCTGCAGTTGAAAGATGCAGCACATGCAGGCGCGTTCCGAGCCTCTTGGCTCGCTCGATGGCACGACGGGTGCACTCGTAGCAGGCGCGGCTGCTGCGGATGAGGGGATGGGCGGAGACGGGCACGTTCTCGCCGTAGCGCTCGCGGAATCCATCGGCGTTGGCGCGGATGATCTGTTCGTCCTCGCTGTGCACGGCTATCAGCCAGGGGAGCGCGAAGATACGCTCCAGTGCCTCTTCCTTGTCAACGAGCATGTTGCCTGTGGAGGAGCCGAGGAAGACCTTCAGCCCCGGAATTTGCTTCGGGTCGAGCCTGTCAATCTCCGAGGCGTTGTCGTTGGTGGCGCCGAAGAAGAAGGCGTAGTTGGCGTGGGAGACGTCCGAGGCGCGTCGCATCTTGTCCTGCCACGCCTCAAGCGTCACCGTCTGGGGCTTGGTGTTGGGCATATCCATGAAGGAGGTGACGCCTCCGGCCACTGCGGCGCGGCTCTCTGTCTCGATGTCTCCCTTATGGGTGAGACCCGGGTCGCGGAAGTGCACCTGGTCGTCGATGACGCCAGGCAGCAGCCACTTGCCGCCAAGGTCCTCTGCTGTCTCGCAGGTGGCCTTCAGTTCTTCGGTCGGGTCACTTTCGCCGATTTCGGCTATGCGGTCGCCGTCGATGACGAGGTAGCCGGTGAAGTCGTTATCGCCTGTGATGATGCGGGCGTTGTGGAGCAGTGTGCGGGCCATCAGATTTTCTTTCTTAACGCCTGGAGGCGGAGCTTGATGACGCCGAAGGCTGCCTCGCCGAAGATGGAGCCGGACATCTTGCTGGTGCCGGCTACGCGGTTGACGAACACTATGGGCACTTCCACGACCTTGAACTTGCGGCGGAAGGCGCGGTACTTCATCTCTATCTGGAAGGCGTAGCCCTTGAACTGTATGGCGTCGAGTCCGATTTCCTCGAGGACTTCCCGGCGGTAGCATACGAACCCGGCAGTGGTGTCGCGCAGCTTCATGCCGGTGACGATGCGCACGTAAGCGGAGGCGTAGAAGGACATCAGCACCCTTCCCATGGGCCAGTTGACCACGTTGACGCCGCCTATGTAGCGGGAACCGACGGCCACGTCGGCACCCTCCTCTCGGCAGGCCTTGAGCAGGCGGGGCACATCCTTGGGGTTGTGGCTGAAGTCGGCGTCCATCTCCATGATGTACTTGTAGCCGCGTTCGAGGGCCCACTTGAAGCCGTGGATGTATGCAGTGCCGAGACCGAGCTTTCCGGAGCGTTCCTCCAGGAAGAGGCGGTCGGGCCACTGGTCGGCCATCTTGCGTTTCACCACTGCGGCGGTGCCGTCGGGCGAGTTGTCGTCGATGATGAGCACGGAGAAGTCGGGGCCGAGGTCCAGCACGGCATCGATGATCTTATCGATGTTCTCGATCTCGTTGTAGGTGGGAATGATGACAAGCGCGTCGGTCATTGGGTGAAACGGTTTAGAAAGTGATGTTGTATTTTTTCAGCAGGTATAGCGGGTGGTATGTCTGCTTGGCGTATCGCAGTCCGGGGTCTCCGGCGTCGTCCTCGCGGTTGATGTACCTTATCTCGGGGAAGCGGGCGCACACGGCTTCGGCGAAGAGCTTGTTGATGGCCTCGAAGCTTCCGGCTACGGTCCGCTCGGCCTTTTCCACGTGTATGTGCAGTGTGTCGCCGATGACATCGCCGATGGTGTAGGCGACGAGTTTGTCGCCGATGCTGAGCAGGCCTCCGAGCAGGTGCGGGTTGCCCTTCTCGATCTCGGAGAGGAGCGTGTCGGCGAGACGCCGTTCCGTGCGGGCTTCGGGCGTCTGCGCGCCTTCCATCTCCACTTTGCGGCTGATGACGCGTCTCACCTCGGCCACATCCTCCGGCATCATGAAGCGGAAATTTCCGTCCGGGTAGAGGTCGTGGAACTTGTTGAGGTGGTTGCGCTTCTTGCTCATCTTCTTGCCGGCAAGGGTGGCGAGCTGCCGGGCGTCGTAGATGTAGTCCTCCCAGGAGGGAAGCTCGTGCATCTCTTTTCCTCCGATGGCCATGAGGGCGTCGGCCTCCTCTTGGGGTACTGACGAGAACTCCAGCTGCAGTCCTCTGTCATTGCAATAGCGGCGCAGCACCTCGACTGACTCCTGAAGCGGCCTGGTGCCGAGCGGGTAGGAGAAGGTGGGAGTGGGTTCCGTATGCTCTCCGTCGCCGGGCGCACGCCCCTTTATGTATAAGGTGTCGCGATGGATGGCATATTCGTAGTCGAACATCTCCACCCACATGAGCAGTCCGCCGTAGGAGAAGTCGCAGCTGCGGCTCTTGCTCAGGCTTAGGTAGGGGAGTATCTGCTCCATGGCGGCGGCGTCGACGGGACGGAACTGCGGCAGGTCGGTTTCGGGGGGCATTGTGTGCGTGTATTTATAGCTCATAGACTGTTAACAATCCATGCGGCTATTTTCTTCTTGACGCGGCGAAATCGGCGATTGCCCTTGCGATGAAGTCCTGTTCCTCGATGCTCACGCACGGGCCCGAGGGGAGGCAGAGGCCCTGGGCGAAGAGGTGTTCGGAAGTGCCGTCGACGTACCGGGTGGCCTCGGAGAAGACGGGCTGCAGGTGCAGCGGCTTCCAGAGCAGGCGCGTCTCGACGTTGAGCGAGGCCATGTGCACCCGGAGCTCGTCGGCGGTGAAACCGGAGTCGGGGGCTACGATGATGGTGGTGAGCCAGAAGTTGCTGTCGAAGTCGGCGGAGGGGTTGTTGAAGACTGTGATGCCGGGGATGGACGGGAGCAGGTCCATGTAGCGGCCGTGGAGCATGCGGTGGTGGTCCAGGTGCCGGGCGAGGATTTCCATCTGTCCGAGGCCCACGGCGGCGCTGATGTTGCTCAGCCGGTAGTTGTAACCGATCACCCGGTGGTGGTAGTAAGGCATCGGTTCGCGGGCCTGGGTGGCCAGGAAGAGAGCTCGCTTCTTCATCTCCTCGGTATGGCAGACGACCGCGCCTCCGCCGGAGGTGGTGATCATCTTGTTGCCGTTGAATGAGAGTGTGCCGACGTCGGCAAGGGTGCCGCAGGGACGACCCTTGTACCAGGAGCCGAGTGCCTCGGCGGAGTCTTCGAGCACGGGGATGCGGTACTCGCGGGCGATGTCCATGATCTCGTCCATCTTTGCGGGCATGCCGTATAGCTCGGCCACGACGATGGCGCGGGGAGAGTGGCCGGTATGGGTGATGCGGTCCTCGATGGCCATGCGGAGCAGTTCGGGGCTCATGTTCCAGGTGGAGGGCTCTGAGTCCACGAACACTGGCTTGGCGCCGAGGTAGACGATGGGGTTGGCGGATGCGGCGAAGGTGAAGGATGAGCATATGACCTCGTCGCCGGGCCTTACGCCGAGCAGGTCCAGTCCGATGTGGATGGCGGCGGTGCCTGCGCTGAGGGCGCATACGTGCACCGGCTGTCCGTCGGTCGAGAGTTGTTGCTCCAGTTCGGCCTCGAAGCGGTCGACGTGCGGGCCGAGGGGAGTGATCCAGTCGTCGGCCAGCGCCTCGTTGATGTATTTCAGCTCGGTGCCCGCAACCTCGGGCTTGCAGAGCAGTATCCGTTTGTTCATGTTATTTGCCTAATGCGTAATAGTGGAAGCCGTCCTTCTCGAGTTCGGGGCGGGAGTATATGTTTCGTCCGTCGAGCACGACGGGGTTCTTCATGCGCCGGTGTGCCTGCTGCCAGTCGGGCATGCGGAGTTCCTTCCATTCGGTGAGGAGCATGAGTGCGTCGGCGCCGTCGAGGGCGGAGTACATGTCAGGGGCATAGGCGATGGAGTCGCCGAGGCGCCGTTTTGCCTCGGTTACGGCTATGGGATCGTAGGCCACCACATCTGCGCCGGCCTTGAGGAGCAGGTCGATGAGCACGAGCGCGGGTGCCTCGCGCATATCGTCCGTCTCGGGCTTGAACGCCAGCCCCCACAGGGCGATGCGTCTGCCTTTCAGGTCGCCTTCGTAGTGTGCCGATAGCTTGTCGAAGAGGAGTCGCTTCTGGTCCTCGTTGACGGCTTCGACGGCTTGCAGCACACGCATGTCGTAGCCATGTTGGGCGGCGGTGCGTATGATGGCCTTGACGTCCTTGGGGAAGCAGGAGCCTCCGTAGCCGCAGCCGGGGTATAGGAACTTGGTGCCGATGCGGAGGTCGGAGCCGATGCCCTTGCGCACCATCTCGACGTCGGCGCCCACGCGGTCGCAGAGGTTGGCTATGTCGTTCATGAACGATATGCGGGTGGCGAGCATGGCGTTGGCGGCATATTTTATCATCTCGGCCGAGCGGATATCGGTGAAGATCATGCGGTCCGAGGAGAGCGTGAAGGGGCGGTAGAGCCTCTCCATGAGCTTTCGGGCACGGTCGGTGTCGACGCCCACCACCACGCGGTCGGGACTCATGAAGTCGGGTATGGCGGCTCCCTCTTTGAGGAACTCGGGATTGGAGGCGACGTCGAAATCTATGCTGACGCCGCGGCGGTCGAGCTCCTCCTGCACGGTGGCACGGACTTTGTCGGCGGTACCCACGGGTACGGTGCTCTTGGTGACGATGCAGAGGTAGCGGTCCATATGGCGGCCGATGCCTCGGGCTACGTCGAGCACATAATGCAGGTCGGCGGAGCCATCTTCGTCGGGAGGCGTGCCGACGGCGGAGAACACGGCCTCGACGCCCGAGTCGAGAGCTTCGGTGAGGGAAGTAGTGAATTTAAGGCGTCCGGACCGGCGGTTACGGTCCACCATGGTCTGCAGGCCAGGCTCGTAGATGGGAACCCTGCCCTCGTTGAGGCTGCGAATCTTGGCCTCGTCGACGTCGACGCAGATGACCTCTACGCCCATGTCCGAAAAACAGGCGCCCGAAACCAGGCCCACATAGCCAGACCCCACTATTGCTATCTTCATTTATTTACTCTGGTTGGGGAATATTCAGTGCAAAATTAACAATTAATTCCGAGTGAGCCAACAATTTCAAAAACTTTGTGATTAGAAAGGGCAAGGTCTTGCGTGAGACCGAAAAATGTACTAAATTTGCACTTGCTTTCATAACAGTAATGAATCTCGACATGCACAATATAAAGAGGCTCGCCCTGGCGGCCTGCCTTTCCACTTTATTTATAAACGTAGGCTGTACTTCCTCGACCGACACCACAGCTGCCGACCCCGCCACACAGGGAACGGCAAATGCCGAGATACAGGAAACGGACAGCATCGCCGGTCTCCCGCCGCAAAAGGAGGACAGCGTGCCGAAAGGTCCTCAGTACACCAACCATGTCTTCCCGACCGCCGAGGACGCGTTGGCTTTCATGGAGCAGTCGCCCGACTGGAGCGAGTATCGGCAGGGCATCCTGCCGCAGATGGCCCACGAGGAGCTGGCATACGCGACAAAGCTGCTCAACAGTCCCTACAAGCGCTTCATCGTGGTCGACAAGTCCAAGATGAAGGTGATTCTTTTCGACAAGTACGGACGCGTGGAGAAGGAATACGGAATGGCCGGGCCGCGCAACTACGGCACCAAGCACAAGAAGGCCGACTCTCGCACCCCCGAAGGGTATTTCTCCGCCGAGGGCATCTACGACAGCACCGACTGGGAGTTTACCGACGACGATGGCGTCAAGCATCCCGGCAAGTGCTTCGGGCCTCGCTTCGTGCGCGTCAAGAACCCCGTGACGACGCAGGTGGGCATCCACGGCACCTCTTCTCCCGGTTCCATAGGCAGGCGGACCAGCCACGGATGCATCCGCCTGCGCGACGAGAACATCCTCGACCTGGTGAAGTACGTGCAGATAGGCATGCCCATCATCATTCTGCCGAGCGAGCGCGACCAGGCCGTCAACGCGCAGGAGGGGTGCCGCACCGGCTACTTCAACACCGGCGTCGCCCCGCTGCCCGGTGCCAACACCGGCACGCTCCGCAAGCCTGAAGAGAACAAGGAAAAGGAGAAGCCAGAGGTCGAGGAGGCCGAGCATCAGGAGAAGGACACGATTCCTGCAGAGCCGGAGAAGCAGAAGGAGGAGTCCTCCGAAGAAGAGTCGGTGGAGACCCTCGTTGACTAATTCCCGGTAGCCGGCAGCAGAAACGGCATTTCCATTTGCGTCTGGCGTGCACTGGCGGGTTAGCCACACACTCTTCTCTGCTGTGCATCCCCTCACCCCTCATCATCTAAACAAGAAACATTGCCACACTACGATACATACTCGCCCGAGATAGGGCTTTACGGCGAGAACGGCGCCGTACCGGTCCTCAGCCCGTCGGCTGAGGAGGCCGGCAAGACCCGTCGCCCTCCTGCCTCCGACAAGCGCGACGCCGCAGGCAAGGCCAGGCCCGGACATAGGACTCCGGGGCGCGCCAGGGCCGTCGCCAAGTCGGAGCCGACATTTATGGACAAGGTGAACGCCTTCTTCCACAACCCCACGCTGAGGGTGATGACGGGCCTATTCCTGATGCTGCTGGCCGCATACCTGCTCATCTGCTTCATTTCCTACGTCGGCAACTGCTTCGACGACCAGGCTGTCATTGCCGGCACCAGGGCTGGCACTGTGCACGTCGACAACTACGGCGGCGAAGGGGGGGCGCGTCTATCGCAGATTCTCATCGACGACGGCTTCGGATTCGGCAGCCTCGTCATCATCTTCTGGCTCCTGATGGTCAGTCTCAAGATGCTCACCAACTCGCGGCTGGGCCGCTTCAGGACCCTCAATTTCACCATCAAGTGCCTCATAGCCCTAATCACCATATCTCTGATAATCGGCTTGCTGACCATCGGCCTTGATGTGCCCTTCAACCTCGGAGGTGCGCACGGGCGGTACGTGAACCAGGCCATCATCGACTTCATCGGCTGGGCCGGAGCCGCCCTGCTCTGCATCTTCATGCTTGTCATGTTCGTTACGATCTGCCTGCGCGACGTGGTCAAGTGGTGCATTAAGAAAAAACGCCAGCGCGATGCCGTCCGTGCGGCCCGCCGCGCCGAGATGGAGGCCGAGCATGCCCGCATCCGCGAGATGGAGGAGATGCAGGCCCGCGAGATGGCCGAGGAGGCCGGGGCCGGAGAGCACGTCTCCGAAGCGGACGCCGGTGCCGATAACACCCAGCCCGACAACGTGGCTTTTGCCGATAACTCGGGACAGTCGCCAGAGGAGCTGGACGTCGAGGCTGACATGACCTATATCTACGACGACGGCGAGGAGGATCCGCTGCCCGGACCCGATACCCGCCCGGGACAGGAAGAGGAACTCGCCGCCCAGGGCAATACCTCTGCCACCGGCGACGCTCCCGCCGCCGAGGCCCCGAAAGCTGAGGGACGTGGCATGACTATGAAGGTGAACGTCAACCACGTCGCCACCGTCTCCGAGAAGGATTCCACCTTGCCTAAGAAGGCCGAGAATTACCACTTCCCCCCCCTGGCCCTGCTCAAGGCCGCCCCGGAGCGTCCCGCCCTGGATCGCAACGAGCAGGTGGAGAACAAGGAGAAGATACGCCAGACGCTGCTCGACTTCGGCATCCCCATCACCGATATCGAGGCCACAGTCGGGCCTACAGTCACCCTGTATGAAATAGTGCCGGAGCGCGGAGTGAAGATTTCGAGCATCCGCAACCTGGCCGACGACATCGCCCGTTCGCTCCGCGCCACTGGTGTCCGCATCATCGCTCCCATGCCGGGCCGCGGCACCGTGGGCATCGAGGTAGCCAACCGCGAGCGACAGATGGTGACGATGCGCACGGTCATCTCCTCGCGCCGCTTCCAGGAGACGAAGGCGGAACTCCCCCTGGCGCTCGGATGCACCATCAACAACGACGTCTACATAGCCGACCTGGCCAAGATGCCCCACCTGCTGGTGGCCGGCGCCACCGGTCAGGGCAAGTCGGTGGGACTCAACGCCATCATCACCTCGCTGCTCTTCTGCAAGAAGCCCTCGGAGCTGAAGTTCGTGCTCATCGACCCGAAGATGGTGGAGCTGAGCCTATATTCCGAGATCGAGAAGCACTACCTGGCACGCCTGCCGGGTGATGACCAGGAGGTCGTCATCACCGACGTGGCCAACAAGTCGCTGCCAGTCCTCAGCTCCCTTTGCGTGGAGATGGAGGAACGCTACCAGCTGCTCAAGAATGCACGCGTACGTGCCGTCAAGGAGTACAACGAGAAGTTCCTCGACGGGCGCCTCAATCCCGCCGATGGGCACCGCTTCATGCCCTACATCGTGGTCATTATCGACGAGTTCGCCGACTTGATCATGAACGTCGGCAAGGAGGTGGAGAAGTCCATCGCGCGCCTGGCCCAGAAGGCCCGCGCCATCGGCATCCATCTCATCCTCACCACCCAGCGTCCCTCCACCGACGTCGTCACGGGCCTCATCAAGGCCAACTTCCCGGCCCGCATAGCCTTCAAGGTGAGCTCAGGCGTGGATTCCAAGACCATCCTCAACACCACTGAGGCAGAGCGGCTTATCGGCATGGGCGATATGCTCATCTTCGACCGCAGCGAGCTGGTGCGCGTGCAGTGCGCCTACACCTCGGAGAAGGAGGTCGACGACATCTGCACCTTCATCTCCCGGCAGCCCTGCGACGAACAGCCCTACGTGCTGCCCGAACCGCTTGTCAGCGGCGACGACGGCGGTGACATCGACGGCGGCTTCGACGACCAGCGCGTCGACCCGATGCTCCCCGAGATAGCCCGAGCCATCATCAACATGCCCCAGGCCTCCACTTCGGCCGTACAGCGCCGCTACAATATCGGTTACAACCGCGCGGGGCGCATCATGGACCAGCTTGAGCGCATGGGCGTGGTCGGACCCGCGCACGGCGGAAAGCCCCGCACCGTGCTTATGGACCCCATGGCCCTGGAATCCGTGCTCGATTCGATCGGCCTCAAATAAAATCCGAATTTCAGTTAATATAATATGTGTAGGAAGATATTCGCGCTCGTGCTGCTGCTGGTGGCCTTTGGGGCCTCGGCGGCACCCTCCGCCCGGGAGGTGATGCGCAAGGCTGCGGCCACGCTCTCGGGCGCCTCCGGCGTCACCGTCCGCTACTCCATCTCCTCGTCCGACGGCGGCCGCTTCTCCGGTACCGCCATCGTCAAGGGGCGCGCCTTCTACCTCGACCAGGGGCGCTACAAGACCTGGTACGACGGCAAGTCGATGACAACCCTCGACACCAGCGACAACACCGCCACGCTCTCCACCCCAACGGCAGCGGAAGTTGACCAGATGTGTCCCACAGGATATATATCCTCGTGGGCTTCTGGCTACACAGTGGCCCTGGCCAAGCGTCAGCCCGCCTCCGGCCACTGCGTCATACTCACGGCCAGGAACTCCGGTGCGGCAGCCAAGAAGGCGATACTCACCGTCGGCGCCAACTTTCAGCCGCAGAAACTGGTTGTATCTCTGAGGAACGGCATCACCGCCACAGTCGTCATCTCCTCGCTCAGGACCGGGGGGGCTTCGGCGGCCAACAACTTCCGCTTCCCCTCAAACAAGTACCGCAAGGTCAAAGTCACCGACCTGCGCTAACCCTAATCAAGCAAGACCATGGACACACAACAGCACACCGAAAGAGTAAAAGTCCTCATCATAGGCAGCGGCCCTGCCGGATACACCGCCGGCATCTACGCCAGCCGCGCCAACCTCGCCCCGGTGCTCTACGAGGGCATGCAGCCGGGCGGCCAGCTAACCACCACCTCCGAAGTCGAGAACTTCCCCGGCTATCCCGAGGGCGTCAATGGCACCCAGCTCATGGAGGACCTGCGCAAGCAGGCCGAGCGCTTCGGCACTCAGGTGCGCGCCGCCTCAATCGAGCGCATCGACTTCAACGGCCGTCCCTACAAGTGTCTCGACGAGCATGGCAAGACCATTGAGGCCGAGACAATTATCCTCTGCACGGGCGCCTCGGCCCGCTACCTGGGCCTCCCTGACGAGGAGAAATACCGAGGCATGGGCGTGAGCGCCTGTGCCGTCTGCGACGGCTTCTTTTACCGCGGACTCAACGTGGCCGTGGTGGGTGGCGGAGACTCCGCTTGCGAGGAGTCCGTATACCTCGCCTCTCTAGCCAAGAAGGTATACCTCATAGTGCGCAAGGACTACCTCCGCGCCTCGCATTTCATGAAGGCCAAGGTGGCCAACACCCCCAACATCGAGGTGCTATTCAACTGCAACGTCACCGGCCTCACGGGTGAGGGTGTGGTGCAGGGTGCCGACATCGTGCGCCATGCGGGGCTGCCCGAAGAGGAGCGCTTCCGCATCGACATCGACGGCTTCTTCCTGGCCATCGGCCACAAGCCCAACACGGAGCTCTTCGGTGACCACGTGGAGCTCGACGACCGAGGCTTCGTGCGTACGCAGGCCCATTCGCAGGCCACCAACCTGCCGGGCGTGTTCGCCGCCGGAGACGTCTGCGACCCCTCATACCAGCAGGCCATCACCGCCGCCGGAACGGGTTGCCGCGCCGCCCTCGATGCCGAGCGCTTCCTGCTCAAGAACAACATCGAATAGCATACACGCATGGATCCCAAGGAAAAGCAGCGCCTGCTCGACAGCCGCTACCTGCGCATGGCCTTCATCTGGGCCGAGAACTCATACTGTCGCCGCCGTCAGGTAGGCGCCATCCTGGTCAAGGACAACATGATCATCTCTGACGGCTTCAACGGCACCCCTTCGGGCTTCGAGAACCGCTGCGAGGACGAGGAGGGGGTCACTTTCCCCTACGTGCTGCATGCCGAGGCGAATGCCATCACCAAGGTCGCCCGCAGCAACAACTCCTCCGAGGGCTCTACGCTCTACATCACCACGTCGCCCTGCATGGAATGCAGCAAGCTCATCATCCAGGCAGGCATCCGCCGCATAGTATACGCCGAGCGTTACCGAGTCACCAACGGACTCGACCTGCTCGAAAAAGCCGGCGTGGAGGTCGAGTACTTCCCCAAGGAGGAGCTGCTCGGCATTTTTGACACCATACGATAGACAACACGTTCTGTAAATTGAAACGTTCCAAACTTCTCTACATCTTCACGCCGCTGCTGTTCATGGCGGGCATCGCCATCGGCATCCTCATCGGCGGGGGCTTCAGAAAGGGCGGCTCCTCTACGGTCGAGCTGTCCGACAAGTACCGCGAGCTGCTGGGCCTCATCAACTCCGAGTACGTCGATGACGTCGACATTGACTCGTTGCTGGAGATGAACATCCCTGACTTGCTCAGCTACCTCGACCCGCATTCTGCCTACATCCCCGCCAGCGACTTCGAGGATGTCAACAGCGAGCTCGAGGGGAGCTTCTCGGGCGTGGGCATCAGCTTCCAGATTATCAAGGACACCGTGGTGGCCGTCGACATCATCGCCGGCGGACCCGCCCAGAAGGTGGGGCTGCAGCCCGGTGACCGAATCCTTTCCGCCGATACCGTACAGCTCACCGGTGCCGGCGCCACCCAGGAGAAGGTCTTTTCCAACTTGCGCGGCGATAAGGGTTCGCACGTCAAACTCAAGATACTGCGTCCCGGCATGTCCAAGCCTGCCGTTTACGACATCGTGCGCGGTGACATCCCCGTCAACTCCGTCGACTCCTACTACATGCTCGACCGCAAGACCGGCTACATCCGCGTGGGTAAGTTCGCCAAGAACACCTATCAGGAGTTTCTCGACGCCCTGGTCAAGCTCAGGATGCAGGGTGCCGACAAGATGGTCATCGACCTGCGCGGCAACTCCGGAGGATACATGGACCAGGCCATCCTCATGGCCAACGAGTTCCTTCCCGGCGGCCGCCGTATCGTATACACCAAGGGGCGCAAGAAGACCGATGACGTCATTGCCGACAGCGACGGACGCGGCTCCTTCCAGAACATGCAGCTGGTGGTTGTGGCCGACGAGTTCTCCGCCTCCGCTTCCGAAATCTTCGCCGGAGCCATCCAGGACAACGACCGCGGACTGGTAATAGGCCGCCGCACTTTCGGCAAGGGCTTGGTGCAGAACCAGTTCATGCTCCCCGACAACTCCGCCCTGCGCCTCACCATAGCCCGCTACTACACCCCCTCGGGACGTTCCATACAGAAGGAATACGTTCGCGGCGAAGGGGGCAAGTACGAGATGGACATCCTGGAGCGCTACAACCGTGGCGAGTTCTACAGCGCCGACAGCATCCACCTCGACAAGTCCAGGAGGTACAGGACCCACAACGGCCGCATCGTCTATGGCGGCGGAGGCATTATGCCCGACATCTTCATCCCCGAGGACACCGCCGGTGTCACCTCCTACTACACCGAGGTGGTCAACCGTGGCCTTATCCCGCGCTTCTCCATGCAGCTGGCAGACCGCTACCGCCGAGCCATGGGAAACTCCCGTGACATGGACAAGCTCCTGCGCTCCCTGCCCAACGACAACGCCCTGCTGCAGCAGTTCGCCGACTTCGCATCGGGCGAGGGAGTCCCCGCCCGATGGTACTACATCGGCCGCAGCCGAGCACTGCTCCTGCGTCAGATCAAGGCTGTGCTCGTGCGTGACATACTCGGATTCAACGCATACTTCAAGATCATCAACCGCGACGACGCCATGATTCAGCGCGCCCTCCGCGAGCTTAACGCCGGCCATTCGCCGATACAAATAAAGAAATAAAGCGTTATACTTACATGAACACCATGGAAAAACGCGATATCAGGCGCAAGATCAAGAACCTGCGCACCATGCTCACCGATGCCGAGCGCCAGGCAGCCGCCGACGCCGTCTTCGGCCAGCTCGAGCAGACGGCCGCCTTCATGCTGGCCGACCGCATCCTCATGTACCACTCTTTGCCCGACGAGGTCAGCACCCACGCCTTCCTGCGCAAGTGGGGTGGCCGCAAGAGCTTCTTCCTGCCCCGCGTCAACGGTGTCAACCTCGAGATCCTGCCCTACGACGAGCAGCGTCTGGAGCTGGGTTCCTTCCACATCGAGGAACCCACCGGCGAGAACCCAGTCGACCCCGACGATATAGAGCTTATAGTGGTTCCGGCTGTGGCCTTCGACCGCCGCGGGACCCGCCTGGGCCGCGGCAAGGGATTCTATGATCGCCTGCTGGCCACCACCAGCGCCACCACCATCGGCGTAGGCTACGATTTCCAGCTCATCGACGAGGTGCCTGCCGAGCCGCACGACGTGCCCATGAATATGGTCGTCACCCAGACCTCCGTCATCCTCTGCCGCTGTCCACGCCAGTGAAGCTCGTAAGTTCGCATATCAAGCTCGCCGACATCATTTTCCACGACCCGGCGGCCATCACCGTGCTCAACCGCTTCGGCATCCGTCTGGGCGTAGGCAGCGCCACCCTCGGCCAGGCGTGTGCCTTGAGAAACCTCGACGCTCCTTTCGTGGAGGCCATCCTCAACATCTCCCTCAACGAGGACTACTTTCCCGAGCGGGCGCTGAAGACGTTCACTCTGCCCTTGCTTGAGGAGTACTTGCTCGGCACGGACCGCTACTACACCCGTATGCAGCTTCCCAACATCGCCCGGCACCTCGACTCGCTCATCTCGCACAGTCCCGACGGCGGCAACCTCGAGCTGCTGCGCGGCTTCTTCGGAGACCTGAGTCGTGAGCTAACGGCACGTGCCGAGGCGGAGCTTAAGGCGGGGCATTGCCTGAAAGACGACTGGCAGCCCGTGTCCGACACCATCTCCGACCTGCTCAGTTTCTTTGTGGTGCACTTGCGCGGCGAGTGCGACGAGAACCTCTGCAACGCCGTCGTCAACGCCATCTTCACGCTCGACCACGATCTGCGCCAGACGGCCCGCATACGCCGTCAGGCCCTTCTGCCGCTGTTGCAAGATGTCTGACCGTCCGTTCATCATCGCCTGCGGACTCCCGCCCATGCTGGTGGAGGCCTGCAAGGCACTGGGGCTTTACCTGCCCGTGAGAAGCGTCGAGGAACGGCACCTGGAGCATCTGCGCCCGGAGGCCTGGATAGTCTCCGCGGCTGTTTTCGCCGCTCATCTCGACTTCCTAATGCCCTACCGTCGCCATGTCCTGGTATATGTCGGCGAGGAGGAGACTACTTCGGAGCTCTGCATCTCCCTTCGCGACGATCCCGATCGCTGGATGGACGCTTTCGCACGCCTCGAACGGGAAGGTAGTCCCTTCGGAGAGGACACTGCCACGGCTCCGCTCACTCAGCGCGAGAAGGATGTGTTGCGTCTCATAGCCGCCGGACTCACAGCCAAGGAAATCGCCGACCGCCTCGGCATCACCGCCAACACCGTCGTCACCCACCGCAAGAACCTCAGCGCCAAGCTCGGCATCCGCTCCGCCTCGGGACTCAGCCTATATGCCATGATGAACGGCATTATATAAGCAATGTAGGGACGCGCACCATGGAGCGTCCCTACATTGCTTAATACGTGGCAGTTTATATCAGGTCGACGAGGATGGCGTCGGAGAGGAGGCAGGCCTGCGGGGAGGCCAGTCGAAGGCGGCCATCATTGTCACGGCAAAGGAGGTTCCTCTGAAGCCACTCTTCGGCCTTGGCAAGAAGCCCATCGGCAGCGCTCTCTCCGAAGCGGCGCGCATACTCACTCAGGTTGATTCCCTTGGCCGTCCGCAGGCGCGTCAGCACATATTCCTCGGCCTGTTCGGCGGGGGAGAGGCGTTCCCATTCCCGCGCTTCCGACACATTATATATATATGCGTTCACGTCTGCCGGGTTGACATACCTGCGGTCCTCCTGTGGATACCCAGCCGCCGCCGCTCCGAGTCCTATGTATGGCCGGCCGTTCCAGTAAGCGCTATTATGCTTTGACCGATGTCCCGGCAGCGCGAAGTTGGAAATCTCGTAATGCTCGTACCCCTCCTCTTTCAGCCGCTTACACAGCCTCAGGTACATCTCCTCCACCGCCTGCTCGTCCGGAATCTCTCTCTTTCCTGCTTTCACGAGCCGTGTCAGCGCCGAGCCATCCTCCAGTTCGAGCATATATATGGATATGTGTTCCGGCGTCATCGTCATCACATCCTCCAGACTGTGGCTGAACGACGCCGCCGTCTGCCCGGGGAGCCCGCAGATAAGGTCGAGGCTGAGGTCTCCGTATCTCTTCAGCATCTCCGCAGCCTTGCGCACCTGCTCCGCCGTGTGTCGGCGCCCTATCATCCGCAGCTCCTCGTCAACCAGGCTCTGCACTCCCATGCTGAAGCGGTTCACTCCTGCCTCTGCCCATGCCTGCGCCCTTGGCCCGGTCACATCCTCTGGGTTGACCTCCAGCGTCACCTCCTCGGGGCGGAAACATTCGCCCAGCATCACCATCATCTCTGTCAAGAATCCGACAATCAGCCGAGGATCCGCCAGCGACGGTGTGCCTCCTCCGAAGTAGACGGAACGGACGGGTGCGTGATGGGTCATCCAGCCGCTCCAATCCCGAGCTTCCCGGGCCAGTGCGGCGAAATATTCCTCCTGACGCAGATTTTCTCCCACGGTCGAATAGAACGCGCAATACAGGCAGCGGCTGTGGCAAAATGGCACGTGCACGTATACTCCGCACCCCTTATCCTCTCCCGAAGCGGCTTCGCAGCCCGGTTTAGATGGTCTCTGCTCTTGCTTTTTGCCAATTCTTGCCATGTGGTCAATGCCTGGTTTTGGTGCCGCGAAGTTAGCTATTTCGCCTCAATCCTCCAAAACATGTTGTAAAACATGTTTTTATAATACCTCTATGTCCGAAAAAAGTTGTAACTTTCAGCCGTTTTTTGAGAGGGATCCCCAAAGGGTCCTTCCGGGACACACGAAACATCACGAACCAAACCAATTTCAAGGTATCACATATGAAGACCTACAACACCGACGAAATCAAGAACATAGCCTTGCTCGGAAGCAAAGGCTCGGGAAAAACCACACTCGCGGAGGCCATGCTTCTGGAGTGTGGAGTCATCAAGCGCCGCGGCACCATCGAGGCCAAGAACACTGTCTGCGACTACTTCCCCGTAGAGAAGGAGTACGGCTACAGCGTGTTCTCGACAGTGTTCAACTGCGAGTTCAACGGCAAGAAGCTCAACGTGATTGACTGCCCCGGAGCCGACGACTTCGTGGGCAACGCTTACACTGCCCTCGGTGTATGCGATACCGGCGTCATCGTCCTCGACGCCGAGTACGGCGTGGAAGTAGGCACACGCAACATATTCCGCACCACCGAGCAGCTCCGCAAGCCCGTGCTCTTCGCCCTCAACCAGATAGACGGCGAGAAGGCCGACTACGACAACCTCATGGAGCAGATGCGTGAAGTCTTCGGCCCTAAGGTTGTGGCCGTGCAGTTCCCCGTGCAGGCAGGTCCCGGTTTCAACGCCCTCGTCGACGTCCTTCTCATGAAGAAGCTCGAATGGGGTCCCGACGGCGGAGCTCCCACCGTCACCGACATCCCCGCCGACCTCATGGACCGCGCCGAGGAGCTCCACAATGCCCTCGTCGAGGCTGCCGCCGAGAACGACGAGACCCTCATGGACAAGTTCTTCGAGGAAGGCGCCCTGACCGAGGACGAGATGCGCGAAGGCATCCGCAAGGGCCTCATCGACCGCAGCATCTATCCCGTATTCATAGTCAGCGCCCTCAAGGACATGGGCGTGCGCCGCATGATGGAGTTCCTTGGCAACGTCTGCCCATTCATCTCCGAGATGCCCGCTCCCGTCACCGTCTCCGGCGAGCCCGTAGAGCCCAAGGCCGACGGTCCCCTGAGCCTCTTTGTCTTCAAGACCAGCATCGAGCCCCACATCGGCGAGGTCAACTACTTCAAGGTCATGAGTGGCACGCTCCATGCCGGCGACGATGTCGAGAACGTCTCCCGCCAGGGCTCCAAGGAGCGCCTTGCCCAGCTCTACGTCGTCAGCGGACAGGTGCGCCAGAGCGTCGACGAGCTCCGCGCAGGCGACATCGGCGCCGCAGTCAAGCTCAAGGACGTCCACACCGGCAACACTCTCGACCAGAAAGGCTGCGAGTACGAGTTCGACTTCATCCAGTACCCGGCCCCCAAGTACACCCGTGCCGTCAAGCCTGTCAACGAGTCCGACTCCGAGAAGCTTTCCGTCATTCTCACCCGCATGCACGAGGAGGACCCCACCTGGATCTGGGAGCAGAGCAAGGAACTCAAGCAGATGCTTGTCAAGGGCCAGGGCGAGTTCCACCTCCGAACCCTCAAGTGGAGAGTCGAGAACAACGACAAGCTCCCTATCGAGTTCTACGAGCCCAAGATTCCATACCGCGAGACCATCACCAAGGCCGCACGCGCCGACTACCGCCACAAGAAACAGTCCGGCGGCTCCGGCCAGTTCGGCGAGGTGCACCTCATCATCGAGCCTTATACCGAAGGCATGCCCGAGCCCGACACCTACAAGTTCGGCAGCCAGGAGTTCAAGCTCAATGTCCGCGACAAGCAGGAGATACCCCTGGAGTGGGGCGGCAAGCTCGTGGTCTATAACTGCATCGTAGGCGGCGCCATCGACGCCCGCTTCATCCCCGCCATCGTCAAGGGCCTCATGGACCGCATGGAGCAGGGTCCCCTCACCGGCTCCTACGCACGCGACGTCCGAGTAATGATCTATGACGGCAAGATGCACCCTGTAGATTCCAACGAAATCTCCTTCCGCCTCGCAGGCCGCAACGCCTTCTCCCAGGCCTTCCGCGCCGCCAATCCCAAGATTCTCGAACCTGTCTACGATGTCGAGGTGCTGACTCCCGCCGACACCATGGGCGACGTCATGAGCGACCTCCAGGGACGCCGCGCCATCATAATGGGCATGTCGTCCGAGAACGGAGTGGAAAAACTCTCCGCCAAGGTGCCTCTCAAGGAGATGAGCTCCTACTCCACCTCCCTGAGCTCCATCAGCGGTGGTCGCAGCTCCTTCTCCATGCAGTTCGCCAGCTACGAACTCGTGCCCGGCGACGAGCAGGAACGCCTCCTCAAGGCATACGCCGAGACACAGCAGGACGAATAACCCTTATCCCATTCCCCACACAAGCCGGTGCCCACCCCAGGGTACCGGTTTTGCTTTTTACTGCTCTCCTGTAGGGACGCACAGGAGGTCTCAGCATTTTTCACTAACTTTGCATCATGGATCTTAAACACTACACCCGGCAGATAGAGCAGGGCCTACGGTCGTTACCCCTGTCCGTCGACGCCGCCATACCATCTCTCTACGAACCCATCGTCTACACCCTCGACGGCGGCGGCAAGCGTCTCCGTCCCGTGCTCACACTCATGGCCGCCGAAGCCCTCGGCGCAGATTCCGCCTCCGCACTCAACGCCGCACTCGGCATCGAAGTCTTCCACAACTTCACCCTGTTGCACGACGACGTCATGGACCGCTCCGATCTGCGCCGCGGCCGCCCTACCGTCCACGCCCGCTGGGACCAGAACACCGCCATCCTCTCCGGCGACGCCATGCTCACCCTTGCCACACAGCTCGTCGCCCAGGTCCCCGACACCGCCCTCCGCCCGGTGCTCCAGGCATTCAACCAAGGTGCCATGGACGTCTACGAAGGCCAGGCCCTCGACATGGACTTCGAGCGTCGCGACACCGTCACCATCCCCGAGTACATCCGCATGATCACCCTCAAGACAGGCGCCCTGCTCGCCACAGCCCTCAAGGTCGGAGCCATCATCGGCGGAGCCGACACCGAACGCCTGGAGGCACTCTACGATTTCGGCACCGATCTCGGCATAGCCTTCCAGATCCACGACGACTATCTCGACATGTACGGCAACGAGGAGCGTCTCGGCAAGCCCGTCGGCGGCGATGTCCAGAACAACAAGCAGACCTACCTGCTGCTCACCGCCTTCGCCCACGGAGGCAAGGAGGCCGCCGCCCTGCGTCAGGCCATGCACATGGAGCGCGGAGAACGCAAGCTCGCCATCTTCCGTCGGATCTACGACGACCTCGGTATCGCGGACCAGTGCCGCCAGGCCACCGTCCGATACTGCAACAGAGCCATCTCCGCGTTGCACCGCGCCTGCCTCGACCCCGACCAGGAGGCTCGCTTCGCCGCCCTCGCCAACCGCCTCACCGACCGCGACAAATGACCCCCCTGACCGACACTCACACCCACATATACGACCCCGGGGCCTTCCCCGAAGGCCCCGGAGAGGCAGTTAAGCGTGCACAAGAGGCCGGTGTCTCTCGCTTTATCCTGCCCAACGTCAACACCCAGTCCGCCCCACAGGTGCTTGCACTCCACCGCCAGTTCCCCCACTGCACCCACGTCGCCGCCGGTCTCCATCCCTGCGACGGCACCGACAACTGGCGCCAGGAACTCGACCATATCCTCGACACCTTATCCTCCGCCAAGCCAGTAGCGATAGGGGAGGTGGGCATCGACCTCTACTGGGAGCAGGACACCCTGGTACGCCAGCTCGAACTATTCGCCGCCCAGGTGCAACTCGCCCGCAAGCTGAGCCTCCCACTAATCATCCATTGCCGCAATGCTCTCGACCCCGTCCTCGAAGTATTGGAGAAGCATGGCCGTGACATCCCCGCCGTCTTCCACAGCTTCACCGGCACCCCCGCCGACGTCCGCCGCATCCGCGCACTCGGCGATTATTATTTCGGCATCAACGGAGTAGTGACATTCAAGAGTGCCCCCGCCCTGCGCGAGTCTCTGCCCGAGATAGGACTCGACCGCATCCTGCTGGAGACCGACTCCCCCTACCTGGCGCCCGTGCCCCACCGCGGGCGGCGCAACGAGCCCGCCTACCTGCCCGCCATCCGCGACTGCATCGCCGCCTGGTTACACCTCGATCCCTCCGAGGTGGGCGCAATCACCAGCGACAATGCCACCCGCCTCTTCTCCCTCGATTAGTTGCCGATGCACCGGGGTGCATCCATGCAGGCGGAGGGTGCTCGACTATTTGGCGGTCTAAAAAAAAAACATTACCTTTGCAGTATAAAACCAACACAGACCGAAACAATGGCAGACCTCACCATACAAGGCAAGATAATACAGGTGCTCGAACCCCAGGGGGGCACCTCCCGCGCCGGCAACGCCTGGCGCAAGCAGGAATACGTGCTTGAGACGGCCGACAACTACCCTAAGAAAGTGTGCTTCCACTTCTTCGGCGACCGCATCGACCAGAACCCCCTGCAGATTGGCGACTTCATCACCCTGTATTTTGACATCGAGAGCCGCGAGTACAACGGACGCTGGTATACCGACATCCGCGGATGGCGCGCCGAGAAGACCCAGCCCGGCGCTCCCGTGCCAGGCCAGCAGGCCGCCCCCGGCTTCGCACCGCAGCCCGGCGCATACCCCCAACAGCCTGCCGCGCCCGCACCGCAGCCCGACTTCGGCACACAAGCCGGCAGTCCCGACAACCTACCTTTTTAATAGAAGGAAGTGAGTTTTTGTTAAATTAACTTAGGTTAATGGTTTGTATACGTCCGGCGGCACTGTGAAGCACTGCCGGGCGTGTTTTTTCTCTCCTCCCTAAGCGTAGACACGCCGATGGCGAGACGCGGAGGGAGCCTTCAGCTCTCAACCTTTCTCCCCACTGAAGTGTTATACCTATAGCATACATACCGTAGACAAGCATTTTCTTCTCTTCGGGTTTTACATACTGCCAATGACAGAATCGCAGAACACAGACATCACACCCATCGTCATAGACGCCGTCCGCGACAAGAAAGGCGGCGCCATCCGCGTCGTGGACCTTTCGGCCATCGACACCGCCCCTGCACACCGCTTCATCATCTGTTCGGCGCGCAACCCCATACAAGTCGCCGCCGTGGCCGACAACATTGTCGACGCCGTCCTCGACCAGGCAGGCCGCAAGCCCGCCGGCACCGACGGCTACCGCAACCGCGAGTGGATAATCATCGACTATGGCGAGACCATAGTTCACATCTTCCTTCCCGAGACACGTACCCGCTACGCTCTCGAGGAACTATACTCCGACGCCCCCGTCACCGAAATTCCGGACGAGGACTGACACACCCTTACCAGCTGATATATGGCAATGCTACCCAACAAGAACATGCGCCCCGGAGGAGGCGGACAGCAGCGCAAGCCGATGTTCAACCTCTATTGGATGTACGCCCTCATCATCCTCGCCCTTATCGCCCTCTACTACTTCCAGGACAACTCCGAGCGCCAGGAAGTCCCCTGGACCAAGTTCGAGCAGGCTGCCGAGCAGGGACAGATCAAGCGTATCGTTGTCCTTAGCGAGTCCGCCGTCGCCGAAGGCTACCTCACACCCGCAGGCGCCAAGGCACAGGGCATGAATAATGTCCCCGAAGGTGTCACCACAAAGATAGTCGCCAACATACCCTCTCCCGACAAGATACAGGACAAGATCGACACCTGGAACGCACGCCTCAAATCCTCCGGCAAGCCAGAGATAGTAGTCGAGTACGAGAAAGGCTCCTCGCTGACCAAGTTCTTCTGGTACTTCGGACCCTTCCTGCTGTTCATCATCTTCATGGTCTTCATGTCGCGGCGCATGGGCGGCGGAGGTGCAGGTGGAGGCGTCTTCAACGTCGGCAAGTCACGCGCAAAAGTATTCGACAAGAACACCGGCTCCAACGTCACCTTCAAAGACGTGGCCGGCCTGGCCGAGGCCAAGGTCGAGATCGAGGAGATAGTCGATTTTCTCAAGAACCCCAGCCGCTACACCGAGCTTGGCGCCAAGATACCCCGAGGCGCTCTGCTCGTAGGCCCTCCCGGCACCGGCAAGACCCTCTTGGCCAAGGCCGTGGCAGGCGAGGCCAACGTCCCCTTCCTGTCCATGTCCGGCTCCGACTTCGTGGAGATGTTCGTAGGCGTAGGCGCCGCACGCGTCCGCGACCTCTTCAAGCAGGCCAAGGAGAAAGCACCCTGCATCGTCTTCATCGACGAGATCGACGCCGTGGGCCGCGCACGCGGCAAGAACCCTAACATGGGCTCCAACGACGAGCGCGAGAACACCCTCAACCAGATGCTCACCGAGATGGACGGCTTTTCCTCCAACAATGGCGTCATAATCCTCGCCGCCACCAACCGCGCCGATATGCTCGACAAGGCTCTCATGCGCCCCGGCCGCTTCGACCGCCAGATATACGTCGACCTCCCCGAGCTCACCGACCGCATGGAAATCTTCCAGGTCCACCTGCGCAACATCAAGGTCAACACTAAGGTGGACGTTGAGCAGCTTGCCCGCCAGACCGGCGGCTTCTCCGGCGCCGACATCGCCAACGTCTGCAACGAAGCCGCCCTCATCGCCGCACGCCACAACAAGCTCCAGGTGGAGTGGAACGACTTCATGGCCGCCATCGACCGCATTGTCGGCGGCATGGAGAAAAAGTCCCGCATAATCACTCCCGAGGAGAAGAACTCCATAGCCACCCACGAAGCCGGGCATGCCGTAGTCAGCTGGCTCACCCAGTACGGCAATCCCTTGGTAAAAGTCACCATCGTGCCCCGCGGCCGAGCCCTCGGCGCCGCCTGGTACTCCCCCGAAGAACGGCAGATAGTGCCCACACAGGCACTGCTTGACACCATGTGCGGCCTGCTCGCCGGCCGTGCCGCCGAAGAACTTTTCCTCGGCGAAGTAGGCACCGGAGCCAGCAACGACCTTGAACGGGTCACCAAGATAGCTCGCGCCATCGTCACCATCTACGGCATGAGCGACCGTCTCCCCAACATCAACTACCAGGACTCCACCGGCCAGGAATACGGTCTCACCAAGCCCTACGCCGAAACCACCGCCGCTGTCATCGATGCCGAAGTCACCCGCATCATCGCCGAGCAGTACCAGCGTGCCAAGCAGATACTCACCCAGTACGCCGCCCAGCACCACCGCTTGCGCGATATGCTCGTGGAGCGCGAAGTCATCTTCACCGCCGACGTCGAGGACGTCCTCGGCAAACGCAAATGGCGTTCCCGTACTGACGAAGTCATGGCCCTCAACCGCGCCAACGCCGACAAGCTCTCCGACGCTGACAAGGAATATGACAAGGAAGCCGAATGGGAACGCAAGCAGGAGGCCGAAGCCGATTGCGATAAAGCATCCCGCAAAAATGAGTCCGGCAAGTCCGTCCACCCCGACAACTCTGACAGCGCCGACGACGATGACCCCGGCACTCCGCCTCCATTCAAGAAAATCTGACGTCCTCTGATTTCCCGCGACGGCTACGGCCCACATTTGTTGCCGACAGTTGCGGCAACTTTACCCTGAAAGTCTCGGAGCTTACCCCTCCGAGACACCCTTAAAATATCCTGTGTGGGATTCACTCCCAGATTTTTCTCCTTTCAGTAATTGACCTCCCTGCCAGATACCGTAGCCTTGGATCATGCGACCGTGTCGTTAGTCAAGCCGCAGTTCATAAAGAGCCATACTGCTGGCCGCAGGTACGGCGGCGGATATATATATATATCGATGTTGAAGGATATCTTCAATGACGGCTTGTTCCTAATGAAGACCAATCCACTTACCGGCAAGACTCGATACAGATATGCGAGCCAGTCACAGTGGGAGACGTTGCCTTTCGGCGCTCCCTTATATGTAAATTATGACGCGGTTGAATAATTTCTTTAGTCTGTCCGCGCTGCGGGCGCGTCGCATCGGCTTATAAGATTTTCCCCGACGTAAATTCAGCGATGTCAGTCGTTGTAGCGCATGGACTCGGCGGGCGAGATGCGTCCGGCCACGTAGGAGGGAATGAGCAGCGACAGGAACACCACTGCCACCACGGCGGCGTTGAGGATGAGTATCGGCCATAGCTCCAGCTTGACCGGCACGTAGTCTATATAGTAGCTGTCGGCCTCGAGGGGGATGATATGCCAGCGCTGTTGCACGTGCAGCAGGATGAGTCCGACGGCGTTGCCGATGAGTATGCCGTAGATGGCTATGCGCAGTGCCATGTAGACGAAGACGTTGCGCACGGAGCGGCGCGTGGCGCCGAGGGCGCGGAGTATGCCGATGAGCCGCACCTTGTCGAGGATGAGGATGAGCATGGCGGCTATCAGGGTGATGCAGGCCACGATGGTCATGAGCGTCAGGATTACCGCCACGTTGGTGTCGAGCAGCGAGAGCCAGGAGAAGTAGGCGGCGCTGCGGGTAGTGATGCTCTCCACGCGGTAGGGGATGTTGACTTCGTGGCGCATGTATGCCTGGTTGAGGCGCTCCTGCAGACGGGTGGCGTATTCATCAGCGCGGGAGAAGTCGTCAGTGAGGATGCGGAGGTTGATTCCCTGGCCCTTGTCGATGTCCGACATCTGTCTGAGCTCGTCGGCATGGCCGAGGGCGATGAGGTCGTCGAAGAGCTCGAAGTGGGTGGAGTAGACAGCCGCGACTTTGTACTTGCGGGCACGCAGTTCCTCGTTGAGGTAGAAGGTGGGGATGGTGTCCCCGGCGCGCAGGCCGAGGTCGGAGGCCATCTTCTCGGATATGGCCACCTGGTCGGCGTCGTGAGGACTTGCGAAGTCGGGCATCTTCCCGGCCACGAGCTGGGAGCCGAGGAAGTCGCGGAAGGCGTGGCCGTCGAGTCCCTTGATGTAGATTCCCTTGAAGTCGTGCCGGGTCTTGAGCAGGGCTGGCACGGTGAGCTCTATCTCGTAGTCGGTGACGTATGCCTCGTCGTCGAGGATGCCGCGCAGGGTGGGAGTGAGGGTGATGAGGTTGTCGGGCTGGAGGGCGGAATCGTCGACGATGCGGTATACCTGCAGGTGTGCGTTGAAGCCGGCGAGCTTGCCGGTGATGTGGTCCTTGAACCCGGCCACGATGGCTATGGAGCAGAGCATGACGCAGATGCTGAGGGCGACGGCGGCCACGGCTACGCCGACGGCAGGCGAGCGGGAGGCTCGGCTGCCGTCGGCGCGGCGTGAACTGAGCGCACTGCGACGTGCTATGAACAGTGCTAATGACATATTAGCTGAGAGCTGAGAGCTGAGAGAAACAGACGAATCATCCGTAGACTCTCAGCTCTCAGCTTTTTTACATTACGTTTTGCGGGATGCCTACGATGTTGAGGTTGTTGTCCTCGATGAATCGGAGTATGGCGTCGCGTTCGGGGCTGGGCTTGATGTCTTCGCGGATGCGTATCAGTGCGTGGCGCACGGACGTGGCGCTCTGGTAGACGTGGCGGTAGCACTTGGCGATGTCGTCGATGATGTCCTCGGCAAACTTGCCCTTGCGCAGAATGTAGTCGTTGGGGCCGTAGTAGCTGATGGGGTTGTGGGCCATGATGACGTAGGGTGGCACGTTGCCGTTGAAGCGGGAGCCGCCTTTGATCATGGTCCATGGGCCCACGGTGCTACACTCGTGGCCGATGACACTCGACGACAGGATGACGTAGTCGGAGATGGTGACGTCGCCTGCAAGCTTGACGCCGTTGCCGAGTACGCACCAGTTGCCGATCGTGCAGTCGTGGCCGATGTGGGTCTGGGCCATGATGAAGTTGTTGCTGCCGATTTCGGTGTAGCCCTCCTCGTGGATGGAGCGGTTGATGATGACGTGCTCGTGGATCTTGTTGTTGTCGCCGACGCGGAGGAAGGACTTTTCGCCGTGCCAGCGGAAGTCCTGCGGGTTGGCGCCTATCACGGCACCCTCGAAGATCTCGTTGTCATGGCCGAGGATGGTGTTGTGGAGCACGGAGGCGTGGGGGCGGATCTTGCAGTTGTCGCCGATGACGGTGTCGCGGTCGATGAAGGCGAAAGCGTCGACCTTGACGTTGTCGCCGAGCTTGGCGGTCGGGTCTACGAATGCCATGGGGTGAATGATGTTGGCCATAGGATTTTATTAGTTGAGGGTTGAGAGTTGAGGGTTGAGAGTTATCGCATGTGAGCTGTGTCCGCAATTCTCAACTCTCAACTCTTAACTTTAGACTGGTTAGCGTCCTCCGCCGAGGGTCTGATAGAGGTAGATGATGCCACCCACGCGCTGGTACCAGCAGTTGAGGGCTGCCATTTGGGCGTTGAGCAGCGATGCACGAGAGGTCAACAGCTCGAGGTAGGTGGCGTCGGCGGTGGTGAACAGGATCTCGGTGTAGTTCACGCTCTTCTCGAGGTCGTCAATCTGGAGCATGAGTTTCTCGCGCTTTGAGGCGGCGCAGTTGATTTCGGACAGTGCTTCGCTCACTTGCCCGGCGGCATTGAGGATGCTGTACTGGAAGTCGTTGAGCGCCTGCTGCTGCTGGGCCTTGGCGGCCTCGAGCTGGGCGATGTTGCGGCCGCGGGAGAAGAGTGGAGCCGTCAGAGATCCGGCCAGGTTGATGAACCACTTGCCCGGGTTGACAATCATGCCGATGTTGTTGGTGAAGCCACCTGCGGCGGAGATGTTGAGCGAAGGGTAGAAGTTGGCTCGGGCCAGGTTGGTGGCGTAGTATGCCGAGGCGAAGCTGCGCTCGGCGGCACGTACGTCGGGGCGAACTGCCAGGTAGCTCATGGGTACTCCTCCGTCAATGGTCGCAGGCATGTTGAACTCCATGTCGGAAGTGACGGCCCAGGTCTGGGGGTAGGAGTTGAGCAGCAGGCTCAGGGAGTTCTGCGCCTGGTGGATGCTGAGCTCCAGGTCGGGGATGGAGGCGAGCAGGGAGTGGTAGTTGGCCTGGGCCTGCACTACGGCTGCCTCGTTGGTCTTGGCTGCCTCTTTCATGAGCTTCATGCTCTTGACCTGGTCTTCCCAGATTACGGCGGTGCGCCTGGTGAGGTCGAGCTGCTGGTTGAGCATCACGATCTGGTAGTAGCAGCGGGCCACGCCGGCGATGATCTGGCTCTGTGTGGCCTGGCGGTAGGCGTCTGCCATCTCCACGCCCACCTGGGCGGCACGCTTCTGGTTGAGGAGCTTGCCGAAGATGTCGACTTCCCAGCTGGCCTGGAGGGGCAGCTGGTAGGTCCAGTTCATGTCGTTGCGGCCGTACTTGGCTCCAGCGCCGTTGGGGGCGAAGGCCAGGGAGGGGAAGTAGCTTAGCTTGGCGCCTTTGAGCTGGGCGTTGGCGATGTCGATGTTGAGTCGGGCGTTGTCCAGGTCCTTGTTGTTGTCGAGGGCGGTCTGGATGTAGCGCTGCAGCAGGGGGTCGGTGAATACCTGTCGCCAGCCGAGGTTGCCCAGGGTGGTGCTGTCCTGCTCGGCCTGGAGGGCCTTGGCATAGTCGTTGACCACGGCGTTGTCGGTGGGCAGCTCGTACTTCTTGTATATGCCGCAGCTGGTCAGCCCGAAGGCTAACACGGCTGCAGCAGTATATTTGATTACTCTGTTGTTCATGAGTGGGATTATTGCTTGATGGAGTATTGCTCGAGCTCGGCAGAGATGTCGTCGGCGGAGTGCTTGTCGCCGTCGAACTTCAGGGGAGAAATCTTCTCCTGGAGCTTCTGGAAGAGCACGAAGAGTGCAGGCACGATGAAGATCTGGAACAGCATGCCGATGAGCATGCCTCCGACGGCTCCCGTGCCGAGTGCCTGGTTGCCGTTGGCGCCGGCACCGTGCGCGAACATCATGGGGAGCAGGCCGATGATCATGGCCAGCGAGGTCATGAGAATGGGTCGGAGTCGTGCCACGGCGCCCTGGATGGCGGCGTTGACTATGGACATTCCGGCTTGGCGGCGCTCAAGGGCGAACTCCACGATGAGGATGGCGTTCTTGGCCAGCAGGCCGATGAGCATGATCAAGGCGATCTGCAGGTAGATGTTGTTGGCGATGTCGCGGATGTCGGCGAAGATGAAGGTGCCCATCAGGCCGAAGGGCACGGACAGGATCACGGCCCATGGCAGGGAGTAGCTCTCGTACTGCGCGCAGAGGATGAGGTACACGAACAGGAGCACGAGGCCGAACACCATTGCGGTCTGTCCGCCGCCCGATCCGGATGCCTCCTCGCGGGCGAGGCCGGAGTACTCGAAGCCGTAGCCGGTGGGCAGGGTCTGTGCGGCCACTTCCTCGACTGCCTGCAAGGCCTGGCTCGAGGAATAGCCCGGTGCCGGGTTGCCGGTGACGGCGATGGACGTGTACATGTTGAAGCGGTTGATGACGTCCGGGCCGTATACGCGGGTGAGCTTGACGAAGTTGTCGATGGGCGCCATCTCGTTGCCGTTGCGCACTTTCACCTGCTTGAGGGTCTCGGGGCTGACGCGGGACTCTGGATTGGCCTGCATCATGACGCGGTACAGCTTGCCGAACTTGTTGAAGTTGGAGATGTACATGCCGCCGTAGTAGCCCTGGAGTGCCTGTAGCACGGCCGATTGAGTGAGGCCGGCCTGCTTGACGCGGGCCACGTCAATCTCAACCAGGTACTGGGGAAAGGTGGGGTTGAAGGTGGAGTAGGCGGCTGCCACTTCGGGGCGGGCGTTGAGCTGGGCGATGAAGTTCTGGTAGATGGTGAAGAAGTCGTCGAGCTTGCCGCCGGTCTTGTCCTGTAGCTTGACCTCGAAGCCGTTGGTAGCCGAGTAGCCGGTGATCATGGGGGGCTTGAAGAAGAAGGCCTGTCCGTCCTTGACTGCCTGGCCGGACATCATGTACAGCTGTCCGAGCACGGCGTCGGCGCTTTCGGTCTTGGGGTCGCGGTCGTCCCAGGGCTTGAGCTTGATGATGAACGAGCCGTAGGAGCTGCCCTGGCCGCCCATGAAGCTGTAGCCGGTGATGGCGGTGCGGTCCTTGATGGCGGGGATGGAACCGGCGATGGAGTCGATGGTGTCCATCACCTTCTTGGTGCGCTCCATGGAGGTGCCAGGGGGCATGTTGACAGCCGCCATGATGGTGCCGGTGTCCTCGTCGGGAACCATGCCCGAGGGGGTTATGTTCATCAGCCATACGAGCATGGCGATGCACACGGCGGTGATGCCCAGCGAAATCCACTTGTGGTGCACGAACCACCCGGTGAGCTTGCGGTAACCGCTGAGTACCTTGTCGAAGACGCGGTTGAATGCGTCGATGAAGGAGCGCTGGAAGATGCCTATGACGGCTATCAGTGCGAAGCCGCAGCTGATGATGAGCTTCCAGGCGGGATGCGGGGTGTACCAGCCGAGCACGAGGCAGACGACGGCCACGACCAGGGCGATGCCGGTGACGAAGGGAGGGAAGTGGAAGCGTTTCTTCACGACCTGCTTGGCGGCTGCCCCTGCGGCGGAGTAGGCGTCTTTTACGCGCTCGCCGAGGCCGGCCTCCTCGCCGTCTTCTTTCTTATGCGGCTTGAGGAAGAGGGCGCACAGGGCGGGCGAGAGGGTGAGTGCGTTGATGGCCGACAGGCCGATGGCCATGGCCATGGTCAGGCCGAACTGGCGGTAGAAGACGCCCGAGGTGCCGGGCATGAAGGATACCGGTATGAACACCAGCATCATGACCAGGGTGATGGAGATTAGGGCCGATGTGATCTCGGCCATGGCGTCGATGGCGGCCTGCCTTGCGGAGGTGTACCCCTGGTCGAGCTTGGCATGCACCGCCTCGACCACCACTATCGCGTCGTCCACCACAATCGCGATCGCCAACACGAGGGCGGAGAGGGTGAGCAGGTTCAGCGAGAAGCCGAAGATGTACAGAAGGAAGAATGTGCCGATGAGGGCCACGGGAATGGCAATCAGCGGGATGAGGGTGGAGCGGAAGTCCTGCAGGAAGACGAACACCACCAGGAACACGAGCACGAAGGCTTCGAGCAGGGTCTTGATGACCTCGTGGATGGATGCAAACAGGAAGTCGTTGACGTTGAGGGTGGTGGAGAGGATCAGGCCCTTGGGGAGGTCCTTGCGCCACTGTTCCATGTTCTTCTCCAGTTCCTCGATTACCTGCGTGGCGTTGGAGCCGGCGGACTGGAAGATGATGCAGGAGGTGGCCGTCTTGCCGTTCTGGGTGTTGGCGAAGCCGTAGCTGAGTCGCCCGAGCTCGATGTCGGCGACGTCGCCCAGGCGCAGTATCTGGCCGTCGGGGAGTGCCTTGACGACGATGTTGCGGAATTGCTCGGCGTCCTCCAGGCGGCCGGTGAAGCGCATGGAGTACTCGAAGCTCTGGTTGCCCTGCTCGCCGAAGGCGCCGGGTGCCGCCTCGACGTTCTGCTCTGCCATGACGGCGGAGATGTCGCCGGGCATCAGGCCGTACTGGGCCATCACCTCTGGCTTGAGCCAGATGCGCATGGAGTAGTCGGCGCCGAAGCTCATGGCGTCGCCGACGCCGTTGACGCGCTTTATCTGCGGCACGATGTTGATTGACATGTAGTTGTCGATGAACTCGGAGCTGTACTGGTTGTCGGGCGAGTAGAGGCTCATTACCATCAGCATCGACGACTGGCGCTTCTGGGTGATGACGCCCACCTGGTTTACCTCGGAGGGGAGCTGCGAGGATGCCTTGGAGACGCGGTTCTGCACGTCGACGGCGGCCATGTCCGGGTCGCGGCCCGGCTTGAAGTAGACGGTGATTTCGGCAGAGCCGTTGTTGGCGGCCGACGAGTACATGTAGTCCATGCCTTCGGCACCGTTGATCTGCTCCTCGATTGGGGTGATGACGGACTTCAGCACCGTCTCGGCGTTGGCGCCGGTGTAGGTGGTGGAGACGCGGATGGTCGGAGGCGCGATGTCAGGGTACTGCTCGATGGGTAGCGACACCAGTCCCAGGATGCCGAAAATCACTATGAAGATAGAGATTACGGTGCTGAGTACGGGCCTTTTTATGAAGTTTGATATGTTCATGCTTTACGAAATCAGAAGGAGGACCCGGCTGTGTCGGCCGCGCCTCCCTTTAATTTTAGCGCTTGGGTTTGATGATGAGGCTGTCCTTGAGGGTGAAGCCCACGCCTTCGGTGGCGATGACGTCGCCGGGGTTGAGGCCGGAGGTCACGATGTAGGTCTGGCCGTTGTTCTGGTCGGCCACGGTGATGGGCACTCGGTGGGCCATGTTGTTCTTGTCTATGACGAAGACGAACTTCATGTCCTGGATCTCGGTGGTGGCTTTCTGGGGAATCTGGATGGCTTGCGGGCGGAGGTTGGGGATGAGGACCTCGGCGGAGTTGCCGGAGTGGAGGAGGCCGTTGGGGTTGGGGAAGACGGCTATGAAGCGTGCGGCGCCGGTCTGCTGGTCAAGCACGCCGCTGACGCTATTGATGCGGCCCTTGTAGGGGTATACCTCTCCGTTGGCGAGCTTGAGCGACACCTCGGGCATGGCCTTGATGGCCTGGGCCACGGTGCGGTTGCCGTTGCCGGTAAGGGCGATGAGCTCTTTCTCGTTCATGGAGAAGTTGGCTTCTATCTCGCCGTTGTTGCTGAGCACGGTCAGCAGCGTCTGGGGCGACACGAGCGCGCCTTCCTTATAGTCGAGTGTGCCGACGATGCCGGAAGTGGGGGCGGTGACGGTGGAGTAGGAGAGGTTCTTCTGGGCCGACACGAGCTGTGCGTTGGCCGAGGCCAGGGCGGCGCGGGCCTGGTTGAGCTGGGCCTTGGCGGCGTTGAGGGCGTCGACGCTGAGCTGGTAGGCCGTGGGGGCGATGATGTTCTGGCTCAGCAGGAGCTTGGAGTTGGAACAGTTGGTGTTCTGGGTGTTGACGTTGGCTTGTGCCACGTCGACGGCGGCGCGGGCCTGGCTGACCTGGGCCTTGGCGGCGTCGACTGCGGCCTGTAGCTGGACCTGGTCGATGCGGAAGAGTACCTGGCCGCGGCTCACGTTCTGGCCCTCCTGCACGCATACCTGTGTAATGAAGCCCTGGATCTGCGGGCGGATTTCGACGTCATTGGTCCCGCGCAGCGTGGCGGGGTAGCCGGTCTGCAGAGTGGCGTCCTCCTCGCCTACGGTCATCACCGCCAGCTCGGGGGTCTGCTGCTGTTGCTGCTGGTCCTTCTTGCCGCAGCCCGTCAGGGCGGCGACGCTCAGGCACACAGCAGCCATGCTTAGCCAGTTCTTTTTCATACTTCTCTTATCGTGTTTTTGTTGTTTCCTACAGGGTGTTTTTCGACTGTACCGGTGCAGGCACATTCTTTTCCGGGTGCAAAGTTACAAATTATTTTGGTAACGAAAGTACTTTTTGAGTTTTTGGCCGAATTTTTTTGTCTCCATATTATGATACAATCCTGCGGGTCTTTTGGTTTTAGATGCCCTGTTGCAGGTCGTACTGGAAATAGACGACGTCGAGGAGGCGCCCGAATTTCCTGCCTACGCCGAGGAGGCGGCCGCGCTCCTGGAAGCCCAAGGCGTCGTGGAAGCGCATGGAGGGCGCGTTGTCGGCCACTACGTGTGCTATGACGGTGCGGTAGCCTATGCGGCGGCATTCGGCCAGGAGGGCTGCGGTGAGCCGCCTGCCCACTCCTCTGCCATGTGTCCGCGGCGCGAGGTAGATGGAAAAGTCGACGGTGCCGTCGTAGGCGGCGCGCTCGGCGAAGCGGCTGACGTAGGCATAGCCGTCCACCTGGCCGTCTGTCTCGTGCACCAGGTAGGGATATTCGGCGCTGATGGCCTCGATCCTGTCGCTCATCTGTACGACTGTCAGTGGCTCCGTCTCGAAGCTGACGGTGGTTCGCTCGATGTAGGGGTTGTAGATGTCGCAGATGGCCTGCGCATCTGCCGATGTCACGTTTCGTATCATAACTCTCTTTTCTCTCGGAATAACGCCAGCCGATGCCTTTTATTTGATGTCTTATTTGATGTCGCTTGTTTGTCGGGGTCCAGCAGGTGGGGGCGGTCGCGGAGGAAGCGGGCGAGGGTGTTGCGGTCGACGTGGCAGACGCGGGCTATCTGGCGGCGGGAGGTGCCCTCGGCAATGAGCTTGCGGATGAGGGTCTGTTTGTGGTGGAGCTTGTGTTTCTCGGGGGCGGTGCGGCGTCCGCGGGGTCGGCCGAGCACGACGCCCTCGGAGCGTTTGCGGGCCAGGGCCTCGCGGGTTCGCTGGGAGATGAGGTTGCGCTCGATCTCGGCGGAGAGGCCGAAGGCGAAGGCCAGGACTTTGCTCTGGATGTCGTCGCCAAGGCGGTAGTTGTCCTTGATGGTCCATACTTTTGCCTCTTTGGTCATGCAGATGTTGAGAATCTCCATTATCATGAACAGGTTACGGCCTAAGCGCGACAGCTCGGCGCAGATGATGAGGTCGCCCGGGCCGATGCGCCGCAGGAGTTTGCCGAGTTCCCGCTTGGTGTATGTCTTGGTGCCGGAGATGGTTTCTTCGATCCAGCCGTCGATGTGCAGGCCCTCGCGGCGGCAGAAGTTGTTGATCTCGAAGCGCTGGTTCTCCACGGTCTGCCGGTCGCTGCTCACTCTGATGTATCCGTATGTCATTTTCGTTTTTTTGTATAAAAATTGGGGTAGCCATGTAATATATATGTGTTGTTTGGCAGGGGATGCAGCAAGACTCGCGACAGTGGGTTCGTGTGGACGTTCGGACGCATGGTCCGTGCATCCAATAGTGTGATAAATAAATGAAGCCGCAGGCGCCGGGAGCGTCTGCGACTTGGTGTATGGGAGGGTGGGAGATTAGTCGGCGACTACGCAGCGCACCGCACAGGCATTCTGTGCTGGGCAGGCGGATGCTCCGAACAGTGAGATGGTGTTGTAGGAACCGAAGTTGCCGGTATTGTCACGGAAACGGAAAATCATTCTCCAGCCGTTGCTGATTTCGGGCACGGTCTCATCGGCACACCAGTATCCGCCTTCGTAAGTCTTGCCTGCGTCAACGATATTGATGTATTTCATGGACCATGTCTGAGCATTGACCTGACTTGGCCATGCCAGCATGCTGGCTGTCCAGGTGCCGTAAGGCATAGGACGAACTACGGGCATATACTGGTAGTCGTTGCCGATTACACTCACATGCTGATGTGTGTAGGCTTCGATGGCACCGGTGGCCGGGAAGTCACGCTTCACTACCTCTTTGGCAGTCCAGTCGATGTTCTTAAGTTCAGCAGTGGTGAAGTTGTCACGCACCATCAGGCATTCTATGTGCATATTGCGGATGCCGTTGATGGTTGTCAGCAACCAGCGGATGGCATACTTGTGGCCACCGTCCAAATCACGTAGTTCACCCCATTTGTATTTCTCGCTTGTCAGAACAGAAGAAAGGTTATATGAGGAGTTGATGCCATCTTTGGGGAAGATTTTCCTGAAGTCGGCGCGAGTCGGCAGGCGATAGCCTTCGGGTGCGAGCACATCGGGGAAGTTCAGCTTGGCGGCACGGGCATTCCAGTCGCCGGAGCCGTCGCCGAATGCAGGACGCCAGTAGTCGCCGTCACCGGTGATGCCGGTGCCGCTGCTTGCTATGGAGCAGTCTCCGATGAAGAATCGGTCCCAGAAATATTGTAATACATCTAATGATGTATATTTGCCTGAGACTATATCATCACCATTGGCTGGAGAACCCCAGAAACCTTCACCGGCTACATATGATCTGTTATATGTGCCATATGCATAAGTGCCGTTATTGTCCCTGTATTCGCCCATGGCTGCCTTGTAGTCGGCAAAGCCGGTGTTGCGGCCCCATTGATAGAGGCTGCCGGGAGTAGTGGCTACACCGGTCTCGCGGCTGGTGCGGCTCGACTTGTCGAACACGAGGTTGCTCTCGGCCCACTTGGCCAGGGGATTGAGGGAGTGGTCAACGTTGCCGCCCTTGCGGAACATCTGCACGGGGACGCCCTGCTGGTGGCCCTTGCGCAGGAACATGGAGGCCTGGATGTCCTTGGGGGTGAGGGTGCCTTCATACTCCACGCCACCTACGGTGACGGCGAATATGGGGGTGACGTCACTGCCGGGCAGGAGGTCGATGTAGAAGTCGCCGCCGTTGGCAGGCACGGTCATGGTGCCGCGCGTCATGGTGGTGGCCATGGTGGTCAGATCGTAGGTGCCCTTGGAGTAGACGCCCTGGCCGGTGATGGTGACGTTCTCGTCGGCGAGGGTGACGCCGTCGGGCATCTGGAGCTGGAAGTGAGCGAAGGCGATGCGGCGCTGCAGGCTGAGGTCGTCGGAATAGGCCCAGCCGTCGGCGACGTTGACTTTGACCTGGCTGCTGAGCATGTCGTAGTCGCCGAGGTTGGCTATCTTGCCAGCCTGGCTGGTCATGTCGAGCACGTATTTGCCGGCCGTCTCGGGGTAGTTCTTGACGTCGGTCTTGCCGAGGTAGAAGAAGTTGAGTGTCTGTTCGCCCTCGGGGAGCACGAGGTAGCCGTCGAACTGTGAGAAGTTCTTGTTTTCCTCGCCCTGTGCGAGCTCCATGTAGCCGACGTTCTTGCCGGCTGCGTTGACTACCAGTAGGCGGTCGCCGGCTGCCCAGTTGCAGACGAGGTCGCCCTCCTGCTCGTCGATGGTGATGCGGGTGAGGGCGTCGGCGATTTGCTGGCGGCCGACTTTGACGCTCATGCGCACTTTGCCTTCGACGGCGGGGAAGTCCTGGTCGGCCGAGCAGCCTGCCAGCAGTGCGGAGCAGGCCAGGGCGCCGAGCAGATATGTGTATTTTTTCATTGTCTTGCTTGATTGTTTTTTTGAATAAGGTCTTTAAGGTCTCTAAGATCTTCAAGGTCATTAAGGACCTTAGAGGCGCTTAATTGAATTAGGGATTACCAGTCGGTGCCTGTGCCGCCGCCTGCGCCGCCGCCGGTGGTCTTGGTGCCCCAGATGGCGTAGATGGTCTTGTAGGGAGCGGACTTGGTGACGGTGATCTTGTCGCCGGCCTGGTATTTCGCCTTTGTGGAGTTGGCGGCGTCGGCCCAGCCCATGAACTTCCAGTTGCCGCAGGTGGGGGCGGCGGAGGGCACGGTGAACTCGTAGCTGTCGCCGGTGACCTTGGCGGTGAGCTTGGCGGGAATGCCTTCGGGCACGATCTGGCCGGGCTGGTTACCGCTGAAGTCGAGGGTGTAGAGGGTCTCGACGGGCTTCTGCTCCCAGACGGCGTAGAGGGTCTTGGCGGGAGCGGTGCTGGTGACGGTGACGGGGTTGCCGGCGGTGTAGGCTACGTTGCCTGCGGGGAGCTCGGCCCAGCCCTTGAAGGTGTAGCCTTCGCGCACGGGCACGATGGAGGATACGGTGAACTCGTGGATGGTCTCCTTGCCTGAGTAGGTCTGGGCGGCGGGGATGTTGGTGACGCCCTGTGCGTTGCCGTCGTAGAGCAGGCGGTAGTTGTAGGTGGTCTCGTTGCCGTCGCCGTTCATGTCGTTGTCTCCGCCGTCCACGGGCACGAAGTCATCGACGCTGACGCTGTAGTCGATGGCGGTGAGGACGGGCTTGGGATCGTCGGGGTTGGGAGTCCAGCCGCCGTTGCCGTTGTTGAAGGTGAAGGTGTAGATGTAGCGCTTGCCCTGCTTCCAGTCTATGGCGACGGGGATGGCGGCGTTGCCGTTGTAGAGGACTTTGTCGGTGGCGGGGTTGAATTCGCTGCCGGCCACGTTGTAGATCTTGCACTTCACCAGGAAGTATGCGCCGTTGAAGTCGGCGCCCTTCTGCTGGGGGTTCCAGGCGCTGACGATCTGGGGAATGAGGGTGAGGACATTTGCAAAACCGTTCTGGTGGTTGGCCTCGGGTGCGGTGAGGTTGGTGACCTCAGCGCCGAGGGTTACTGGGCTGAAGGCTACGTCGTACTGGCGGAGGACGCTCTGCTGTGCGTCGGTCCAGGTGCCCTGGCCGGGCAGGGTGACGTCATGCTCGATGTCGTTGTGGTCGGGATCCTCCCAGTTCTGGTCGGTGCCGACGCCCTGGGGGAAGGTGAAGGTGGCGCGGTTGCCGATGTGGCCGACGGATACGCCGCTGACTTCGACGTGGATGTTGGGGTTGGTGCAGCGGGCCTTGAACGCTACCTGGCTGAGGGCGTGGCGGAAGTTGAGGTTGACGGCGTTGGTTGTCTTGCCCTGGTTGAGCTTCTGGGCGTAGATGAGGTCTACCTGCTCGGTGACGTTATCTTTTACGGTGAAGTTGTTGAAGCGGGGATTGCCGCCGTTGAAGTCGAATTCCTGGTCGCCGTTGACTTCGGCGAAGAAGTTGAGGTTGTTCTCGGGCCAGTAGCGGTTGCCGGTCTGGTTCTCCCACTTGACGGGGTTGCCGCCCATGTTGACGATGAGGTCGCCGCTGAAGTAGGCGGAACCGTCGTCGGTGTTCTGGGCCCACACCTTGAAGGAGCGGGGAAGTACGTTGTTGCAGTAGGAATCGGCAGCACGTGTGCTGCTCAAGGTGGATACGTTGAAGGAGATACCCTCCTGTTGCTGATTGATCACCTCGTCCTGCGAGCAGGCGGTCAGCATCAACGCTGCTGCGGCGCCTGCGAGAAATGTTTTCTGTCGCATGATGTTTTTGGTGGGTTGAAAAAATTAGATTGTTTTGGTGGATTTCGTGTCAGATTTCGATGTCGTGATCCTCGTCCTGCCAGTCGTCGACGGAGGGGTCGAAGCCGGGGCCGTCGCCCATGGGCTTGGGGATATCGAGGCCGTCTATTATGATGTGTACTCGGCGCTTGTCGGGCGCGGAGTGTATTTGGTCGGTGACGTCGAAGCGGGGCGACGAGGAGCCGAAGTATATCTTCTCGCCGTTGGTGAGCCATACGTATAGGAGCATGCGGTGCGGTGCGGTGTTGTCGGGATGGTGGCCGAAGACGAGGAAGGAGCCTACTATCTTGTCGGCGCCGGACTTGAAGGTCTCGACGGGATGGGTGACGCACTCGCGGCCGAGCTCGTCGCCGTTGAAGCGCACCAGCGGGGCCATGCCGGACAGGGAGGCGGACATCTGCTGTATGTACTGCATGTTCTTGACGTTTCGGATCTCGTAGGTGTAGTGGCAGACCATCTCGTGGGGATAGAGGGTGATGACCTGGTCTTTGCTGACCACCGGCTCGTGGATGTAGTTGTCCTTGTCTTTTTCTGGCACGCAGATGTAGCTGACGCCGGTGGTGGAGACGTAGATGTCGGTGGCGGTGCATCCCCAGAGCATGTCGGGGGTGATGGTGATGGCCTCGTCCTCGCTGCCCTTGGCGCGCGGGCCGGAGGCCTTGGAGCCGCTGCCGTAGATGGGTTCGAAGAGGGATCCGCGGCGGGTGGTGGCGTAGTGGTCCTCGAAGCTGGGGATGGCGTAGAAGTTGAGCAGCTCGGTGTCGTTGTTGTAGGTGATGGCGCGGTAGTGGCCCTGTGGCAGCTCTATCTCGCCGCCTTCGCGGCCCACGAAGTCGAAGCGGTAGGGATCGGCGCTCTGGCCCTCGACCACGTCGGTGGGGTAGAAGTATATGGTCATTCCGTCGGGGGCGGCGTCGGGCGCGTCCATCCAGTCGAAGACTACGCGCAGACGCACCTGGTGGGGATGGTGGTAGCAGAGGTCCTTGTGCTCGCAGCCCGTGAGCAGGAGTGCCGGCACTGCGGACAGTATGCAGGCTGCGGCGGTTATGAGTTTGCGAATCATTGGTCCTGGAGAGTGTTGTTGCGGTTCTGTTTCTGTTTGCTGCGGTTGACGTTGTCGCAGCCGATGAGCCAGACGAGCGACACTTCGGCCTTGGTGGGGCCGAACCAGTGGCGTTGCTTGGTGGCCTGCCACACGTAGCAGCCGTCGATGGGCTTGTATTCCTTGTACTTGCCGCCCTGGTAGCCTACGCTCAGGCCGAAGTCTATGTTTAGGCGGGGGGCGACCGGGAGGGCGTATCCGTAGCTGACGCCGGCGCCGTAGCTCCACTTGGGGGCGAGGTAGCCCTTGTGCCCGAGCTCGAAGTCGTAGGTGTACATCTGGGCGTAGACTCCGGCGTGGTGGCCTGTCAGGGGCTTTTCGGCGGCCGCGGATCCGAACCACTTGCGCACTTCTATGTCGCCGCCGTAGCAGCGCCAGTAGTTATGCTTGTGGTCGCACTTCCACCAGGCGTACATCCACGAGGCGGAGAGGCTCCAGTTCTTGCCGAGATAGAACTCGACGCCGACGTTGGGCAGGAGCAGGGCGTCGAAGAGCATGTTGGTCTTGGCGGCCATGTAGAAGGGGCGGCAGACCTTTTCGGGACAGTAATATATGGTGTCGGTGACGAAGACGGTGTCGTGCACCACCACCGGCTCGGGAGCGGGGCGGACGGGATTTGGCCTGCGCTCGTAGGTGACGCACAGGCGGGAGCTGCGCAGGGCTGGGAATAGGTGCCGGTACATGTAGTGCCAGGGCCTGCCGCCGCCGAACGCCTTGAGGCGGGCCACCTGGTCGCCCCGGGAGTAGTCGCCGGCGTCGGCCTCGCGCTTGAGCCGGTGTAGCAGCTTGAGGGTGGAGACTCGCATGGGCACGTCGGGGTCGTCCTCGACCATCCGTATGAGTCCTCCCCAGTCACGGCCTATGAAGGTGAAGCTTCGCTGTGGGGTGGAGAGTTGCGGGTCGAGTGTGGACAGGTAGCCGAACAGGGCGTTGGCACGCTGCTCGCTCAGCCATCGGTTGAAGCGCACGGTGCCTTCGGGGGAGGCGCCGCCGACGACGTCGACACGCTTCATGGTCCACACACTGTCGTCGCGGACGTTGCCGAGGGTGGCAGCGATGCGCCCCAGGGCCTCGCTGTTGCCCGGAACGTCCAGCTCCAGCACCGGGATGCTCTGTCGGAAGTATATGCGCACGGAATCCTGTCGCTCCTGCGCCCGGATGGCGGACGGAAGGAGTGCCATCATGACTATGGCAAGGAATATCCTTCGGTTCATGTCTGTAAATTTCAAAAGACCGGACAAGATGCCCGACGTAAAACATCAAATACCGGCTTCCGTCTTATCGGCCCCTTCAGGCATGGACAAAATTTGCGAACGCGGAATCCGAGGGTGTCGCGTTCAAGGCCAGTTGTTGTCTGTGCAAGGGGAAGATTAAGCTATAAAACCCCTTAAAAAGGCGTAATATACAAAGGGCCGAGGCGAAAAATTCGC